>OFSD01000309.1_pt1 | contig 43832 bp, 41 predicted proteins | sample 1543191 | NCBI WGS metagenome assembly OFSD01 (sample SAMN04209221, study PRJEB22552) | human gut metagenome | biome: gut; material: feces | host: Homo sapiens | place: USA: Oklahoma
ACTATTATTTGTTCTTTTTCATTTAATTTATTTAAAGCTGATTCTATTGTCATTTTTTCAGTCCATGTTTCATCTGTGTTTTTTATATCTTTTATTTGATCTATTACATATATATTTTCAGTTCCATCATTATAAATTGGTTCTTGTAATGAAATTGGGTCTTGAATTGCATCCATACAAAAACCTATTTCTTCTTTTTTAATTCCAAGTTCTTTTGCTATTTCATCAATTTTAGGTTCTCTTCCATTTTCTTTTGTGTATCTTTCTCTATATTGAATTACCTTATAAGCTAAATCTCTGATAGATCTGCTTACTCGTATGCTATTATTATCTCTTAAATATCTTTTTACTTCTCCTATTATCATCGGCACTGCATACGTACTAAATTGTACATTTTGGCTCAAATCAAAATTATCTATTGCTTTTATTAATCCTACACATCCCACTTGAAATAAATCATCTGCATTTTCTCCTCTGCCATAAAATCTTTGTATTACGCTTAAAACTAATCTTAAATTTCCATTTATAAACGTTTGTCTTGCTTCTTCATCTCCTGCTTTTATCTTTATAAATAATTCTTCTTTTTCTTTTTTGCTTAATAATGGTAATTTGGATGTATTAACTCCACATATTTCTACTTTGTTATTAAACAAAATTATAACCTCCTTCAGGAAATATTTATTATAATTATTTCCTAAACAGGTTATTTTATTCAATTTATTTATCTGTTTTATTGCTTCAATTATATTTATCCTACTCTCATTGTATTACTTCACCCTATTTTGCTTGAAATTTCATTTTTCATCTTTTTTATAATCTTTTTTTCTAATCTTGATATATAACTTTGCGATATTCCGCAATTCGTCGGCAACTTCTTTTTGTGTTTTTTCTTTCCCTGTCTTAAAACCAAATCTCATTTCCATTATATTCTTTTCCCTATCTTTTAATTTTGATATAGAATTTCTAAGCAACTTTTTATCTACTTCATCTTCTAAATTTCTTGAAGTTATATCTGGTTCAGTTCCTAATATATCTGATAATAATAATTCATTTCCATCTCTATCTTTGTTTAAAGGCTCATCTATTGATACTTCTCCTTTAATTTTGTTGCTTTTTCGTAAAAACATTAATATTTCATTTTCTATGCATCTTGAAGCATATGTTGCAAGTTTTATTTTCTTTTCTGAATTAAATGTATTTACACCTTTCATCAGACCTATTGTTCCTATTGATATTAAGTCTTCTATTCCTATTCCTGTGTTTTCAAATTTTTTAGCAATATATACTACTAATCTCAAATTTCTTTCTACTAATATTTGTCTTGCTTCTGGACTATTTTGTTGGGATAATTCTTTTATTAATTGTTCTTCCTCTTCTGGCGGTAGAGGCGGTGGTAATGTTTGACTTCCTGCTATGTAAAATATCGGTAGATATTCTATTTCGTCTTCTTCATTTATATATTTGGCACAAATTGTACCTATCTTATTTTTTATGATACTTAATATATCCATAAAATATCATCTCCTTATGCGTATATTTTAAATAAATTCCATTCCCATAAGTGCTTGATATTCTCCATTTTTTGTTAATGATTGTTGATATATTCCTACTATTATATTTTCTTTTGTTATTTCTTCACTTTCTTTTATTATCTTTATTTGTTGAACTTTTATTCCTAATAACATACCATTTTGTTTTCCTAATGAACTAAATGGAATCAATTTCAATTTTGAAATATATTGTGATTGTATTTGCTGTGGTATTTTTTCTAAATCACCTCCTATTATTTGATTAATATTATTTAATATTTCTTTTGGTATACATTCATATAATAATATTTTTTCTACTACTACAACTGGTGTGTTTGTAATTGGTTCTTTTAGCATGTTTCCTGTATCTATTAATGCTTTAGTATTTATCTTTTTATTATTTAACATTATTTCTATGTCACAAATCATATCTTTTGTTGTGAATTTTTTTCTTATAATTTTTACAGCTATTATTATTATTGCAAAAGCTACTATTGCTCCTAATATAATTGTTTTTAATGGATATGTTCCTAAAAATAGTCCATTTTTCATAATTATATCTTGTGGTTTTATAATATATATTAATGAAAATGCCACACCACCAAAGACAAATGATACCAAGTAGAACATTACTAATGTTTTCCACAGTTTTTTAACTGTTTGTGGATTATATGCAATATATACAATTATTACTGACAACAATATCTTTAGTACAATATTTGAATATATTTCTAAAATTTTCATATATGCTACAACACTATAAATTGCTCCTAATAGACTTGCCATTATTAATCTTAGATGCCTTATTTTGTTTTTAGAAACTATTCCTGTTGCACATAATATAATGTAATTCATTATTAAATTTTCTATTATAACTATATCAATATAAATTGTCATGTTATCACCTGCCTAATTATTGTACTACCTATGTTGCAAAAAACTTGTCTTTTCTTATTGGCGAAAAAAAGAAATAATCGATTGTTTTCGATTATTTCTTTTCTTTTTCTAAATATCTATATTTTTTTAGTTTTTATTTCTATTTTTTCTTAAGAAAGATGGTATGTCTAAGTCATTTTGTGATGAACTGCTTTCTGAACTTGAAGGAATTGAGTTTATTTTTTGTTCCCACTTTTTAGCTCCAAGTGTTTCTCCTATACCTGGCATTGGTACATCTTTATCTTCAAATCCTGTTGCTATAACTGTTATTTGTATTTCATCTCCCATAGATTCATCTGTTACTGTACCAAATATGATATTAGCTTCTGGATCTACACTGCGTTGAACTAATTCAGCAGCTGTATTTACTTCATGTAATCCTAAATTATCTCCACCTGTAATGTTAATAATAACACCTTTTGCTCCTTCAATTGATGTTTCTAGTAATGGACTTTGTATAGCTTCTTTAGCTGCATCTTCTGCTCTGTTTTCTCCTGATGCTCTACCAACACCCATATGTGCCATACCTTGGTTTAACATTACTGTTTTAACATCAGCAAAGTCTAAGTTTACAAGACCTGGTATAGCAATTAAGTCAGATATACCTTGTACACCTTGTCTTAATACATCATCTGCCATTCTAAATGCATCATTTATTGATGTTTTTCTATCTATTATTTGTAATAATTTATCATTTGGTATTACTACTAATGTATCTACTTTTCCTTTTAAGCTTTCAATTCCACGTTCTGCTTGTGATAATCTTTTTTTACCTTCAAATGTAAATGGTTTTGTAACAACACCTATTGTTAATATTCCCATTTCTTTTGCAGCTGCTGCTACAACTGGTGCAGCACCTGTTCCTGTTCCTCCACCCATTCCGGCTGTTACGAACACCATGTCTGCTCCTCTTAATGCTTCTGCTACTTCTGATTTTGTTTCTTCAGCTGCTTGAGCTCCGATATCAGGGTTTGCTCCTGCACCTAATCCACGTGTTATTTTTTCTCCTATTTGGATTTTTGTTTTTGCTTTAGAAATTTGTAAAGCTTGTTTATCTGTATTTACAGCTATGAAATCTACACCTTTAATTTCCGCTTCTATCATTCTGTTTACTGCGTTATTTCCAGCTCCCCCTACTCCTATAACTTTTATTGTAGCTGTTCCATCTACTAATGCCATATTGTTATTATCATCATTATTGTAATCCATCATTTGGCTTATCCTCCCTTTCTTAATACTAAACGTTTAATTATTCCCCTATTACTATGGTTTATTATCTAATTTTTAAAATTAATATCTATTTTTATGAATAAAAAAATTCTTTTATTTTTTCAAATATTGTTTTTAGAATATTTTCATCATTTTGCGTATCTATATTACTTGCTACTGTTTTTGCAAATGGTCTTGCTGCAATATATCTAACCAATGCATAACTTGTTCTATATGCTGGTTTTACTGTACTAATTGCTCTACCTGTTGATATTTTTACAGGTATATTTAAATTTATTTTTCCAGCAACATCACTTTTATTGATATTTACTATTCCTTGTCCTGTTAATATAACATTATTTATTTTTTGTTTTAATCCATGGTTTGTTATATCTTTATTTATAATAGAAAACATCTCTTCAATTCTTGCTTCTATTATTTCTATTAATTCAGAACTTTTTATTATTTTATTTTTATTATTATCTTTTCTGGTATTTAAAATAATATCATTGTCATTATCTATAAAAGATTTTAATGCTAGTCCATATTGTCTTTTTAATTTATCTGCTTCTTCTTCTGATATATTTAATACTAATGCTATATCATTTGTTATTGTATCTCCACCTAGTGGAATAGAATTTGTATATAAAAATGTTGATCCTTCAAATACCCCTATATCTGTATTTCCAGCTCCTATATCTAGTAACATTATATTATCATGTAATTCGTTTGTGTCTAATACTAAATTTCTTTCAGCTAATGTTGTTGGCACTATTCCATCTATTTCTAAACCTGCTTTTTTAAAAATATTACTTAGTTGTCTAACATAATCTCTATCTGCTAATATTACTTGTGCACTAATTGTAAAATTAGAACTTAAGCTTCCTACTGGGTCTGTTACTACAGTTCCATTTTCTAATGTTATTTTATCAGGTACGATATCTATTAAGTTTTGTCCTTCTGGCACTTCTATGTCTTTTACTTGCATTATAGCATTTTGTACATCTCTTACTGATATTCCAGCATATTTGTCTTTTACTTCTTTAGTTATGCTATTTTGTACTATTGTTACATATTTGCCAGGAATTGTTACATAGGCAGAGTTTATTTTTAAATTTGTTTCTTCTTCAGCATCTTTGATTGTTTTTGCAAGGCTTAATATTACTTCATCTTCGTTTATTATTTTACCTTTCTTTAGTCCGTTACATTTATATGAGGTGTTGCATATAATTTCTACTTGACTGAAGTTGTTTACTTCTCCAACAACAGTGCATACCTTACTTGTTCCTATGTCGACACCCACTATGATATCTCCTATTGCCAAGTTAATTCCTCCAATTTTTTTGTTTAAATTTCTCAAGTGTATATATATTACATTTTTAGACAAATGTCAATAGAAACTGTTATATTTTTGTAATGTTTTTGTAATGCTTTTGTAATAAATTTTATATCGTTTTTTATTGCATTTCTTCTTTTTCTTCTGCCTCAACAGTTTTACCATTTTTGTGTTTATTTTCAAATGCTTTTGACCATTTATCTACATAGTATCTTCTTATTATCGCTAAATTTACAAACATTCTTCCAACAAAAACTACTATAGCAGCTAAATATATATCTACATTTAATTTTTGTCCTAAAATTGTTAATAAAATTGCTAAGATTGCATTTCCAAAAAATCCTGTTATAAATATTTTTAAATCAAATTTTTTGTTTATTACAGAAGTTATCCCTCCAAATACTGAATCTAGGGCTGCTACTACTGCTATTGCTAGATAACTTGAATATGTATATGAAATCATTGGAGCATTCATTCCAATTAAAGCTCCTGCTATACAGCCTATTAATATTGCTATAAATACCATTTTGCCTTCCTCCTATTCTATATATTTTGTTTTTATTTCTCCATTGTATTTTAATATTTTTACATTATTAGGTTTATCTATTGTGATATCTTGTCCAGTTTTTTTCATTGTGTCTACTACTCCACCATTTCCTATTAAAGAGCTTTCCATATATGTTGGATCACCTATTGCTTTTATTGTATATGGTGATAATATTCTTTGACCATTTATTTTTATGAAACTTGAGTAATCTGAATTTATATCTACTATATCACTCATATTTATTATTCTTTGATCATTTATTGATATTGCTTCTGCTCCTGATAATTTTAAAGCATTAACAATTATTAGTAAATTTGAAGCTGATATTTTATTTGCTTCTTCTTGATCTGAATCTTTTATTGTTATTACAATTCCTTTTCCTTCAATATCTGTTTTTCCTAGGCTCATATTTACTTGTTCTAGTTCATCATCCATTACTTTACTTGTTTCATCATTTGATTCTTTTGTTTTTTGATATTCTTCTATTTTTGAAACAGTATCTTCATATTGTTTTTCCGCTTCTTCATATTTTGTTTTCCAATTTGCTAATTCTGTTTGTAATTCTGTTTCTCTCATATTTTCTATTGAAGTAATATCTGTTTCATTTACTATTTTAAATTGCATTGTCATTACTAAAGTTAAAGCAAAACATGCAAGCACAATAGTAATTATCATAGCTATTTTCCCTTTTTTAAGGTTCTTTATTTGGTCAAACAACTTTAATTCAGGTTTGTTTTTCATTTTATTGCTCTCCTTTCTCAAAGTATATACTTCGAAAGTTTATATAAATTATTTTATTGTTTTAGCATATTTATATGTAATTGTTCCTGTATATTTAGGAATTGTTATCTTATTAGATTTTTTTAATTCCACACCAATGCTATATTCTTTTAGCTTTGCTAAATATCCTCCAGGTCTATTTAATGCAGCTAATTGTTCTGGCAGTCCAATTGCTTTTATTATAAATGGCGCACCTACTTTTTCTCCATTTATATCTATAATATTTCCTCCGCATACAATTCCACTATTTGGCGTTAATCTTTGATCATTTATTGATATTGCTTCTGCTCCAGCATTTTTTAATTCATTTATTACACTTAATACATCTAAATCATGAACAATTAAATCACTTGGATTTAAACTACTACTAATATCTTTTTTACTATCTGTTAATGTTACAATTACACCTGCACCAGTTACTTCTGTTAACCCTGTTATCTTATTACCTTCTGTTATTTCTTCTTCTTTACTTTGTAATTCTCCATCATTTTTAGTTGAACTTTCTCTTTCTTGTTCTAGTTTTTCTTCTGCTTTTTCTAGTTCTTTATATTTATTGTCATATTTTTCTTTGTATTTTAAAACTTCCGCTCTTAAACTGTTTTCTTCGTAATTGTTGCTTACAGTAGAATTATTGTTTTTTACTGTTTTTATTTGTACAAAAATTCCTAATGTTAGTAAAAAACACATTACTCCTAAAACTGCTGCTACCACTTTCTTATTTGTCACTATTTTCACCTTCCTTTATACTTTGTCTCTAAAGTATGGATTAAATCCATTATTTATATCTCCATTTACAAATATGTCTCCTTCTGTATTTTTTTCTTGTTCTATTATTGCTTGCACATATAATATTTTATTACTTAAATTACTTGTGTCTCCTATATGTATTTTTTTCTTTTCGTCTGCTAGATATATAATATATTCGTTTTTGTTACTTATGTCAATACTTGTGACTTCTTCGTTTAAACCACTTTCTTTCATTACTGACATTATTTGTATTGTATCTTCTAATCTATTTAGGTCTTCATCACACAATCTTTTTCCAGGTTTAAACTCATCTTCTTTAGTGGTTACTCCTTGTATTATAGGCATATTATTGTTGGTCTGTGCAATTTCTAATATATATCCTTGTGTGTTTATATATGCATATTGTCCCATATAATCTACTGCATATTGTGCAACTCTTTCTGTTACTTTTATTTCTACTGTATTAGGCAATTTTCTATGTATAGATACTTTTTCTATATATGGATTTTCTTTTATATTATTTTCAATAGTTTTATTGTAAAATTTAAAGATATTTTCCTCTATTTGTAATGTTGATAAACTTACTATTGTTTCACTTGGTATCTTATTATTTTCTTCTACTTTTATGTCTTTTATGTTAAAAATTGGTGATGTTAATGCAAATGTGATACTTCCTGAAATTAAACCAATAAGAACAATTAGTTTTAAAATTGTTTTTATTTTTTTAATTTTTTTCAATCTTTTCTTTTCTTGTTTACTTATTTTTTTTCTTCTTTCTTGTTCTTGTTTTTGATTATTTTTATTGGTCATTTGTATTACTTTTTCCATCTCTGAGTCAAATTGATTACTTATAAATTCTTGTTTCTTTTTTTCTTCTATTCTTTGTTTTCTTTCTTTGTCTTTTTTTCTTTTCATCATTTGCTCAATTGTTTCTTTTTTTTCTTGCTCTCTTTGTTGTTCTAAATAATATAAATCAGATCCTTGCTTTTTCTTTTTTGACAATTTATAAATCCTCCTTTTGGACAAGTTATTTTTTATAAAAGAGCTTTTTACTGCTCTTTATTGTCTTTTTATGTCTATATTAACATTTTTTAATTTGTTTTCAAAATTTTCGTATCCTCTTAAAATATATTCTATATTTTCTATTTTCGTTGTACCTTTTGCTACCGTTCCTGCTAATACTAATGCCGCTCCACCTCTTAAGTCTGTTGCTTTTACATTTGCTCCATATAATTTTTTTACTCCCTTTATTACTGCGGTTCTTCCCTCAATTGTTGTTTTTGCTCCCATTCTTGTTAATTCCTGAATAAATTTATATCTATTTTCAAATATGTTTTCTACTATTACTGATGTTCCTTTTACTGTTGCAAGCACTGTTGCAAAAACAGATTGCATATCTGTTGGAAATCCTGGATATGGCATTGTTTTTATATCTACTGCTTTTAATTTTTTTGGAGCATTTATTTCTATTTGGTTTTTGTCTACTTTTAATTTGCAACCCATTTCTTCTAGTTTGTCTATTGCTGGTATTATATGCTCTACATTTACATTTTTTATTAAAAGTTCACTTCTATTTATTGCTGCTAAGCATAAAAATGTTCCTGCTTCTATTCTATCTGGCATAATATTATAACTTACATCTTTTAGTTTTCTTACACCTTCTATTTCTATGTTACTTGTTCCTGCTCCTTTTATTTTTGCTCCCATTTTATTTAAGAAGTTTTGTAAATCTACTATTTCTGGCTCCCTTGCAGCATTGCTTATTTCTGTTTTTCCGCTCTGCTAAGCAACTTGCAAGTATTGCATTTTCTGTTGCTCCTACACTTGGAAAATCTAGATCTATTTTTTCTCCAACTATTCTATCACAACTACACTCTATATTTCCATAGTTTTTTGCAATATTTATTCTTAATTTTTCAAATGCCTTTAAATGTAATTCAATTGGTCTGCTACCAATTTCACAGCCTCCTGGATATGAAAACACTGCTTTTTTATGCCTTCCAAGTAACCCACCTGCCAAAATAACTGATGATCTCATTTGTCTCATTAATTCTTCTGGTATTACATTTTTGTTTAATTTACTTGTATCTATTATTATTTTATTGTTTTTTTTAACTACTTTTCCTCCTAATTTTTCTAATATTTCAAACATTATTTTTGTGTCATGTATATGTGGTACATTATATAATGTTGTTTTTCCTGCATTTAATATTGTTGCTGCTATTATTGGTAAAGATGCGTTTTTTGAGCCTGATATTTCTATTGTTCCTTCTACTTTGTTGCCTCCCTTTATTATGTATTCTGACATTTTTTCTCCACCTTTCCCTTTTTATTTTGCTATATATTATGTTATCTTTATAGATTTAGTGATTTTTGTAAAAAATAAGAGCTAAGATTTTTTAATTCTTAACTCTTTAGTTCATTATTTTAGTTTTTGTTTTTTAGCAATTTTTCACATCATCAACTGTCACATGATCGCCTTTAAAATTTGTCATATCTACAAACGGTTTTTCATTGTCCACTCTTTTATACATACCTTATATTCAAATATCTAGTAAAAATTAATTCCTACTTGAACTTTTATTGATTATAGACTATAATACCTAATATAAATTTAATAGAAGGAGAGTATCATGAAGGAAATAACTATAAGAAAATTATTTAAAAATACTACTGATTATATTAATAAAACAATTTCTATTGAAGGTTGGGTAAAATCTTTAAGAGATTCAAAAACATTCGGATTTATTGAATTAAATGATGGAACATTTTTTAAAAATATTCAAATTGTATTTAATAATGAATTATCTAATTTTGATGACATTTGCAAATTAACTCTTAGTTCATCTATAAAAGTTACTGGTAAAATGGTTGAAACACCAAATGCAAAACAACCTTTTGAAATTCAAGCAACAGGAATTGAAATTGAAAGTTTAGCAGATAATGATTATCCATTACAAAAAAAGAAACATTCTTTTGAATATTTAAGAACAATTGCACACCTTAGACCTAGAACAAATACTTTTAATGCTGTATTTAGAGTTAGAAGTGTTTTTGCATATGCAATTCACAAATTCTTCCAAGAACAAGGATTTGTTTATGTTCATACACCTCTTATAACTGGTAGTGACGCTGAAGGTGCAGGAGAAATGTTTAATGTTAATTCATTTAACTTAGAAAATTTACCTAAAACAGATGATGGAAAAGTTGATTATTCTAAAGATTTCTTTGGTAAACCTGCTCATCTAACAGTTAGTGGTCAATTAAATGCAGAAACATATGCAGAGAGTTTTTGTAATGTATATACATTTGGACCAACTTTTAGAGCTGAAAATTCAAACACTGTAAAGCATGCAGCAGAATTTTGGATGGTTGAACCAGAAATTTGTTTTGCAGATTTAAAAGATGATATGGATTTAGCAGAAGCTATGATTAAATATACATTTAAATATGTTTTAGATAATTGCCCAGAAGAAATGGAATTTTTTAATAAATTTATTGACAAAGATTTACTAGAAAGATTAAATCATGTAATTAATTCTGATTTTGCTAGAGTTACATATACAGATGCTGTAAAAGAACTTGAAAAACATAATGATGAATTTGAATATAAAGTATCTTGGGGTGTTGATTTACAAACAGAACATGAAAGATATTTGTGTGAAAAAATTTATAAAAAACCTGTTTTTGTTATGGATTACCCAAAAGATATTAAAGCATTTTATATGAAGCAAAATCCAGATGGAAAAACAGTTGCAGCTTCTGACCTTTTAGTTCCTGGTATTGGTGAAATAATTGGTGGAAGTCAAAGAGAAGAAAACTATGATAAATTATTAACTAGAATGAAAGAATTAAATATGCCAATTGAAAACTATAATTGGTATTTAGATTTAAGAAAATATGGTAGTTGTGTTCATTCTGGTTTTGGGCTTGGTTTTGAAAGAGGAATTATGTATTTAACAGGTATGCAAAATATTCGTGATGTTATTCCTTTCCCAAGAACACCAAAAAATTGTGATTATTAATTTAAAATTTATTTATAAAAAATAAGGTATATAAAATAAATTATATACCTTATTTTTTTAATTATATAAATATTTTTGTGGATTTACATGTGTTCCATTAATACGTATTTCTAAATGTAAATGTGGTCCTGTTGAATTACCAGTAGAACCAACAGCAGCAATTACATCTCCTGCTTTTACTTCTTGACCTACTTTAACATACATTTTGCTTATATGTCCATACCAAGTTTCAACACCATTTCCATGGTCTATTTTTATTAAGTTACCATATGATCCACTATATTTAGCACATGTAACTGTACCACTTGCAACAGCTTTTATATCTGTACCTGTTGTTGCAGATATATCTAGTCCTGTATGCGTAGATTTTCTTAATCTACTGCTTTCTCCATATCTTGATGTAATTGTTCCTGAAATTGGTTTTGTTGCAATTTTTATACCATTAATTTCTGGCATTGCATCTAATTCTTCTTGAGCTTTTTTAGCTGCTTCTTCAGCTTGTTTTTCTGCCTCTTGTTTTTCAAGTGTTTCAGTTATTTTATTATTTACATCAGTTTTTGCAACTTCAATTTCAGCTACTTTTACTTCATCTTTATTTTGAGTATATTTTTCTAAAATACTTAGATCAACTTCTTGCTCTGTATTTTCATTTTTTGCTTGATTAACAATTTCTTCTGCCTCTTCTATTGTATTAACAGTTTCTATTGTTTCATTATTAAGAGCTATATCATAATATTTATATGTTATAATTGCGTCTTCTTCTATTTTACTAGCAATTTGCTCTTCGTTTGTTTTTGTTTCTCTATTTACAAGTTTTAACTCATATTCAGGATCTGATTTTAGTTCAATATTGTCAACGTTTTTATTTTCTTCTATTAGACTTGTTTTTAGGCTTTCTTTAAATTCTTTTTTATTTTGTACATATCCTATTTCTTCACCTGATATTGTTACTTTATAGATTGGTTTATACTTAATTAATATTATCGCGATTATAAATCCAATTCCTATTATTACTATGTTAAAATACTTTAAAATTTCTTTTGTATAGTATTTCAGTTTCGGGTTTAAAATAAGCTTCACTCTCCTTTTTTCTTGTCTTTTTTAAACGCGACTATTATCTATTATACACTATATTCTTTACAAAATCAAATTATGTATACCTTTTTTGTCGTTATTTGTCAATTTAAACAAATCATTTTTGCCAATTTTAGCTATTTTAGTATATTTTTCTCTGTTTTGCTCTTATTTACTAACTTTTTCTCTATTTTTCTTAATAATTGATTTTCTATTATTTTAATTTGTTATATATTTTTTCTTTGTAACTCCCTACTGCATAACAAGCTGTTATGAAATTACAGCTTGCAATTTGTTGGTCTCCCGAATTGTTACTGCATAAAAAATATATAACAAATTAAGAAATAAAACATATCTAACTAAAACTTTCAACTTTTAAAATAATTATACTAAAACTCTTTTATTAACCTATACATTCCATCTATATATTGTAGTTTCTGTAAATTTAAACTATAAAATGCTATTATGCTTCTGTAAAATGGAATAGGAAGGTGATTTTAATGGCTTTAGATTACAATATTATTGGTCAAAGAATTAAACAAGCTAGATTAAGTAAAAATTTAACACAAGAAGATTTAGCTGAACAAATAGACATTTCAGTTGCTTTTTTAAGTAGAGTAGAAAGAGGAAATTCTCATATAAATTTAAAAAGACTTAATCAATTATGTCGTTTATTAGATGTATCTGAAGGATATATTTTAAATGGTGTTTCTAGCAATTCTGAAAACTACCTAAATAAAGAATTTTCAGAATTATTAAAAAGTTGTTCTCCAGAAACACAAAGATTAATTTATGATATAGCAAAAGTAATTGCTGAACAAGAACACAATAGTGAAGAAGAAGTTTAATTTTCTTTAAGCATATAATATACAAATATTATATGCTTTTATTTTTTTCTTTTTCAACAAATTTATACATCATTTGTGAATATTTTGTAAATACCAACAAAATTTTCTTATTTAAATTGCTTATATTTTTTTCTTGTGATATTATAATAATTGCTTAAATGTTTATACTAATATAATGATAAAAAAATTAATTTTTTAAGGAGGTATAATATGGATTTTGAACAATGGAAAGGTTTTAAAAAAGGTGATTGGAAAGATGAAATAAATGTAAGAGATTTCATTCAACACAATTATACACCTTATGAAGGTGATAGTAACTTTTTAACTGAATCAACAGAAAAAACAAAAAAATTATGGAATGAAGTTTTAGAATTATACAAAAAAGAGCATGACTCTAAAGGTGGAGTATTAGATATAGATACAAAAACACCATCAACAATTACAGCACATGAAGCTGGATATATTGATAAAGATTTAGAAGATATTGTAGGTTTACAAACAGATGCTCCTTTAAAAAGGTCTATTATGCCATTTGGTGGTATTAGAATTGTAGAAAAAGCTTGTGCTGCTTATGATAAAAAAGTTGATGACAAAGTTGAAGAAATTTTCCACAATTATAGAAAAACTCACAATGATGGAGTATTTGATGCATATACACCAGATATTAGAGCTGCAAGAAGTTCTCATTTAATTACAGGTCTTCCTGATGGATATGGACGTGGTAGAATTATAGGAGATTATCGTAGAGTTGCTTTATATGGTGTTGATATTTTAATTGAAGAGAAAAAACAAGAATTAGATATTTTAAATACAGATGATTTAACAGAAGAAATTATTCGTAGCCGTGAAGAAATAAATGAACAAATAAAAGCTTTAAATGAATTAAAAGAAATGGCTGCAAAATATGGTTTTGATATTTCTAAACCTGCTACAAATGCAAAAGAAGCTGTTCAATGGTTATATTTTGGATACTTAGGAGCAATTAAATCGCAAGATGGTGCTGCAATGAGTTTAGGTAGAACATCTACTTTCTTAGATATTTATTTTGAAAGAGATTTAGAAAATGGTGTTATTACTGAAGAAGAAGCACAAGAAATTATGGACCATTTTGTTATGAAATTAAGACTTGTTCGTTTCTTAAGAACACCTGAATATAACGAATTATTTAGTGGAGACCCTGTATGGGTTACAGAAAGTATTGGTGGTATGGGAATTGATGGTAGAACTTTAGTTACTAAAAACTCTTTCCGTCTACTTCATACACTTGAAAATTTAGGACCAGCTCCTGAGCCTAATATGACTGTATTATGGTCAACAAGACTTCCTGAAGGATTTAAAAAATTCACAACAAATTTATCTATAAAAACATCTTCAATTCAATATGAAAATGATGATTTAATGAGAATCACTTTAGGAGACGATTACGGAATTGCTTGTTGTGTTTCTCCAATGAAAATTGGTAAACAAATGCAATTCTTTGGAGCTAGAGCAAACTTAGCAAAAACTCTTTTATATGCAATTAATGGTGGTAAAGATGAAAAAACTGGAAAACAAGTTACACCTTTATTCCAACCAATTACTTCTGAATATTTAAATTATGATGAAGTTATGCAAAAATTTGACCAAATGATGGATTATGTTGCAAAAATTTATATTAAAGCTTTAAATGCTATCCATTATATGCATGACAAATATTGTTATGAAGCTATTGAAATGGCTTTACATGATAAAGATATTGTTCGTACAATGGCTTGTGGTATTGCAGGTTTATCAGTTGTAGCAGATTCTTTATCAGCTATAAAATATGCAAAAGTTAAGGTTATTCGTGACGAAACAGGTTTAGCTATTGATTATGAAATTGAAGGTGACTTTCCTAAATTCGGTAATGATGATGATAGAGTTGACCAAATTGCGGTTGATGTTACAAAAGCATTCCTTAACAAATTGCGCAAACATCAAACTTACAGAAATTCAAAACATACGTTGTCAATTTTAACAATTACTTCAAATGTAGTTTATGGAAAAGCTACAGGAAATACACCTGATGGTAGACGTGCTGGTGCTCCATTTGGACCTGGTGCAAACCCACTTCACGGTAGAGATGTAAATGGTGCTATTGCTGTTATGAACTCAATTGCAAAACTTCCATTTGATTCAGCAGAAGATGGAATATCTTTCACATTTTCTATTACACCAAATACACTTGGTAAATCAGATGAAGAAAAAATTGATAATTTAGTTAATATGTTAGACGGATATTTTACACAAACAGGACATCATATAAATGTAAATGTTTTTGATAGAGCATTACTTTTAGACGCTATGGATCATCCTGAAAAATATCCTCAACTTACAATACGTGTTTCTGGATATGCAGTTAACTTTACTAAATTAACTAGAGAACAACAACTTGATGTTGTTAACAGAACTATTCATGAAAAAATTTAGTAGCTTAAAATAAACTAATAAGGACGATATATTATGGAAAACGAAAAAGACTTAAAACATTATGCACGAGTTCATTCTTTTGAAAGCTTTGGAACTGTTGACGGGCCTGGTATTAGATTTGTATTATTTTTACAAGGTTGCCATTTAAAATGTAAATATTGTCATAACCGTGATACGTGGAGTATCCATTCAGGAGAGTATAAAACTTTAGACGAAATTTTTGATAAAATTATGCGTTGTAAAAATTATATTTATCCACGTGGCGGTGTTACTATAAGTGGTGGAGAACCTCTTTTACAACCTCAATTTATAATAGAATTATTTAAAAAATTGAAAAAAGAAGGTATCCACACTTGTATTGACACCTCTGGGAATTTGCCATTAAGTGAAAATATCAAAAAAGTTCTTGAATTAACTGACTTAGTATTGCTAGATATTAAACATATTGATGATGAAAAGTGCAAAGAACTTGTTGGAAAAGGAAATAAATTTGAATTAGAATTTGCTAGATATTTAAGTGATAATGGTATCCATATGTGGATTAGACAAGTCCTTGTTCCAGGAATGACTGACGATGAAAATGATTTACTAAAATTAAAAGATTTTATTTCTTCTTTAGATACTGTTGATAGAGTTGAACTTTTACCTTATCACAATTTAGGGGAATATAAGTGGAAAGAACTTGGTTTTAAATATCCTTTAGAAGGTATTAGAGAAGCTAATGATGATGATATTAATAGAGCTAAAGAAATTTTAGGAATTTAAATCACAATCATGATTAAATAAAAAATAAAATAGAAACTATTATTTTCTATTTTATTTTTTATTTCACATTTTTATTTATTAATACATTCATTGTAATGATATTTTTTTATAATATCATTTCTTATTATTTCATTTTTTAATATACCTTTTCCTGATAAAAACCATGGTGTCTCATTTTTATGTGTTATATCAACTAATTCTTTTGCTGTTTTTTCGCCATATTTTTTCAATGTATCATCGATACTCTTTATTTTTTCTATTCCATTTTCCGCAAATAAAATTCTACTTTTAGCTGGCATTTCAAAAATATCTGTTGTATCAATGTCTTTGTCTTCAATTTCTTTATATCCATATCCCTTGTATTTTTCATAAACGCTTTCTACTACTGGACCATATTTATACGCATAAATTTTATCTTTATACAAATTTGTATCATATTTACACAAGTATTCTGCAAAACACAAGTATGTTAATTTTTCTAACTTTAAATGTGTACATTTAACTTTTGAAAGTATATATTTTGCAACATCTAAACCTTTTAAAGTTCTATCTTCTTGTATTAAACTCATAAACTTTTCCTTATTATCAATTACCTCTACATTTTTAAAAAATGGATCTTTTTCAATAACAGATTTCCAAGTTTTTGAATCAGTTTGAACAAAATGTGTAGACAGTGACACATCTCTACCACATTTTTCTATAATATCTTGTATTATTTCTTTTAATTTCAAATAATCTTTTGGATCTGCTATATTATCTAATGCAATTCTCTTTCCTTTTGAATAACTACTACTCATAATTATATAATGTGTTATCAAAATGATTCACCTCCTTTGTTTTCTTCTTCCCATTTTGTATAACCCTGTTTATAGTTCTCATGTGAAATTATATTAGATTCATAATGTTTTTTATCCCATATTTGTAATTCCCACTGAAAACTATAATTGTTTTCTTTAAAATACATATGTGTTGCCACATAATCTCCTTTTGATGCATCATAACACTTAATTTTTCCGTTATATTTATTATCTACAAATTTCTTTATATCATTAAAATCAATATTTTCTTCAAAAATTATTCTTATACCATATAAATCATTAAAGCACTTATTTAAAGGAATTTCTCCATAATTATGTTTATTAGTCATATAATTGCTTATTTTATATTCTATTGAATTTTGAGCTTTAACTCTACTATTAACTTCACTTTTTAAATTTAATCGGTTAAATTCTAGTTTTATATCTAAGTGATTTTCATTTATAAATAATCTATAATTTAAAATAGTTGTTAATATATTATTATCATGTTCAATATCTTTTACTAATTTTTTCTTTTGATTTATTTCTTCATATAAATCACTTTTCTTCCACTTATTAGATAATCTTTTATACTCTTGTTCAATAAATATAATTAATACATCTAATTCTTCTAACATAATTGAATTCACTTCCTTTAATTCTATTATATTATATCTTATTATACACATTTTATCAATAAATTTATTTAAATATTAAAAGCCATGTTATATAACATGACTTTTTCTTCCTAATGCTCTTAGTGAATTTAATATTGCTATAAAAGAAACACCTACATCTGCAAAAACGGCCTCCCACATTGTAGCTATTCCACAAGCTCCTAATATTAATACTAATATTTTTACACTTATAGCAAATATTATATTTTGTTTTACTATTCTCATTGTTTTATTTGAAATTTTAATTGCTTCTAAAATTTTTGATGGTTTATCATTCATAATTACAATGTCTGCTGCCTCTATTGCTGCATCTGAACCTAGTCCTCCCATTGCAATTCCTATGTCTGATATTGCAAGTACAGGTGCGTCATTTATTCCATCACCTACAAATGCTAGTTTTCCTTTTTTTGTTTTTTGTTTCATTAATTCTTCTACTTTTTCAACTTTTTGGTCTGGTAACAAATCTGTATAAACTTCGTCTATTTCTATTTGCTTAGCAACTTTTTCTGCTATTTCTTTTTTGTCTCCTGTAAGCATTACAGTTTTGCTTACAGTATTTCGTTTTAATCCTTGTATTGTTTGTTTTGCATCTTCTTTTATTTTATCAGCAATGACAATTGAACCTGCAAATTTATTGTTTATAGCAACATATAATATTGTTCCTATATCATTAGATTCTTTATATTCTATTCCTTTTTCTTGCATTATTTTATTGTTGCCTATTACTACAGTTTTATTTTCTATTTGACTTACAATACCTTTTCCTGATATTTCTTCGGTTTTTTCTATAATTTCTTGATTAATTTCTTTTTGATATGCCTTTTTTATTGATGCTGAAATTGGGTGGTTTGAATAACTCTCAGCATATGCTGCTATTTTTAATAGTTCTTCTTCACTAATATCTACTGGATTTATTTTTTGTACTTCAAATACACCTTCTGTTAAAGTTCCTGTTTTGTCAAAAACAAATATATCTGTTTTTGATAATAGTTCTAGGTAATTACTTCCTTTTATTAAAACACCTTTTCTTGATGCACCTCCAATTCCTCCAAAAAATCCTAGAGGTATTGAAATTACTAAGGCACATGGACATGAAACAACTAAGAATGTTAGTGCTCTTTCTAACCACTCGCTAAAACTTCCCCAGTATAATAAAAATGGTGGGATAATTGCTAATAATACAGCTATTCCAACAACTGTTGGTGTATATATTTTTGCAAATTTTGTTATAAAATTTTCTGATTTTGATTTTTTATTACTTGCATTTTCTACTAGGTCTAATATTTTACTTACTGTCGATTCTCCAAATTCTTTTTCAACTTTTATTGTTAAAACTCCACTTTGGTTTATACATCCACTTAATACTTTTTCTCCTGTTTTTGCACTTCTAGGTACTGATTCTCCTGTTAATGCTGATGTGTCTAACATTGAACTTCCATCAATTATAGTTCCATCAAGTGGGATTTTTTCACCTGGTTTTACAACTATTTCTTCTCCAATTTTTACTGTTTCAGGTTTTACTGTTTCTAATTTTCCATTTCTTTTTACAACTGCTACATCTGGTCTTATATCCATTAAATTTGTTATTGATTCTTTTGATTTATCAACTGCATAGTCTTGGAATAATTCTCCTATTTGATAAAATAACATAACAGCAACAGCTTCTGGAAATTCACCTATTGCAAATGCTCCTATTGTAGCAACTGCCATTAGAAAATGCTCATCAAAAACTTCTCCTTTAAATATATTTTTTATTGCTTTTATAACAATTTCTAATCCTACTATTAAATATGCTACTATGTATATCCCTTTTGTTATCCATTCATTTGAAAATGGTACTAATAAGCCTATTGCAAATAAAATTGCAGATATAATAATTTGTATTAAACTTTTTTTCATAAAATTCTCATCCTTTCTTATTTATGTTCGATATGTTCAATTCCTAATTCAAATAATTTTTGTACATGATCATCATCCATTGTGTAATATACTTCTTTTCCCTGTTTACGGCATTTTACTATGTTCATTCTTCTTAATGTTCCTAATTGGTGTGATATTGATGATTTGCTCATTCCAAGGACATTTGCAATGTCACATACACACATTTCGTTTTGGTCTAAAGCAAATAAGATTTTTGCTCTTGTTGTATCTCCTAATATTTTAAAGAATTCTGCTAATTTATTAAACAAATCGTCTTCTGGCATTTTGCTTAAAGTGTCTTTTACTATATTTTCATGTATTATATTACAGTCACATATAAATTCATTTTTTGACATTTTTTCATCTCCTCCTATGTTCTTTTTATCTAATTTTTTGCTTTTGCCATATTATTTCAAATATAAACATATTTGCTTTAGTTGAATATTTGTTCAACTATTTTTTCTATATTATAGTTGAATGTTTATTCAATTGTCAATAATTTATACCTATTTTTATAAAAAAATTTTTAGAAATAGACACAAAAAAATTGCGTAAATAATTATAGATTTATATAACTATTTACACAATTCGTTTTATTATGGTTATTTGGTTGATTTTGCCATTACATTCCTAGCAATTTTAATTCTACATTTTCCATTTTGTATTTACCATCTACTAGTTTAAATTCTACTAATGTATTTTCAAGTGTTTCTTCATTTTGTCTTAAATCTGTTGTAAAATATAATTTTATTTGTGGTATTTCTACTTGATTTGTTACAATTTCCTTAAATACTTCTGCCATATGTTTTTCATCTTCACATACTATTATTAATTGTGGTATTCCAGAAAACCCACTATCTCCTAATACATAGTTTTCGTAGAAATCTTTATATAATCTCATTTTATCAACAAGTTTTTTCTCCCAGTCAGCTTCTCTTCTAATTACTTCAAACACAAATTGTATTGATTTATTATTTTTAGTTAATTTTACACTTCCACCTGTTGCTTTAAAGATTTTTCCTGCCATTTTAGCTGTTATTGCTGGTTTTACAACATAACTATCAAATGCTTTTACTTTTCTTAAATATGCTATTAACACTTGATTTCCAGCTAATCTTTTTTTCATCATTACAACTGGCTTTATATTATCAGATGGTTGCCATTTACATTCAATTTCTTTAGATGTTAATAAATATTTTCCCATTTTATCTAAGCAATAAATACGATATACACCTTTTCCTTCATCTGAATTAAAGTAATATCTTGTTAATATTTTAGATTTTACTAATTGATCTAATTTATTGTTTAATTTATCTTGGGATTTTACCTCTATTCCCTTAATTTCTAGCATTTGAAGTAATTGTCTTGATGTTATAAATTCAAATTCATTTACTAATTCCATAATAGCAAAATGTACTTCATTTATTTGACCTATATTTATTTTGTGTACTATTTGATTCATTGACACATATCCATCTTTTCCGTCAAATACTTTGATTTCTCCTTCTCTAATTGCAAATGGTGATATTTGTGCTTTTATTTGATTATCTTCTACCATTTTTCTTCACTCCTGTCTTTTATAAATAATTATTTATTACTGCTAATTTTACTTTTTTCTTATCATAATCGATTTTCCTTATATATACATCTACGTCTTGTCCATATTGTAAGCCTTCTGTATATTCTGTCATTCCTACTAGGTTTGGTGTTAATTCTACAAATATTCCGTTTCGATTTTTTTCTGTTTCTCTTACTATTCCTTTTACAGTCATTCCCTCTTTGAAGTTTTTAGCGTTTTCTTCCCATGTTCCAAGTAATTCTTTATATGATAATGTTATTTTTCCTTGTTTTCTATTTATAGATTTTACCATTACTTGTGCTTTTTGTCCAACTTTTAGTCTTTCATATGGTGTTTGAATTCTTGCTACTGATAAATCTTCTATATGTATTAGTCCAACAATACCTCCGCCAATTTCTACAAATGCTCCATATGGTTTAATGTTTTTTACTATTCCATCAACTTTTTGTCCTTCTTTTAAGTCTTGTTTTATCCAATCAATTGCTTCATTTTGAACTTGTTTTCTTGATAAAATTAATTCATTTTCATTGTCTATATCTTTTATTTTGAATTGTACAAATTTGTGAACTTTTCCTACACATAAATTTTCTTTTGGTACTCCACTTTCATTTATTTTTATAGTTTCTACTTCTTCTCTTGGAATTTTCCCTTGTAAACCATTTTCAAATTTTATATATAAATTGTAATTGTCATCACAACCACTTACAATTCCTTGTAATGTTTCATCTCTATCTTTATAATTTTTCCAATTTTCTTTTGTTAATTTAGTTGTTTCATTATTCCATCCTTCAGGTACAAACTTTAAGTTATTCATTTGTTATTTTCTCCTTTTATCTTTAGTTGTATTTTATATTATTGCAAGTTATTCATTTTTGTTTATTATATATTTTTAATAATAATTTTTCAATGCTATTTTAGTATTTTTTCTATTTCTTTTTTAGTTAAATATCTCCATTTTCCAAGCTCTATATCTTTTACTCCAATTCCTGCTATTTTACTTCTATGTAATGCAATTACTTTATGTCCAACTGCTTCACACATTTTTCTTACTTGTCTATTTTTTCCTTCATGTATTGTTATTTCTAATCTTGATCTATTTTTTTCTGTATCTGTTTTTAATATTTTTACTTTTGCTGGTCTAGTTATATAATCTTCTATTTGTACACCTTTTCTCAGTTTTTCTACACTATCATTATTAATTATTCCAGCTATTGTTACAGTATATGTTTTTTCAATTTCATGTTTTGGATGTGTTACTTTATATACAAAATCTCCATCATTTGTTAATATAAGGGCTCCTGATGTATACATATCTAATCTTCCAACTGGAACTACCCTTTGTTTTACTTTTACTAAGTCTAATACTGATTGTCTATTAAATTGATCTTTGGCTGTTGTTACATAGTCTATTGGTTTATTTAATAATATATATACATATTCTTGTGGTTCTTTTACTTCTTTTCCATTATATACTACTTTGTCTTTACTTGGGTCTATTTTAGTTCCTAATTCTGTAACTACTTTTCCATTTACTTGTACTTTTCCCTGCATGATTAGTTCTTCTGCTTTTCTTCTTGATGCTACTCCACAGTTGGCTAAGTATTTTTGTAATCTTTCTTCCATTATGAATTATTTCCTTCCTCAGTTTTAATGTTCTATAATTCTTTATTTTTCTTTTTCTCTTAATTCTTTTAAAACTTTTTCAAAATATTCTGGTAACCTAGCTTCTAAAAACATTTCTTTTCCTGTTATTGGATGTTTAAATTTTAAGCTTTTAGAGTGTAAGCATTGTCCTTCTATTCCCCATTTATTTTTACCATTTGAATATACATTATCTCCTATTACAGGATATCCTATTTGTGATAAATGTACTCTTATTTGATGTGTTCTTCCCGTTTCTATTTTTACTTCTAGTAATGTACAATTATCTTGTGGAAATCTTTCTATTACTTTAAAATTTGTAATAGCATTTTTTCCATTTTGTCCAACTGCCATTTTCTTTCTGTCTTTTTGGCTTCTTCCTATTGGCATATCTATAGTTGCTTCATTTTCTTTTACTATTCCTCTAACTAATGCTATATATGTTTTTTCTACTTCGTGATTTTTTATTTGCTCACTTAGATTTATATGTGATTTGTCATTTTTAGCAACTACCAAAATTCCTGATGTGTATTTATCAAGTCTATGAACAATACCTGGTCTTATTTCTCCACCAATTCCTGATAATGAATCTTTACATATATTCATTAAACTGTTTACTAAAGTTCCATCTGGATTACCACTTCCTGGATGTACGACTAATCCTTTTGGTTTATTGACTACAATTATGTCTGAATCTTCATATATTATTTCAACTGGGATGTCTTGTGCTTTTAACTCTATTTCTTTTGCTTGTTCTTCTTCTACTGTTATACTGTCTCCTTCTTGAACTTTATATGATGATTTTACTTTTTTATCATTTACAAGTATTTTTTCTTCTTTTATTAATCTTTGTACAGCTACTCTTGAAATATCATTATCTTTTTTGGCTAAATATGCATCTATTCTTTTTCCTGCTTCTTCATTTTCTACTATAAAAGTTTTCAATTATTTTCATTCCTTCCCTAAAGTACATATTGTATTGATTTTTATTGTGCTACTTCTGCTGTTTGTCTTTCATATACCACAAAATATTTATCACTATATAATTCTTTGAATTTTGAGTCATGTGTTTTAGTTATTATCATATTCATTTTTGAATTTTTATAACATATTACATGTGTAATTCCATATTTTTCAAATGTATCTTCATAAAATGTTCCTATATTTGATGTATTTATAAAATCCATAAATATATCTTCATCTTTTCCACTAAATTCTGGTGCATATAAATCTGCTCTTGAGTCTATAAATACTGGTATTCCTCTAAATATCATATAGCTTCCATAATTATATTCGTTATAGAATTTTGCTTTTCCTAAATCTATGTTTTCTAATATATAGTCACAAGCCTGTACAGGATATGCACTTTCATCCACATATTGGTCATCAAATTTATCTTCTGCCATATGGTAGCTAAGTCCGAGCATTACAGCTGTTACAACTACCATTACTGGCACAGTTACTAAATTATTAAATTGTATTGTTAATTCTTTTAAATCTTTTTTAGTTTCTGTTTGGATTAGTTCTAGCATCAATCTATTTAATATAAATGACCCCATTAATGTAAACATTGTTACTTGTCTTTTTGTCATTAACATTAGATAGCCTAATCCACCTATCATAAATAAATCACATAATCTTATTTTTGTTTTTGTGAATATTAGTATTGCTAAAAGTATTACTAATGTACATACTACTTCTGTATCATTTGCAAGAGTCATTGGTAAATGTTCATTTATGTTTTGTGTTGTATTTCCTTGCATTGTTTTTTGTAAGTATGTGTATGGTGTATTTCCTAATGGTGTTAATAGCCCTGTAAATATGCATATTACCATAATTAAAATTAGCCATTTACAATTATCTCTTTTTACTAATTTTATTTTATATGGATTTTGTAATTCTTTTGTTCTTTTTACTTTTATTTTGTCTATTTTTTCTTCTAATTTTTTTAGTTCTTCTCTTAATTGTTTAATCTTTTCTGGATCTTCATTTTTATTTGTCGCTATTTTTATTTTAAATTTTAATTTTGCAACTGCAAATTTTCTATATATTATTGTTTCTGCTAAGATTGCTATTATATATTCTGCTATATATGGTAAGTATAATATAAAATAAAATGGAAATACTGCTGTGTGTAAATTTGCAATTAATGTTGGTATAATTATTAATCCAACAGCATATCTTTTTTTCTTTGTTTCTAAAAATCTTTCTATAAAATATATTGTTAATACAAATAATATAAATGTTACTAATTGTGCTCTTGCGGCAATATATCCTCTAATTAAGTACATTACTCCTATTGTTATAATAAAAGAAATAGATTGATTTTTTAATAATTTCTTATTTGTAAAAAATAATGTTAATCCTAAAATTACTGATAATATACATGTTGTTATATATATACCTGTCATTCCAAATGTATTGTATATTAAATATGTTATAACATCATATAACCAATGTGGGTATGTGTATGCTAAATCTTGGTGCCATGAAAATGGATCTTGCATATCAATTCCATTTTTCATGATATGTTCACCTATTTTTATTGTGTAAAATGTGTCATTTTGTAAAGTTACTGGTGTTAATGCAACACAAAAAATTGCAATTAAAACTACTGCCATTATAGTAAATTTAATTCCATTTTGCATTTTTGCTTTTTCAGGTAAATTTTTTTTACTCTTATTTGAAATCTTTTCTTTGATTTTTGATTTTTTCGTCATTTTGTTTTTCAATCCTTTCACAGTGTTTGTCTTTTTTATAAAGGTTTAATATCGGTTGTTATTATATCAAAAAAAGTTTCAAAAGACTAGCTTTTTGAAACTTTTTATATATTATATTTCTTTTATAGTTATACAGCCTCTTGACTTTCTACTGTTGTTTCTTGTTCATTATCATTTTCTTCAATAACTTCTAGACTTCCAACTGAAACTTCATATGCTACTCTTGTTTCAACTGTTCCATCTTCATGTTTTTTCTCATATTGTCTTGATTGTACTCTTCCTACTATTTTTACTTGAGCTCCTACTTCTATGTCTTGGCAAAATCTTGCATTTCTTCCCCAAGCTATACATGGAATATAATCTGATTTGTTGTAAGCTCTATTTACTGCTAATAAGATATCTGATATTTCTCTTCCAAATGGTGTTTGTCTATATATTGGTTTTTTACAGATATATCCTACTAATACTACTTCGTTTGTTATAGTATCTTTTTTCACCATTTCGTTTTCTTCGTCTTCTTCTTTTTCTTCTACTTCAATGATATCTTTAGCAAATACTGTTAATATTAATCTGTTTTTGTTGTTTTCATAACTATTGTATGATCTAAATTGTCCTTTTACTAATAATTGATGACCTTCTTGTAATGTTTCTTCTTTTATTAATCTTTCAGAAACAGTAATTGGTATTATATCACTATTTCCACTTAAACGTGGTATTTCTAGATTAAATACATAAAATCTTTCTCCATAAATTTCATGACTAAATCTTTTTTCTCCTGTAACTTTTCCAACTAATGTTAAATAGTTGTTTTCTAAATAATTTGTATTCAACTTAAACTCCTCCTATATTTTATATTTATCAATTGTACTTTTTTCCTTGCGCTCTCGTTAACTACAATTCTTATTATACACTACTTTTTTGGTTTTGTCTACATAAAAAGTTAATTTTATTCAAAAAAGTTAGATTTTTCCTGTATTTGCTCCGTTATGGGTCTCTGTTTTATTAAAAATATTGTATATATAATTAATACTTCATATATTTTTATTTTTTCTTCTTCTCTTACTCTTATGCGCTCTTCACCAATTTCTACTATTTTTCCATTTACATTTTTTAGGTTTCTTTGTAAATATATTAAAATACTGCTTTCTGTTATGCTTGAAATAGTTATTGTCGCTTTTCTATTTAATCCATATGTTATTAATGTTGATTTAAAATTGTATATTCCAAAATCTGTATTGATATCTGTGTTTATTACAACATATTTTGAATTATCACACATTCTTTTTATTGTACACAATTCATTTATATATTCATTTAAACTTACATCTATAATTATTGTTTCAAATTTTATATTTTTAATATTTTCTATACTTTTTTTGTTTATATGAATTAATTTAGTGTCTTTTATTAAATTTTTTCTTAATATTTCTTTTATACTTTCGAAAGTATTATATTCTGAAATTATTCCAATAAAAGTCATTTCATATCCCCTTAAACTTTATACAAATATCTTTTCCAAATTTTTCATTTTTATACATTAATTTTTTATTTGAGTTCCATTTACATTTATTTTATAGTTGTCTTTATATATTAGATCAGATACTTTTACAACTTCTAGTTTTTTGCTTTTTATATTTTTTATTAACATATCTAAGCTATCTGCTGTATGTTCTGTTCCATTGTGACTTAATATAATATCTCCTGCTTTTACTTTTTCTATTCTTTTCCACATTTTTTCACCAGTTAATCCTGTGTAATCTAATGTATCTAAATTCCATTGTATTGATTTATATCCCTTGTCTTCTGCTGAACTTATTACAGTATTGTTATATTCCCCATATGGTGGTCTATATAGGTTTGTCTTTTTGCCTGTTATTTTTTCTATTTTTTCCACTGAGCTTTCTATTTCTTTTACATTTTCCTCATATGATAAATTATTTACTTTTGGATGAGTGTTACTGTGACTAGCAATTTCATGGCCTTCTTCTGCCATTTTTTTAACAGCTTCTGGATATTTATCTACCCACTCTCCTACGACAAAAAATGTTATTTTTGTGTTATTGTTTCTTAATGTTTCTAATATGGAATCTATATCATCTGCATTCCATGCACAATTCATTGTAAATGCTACTTTATTTTCTGTCGTTTCTACATTATATATTGGTAATAATTTTTGATTGTTTGCAGAAGTTTCTATTGTTTCTTTATTTTCATTTATTCCACTTGCTATGCAAAATAGAAATACTACTGTTAATACAGATACTCCATATGCAATTATTTTTTGTTTATTTAAGACGAAAAACATATATATATCCTCCATAATTAATATACTTTCAAGCTATTTTAATTTTATGCTTATTTTTTTATATTATGCATATATTTTATTTGCAACTTTTTATTTATTTTTCATATGATATATAAACAGCATATATGTTGTTTATAGAAAGGATGAGATATATGGAAATGGAAAACAAAGGTCACTGTCCTGTTCTTGACATTGATGGTGTTATTTCTGGTGGTAAGCAATTTGATTTAGATATAACTCTACCAGAAGATAACCGTGATGTCATTTATGGTGTTATAAGAAATTGTTTTAAAGAGCCAGTTGAAAATGCAGTTGTTAAATTAGTTGAGGTCGTATGTGAAAAAGGAAAGGATGAAAGAAGACCAATAGGTCATACTTTTACTGATAAAGAAGGAGAATTCGTCTTTGGTCCTTTATGTCCTGGTAGACAATATGCAATTCAAATTTGGGTAAACAATACTAAAAAAATTAAAGTTTGTGCTAAATGTCATCATGAAGGTCGTTGTTTAAAAGGTGATAAATGCGATAAATGTGATTGCTATATTGATGATAGAAAAGAAGAATGCCCTTGTGAAAAAAGAAATGATGATTTTTTGAAAGAATCTGATTTTAAAGATTTAAATTTCTAGGTTATATTTATAGTTTTCATTTATAAATTATTGTAAAAATAGCAAAACTTTTTGTCTAATAACCATTTGAACTATATTCATAAAAATAGAGTATATAGAATAATTTGCACAATATTTATGCAACTTTTTCAATACACTCTAAAAATATTTTTATTAGAAATAGTTCTTATGGTTATTTTTATATTATCCCCATTTTTTTAACTAGTTTTTTTCCTTTTTTCATCATTGTTTTTTTATTCATCATTCCACTTTCTGCATATAACATAAATATTCCTGTAGTTACTAATCCACCTAGCATTACACCTTTTACAAATTTCATTTATACTCACCTCTCTTTTTGTTTATTATTTCTTATTTTTTACTTTTTTATACTTATGATTTTGGGGTCGGAGCAAAAAATCATTTTATACTATACAATTTTTAGTTTTAAATTAATAATTCTAAAATCATGATTTTTTGCTCCGACCCCAGAATCACCCCAGAATCATTTTGCTTTTATTATGGAATATGTTTCGTTTAAGGCTATTATAGCTAAAAATGTGCCAAAACATTTTTTTAATATAGTTACATTTAATTTTAAAGATATATTAGCACCAATTATTGCACCTAATATTCCAAATAATGATATTAATACACCTAATTTTATATTAATATTTTTATTTTTTAAGTTTACTATTATTGCAACAATTGAGGTTGGTATAAAAAATATTAAATTTGTTGCCTGCGCTATATGTTGCTCCAATCCACAAATAGATGTTAAAAGAAATATTAATATTGTTCCTCCACCCATTCCTGTGCCACTTACTATTCCTGATATCAATCCTATTATTATTTCTCCCATTTTTATTTCATGATATATTTATTATAAATATTCATTTCCTCCCTCCTATTTTTTCTACTATTATTTGTTCTTGCTTATTATTATGTGGATTATTTCCACATTTTGTATGATGCATAAATTAAAAATATCGTAAATGCTATTTTTAATATTTTGGTTGGTAGTTTTTTTAATAATCTTGCTCCAATATAACCTCCTAACATTCCTCCTATTGCACATAATATTGCTGTTTTCCATTCTATATAATGTCCTTTATAATAGAAAAAACTTGTTGTTATAACCATTGGTAATATACAAAAAATTGATGTTCCTCTTGCTTGTGTATCTTCCATTTTTAGCAAATGGATAAATGCTGGTACTAATATCATTCCACCACCTGTTGAAAAAAGACCACTAACAATTCCTGCCAGTAGTCCTATTATTGAATTTTTTATATATTTTCTAATATTTTCCATAACAAAAACCTACTTCTTTTTTTAGTAGGTTTTCCAATTTTCTTAATTTTTATTATTTTATTTCTAATTTTATGCTAATTTTTATTATTACTTTTCTCCTAGTTGCTTATTATACTCACTATTTAATTTGTTTGTTATTTTAGGCACATTTTCATCTGGTATGTAATATTGTGTTCCAAGAACTTCATCAGGTAGATATTGTTGCTCTGTGTAATGTCCTGGATAATCATGTGGATACTTATATCCTTCATGATATCCTAAGTTTTTCATTTGTTCTATTGGTGCATTACGTACATTCATTGGAACTTCACCTGTATATCTACTTTTTACATCTTCTAATGCTTTATTTATTGCCATATATGATGCATTTGATTTTGGTGATGTTGCTACATATACTGCTGCTTCTGCTAATAATATTCGTGCTTCTGGCATACCTATCATATGTACTGCCTGCATTGCACTATTTGCAACTACCAATGCATTTGGATTTGCCATTCCTACATCTTCTGAGGCTGCTATTACTATTCTTCTTGCTAAAAACATTGGATCTTCTCCACCATTTAATGCACGTGCCAAATAAAATACTGCTGCATCTGGATCTGAGCCTCTCATTGATTTTATAAATGCACTTATATTATCATAATGTGATTCTCCATCTTTATCAAATATTGCTTTTCGTGATTGCACACTATTTTTTATAACATCATCTGTCAAGTGAATGCATCCATCTTCACTCATTGCTGTTGTAAGTGTTGCTACTTCTAGACCATTTAATGCTGTTCTAACATCTCCATTACTTATTGATGCTAATTTTTTTAATGTTTCATCCTCTATTTTTATTTGATATTCTCCGTAATCCTTCTTTTTTAGTTAAGGCATTTTTTAAAACTTGATATACATTTTCTTCTGTTAATGGATTTAGTTTTATTACCATTGATCTTGATATTAAAGCCTTGTTTACTTCAAAATATGGATTTTCTGTTGTTGCTCCTATTAAAATTATTGTTCCATTTTCTACATATGGAAGCAAGGCATCTTGTTGTAATTTATTAAATCTATGAATTTCATCAATAAATAAAATGCTTTTTCCTGTTGGATTCATCATAAAATTTTTTGTTTCTTCTATAACTTTTTTAATATCTGCAACTCCTGCTGTTACTGCATTTATTTTATAAAATTTATATTTTGTAGTTTCACTTATAACTCGCGCAAGTGATGTTTTACCACATCCAGGTGGACCAAATAGTATAATACTTGATAGTCTATCTGCTTTTATTGTTCTATATAATATTTTGTCTTTTCCAAGAATATGTTCTTGCCCAACATATTCATCTAGGCTCTTAGGTCTCATCCTAAATGCTAGTGGCTCATTACTCATTATAATCACATTCCTTTTATTGTTATGTATATTTTAAGTTTTCTAAAGTTTCAAAGAATTTTTCTAAATTTTATTTTAGACCTTATTCTAATCTAATGATTTCCCAATAAACGCAATCCTTTTTTAATTAATTCTTCTGTTGTTAATTCATTTACTTCTAATTTTTCAAATGATTTTTCTATTTCTTTTTTATTATATCCTAATACTTGTAATGCTTCTATTGCTTCTTTGGCTTTTCCTTGATTTTCTAGCAATTCTTGCATTTTTGTTTTTTCTTCATTTGTTGTTTTATTACCTACTTGCTTTTTAATAGCTTCAACTTGTTGTTCCATTTTTATCTTATCTTTTAGTTCTAATATTATTCTTTTAGCTGATTTTGGACCTATTCCTGGTATTTGTGTTAATGTTTTTACATCTTCTGAAACTACTGCTAATGCAAAATCTGATGGTTCACAAATTGCTAACATACTTAGTGCTGTTTTGGCTCCTACACCACTTACTCCTAAAAGTAATTCAAACATTTTTAGTTCTTCTAATGTATTAAACCCAAAAATACTTATATCATCTTCTCTTACTCTATAATGTGTATGAACTTTTACTGTTTCTCCTATGTTTCCTAAATTTTCTATTCCATTTTCAGACATAAATACTTTATATCCTAGACCTCCTACATCTATTACAACATAGTCTGTCATTTTCATCTCTAAATTTCCTTTTATATATGCTAACATTTGTAACCTTCCTTATATATCATAAAAATATGTTGCTTCTAAATCTGCTTCATGTGTTAATAATGCTATTGGATATTTTTTATATGTTGCACCAATTGCATTATAATTTTCTTTTGGCTCTGTGTATCCCATATGCCAACGAATTGAGTATTTTTCTTCAGGTGTTAATTTTATATATTCTGTAATCATCATTACTGATTTTTCTCCATGCCCATATGGAATTGTATCATCTACTGTATAATATGGTACTTTTTCCCATACACCTAATGCATTTTTAGCATTTCTGTAATCTACTTTATAAAAATTTGTTTTACATATATCATGTAATAAACCTATTAATATTATTGATTCTTCTTTGATTTCAACATCTATTACACTGTTTTCTACTTTATGTTTTAATATTTCATAAACTTTCATACTATGTGCTGCAAGTCCACCTTCAAAATTTCCATGAAATCTTGTGCTTGCTGGTGCTACAAAGAAATCTGATTTTTCTAAAAAGTTTATTAATTCTTCTATTCCTTCTCTATTTGTTTTTCTTAATAATGCTAAAAATTCTTCTTTCATTTTTATACCATCCTTTTCTTGCTCTTTATTTTTTATTCAAAACTTTTTTACTTATTTTATTTGTTTTTTACGTGCTCATTATATATATTTTCCTATAAAAAGTCAATAGACACACAAAACAAATTTTTGTATGTCTATTTTATTATTTTTCCTCTTCTTTTTTTTCTTTTTCCATCTTATATAATGTTTTTTCTAGAATCTTTACTCCTTCTTCTCTTCCTGTTCTTCCAAATGTAAGTCCATCCTTTTGCAAATTTCCTAATGTCTCTAAATCACATTCTAACATTCTTTTATTTTTTTCTGAGTACAAATATACTTTCTTTTCTTGTGTTTTAGGATCTTTTGAATATATGCAAAAAGAATAGTTATAATCATTGTTTTCGTTCTTTTTGCTTTTTACTTGAAATTGAAAAATTTCTTTTCCTAATTTCTCATGTAATAATATTCTAAACACTGCTTTATAGTATTTGTAAGTTTCTGACATTCCTGCTTGATTTAATTTAGAATTTATTTTTCTACTGTTCATGATAATTTCTAATGCTTCATTTATTTGTACATTTTCAATTTCATTTTTTAATATTTTAATTTTATTGTCTGTATAATCAGCTTCATCACTTATATAACCAATTTTTTTTAACATATTATCTAATTCTTTTTTAGTTATATTATGTCCTGTTTTTGAAGTAAAATGCTTTAGTGTCATTCCAGTTTGAATTCGATACATATCCATTTGAATATCAACATTTAGCTTTTTACCACTTTTCAATTTTATAACATTATTTAAATGTGGATCTTCTGGGTCTTCTTTTACAACATCACATTGTATTCCAAATTGCTCCAAAACATATTTATACAAATGTGAAATTGATACACAAGTAATTTTTCTTTTCTTAATCATTTTATCCGTACTTTTACTGTCTTGCACTGATTCTTTATATGCTAAATTTCTTATCTTCTGGTTTCCCCAGTAATATCTTTCATCAAAAGTTTTCTTTTTGGCTAATTCTATATATAGATATAATGCTGTTTTTATTTCTACTTCTTCTTGATTTCCATTAAATTTTGGCATATTTTCCTTTAGTTCTTCTATTATTTCCTTTTGGTTCATTTAATTTCACCTGTCTAGTCTTTTATCATGATTTTTTGCTCCGTCCCCAAAATCACCAAAATCAAAATTATTTTAAGTTCATAATTCTTTCAATTGCTTTTTGAGTATTTTCTTTTGTTCCAAATGCTGTTAATCTAAAGTATCCTTCTCCATGTGGTCCAAATCCGCTTCCTGGTGTTCCTACTACATTTGCTTTTTCTAATAATTCATCAAAGAATTCCCATGATGTCATTCCATCTGGTACTTTTAGCCATACATATGGAGAGTTTACTCCTCCATAACATGTAAATCCTGCTTTTTCTAGTCCTTGTTTTATTATTCTTGCATTTTCTAAATAATAGTTTATATTTTCTTGTATTTGTTTTCTTCCTTCTTCTGAATATGTTGCTTCTGCTGCTTTTTGAACTATATATGATACTCCATTAAATTTTGTACATGTTCTTCTATTCCATAATTTATTATAACTTACTTCTTCTCCGTCTTTTGTTTTTCCTTTTAATTCTTTTGGAATTACTACATATGCACATCTAACTCCTGTAAATCCTGCAGTTTTTGAGTAACTTCTAAATTCAATTGCTACTTCTTTTGCTCCTTCTACTTCATAAATGCTATGTGGTATATTTTCTTCTGTTATAAATGCTTCATATGCTGCATCATATAATATTACAGAATTATTTTCTTTTGCATAATCTATCCATTTTTTTAGTTCTTCTTTTGTTAAAACTGTCCCTGTTGGATTATTTGGGAAACATAGATATATCATATCTACTTTTTCTTTTGGTAGTTCTGGGACAAAGTTGTTTTCAGCTGTTACTGGTAAATATATAACTTCTCTTCCTGACATTATATTTGTATCTAAATATACTGGATAAACTGGATCTGTGATTGCTACTTTGTTTCCTTTTCCAAATATATCAACTATATTGCCACAGTCACATTTTGCTCCATCTGATACAAATATTTCGTCTTTTTCTATTTCTACTCCTCTTGTTTTATAATCATTTTCTACTATTGCAGTTCTTAAAAAATCATATCCTTGTTCTGGTCCATAACCTTTAAAACCTTCAGCTGTTCCTATTTCGTCTACTGCTTTGTGCATAGCTTCTACACATGCTGGTACTATTGGTCTTGTAACATCTCCTATTCCTAATTTTATTATTTGTTTGTCTGGGTTTTCTTCTGTGTATTTAGCTACTTTTTTTGCTATTGTTGAAAATAAATAGCTATCTTGTAATTTTAAAAAGTTTTCATTTATTAAACTCATTTTTTTCTCCTTGTTTATTATAAGTTTTTAAATAGAATATAATTATATTTTATTTATTGCAATTTTACCATACACGTATTTTTTTGTAAAGATTATCCATTTTTGTTTTTGACAAACATAAAAACTTATTTTAATGCTTTCATTATATTTTCAGCAATTCTATTTATAACAGGTACAACAACACTATTTCCTGCTTGTTTATATAGTCTGCTATCTGCCATATCTGTAGGCAACTGATAGTATTTTGGATATCCCTGTGCATAAAAGCATTCTATTGGAGTTAATTTTCTTATTCCAAACTTTGTTTTTATTAGTGGCACATTATGTCCGTCCTTCTCCCATATTAGCTGTTAATGTTGGTACTAAATTACTTTGATTTTTCCTTACATATTTTCTTCTCCATTGATATACTGTATTATCATCATCCATTTCTTTTGTTAATAATTTATATATATTACCTTTGTATTTCCCTTCTGTATAATAATATTTGTCATCAACCTTTGTATCAAAATTAAAAATATCTTTTATGTTTTTATCTAAAGTAGTTGGCATTGGCATTTGAAATCTATCAAAATCTTCTTTTTCTTTAAATGCAACTATATATATTCTTTCTCTATTTTGAGGTATATTACCATATTCACATGCATTTAAAACTTGACACTTTATTTTATCTTTATATCCTGCATTTTCTAGTTTCTCAATTATAGTTTTAAATGTATTTCCTTTATCATGACCTACTAAATTTTTTACATTTTCTAAAAAAATTACTCTAGGTTTTCTTTCTTTAAAAATTCTTTCCATTTCAAAGAATAAATCTCCAGTTCTATCATCTTCAAATCCTTTTCTATATCCTGCTACTGAAAAAGAAGTACATGGAAATCCTCCTACCATTATATCGAACTCTGGTATTTCATTAACTTTAACATCATGAATATCTCTGCAATCCACCCTATTTTCAAAATTTTTTTCATAAGTTTCTACTGCATATTTATCAAATTCATTTGCATATGCTATCTCACACTTATTTGTTTCTAAAAATCCTAAATCTATTCCACCAACACCTGCAAAAAGGCTACAAATTTTATACATAATATATTATCTCCTTATCTTATGCGGCACGCCGCAGTTTTATTAGTTATTATAACAGAGTAAATAACACTCTGCCTTTCATACTTTTTCAACTATCATTCCTCTTCTAATGTTGAATGTTACCGTAGGCTCTAGTTTTTTTGCTTGAATTATTGATTGTATTATACTTAAATGTGGCCTTTTACCAGCTTGCTGATAATCTCCCACTGTTGCTGTTTTTGATACAGGAATTTTCTTTAATTCTTCTGAATTAACACCAGTATCATAAACAAATAACATATTTAAATCTAAATCAAATCTTAAAAATACTAAATCATCAAAATCACATTTAGGCCCAAAGCTACTTAAATCGTATTCATAATTACTTGTAGCTTTAAACTCTATTTTTCTGCCATCAAGAGATTTTGCATCTCCTCCTGGGCTTTTATTCCAAAGAAGGTTCAAACAATAGCAACCCATAGGTTCACTTATTGCATCTGGCATGTTTATTCCTCTTGACACTAAACTCTTTACATATGTATTTAAGTCTTTCCATTTAAAATATGCATCACATGTTTCTTGAATTCTTGGTTCATCTATTTTTATTAAATATTCATCGTTCAATTTATTCACCATCAGAGTGTTATTCCTCTTGTTTGAAATTATATAATAAATTTATATTTTTTTCTATATTATCATGAAATTTTTTCAAAAAAATCTACCAACTATATTAGATATTACTTTTCATAGTATTTAAATTGGTAATATCTTATAAAATAAAACATAAAGATATTCCCCATATCTTTATGTTTTACTAAAATTATAATATAATAATTTCAATTTGATATATTTTTCTGCTTCCATCTAATTTAATTTTATTTTCTACTTCTTTTCCATCTAGTATTACTTTTATTTCACCTGTATTTTTTTCATTTGGATTTTTTACTATTATATTATAAATACTTTCTTTCCATTTGTATTGTATTTTGTATTCTTTCCAATTTTTTGGAATACATGGTTTTATTGATAGATACTCATTTTCTATATTTAGTCCGAGTATATATTTTATTCCTGCTTCATAATACCAACTGCTTGAACCTGTATACCATGTCCAACCACCTCTACCTGCTAAGTTTCCTGCTCCATATATGTCTGCTGGCACTACATAGGGTTCTACTTTGTATTTATTACATGCTTCTTTTGTTCTTGAATGTTCTATTGGATTTATCATTCTATACATTTCAAATGCTTTATCTCCAAACCCTAATATGCTTTCAGCAATTATTGCCCATACTGCAGCATGTGTGTATTGTCCTCCATTTTCTCTTACTCCTGGTAAATATGCTTTTATATAACCTGGTTCTAATTTACCTTTTTCAAATGGTGGATCTAGTAATTTAATTATTCCATTATCTTTATCTATTAAATGATTTTCTAGACTTTCCATTGATATAAATTTTTTATCATTATCTCCTGCATTTGAAATTATGCTCCAACTTTGTGCAATACTGTCTATTCTACATTCGTCATTCTCTATGCTTCCTAATATATTTCCATCATCCATATATGCTCTTTTATACCATCTTCCATCCCAGCCATTTGTGTTTAATGATTTTTTTAGCTTTTGTTTTATTTCTTCATATTTTGTAGCTAATTGGTCATCATTTTTTTCTCTGCATATTGGGATAAACTCATCCAGTATTTTGTATAAGAAGAATCCTAGCCATATACTTTCTCCTTTTCCTTTATTTCCAACTGTGCTAAATCCGTCATTCCAATCTCCTGAGCCTATTTTAGGTAATCCATTTTCTCCAAAATTCAAACTTTTTTCTATTGCTTTTATACAATGTTTATATATGCTCTCAGCTATTTTATTTTTAACATATAGGTTATATTTCTCATCTTGACCTTCTTCTAATATCGCTCCTTCTAAATATCTTGTTTCTATATCTAATATTGATTTATCCCCTGTAAATTTTATATATTCTATTGTTAAATATACTAACCATAATAAATCATCTGAAAATCTTGTACGGATACCTCTTTCTGTTTCTTCATGCCACCAGTGTTCAACGTCTCCTTCTAAGAATTGATGTTCACTGTGTTTTATTATTTGATTTTTCATTATTTCTGCATCTAAATATTTAAGTCCTAAAGTATCTTGCAATTGGTCTCTAAATCCATATGCTCCACCTGATTGATAATATCCGCTTCTAGCATATAATCTACTTACTATTGTTTGATATGCCAACCATCCATTTAATAATATATTTGTTGATTCTATTGGTGTATATACTTGTAGTCTTCCGTAATAGCTCTTTCCAATATCTTTTAGTTGTTTCCAATTCTTGTTTTGAATTTGATATTTTACTATATTTATATGCTGTGTTTTTACAGTCAATTAAATTTTCATATGCTCCTAGCATAAGTACTATTTCTTTATCAGAATAGCTTTCTAACTCTACATCTATTTCAAATGCCATACAACTTTCTTTACCTAAGCCTGTTTCATTATTTAATCTTTCTTTTTCTATTCCTGTTGGTCTATCTGCATTTTCTCCTCCTGTAAAGAATTGATTGTCACCTGTATATGATCTTATTTTTTCATTAGTTGATATAAAGCTTATGCTACTTCTTTCTGTATTATATATGCTCTTAGCATATATAATATTGTTGTTTTTATCAAAACTGGTACATATATATCCATTTGTTTTTATTTCATCTTCTCCTAGAACTGGTTTTATATAATAATATAATTTTATCTTTTTATGATTTGGCGTAATATTTTTTAATTTAATAATATTAATTTTACAATTGTCTTCATTTGGTACAAATATTTCTGTTTCTTGTTCTATCCCATCACTTTTATGGATATATTTGCAATATCCAAACCCATATATAATATTATAGTTTTTGTCATCTGGCATAGGGTTTAATCCCAAAGACCATATTTTTTTAGTATCAACATCTTTTAAATATATTACTTCACTTGGTATATCATAATTGGGGTTGTTTTCCCATCTTGTTATTCTATTTAGCCTACTATTTTTATACCATGTATATCCACCCATATTTTCTGTTATTACTGTTCCAAAATTTTTATTTGCAAGTATATGACTCCATACAGTTGGTAATCTATTGCTTTTATTTACTTTTATTAAGTATTCCTTTCCATCTGCTGAAAATCCACCATATTCATTATAATATTTTAATTCTTCTTTGTTTTGCAATATATCTATATCTGTTTCATTATCTTCTTTTATTATAAAATTATTTTCATCACTTTCTATTATTTTATATTTTTCTAAATATTCTTCTTCTAATTCTTTTATATTATTTTCTAGGCTTCCTTTTTCACTATTTATGCTAATTGTAGAAACTAATTCTAATAATGTAATATCATTTTTGCTTAATTCAGTTTTTACTAAATTAAAAATTCCACCTCTTTGATTTTTTAAATAGGCCATATGTTGGTTTAATATTGCACCTTCTATTTCTTCTCTTACATAGTTTTCGTAACTATGTTTTTCTTCATCTAAAATCACTAATTCTGTTTGTATATTTTTTGTTCTAAAAAATTCATATGCTTTTAATATATCTTTTAATACATAAATATCATTGGCATCTTTTATTTTTATAAGCATTATTGGGAAATCTCCTGATATTCCATATTTCCATAAATCTGCTTGTTTATATTGTGTTAAGTTAAGTTTTTTTAATCTTTGGCTTTTTATTGAATTATCAAAAATCATATATGACAATATTTTTTGATATAATGCAATATCTTTACCTTTTATTCTTAAATATCTGCTTTCTGCTTCTACTTTTGCTTTTGATAGTTCAAATGCTAATTTTACATTTTCTTCTGATTTGTATTTTTGTAAATTTTGTTTTACTTTTTCTAATTCTTCACCCACACTTATTACAAAATCTATGTTTATTTTTTCATTTGGTTTTATTTTTACAATTCTTTTTAATGCTACAATTGGTTCTGTTACTAAGCCTATTTTTTTAGATAATGGTATTGAATTTTTTATCATATTTGGTATTCCTAAATTTCCTCTGCCTATAAACTTTTCTTCACTAATTTCGTATTCTAAATCCCCAATTGTTTCACTATTTGTGGATAAGTTAGCCATTAAATACATTTCTTGTGTGTTTTTTTCTCTCTTTTTTCTTTTAAAAACTAAGCTATTAGTTTCTTCGTCAAATTTGCTTATTAAAAATAAATTATTAAATACTGGATGTGCATAATCTTGTTCTTTTTTTGATAATACTGGTTCAAAATATGTTGTTATTTCTATTGTTTCTTCTTCATTTCCTTGATTTTCTAGGATTAATCTACGTAATTCTACTGGTTCATTTGACGCTATTGTTGTTTTTATTTTACTTTTTATATTTCCTTTTGTGATTTCTTGTTCTATTTTGTCTGGCATGAATTTTATTTGATAATTTTCTTCTTTTTTATCATTAAAACTATAGTTTGAACTCCATATTTGTTTTGTTTTTATATTTTTCATAACAAAAAATATTCCTTGAGAATAATCTTCTGTTACTTTAAATCTATTTATATAAATATCTTTGTATTTACTTACACCTTCTCCTTTTTGGTTCATTGCTATTGTATAATTTTCATTTGCTATTACATTTCCTGTTATTAATCTTTCATCTATTTTGTTATATTCTGTTATTACATAATTTTCATAATCTTTGTATTTTAGTTTTTCTATTTTTTCTTTTTTCTCTTTTGTTATTATTGACATTTCTGGCATTGTTTCTTGTAGTAATATACTTACTGCTTCTATTTCCGGATTTTCTAAAAATCTTTTTTGTAATATTTTATTATTAAATAAATTATTTATTGCTAGTAAAATTAATCCTTGATGATGTGCCATATATGTTTTTACGACACTTGATGTCTTTCCTTTTTCTACTCTTTCTGGTGTATAGTCTATTGATTCATAAAATCCATATTTATCATACATTCCTTCACTTTCTAAATGTTTTAAGTTTTTTATTTCTTCTTCTGGAATATCATTTATTGCTAAAACTCCTCCATAACTTGAAACAACCAATTCATCTGCTAGTCCTCTTTTTAAGCCTAACCATGGAATTCCAAATGCTTTATATTGATAATTTGATTTTAAGTCTTTTACATTAAATGCAGCTTCTGAAATTCCCCAAGGGATATTTAATTTTTTGGCATATTCTTTTTGACTTAATATCATAAATTTACACGATTCATCTAATAAGCTTCCTTCATATCTTGGTATATTTATATCAGGCATTAAATATTCAAATGCAGTTCCTGACCATGATATAAGTCCTTTATATTTTCCTAATGTGGTTAAAGTTCTGCTTAAATAATTCCAATGTTTTGCAGGTACATCTTTTTTTGCAATAGCCACCAAACTTGCTTGCCTTGATTCAGATGCTAATAAATCATAATATGATTCTGTTAATTTGTTTTCTTCTATATTAAATCCAATTGAAAAAATCTGTAATTCATTATTATATAAAACACTGAAATCTGTATTATTTATTATATTATTTATTATTTCTATTAAGCTTTTTAGCTCTTCCACACTTATGCTTTCTGCATATATTTTGTTTATACTGTTTGCATATGTTTTACTTATACTGTCAGCATATTTTTCTTTTATGCTGTTAGTATATTTGTTTCGTATGCTTTCAGCATATATTTTTTCTCTAATTTCAATTAAAAAACTTTTTACTACATACATATATCCTATAAAATTACCACTATCAACTGTTGATATATATCTTGGAATTAGCGGTTCTTTTGTTTTTATTTGATACCAATTATATAAATGTCCATTCCATTTTGGTAAATCCATTATTGTATAAATCATATTTTTTAGTAATTCTATTGCTTTTTCTTTTGTTATATATTTCATGTCATATGCTGATATTACAGCCAAAAGTGATAATCCAATATTTGTTGAAGATGTTCTTGGAACAATCTTTTCTCTTCTATCTTCTTGGTAATTATCTGGTATTAAATAATTATTTTCTTTTGTTAAATATTTTTCAAAAAAGTCCCATGTTCTTTTTCCTATTTGTTTTACATATTCTTTATCTTCTATGCTCAATTTTTCTATTTGTTTTTGCTCTATTTTAGTTCTACTTATATAAAACATAATTATTGGTGTTATAATCCACACTGTTCCTAAAATAATTCCATACATTTTTCCAATATTTATTGTATATATAATTTGTATTAGCCCTATTATAAGGTTTATTATCATTTGTTTTTCATATGATATAACATCTGATTTTGCTTGTTTTTCCGCTTCTTCTGATGTCATCCATTCTAGCAAATGTTTATGTGATATATTAATTCTATATAACGTTTTTGCAATTGCTTTTGCAGAAACATATGCTTTATATGGTAAACATCCTATTGTTAAAAATGCTCTTAAAAATATTCCTTTTATCCCTGAAATTTTTGGTGTAAATGTTTTACTTTTTTGTTCTCCTTCTTTTTTAAAAACTATAGTGTTGATTAGCTCTAGTATAAATGGAATTACTGGTATAATTAACATCCAAATATAGCTTTTTTTTGCTAGTGCTAGAACCAACATACTAATTAAAACTGTAATTTCTAATAAACTTCTTCTTAAATTGTCTAATATTTTATATCTTGAAATTAAGTTTAAACCATATTTAGGCGATAGCCATCTAGTAATTTGCCAGTCTCCTCTAATCCATCTTGATAATCTATTCATAAAACTATTGTATTTAGTTGGATACCCATCCATCAGCATAATGTCTGACACAAGCCCACATCGTAAATAACATCCCTCTAATAGGTCATGACTAAGAACTGTATTTTCTGGAAATTTATTTTTTAATACTTTTGAAAATACCTTTAAATCATATATTCCTTTTCCTGTAAAAATTCCTTCTTGAAAATTATCTTGGTACAAGTCTGATATAGCATTTGTGTAATTATCTATTCCTCCTGCTCCTGCAAATATTTTTGTAAATAAATTATAATAACTTATATCTAAATTGATTCCTACTCTAGGTTGCATTATTCCATATCCTGATATAACTCTTGTGTTTGTATTATCTATAATTGGTTTATTTAAAATATGTGCCATTGCTCCAACTAATTCAAATGCAGAATTTAGTATTAAATCTGTATCTGCATCTAAAGTTATTATATATTTTATATTTTTTAGTTGCTCTGCTATTTGGCTTTTTTGGTTTTCTTCATAATTTTCTAAAGTGTTTTCTCTAAATGGATTTTCAATATTTCCTAAAAGATATTCATTAAATTGATTTAACATACCTCTTTTTCTTTCCCAACCAAGGTATGATTTTTCTTTTTCATTCCATATTCTTTTTCTATATATAAAGTTAAAAATTGGTATAATTTCTTCTTCATTTTGATATTTTTCATTTAATCTGTCAGTTTGTTTTATTCCTTCTTGTATTACTTCTTTGTCATATATTTCCTCTTTGTTTTTACTTTGCGAACAATCTCCTAATAAGCAAAAATATATATTTTTAGACTTATTTGCTAAATAAAATACTTCCAATTTTTTCATTAATTCTTTTACTTTTTCTTTGTCTTTTACTATTGTCGGAATAACTACCATAGTTTTATTTTCTTTATCTATTCCATTAGAAAAATCTAATTTGGGAATCAATTTTGGCTTTACTGTTTTGCTTAATATATATGATATTATTTGTATTATATTTTCTGTTACTGGTATAAATAGTATCACCATATTTGTAATTAAAAACCATGTTTTATTTATATTGTTGTTTGCAATTTTAGCAAAATAATATGAGATTATTAGACTTAAAATTATTATTGTTGATATATAAATTTTAGATTTATTTTTTGAACTAATTTTCTTTTTACTTTTATAATTTAAT
>OFSD01000313.1_pt1 | contig 43690 bp, 47 predicted proteins | sample 1543191 | NCBI WGS metagenome assembly OFSD01 (sample SAMN04209221, study PRJEB22552) | human gut metagenome | biome: gut; material: feces | host: Homo sapiens | place: USA: Oklahoma
ATAATACGTTATACATGCTAAGTTTATAGCACATGTTTTGACCCCAACATCATAAAAAGTGAAAAATAATGTTTTTATTGATAAAATAGCATGATTTGGGGAGAAAGCGGCTAAAGAAAGGTTGCTTTTTATTTTTGAATAGATTAAGATAGAAGAAGTGCTGTAAGCGGAAATAATTTATTGGAGGAATATTATTTATGAATACTAATACCACATTGGTCATTATGGCTGCCGGTATGGGAAGCAGATACGGCGGAATAAAGCAGATTGAGCCTGTTGGTCCTAGCGGTGAGATTATTCTTGATTATTCTATCTACGATGCGGTTGAGGCAGGATTTGATAAGGTTGTATTTATCATAAGAAGGGATATCGAGGAGGCATTCCGCGAGGCTATCGGAGACAGAATAGAGAAGCGCGTGAAGGTTGAGTATGTGTTCCAGAATATGGAGGATCTGCCGGGAGGCTACGGTGTTCCGGCGGGAAGAACGAAGCCGTGGGGAACAGGTCAGGCTATTCTTGCCTGCAAGGATGTTGTAAATGAGCCTTTCGCTGTCATCAATGCCGACGACTATTACGGCAAGGAGGGTCTTAAGAAGATACATGAGTACCTCTGCAATCCTGCTAAGTCGGACAAGAAGTTCAACTTCTGTATGGCCGGCTTCGAGGTGGGAAATACACTCAGCGATAACGGAACAGTTACGAGGGGAATCTGCCAGGTCAAGGACGGAATACTCACTAAGATAGTTGAGACAAAGGAGATTGGCAGGGGAGATAACTGTGCGACAACTCCGGACGGAAATGTGCCGCTTAACCAGCCTGTTTCCATGAATATGTGGGGACTTACACCTGATATATTTCCTGAGCTTGAGAAGAGATTTGTCACATTCCTCGGTTCAATTGAGGGCAATGAGATGAAGGCTGAGTATCTTATACCGACAATCATCGGAGATATGGTTGAGGAAGGTCTTGCGGATGTCCATGTGCTTCCTACAAGTGACAAGTGGTTTGGCGTTACTTATAAGGAGGATAAGGCTTTTGTTGTGAGCTCTTTTGGGGAGCTCGTTGAGCAGGGGGTATACAAAAAGAAGCTCTGGGAGTAATATGTGAGGCGGATTTTTGTATAATATGTTAAGGGTTCTTTAGGAGGAACGGATAAGAATGATCAGACCGGGACGAAATGATTTGTGCTGGTGTGGCAGCGGTCTTAAATATAAGAGATGCCACAGTAATTTTGATGATAAGCTTGAGAGCATGAGACTTATGCATGCCGTTGTGCCGTCACATAAGCTTATAAAGACACCGGAACAGGTGGCTAAGATAAAAGAAAGTGCTAAGATAAATATAGCTGTTCTTGACTATGTGGCAGAGCATATCAAGGCCGGAATTACTACAGAGGAGATTGACAGGTGGGTGTACGATGTCACAACGAAGATGGGTGGAATACCTGCACCTCTTAACTATGAAGGCTTTCCTAAGAGCGTATGTACTTCGATAAATAATCAGGTATGCCATGGAATACCGTCCGATGATGTCATGCTTAGGGAGGGTGATATCATCAATGTGGACTGTTCCACAATACTTGACGGATATTTTTCAGACTCCTCAAGAATGTTCTGCATAGGTGAGGTGTCACCTGAGAAGAAGCGTCTTGTAGATGTGGCAAAGGAGAGCCTCAATGTAGGTCTTTCTAAGGTTAAGCCATGGGGATTCTTAGGTGATGTCGGTCAGGCAATCAATGATTTTGCCAAGGAGAACGGATATTCCGTTGTCCGTGAGATAGGCGGCCATGGTGTCGGGCTTGAGTTCCATGAGGATCCATTCGTAAGCTATGTTTCCAAGGCGGGAACGGAGATGGTCATGGCTCCGGGACTTATGTTTACCATTGAACCTATGATTAATATGGGTAAGCAGGAAATATATATTGATGAGGATAATGACTGGACTGCATATACTCAGGACAGACTACCTTCAGCACAGTGGGAGATTCAGGTGCTTGTGACAGATGATGGGTATGAGATAATATCATACTAGACCGGAAAAGAGGATTATGTTAGAAAAGGCAGCAGATTATGTCGCATTGGATTTGGAGACTACAGGTCTTAATCCGAGGGAGGACATGATTATTGAAATCGGGGCGGTAAAGTTCATTGGGGGCAGCAGGATGGAAAATTTTTCCTCCTTTGTTAATCCGGGGATACATATTCCGCCAAGAATTACGGAAATTACGGGGATTGATGACAATATGGTGTCATCTGCCCCGGTAATAGATAAGGTATTGAAGGAACTATTGGATTTTATAGGAGAGCTGCCGGTATTAGGTCATAATGTGGCATTTGATTACGGCTTTGTCTGCCAGAAGGCTCTCAATTTGAAGATGAAATATCAGGCAATGTGTATTGACACTCACAAGATATCCAGAAAATTACTTTCAGGTCTGGAAAGCAGAAGCCTTGAGAATCTGTGTAATTTTTATGGGATTGTGGAGGAGCCAAGACACAGGGCGTTTTCCGATGCGGCGGCAGCGGCAAGATTGTATGACTGCATGTATGAAGAAGCGCTGAGCCGGGATAACGAAGACTATGGGGCACTTTTCCTTCCGGAAAACATAGCGTACACGGCAAAAAAGGATTCGCCCGCTACTTCAAGGCAGATTAGTTTTTTAAAAAGCCTTATAAGACAGCATGGAGTGGTGCTCGATAAAGAGCTTGAAAGCCTGACAAAGAGTCAGGCTTCAAGAGAAATTGATAAGATACTTTCAACCTATGGAAGAGACTTCTGATATTTATTCTGCAGATTATTCAGGATAGAAGCTTTCATAGGGGATGTGAGCGTCCGGGCATGTTCTATAAGTCCTGCAATATCATCATATCTTCCGGCATTGGCATATTCGTCGGCAAGAATATAAAAATTGCGGCTTATATCGGAGCCGGCTTCCAAGCCGAATTCCAAAAAAGCGATGGCTTCACTGTGGTAGCCCTCCTTGGCAAGGTTAGAGCCAAGATTGGCGATCGTGCGGTACATAGCGGTACATGCCTCATCGTATTGTGACAGTTCAGGAAGGTTGGCTATGCCATACATAAGCTTAAGATCCGTGTTTGACAGGCCGGATAGATTAAGAAGCTTGGAATCCTTGAAGGATAAGAGCTCTTTCTGGTATTCGGCGATTTCACCATGCGCATTCTGGATAAATGGCAGGGAGTCATAAGGAATCTTTATATACGGCAGCTGAGAAATATCTTTGCGGCGGGTAAAGTTAGCTTCGTTTTCGCGCTGCCAGAAATTATTTTCACGCCGTTTGGCTTCGCGCGCATGTTTTTTGCGTTCGTACATAAGTAAAAAGCCCATAACAATGGTGCAGAATATCAGCGAAACCGGCAGTGTATGTAAAAGGTTGTGTATCATGAGTATATGCCTCCGGTGATTATATTTTAGAGAGGTAAAAAAATGTTTAATTTTTACAGCAAAAAAAATAGAAGAATTATAACAATTGTTATAGTGGTTATATTGGTTCTTGCCATGCTGCTTCCGATGATAGCGGCATATCTGTAACAGTTATCCGCTTCTTGCGGGAAGTAGTATTCTTAGAGTAGAATACCAGTATTTACGTTGTATGTAAAGGTCAAAGTATGAAGAATAAAAAAATATCGGAGTCGGTACTTAACCGCTCTGTGTTTAAGCTGATAACCCAGAAAAACAGACAGGTTGTCATCGGTGGTGCGGTTGGACATGACTGCAGCGTTATAGATGTGGGTGATAAATATATACTTACGTCAACAGAGTGTGCACTCACAGGAGAACGGCTTGCACCATATTTTGCAGTGATACGGGCTGTTAACAATATTGCAGCGTGTGGCGGAACACCGGTAGCAGCTTCGGCGGCCTTCATTTTGCCGGAGGAGTATGATGAAAAGGCACTTAAGGAGCTTACACGCATGGTAGACAAGGCCTGTGGTGAATGCGGCATACAGTTAGCGGGTGGACATACGGAGGTTAGTGGGAATGCTTCATCGGATATGGTGACAATCACGGTGACGGGTATGTGTATGAAAAATGAGCTTATGAGCCTTAGAAATGCATCATCAGGAATGGCTGTCATAGCTGCCGGCTGGATAGCCATAGAGGAGAGCGCATATCTTGTCGATGAACATAGGGATGAGCTGTTAAAAAGGCTTCCGTTGCCGTATGTATCTAAGATGGATAATATTGCCGGACATGCATGCACCATACCGGCTTCAAGAATTGCGATAGAGAATGGAGCAGCAGCAATGCATGATGTGGCACAGAAGGGCATATTTGCGGCACTGTGGGAACTTTCTGTGGGAAGCAGGTGCGGGCTTAATATTGACCTTAGAGCGATACCTGTGAGGCAGGAGACTATTGAATTCTGTGAGATAATGGGAATCAATCCGTACGAGGCAGCGTCGGCAGGATGTATGCTTGTGATTACACCACAATCTGAAAAAATACTTGAGGCATTCAGTGCGGCAGATATTCCTGCAGCTGTAATAGGCTGTCTTACAGCGGATAATGATAAGAAAATCATAAACGGGGATGAAGTACGTTATCTGGATAAACCTTAAAGGAGGATGGATATGGCAGATATAAATGTTGAATATATAAATGTATTCCTTAAGGCGGCAGCTCAGGTCATGAAGGATGTGTGCCAGATGAATCTAAGCATAGGACGACCTTATGTAAAACAGACAGAGTTTGAAAATGAGACGGTAGTGGTTAATATAGGAATAACAGGTCAGCTGCGTGGACTTGTACTGCTTGCAATGCCTAAGGAGGTTGCATGTGATATTGCCTCCAGAATGTGTTTTATGACGATAGAAAAGCTTGATGAAATATCACTCAGTGCCTTAAGCGAGCTGGGAAATATGATATTCGGAAATGCGGCAACCGTTTTGTCGACCAAGGGCATTATCGTCGATATAACACCGCCAAGCATCATACAGGGAAGCTTCAAGCTCTCAAGCGCCCATGCCAAAAATATATGCGTTCCGTTGAGCTATGACTCTGACAGGACGATAGAGCTTGATATTTCAATTAAGAAAGAGGATTAGTAATATGATGAATATTGTTCTTCATGAGCCGGAAATGCCTGCGAATACAGGAAATATCGGAAGAACCTGTGTAGCCACGGGTAGCAGGCTGCACCTTATCGGACCATTGGGATTTCAGATAAATGATAAAATGTTAAAGAGGGCAGGGCTTGATTATTGGCCTGACCTTGATGTGACAGTGTATGATGACTTTGACGATTTTATGGAGAAAAATCCAGGTGCGAGACTGTACATGGCGACAACCAAGGCGAAGAATGTATATACGCATGTGCATTATGATGAGAATGCATATATTATGTTCGGAAAAGAGAGTGCCGGAATTCCGGAGTCAATTCTTCAGAAGTACCCTGAGACTTCAATTCGTATTCCTATGATAGGGGATACGCGTTCGCTCAATCTGTCTAATTCAGTTGCAATTGTTCTTTACGAGGCTTTGAGACAGAATAATTTTGAGGGGATGAGACTTGAAGGAAAACCGAGGACGTTTGATTGGGATTAGCGGTGTTCAGATAGAAATTATGATTTTTTTGGGAATTGGGTAAAATATTTAAAGCCGGGGAGTGATGAATAATATGCACCTGTCTGTCTGACAGGCGCACATCATCTTAATCCTCGACTTTTGTTTTTGGGAGAGAAAAGATAAATTCGGTTCCTGTTCCCTCTGTACTTATTACATCTATTGTAGTTTTATGAGCGTTAACTATTTCTTTAACTATAGATAAACCAAGCCCCGTCCCTTTTTTATCTTTGCCTCTGGACAAATCAGATTTGTAGAAGCGGTCCCAGATTTTTTCTATATTATCTTTAGGAATGCCAATACCGAAATCTTTTACGGATATAAAAATCTTCCCGCCTTTTTCGTAGGTTGAAATGTTGATAAAGGAATTATTGTTGCTGAATTTAATAGCATTGTCAATAAGGTTATATATTACCTGCTGTATTTTGCCGTAGTCGGCGTCCACATAGGTGTTCTTGTCGGAGAAGGTGAGGTTAAACTTTATTTTTTTCTGTGCACACACACCTTCAAATGTGAGAATAGTTTTGCGGATTATCTCGTTTATGTCAAAACTGCTTATATCAAGCATCATTCCCTGACTCATATTGTTCAGCGTAAGAAGGCTTACGGTAAGCTTATTAAGACGTTCTGTTTCAAAAAGCACAATGTTGAGATATTTTTCATACATCTCCGGCGAAATGGTTCCGTCCAGCATCGCCTCAAGATAGCCCTTTATCGAGGTGAGTGGGGAGCGGAAGTCATGGGAGACGTTGGCTATGAACTTATTCTGGTAGTCATTAAGCTTTTCAATTTCACCTGCCATGAAGTCAAGCGAATTGGCAAGCTGTCCAAGCTCATCCACGCGGTTAAATTCAGCGCGCTCCGACATATCGCCCTCAGCGTAGCCGTGAGTAAGCTTAGTCAGCCTCTTGATTGGAAGATATATCCTGAACAGGTACAGCAGTATAAAGACAGCCGAGTATACCAGAATTATAATCATAGTGATATAATTGTAGTTGAATATGGTGTTGCCATCGGAAGCAAGCTGCTCAATAGCCTTGTGGATAAGCACATAACCGCGAAGCGTGTACTGTGAATTGATTGGTGCTATTACTGTCAGTGTGTCATGGTCGAAGGCTCCGAAGAAATCACCTGTGAAATAATATTTATTTCCGCTTACGGAAGGGTCGAAGCCTTCTATCGTTCCTGTTCTTCCGTAGGTGTCGGCAACAATTTGCCCGTTTTTTTCTACAATCATTATCTCGCATTGCAGATAGCGGTCAATACCGGAGAGCTGTGCAGTGGCAGACTGTACGGCAGAGGCATCGCCATTGATGATGCTGCTGCCGTATGAGGAGGCAATGTAGGTCGCCTGACGGTACATGGCTGCGGACTCACTTTTTACAGTGTGGTTATATACCATTTGCGGAATACATATTGATATGGTAAGAAAGCTTGCCACAGCAAAAATGAGATATTCGATTAGCAGCCTTACAAACATTTTTCTTCTCATGCTCTTTTGACCCCGAACTTGTAGCCTATGCTCCAGACCGTGCTGATACTCCAGTATTCGTTATCGTGTATTTTTTCCCGTATGCGCTTTATATGTACGTCGACCGTACGCGTATCTCCGACATACTCATAGCCCCATATATGGTCTAAGAGCTGTTCTCTCGTGAACACCTGATTAGGCGATGAGGCGAGAAAGTATAGAAGCTCAAGTTCTTTAGGCGGCATATCCACGTTCTGCCCCTTGTATATCACTGAATAGTTTGTGAGGTTGATGAGCAGGTCAGGGTATTCGACATACTCACCGAGATTTTCGGATGGCAGTGCAGCCGCAAGTGATGCCGCCTGGGTCTGTGTACGTCTTAGCACCGCTTTCACTCTTGCGACAAGCTCCTTTGAGTCAAATGGTTTTATAATATAATCGTCGGCACCAAGCTCGAGTCCGAGCACCTTATCAAAGACCTCACCTTTAGCGGAAAGCATGATTATAGGCACATTGGAGGTACGCCTTATCTCACGGCATACCTGATAGCCGTCTATTCCCGGAAGCATAAGGTCAAGAAGAATAAGGTTGGGCTGGAATTGTCCGAACTGTTCAAGAGCCTTCTCGCCGTCCTCAACTATCATGGTGTCGAAGCATTCCTTCATAAGGTACAGTGATATGAGCTCTGCTATATTGTTATCATCGTCAACGATAAGTATTTTTTGTTTTGCCATGGAGGCACCTCCTGTTATGAGCTGAAGAACACCTATTTGAACTCTGCTATGGTGACACCGGCATCACCCTCGCCGAAGGTTCCAAGCCGGTATGATTTTATATATTTCTGGCGTTTTAAATGGTTCTGGACAGCATTTCTGAGAGCACCTGAGCCCTTGCCGTGAACAATTCGCACAGAAGGGATATGTGACAGATATGCGTCATCCAGGTATTTATCCAGATGTGCTATCGCTTCGTCAACGGTCATTCCTATCAGGTTAATTTCACTAGAGAGCGAGAAGGTCTTGGAGGCTTTAAGAGCTCCCGAGCCGCCCATTCCCTTTTTGGCGGAAATTTTATTGTTATCTTCAAGTATAAGAAGATCTTTCATATTGACCTGTGAGTTTAATATTCCCATAGTTACACTCAGGTTGCCCTTGGCATCAGGCAGTGTGTGGACAGTGCCCTCAAGGTTCATGCTGAGAACCTTTACACGGTCACCTATGTGGAAATCTTTTGCGGAATAATTCTTTCCGGATGTCTTAGGGGTATTTTTAATGGCAAGCTTTCCTGATACGGAATCTAATTTCTCACGAGCAGCTTTTCTGTCTTTTTCCATCTCGGCTGCGGACACTCCCCGGCGCTCATATTTGTTGAATTTACGTATAACCTCATCGGCGTATTCCTTGGCATCCCTAAGAATATCGGCGGCTTCCTCGTTTGCACGGCGTATTATCTTATCGGAGCGCTCATCAAGACGCTCCTGCTTGGTCTCAAGTGCCTGCTTAAGATTGGCAACCTCAGCTTTGTAGGAGGATATTTCCTCTCGTTCACGTTCGATAGTGACACGGCTCTCCTCAAGATTTGCTAAAAGGTCTTCAAACGCCTTGTCATTGGCTCCAATCTGCGATTTGGCATTTTCGATGATATAGGAAGGGAGTCCAAGCTTACCTGAAATGGCGAATGCATTACTCTTTCCCGGGATACCGACTAATAATCTGTAGGTAGGGGAGAGCGTGTTGACGTCAAATTCACAGCAGGCATTTACCACACCGGGAGTAGAGAGTGCATACACCTTAATCTCACTGTAGTGGGTTGTGGCGGCACATGTGACCCTGCGCTTGTGCAAGTCCTGTAAAATTGATATGGCAAGTGCTGCACCCTCTGTCGGGTCTGTTCCGGCGCATAGCTCATCAAAAAGGACAAGACTTCTGTAGTCTGCCCTGCCTAAAATGTCAACGATATGTGTCATGTGTGATGAGAAGGTGGAGAGGCTCTGCTCAATGCTCTGCTCATCGCCTATGTCGGCAAATACTTCATTAAATACGGATAACTCCGAACCGTCGAATGCCGGAATGTGAAGCCCCGCCTGTCCCATGAGCGTAAAAAGTCCGATGGTTTTGAGTGTGACGGTCTTACCACCAGTATTAGGACCGGTGATGACAAGAAGGTTGAAATCCTTACCGAGATATACGTCTATAGGAACAACCTTTTTTGCTTCAATAAGAGGATGACGTCCTTTTTTAATATTGATGTAGCCGTTCTCATTCATTACAGGTTCGCTGCCATTGTACCGTTTTGAGAGATTGGCGCGCGCAAAAATAAAATCAAGCTGGGTTAAGACCTTAAGATCTGCATGCAGGCTGTCAATGTACTGGGCTGCCTGTTCGCTTAAGCTGGCAAGTATTACATTGATCTCTTCAAGCTCCTTAAGCTCAAGCTCACGAAGCTCATTGTTGAGCTTTACAACCGCCATAGGCTCTATAAAGAGCGTTGAGCCTGAGGAGGACTGGTCATGGATCATGCCCGGAACCTGGGAGCGGTATTCTGCCTTCACAGGGATACAGTAGCGTCCGGCTCTTGTTGTCACAACAGCGTCCTGTAAGTAGGTGCGCTGACCACCTACCATGGAGTTAAGCTCTGAGTGGATCTTATCATTGGCAATGCGGATATGCCTTCTGATATCCTTAAGCTTTGCACTGGCATCGTCCGCCATCTCTTCGTCTGAAATTATACAGCGGTTAATTTCGCGGTTGAGTGATGTGAGCGGTTCGATTGCCTCGAACATTGTATCAAGGCAGTCACGGGAGTCATCATCAGTCTCGCGTCTGCCGTATGTTTTTACACGATTGGCTGTACTTAGCATCGATGAGAGCGCAAGCAGCTCACTCATGCCGAGGCTTGCACCTATTTCAAGCCGCTTAAGGGACATGCCGACGTCCTTAAGACCCGAAAAGGACACACCGCCCTTTTTTACTATTCTGAAAAGAGCATCAGAGGTTTCCCTCTGTGCTTTTCGTATCGCTTCTATATCCGTCATAGGTGTGAGCTTACGGCACAGCTCTTTTCCCATATCGGAGGCTGCCTGTTCCGACAGCATATCTATAATCTTGGTGTATTCAAGAATCCTTAATGCTTTTTCATTCATAACTAATATTAACTCCCTCAATACTTGTGTTATTTACAGGTAATTGTGAAACGTAAATTTGCCAATAAACAGTTGTGTAATTTTACTAGTACACTGTCGGACCCTTTGAAACCAGTCGGTCCTTAGCGGCTGTATTTTAGCCGCTTATGTACCGCTACTGGTTTCAAGGAGTGAGAACGTGTCCGGAAGGGTACTAGTAAAATTACACAACGTCAGGTTGTAGTACACTGAGTTTTGCAATTACCTGCGCGATACTTACATTCTAGCTTAAAATATGTAAAACTGCAAACTATTTTCGCAAAAGATACTTGACTTTGCGTTTCGCTATAAATATAATGAGTATCGAAGCTGATATCAAGCTTTTCTTAAATACATTTCATGAAATTTTTCTTTTTACCGGTAATCAGGTAGTTACCCATTTGTATGATTGTGAGAGGAGGTATACATGATTTTTTCGGCACCTGAAGGTGTGCTGTCAGGTAACAGAGTTGGAGATTCTACGGCGGGTCTTACGGAGAGTGAGATTGTGAAGATGGTTGTGGATCACGTTACCTCAGGTTTTAATGTTGCAAGATTTAATATGTGTGAAAGGGGTGAGATAAGCAGGGAGACCTTTGCGGAGGAGGTTAAGCAGTATATAAAGAATACATATAAGGTCACACCGATGCAGCTTGAACATATATATGAGCAGTTTTCAAGGTTTGTGTGGAGCTACTATATCATAGACGGACTTATCGCAGATCCGGACATATCGGACATAAGGATAATCGACGCAGGGCATGTATATGTGAAGCGGCGTGGGGTGAGGGTGCTTTCGGGAGTGAAGTTCGACAGCAGTGAGGATTATGAGCGCTTCATAGAGAGAGTTGCCCTGAAAAATAAGGTGAATATGGGAAATAATAATGCGATAAGCATATTTACCGACAAGAGCCAGAAGGACTGGATACTGAGGTTCAATCTTTCAACAAGGTTCGTGCTGTCGGGGGCGGCTCCCATGCTTCATATAAGAAAGCATGCCAGGAGAAAGAAGCTTTTCCCACGGCTGGTTGAGGAGGGAATGCTGCCGGCAGAGCTTGCCGTAATGCTCAACGAAAAGATTGCGGCAGGGGAATCATTCCTGCTGTGCGGTGCAGGTTCGGCGGGCAAGACAACACTAATGAATGCGATGCTTGAGGCTATACCGGAGCGGTATTCGATCTTCTGTGTGCAGGAGGCTGAGGAGCTGTTTTCGATGAGGCCGCGTGAGTTCTTTTCTTATCATATCGTAGAGAACAGAGGAGATGGAAAGATTAATTACTCACTTGAGGATATTGCAAGAAACGGTCTTCTTGTAGATTCTGATGTCTATATGATAGGCGAGATAAAGGGCGGAGAGGCGAAGGACTTTCTCTATGCAGTCCATACGGGCGCAATATGCTATGCCTCCATCCATGCCAATTCACCAAAGGATGCTTATTTCAGACTTGTGGACTATGTCAAACGAAGCAGCTCCCACTCATCGGAGGAGATTCTGTTCATGCTGCGTTCCCTCAAAAACTGTATTTTTCTGAAAAAATATAAAATTGATACAATTACAGGGATGGAGTGGTCTGATGAGAAAAAGGAGATGGAATTTACTACAATATATGCGAGGGAGGGATAGTCTACGGATGCTTCAAAGGTGATTTGGTATTGCTTTTCGGGCGCTCATATTCTGCTTTTTGCAGTGCTTTTGCTGTTATCGTACCGGGCTATGCTGTATGTGCAAAAAACTAATTCCATAAAGCTTACGGTAAACGAGCTGTATGACAGGGTAAACAGCCTGTCCGGGTGCCGCGAGGAGGTTGGAAGGAAGCTTGCGGCACTATATGGGAATATGGGCAGGAGAGGACCGATTGCCCATATTTCGGATAATATTGAGTACAGTGGTGTGGGCAGTATTCTGCCAGGACTTACACCTGAGCTGTATATGCTTATTATGCTGATGCTATCCGCAGCCGCATACGTGCTGACAGGTTTTATATCAGGAAATATATATTACGGCATTCCGGCAGCGGCAGTTCCATGGGTTGTTGGTGAGATATTCTTCTCACTGCTCCGCAATTACCGCTATCGCAGGGAGGAAGAGCAGCTTTTGACTCTGGTAAATTCTATTGAGGGCTGTGCGGCGGAGTCGGATGATATCATATACATACTTGAAAAGGCTGCAGCAATGACAGCAGGACCAATTCACGATGAGCTGTGGCATACCGTTACAATGGTAAAGAGCGGGCTGCAGGGAACAGTGGCACTTGGACAGCTTGAAAGCAGGATTGAGCATGCATTTTTTAAGACACTGATACGCAATCTGGAAATTTCATCGAGAAATAATGCAAATTATCGCGAAATAACCATGCAGTGCAGAAGTCTTTTAACAGAGCAGCTGGATAATACAAAAAAATTAGAGGAAATATACCGTGAGGCGCGGATAAGGCTTATCGTGATTTTCCTATGTGCCATAGTGTGTCTTGAGATAATGGCGCGGACTATGTCAGGGGTGAGCCTTAAAGGTATGCTGCTTATGTTTTCAAGAAGTGCAATCGGGTGCTGCCTCATAGCCATGATGCTGGGGACACTGCTTATGACAGCATATTTTATACTGGCAAAAGGGGGAGGCAGAAGGAGCAGATGACTTTTTTGATTGGTAATACAGCATATATCCGGACTGTACTCATGGCAGCGGCGTTGGGGTTATTTTTTCTATTGATGTACAAGTTCGCGGCTCATGCGATTGCAGACAGGTATGTCATGGCAGGTCGCAGACTGTATGACAGGTTGTCATCGGCGATGATAAATGCAGATAAAGACAGCCCTTTTTCATACGAATATATACAGCGGCGGCTTGATGCATGGGGAGTTACATATTATTCGCGAGGGAAAATCACTCCGCTTGTATACCTTAGCGGGAAGATGTTCTGTGTGATTGCGGGGTTCGCCGCAGGTGTGATGTTCGGTATTGTAGCTGCATTTGTTTTTGCTGTGCCGGCATTTTTCTATCCGGATATACATGCGCGGATAAGAAATCACAGGGACAATGAGAAAATGCTGCCGAGCATAATGGATGTATATGATGTCGTTTATTTACAGACGGATGCCGGGGAATACATAACAAGAACCCTGATTGACGCCTACAGAGTGGCGGCTCATCCAAGGCTCAAGGCAGCGCTCATAACGCTCACAGGGGATATCATGTCATCTAATGACCTGCTTGTTTCCATAGAGGTGTTTGGCGGAAAATTCGATAACGAAAATATAGATAATCTGGTTGCAACGATAAAACAGCTTATCAAAAATGATTCATCAACGGCGATGCTCGATGATATAAGAAGGTATCTGCAGACACTGATGGAGAGCAGCAACAGATATGAGCAGGAGAGAACGAGGAGAATGGGCGATGTATGTCTGTTTGCAATATTTATATGTATGATGGGAGTGCTTGTATACGCGAGTGCGAAGGGGTTATTAGAGTCGGTAAGAATGTTTAAAATATGAATATTTATAAATGGAGGAGAATGAAAATATGAATAATTATTTTGCAGGAAATGCTGTATGTGTGAAGCTTATGGATAAGCTGGGGTGCTGTGTGCAAAAGGTGAAGAAGGCATGCCACATGAAAAAAGAGGGAAGCGCCGTTATCGGAGAGGTGCTTGTCATGATTGTTGTGGTTGCTATGGCTGCTTTGTTCAAGTCGGGAGGACTCAGGTTTATTCAGGAGATATGGATAACCATGACAACCACGGCATCTACGATGTTTTCATAAAATTTATGAAAAGTGCATGGAAAAAAAAGAAAAGTGGCGTAGGGAATATGCTCTCATGCATGTTGGGAATGTTGTTTCTGGTTATGGTGATGTATTTAGGGCTTGATATGTATGCGAGAGTGAATATGGCAATCAATAAATCGAGAATTGAGAGGACATACATTCTCTATATGGAGACATACGGGTATCTGACACCTGAAAAACGTGACAGGCTTACAAAGGAGCTTTCCGACATGGGTGTGTCAAATATTTCCTATGCGGGTACAACTATGAGTATGGCCGGCTACGGGCAGGAGATTGTCCTGTCCGTGACAGGCATATTGAGGATGAATTCGGTTGCAGAAGTAGGACAGAATTTTGTCTTTGTAAGAGGAGGAGAAGAGAATTTTAGAATATATCAGAAGTCCACGGCAAAAAATATACAGGACTGAGGAAGCTTCGGCAGCACTTATGCCTTTAGCAATGGTGATTGTTGTGTTCATGTGCTGGTTTCTGAGCTATTCATTCAGAAGGGAAAGCCTGGAGTACAATTACGAACAGATTGACAGTAATCTTACGTACTCTTTGCTGGCAGCAGCGATAATAAACCTCAATGAGTATGCAGTATCAGGAAATCTTATCATTTCGGATGGAGCGGAGCCGGAGGTATGGGACAGTGCATTTATAAATTCTTATATTCGTTTTATGGACTGCCTGAAATGCAACCTTGGGCTTGATGAAAATATGTGCATAACCAAGGGGCAGGGGATGGAAAACAAGGTAGATATAATTTCTTACAGGGTATATAACTATCTGTCCGGTGAAGGCGGGTGGCATGTGACCGAATGCGGGATAAAAAACGGACAGCCATATACACTTAGATATCCGGATAATGTCGCTGTGTATGTGGCAGCTAACGATGGAATGATAAAGATTGAGCAGACATCGATATATGCACAGATTTCGTTCGGGCTTGATAAGCTGGGGGAATACTGCATGACGCGGCTGGTGGCGGTGACGGATTGAATATCAAAAAAGATAAGGAGATAAATCGGCATAAATGATGGGTAAAAGGGTGAAAAATGTGAGAATACCGCGGGAACAGCGGATAAAGGAAAGCAGGGGGAGAACGCCCGATGTTAAGGTTCTGGTCTACAGCTTCGTTGTGACGCTCACATTGTATGCGCTGCTGTTGTTTATTGAGAGGACGGTTCTTAGTTCCGATGATTATACAACAGTCTATGTGGCACAGACTGATATTGGCAGGAATACAGTGATTACGGCTGATAACTCAGGTATTTTGTTTGCGGCTAAGGAGAGAAAAAGTGACTGGCTTCCGGATAACTGTATAACTGATATTTCTCAGCTTGTCGGAATGATGACGGTACAGGATATTGTAAAGAACGAGGTGATGACAGACAGGGCGGTTTCCGCACAGGACAGGAGAGCGGCAGGCATTGAGTCACCTATAGAGGTTGCCATGAATGCCAATAATCTTTCACAGGTTGTCGGAGGCATACTCAGGGAAGGCGACAGAATAAATATATGGTCGGTTACTGAGACAAATAATAATGGTGTCGGCAAGGTGACGGCAGAGAAAATCTGTGACTATGCATATGTGACAAGGGTGTTTACGGCTGCAGGAGTGCAGGTAAATGCAGATTCCGGAAACGACAGCGCCGCGATGGTGATTAATATTATTATTCCGGAGGAAAAAGAGCAGGAATTTAATATTGCACTGGAGAAGGGGACACTCAGGGTAGGAAGATGTATGTATGAGCGTGAAAAAAATAAGTATACAGAGGACTAGCCTATGTCTTTAAAAAATGTTTTAAAGAGCTGGCTTGTGCGGCTGAGCGGACTGGATTTGACAGCATATATATGTATTGTCATCGCGGTAATTGGAGGTTTTGTGTGCGGCTGGAATAATATTATTCTGTGGTATATGCTGGTATTTCACTGTTATACGGATATAAAGTCAATGGAATTGTATGTACTTCCGGTAAGAATTGCTATCATTGCTGAGACAGTTCTTTTATTCGTGAAGCATGGCTTTTTATATATGGATTACAGAGAATTGTTCCTGTGTCTAGCTGCTGTTATTGTGCTCAGAATTATGAGAGCGTATGCACAGGGGGATATGGAATTATTCATAATGCTTATAATTGCAGCGGCATGTGGGAAAGGCAGCATTATCAGCTATTCATGTAAACTGGTTTATGGCTCTCTTGTAACTTTCTGTGTATCTTTCGGAGTGTATATGGCTGTATATAATCTAAAGGAAAAGCTGATGGGAAGACAGCTGAAAAAAATAAAGAAGGCACCGATGGTGCCCTCAATCGCATTGTCATTTTTTATCTGTTGTATAACATGATTCGGGTGTCAGAACATGCCAGTCTGATTTATGAGTGTATAACGTATTATATTTATACATATCAGCTCCGTTGTCCGAAGCAGGATGTTCTAAGAGCTCTGATAAAGGTTTCCTGCGTTCGCCACTGAAGAAAAGTATACATCCTTGTATGCTTTTCTTCTAAAGCAGCCTCCAGTGTGGAGGGTTAATTCTTTTAACAAGTATGTCATAAAAAATTCATATTTTTATTATATAATAAAAAATAACAGTTGTTCGGAGCGTGCCAACCATTTATGTGAATCCGCAAGGTGCTTAACAGCTGCGAATAATGTAAAAAGGTATTGCAGGACATATAAAAGATAATCCGGAGGCTTAGAATCGCAATGGATAATAATCACAATATGCCGGGACAGCAAAATGATAAGCAGGAAGAACAGGAATACAGTCTGTATACAGAGAAAATAGTAAGAAAGCCCGGGAGTAGAATTAAAAGAGCAGTGAAGCAAATATCAAAGGTTGTAGGCTCGGCTGTGCTTTTTGGAGTTGTTTCGGGTCTGGTGCTGTCGGTAGTCTATCCTACTGCCAAAAAGTTCGTAGGGGATGCAGAACCCACAACGAGGCAGGGAACGGTAATACCAACGGACAGTCAGACGGAGGAGCCCGCAGATGATTCATGGGCATATTCTGACACCGAAACAGGGGAACCTGAGAGCAGTGCTGCTGTACAGAATGAGAGCAATTACAACACAGGCGAGAGTGGCAGTGAAGGTATATCCGGGGAAAATGGAGGTAATGCCACAGAGAATACAGCGGAAAATGCAGATAATCATGTGATTGACCGGGAAGAGCTTGAGTCATTGGTCAATGATAGGATAGACCATGCATTTACCATGTATAAACCGGGAATGTCCGAATTAGATTCGTTATATAGCGGCTTGAGGACAGTTATAAATGATGTAAATAAGTCAATAGTGTCGGTAGAGGTTTCGTATGACGGGGTTAACTGGGATTATATCTCAGACACCGGGATAATGGGCTTCATTGCAGCGGATGACGATGAATACTTTTATATTTTGACAATCAAGGAATTCGTGGAAGAAAAATATCTTTCCGTTATATTTAATGATGGAACAGTTGCGCAGGGAACATATATTACAGGCGATATGACAACCAATCAGGCTATAGTAGCTGTAGACAAGAGTGTATTTGGCGGTAAGGTGCCTGAGAATGTTAAGACGGCGGTACTTGGCAATTCCTATGTGGTGCAGCAGGGTGACAAGGTTATGGCAATAGGTAATATATACGGGCAGAGCGATATGGTGGTGTACACAACAGCTACATCCGTCAAAAAGAGTGTGGTTGACACTGATTGCAGCTATCGGGTGATAAGCACGGATATTTTATCGGGAGATGCTGACAGTGGAATTATAGTTAACACAAAGGGAGAGATTGTGGGTATAATTCCATACCATAATGAAGCAATTTCCGGGGAAATTATCAATTCTTATGGTATTTCTGAATTAAAACGCTTGATTGAAAGGCTGATTAATGGTAAAGTAACGCCGTATATGGGTGTCATCCCACAGACCGTGACTTCAGTCATGAAGGATGTATATGGCATGCCGGATGGAGTATATGTTAACCTTGTTGAGAGAGATTCACCTGCTTTTTACGCAGGTATTCAGAGTGGTGATATCATAACTTATATCGGAAAAGAGAGTGTTATGACTTCAAGGGCGCTTCAGAATATTCTGTTTATGACAGATGCGGGTACGGAGTTAACTGTATATATAAGCAGACCTGGTAAGGATGGCTACCGTAATATTGAAATAACGCTGGTATTGGGTTCAGAGTAACCCATATCCGAAGAATTTATAATTGATGCGATTGTGTCCATGAGAATGTAAGCGTGAAAGAAGTATCATAATAAAAGAGGATAGATTTACAGTTCGGATTTATCATGGATTTTTGTGACAGGTCGCTTAGAAATGAGGATTATATGAGATATATTGACAGCCTTCACGAAGGCGAAAGAGTTACAAGCATATATATGTGTAAGCAGAAGAATGCCGCCACAACCAAGAACGGAAAGCCTTATGAGAATGTTCTTTTGCAGGACAGAACAGGAACCCTTGACGCTAAGATATGGGAGCCTAATTCCATGGGAATAGAGGAGTTCGAGGCACTTGATTTTGTCGAGGTTCAGGGAGAAATTACTGTTTTCAACGGTGCGATGCAGATGAGCATTAAGCGTGTGCGCAAGTGTGCCGAGGGTGAGTTCGACATGAAGGATTTTCTCCCTGTCAGCTCACGGGATATAGGGGAAATGTATGCAGAGCTTATGACACTCAAGAACAAGGTGGAAAATACATATCTTCGCAGACTGTTAGACAGTTTTTTTGTGGATGACACGGAGCTTATAAAGAATTTCAAGTTTCATTCGGCAGCAAAGTCGGTTCACCATGGATTCGTAGGAGGTCTGTTAGAGCATACACTTGGCGTTACTAATTTATGTGACTGTTTTGCAGACAGGTATCCTATGCTTAACCGCGATTTGCTGATAACAGGGGCTATGCTTCACGATATAGGTAAGCTCAAGGAGCTTTCGGATTTCCCTTCTAATGATTATACAGATGATGGACAGCTCTTAGGTCATATTATAATAGGTGTTGAGATGATAGGAAAGAGTGCTGATAAGATAGAAGGCTTTCCTGCGAAGCTTGAGGCAGAGCTTAAGCACCTGATTGTGTCACATCACGGAGAATATGAATACGGCTCACCGAAGAAGCCTGCTATTATGGAAGCGTTTGCACTGAATTTTGCGGATAATATGGATGCCAAGATGGAGACACTTAAGGAATTGCTTTCAACACCGCAGGCACAGACCGGCGAGTGGTTGGGCTTCCAGAAGATGCTTGATACAAATGTGAGAAAGACGCTGGTATAATTATTACGCGCATAGCAACGGAATACTATCTGGCGAAAAAGAGAAAACAGAAGTAAGCCAAGCCGGGCATAAGATTTAACGGTAAGGAGTTGTACGTAGCCGTTGGGAACAGAGTTTCCATCCTTATTTGCTTTATGTGTACCCGGTGGTGGAATGGAGATAAGTTTGAAAATAAAATTTTCAAGCTGTTTATTGGTGGCAGTACTGCAAGCAATGCCTGCAGTAAGCAGGGGGTAAAATGGAAAAAAATCAAGAATGTATCATAAAAATAGAAGATATGTCCCTTGAAGGAGAAGGCGTAGGCAGATTAGATGGCTACGCCCTTTTTGTTAAGGATACGGTTATCGGGGACGAAGTGCGTGTTAAGATAATCAAGGCGAATAAGACCTACGGCTATGCAAGGCTGATGGAGGTGATAACACCTTCATCATACCGTGTCACCGCCAGATGTCCTATTGCAAGACAGTGCGGAGGCTGTAATCTTCAGGAGCTCTCCTATGATGAGCAGCTCAATTTTAAGCGCACAGTGATAGAGAAAAATATAAGAAGAATAGGCGGACTTACAGATGTAAATGTGCAGCCTGTTATCGGGATGGACGAGCCGTTCTTCTACAGAAATAAGGCACAGTTCCCTGTGGGAGAGGACAAGGACGGAAATATCAGAATCGGTTTCTACGCAGGACGGACCCATTCTATAATAGAGACACCGACCTGCTTTATCGGGGCACCAATCAATGAGCCTATTGTAGGTGCGGTACGTGAATTTATGGCAGAAAATAATATAAGACCATACAGTGAGGCGGCACATTCGGGTGTGATAAGGCATATTCTTATTCGCTGTGGTTACACTACGGGAGAGATTATGGTGTGCCTTGTCATCAATAAGAATAAGCTTGCGTGTGCTGCCGGGCTGGTTGATAAGCTGCTTGCGCTTGATTTTTCACAGATTAAAGGCAGTGAGCTTATGAAGGGGAGCTGGCATATAAGCAGCATTATGCTGAATATTAACACGAAGAATACCAATGTTATACTTGGAAACGAATGTAAAACACTGTGGGGAAAGCCTTATATTGAGGATTACATCGGTGAAGTCAAGTATCACATATCACCGCTCTCATTCTATCAGGTGAACCCGGTTCAGACAAGAAAGCTCTATCAGACAGCACTTGACTATGCAGGACTTACCGGAAATGAGGTCGTGTGGGATCTGTACTGCGGAATAGGAACAATATCACTTTTCCTTGCCAGACAGGCAAAAAAGGTCTACGGTGTGGAGATTGTTCCGCAGGCAATTGAGGATGCGAAACAGAACGCTATCCTAAATAACATAGACAATGCAGAATTTTTCGTAGGAAAGGCAGAGGAGGTTCTGCCTGATTTCTATGCGAAGGAGAGTGCACGCCTTGGCAAAAAACTGACAGCTGATGTCATTGTTGTGGACCCGCCGCGCAAGGGCTGCGATGAGGCTCTTCTCGCCACAATGCTTCAGATGGAGCCTGAAAAAATAGTGTATGTGTCCTGTGACAGTGCGACGCTTGCAAGGGATTTAAAGTATCTGTGCGGAAATGGATATGAGGTTAAAAAATGTATCGGATGTGATATGTTTCCGATGACGGGGCATGTGGAGACTGTGACAATGCTCCAAAGGAAAAATACCTAAAACTCCTTGAATTTAGGCACTTTGAGCGACATATCCTGTTTTCTCAAAGTGAACGAAAAGATAAGAAAAAGGCAATTTCCAGTGGTGTAAACGTACAAGTGGTTGTGAGGGTGTAGTTCGGAAACACAAAAATCTGTCGTTCATATTTCATCAAAAATAACTAACAATTCAATAAAGTAACAAAGTGGTCTGAGCCGCTTATTTTCAAGTGATTTTGGAAATAAGCGGCTCTTTTTCGTTCTCGGATAAATGTGCGAGAATAATTGATTTAATCGGAGGTAATTGATTTTATGAAGAAACAAGAAGAATTGTATTCTTTTCCACAACAAAACGATGGTGCTGTGGTGGAAACCGATATCAGAATGATTCCCTTATCGGAATTGCATGATTTTAAAGGGCATCCATTTAAGGTAGAAAATGATATGGCGCTTTTTGAATTAATGTAGAGCATTGAGAAAGAAGGTGTGATTGTCCCGGCACTTGCTAGACCGAGAGAGGATGGTGGTTATGAACTGATTGCAGGGCATAGAAGAAAAGTTGCATGTAAATGGGCGGGACTTAATTGTATGCCTGTGGTAGTTCGAGATTTGGATGATAATCAAGCGGTGATTGCCATGGTTGATAGCAATTTACAGCGTGAGCATCTGAAGCCAAGTGAGAAAGCGTTTGCTTATAAGATGAAGCTGGAGGCAATGATGAGGCAGGGAGCAAGAACGGATTTAACTTTTTGCCAAGTTGGCGAAATGATAACTTCTTCCCAAGTTGGGAAAAAGATATCTTCGTCACAAATTGTGACGGGAACCTCGGACCAAGATGGAACGAAGTTGGAGAATCCTACTATGAAGATATATCCTTTGCAGTCCGGCCACGATGAAGTTGGAAATTGGATAATTCAGCAGGATGAAATCACAGAGAGGGCTATTAATAGCAATGAGGCTTTGGCTAAACAGATGGGTGAGAGCCGCATGACCATACAGCGTTATATCCGCCTTACAAATCTTATCCTCAAGCTTCTTGATATGGTAGATGATGGAAAGATTGCTTTTACCATAGCTGTAGAGCTTTCCTATCTGACGGAGGAACAGCAGTATGAGCTTTATGAGGTAATGGAGGTGGAGCAATGCACACCTTACCTGTCACAGGCGAACCGTATGAAGCGTATGAGCCAGTCGGGTGACCTTGATATGGATGCGATGTTTTCCATACTTGAGCAGGAAAAACCAAACCAGAGAGAGCAGATTAAGCTTCGGGTAGATTCTGTAGCAAAGTATTTTCCGGAAGATTATACACCAAAGCAAAAGACGGATTTAATCGAGCAGCTTTTGAAGGAATGGTATGAGAAGCACGAGCATGAGAAAAAGCATAATTCTGACAGTAGCCGGGGCAGAACAAGATAACAGAACGGAGGTAGGACAATGAGCAGAGAATTATCTTTATATGAAGCAATGGGTGGTACTTATACCGAGATTGATGGTGTTTTTTATCCTGATACCAGTATTGAAGAGATTAAGCCGGATGGAGATTTTGGCGTAAGAAATGCAGATATCGGAAAGTATGGGCTGTTATGGATTTCTTATATGAAAGAAAACCACCCTGATAGGTATCGCCATCATATAAGAATGGGGCAACTTTATGTCAAAGCACAGGAAGTGAATGAGGAGGCGTATGAGATGCTTGATAGGATTATGAATCAGTATCTTGCAAAACATAAGCCGAAAGACAAGCATTCCACTATGGAAATGTGGAGAATACAGGATCAGGCAAAGAGACCTGCGGAGGAGGTTATCTATGGAGAGATTGTTTACCAATATCACTAATGCAGGAGCGACTGCAGCACAGAACGAAAATATTATGCACACCGGTTGTTATGCCGGAGAAAGAGAGAATTTTATGAGAGAGAATTTATTTATGACTGAAACAACTATGGCACCTGTTAAGATTGCTTTGGATCACGGCTGGAGCTCCATTAAAGGAGAGCATATCTTTATGGAAACTTCAGTTGTTCCGGTGGATTATACACCGCTTACCAACCATGGATTGCTGGAGTATAAGGGACAGAAGTATATCGTAGGTCAGGGAAGACTTGGAAAACAGGCAACCAAGACAGAGAATGAGAATTGTTTTCTGCTAACTCTTGCGGGAATTGCAAAGGAGCTGCAGTATCAGGAGAAAACACAAACAGAGCATGTGAAATTATATGCAGGAGTGCCACTTACACTGTTTGGTGCCGAGAGAAAGGAATTTCGTGATTATTTGTGGCATAAGGAAAGAATTTCTTTTACCTTTGAAGGAGTTCATTATTCAATCTTTATTGATAAGGTAAAGATTTATGCCCAGTGTTATGCAGCGATTGCAAATCGTATGGGAGACCTAGACAGGTTAAGATGCGTTGACTTAGGGTCATGGACATTGGATGTGCTAAGTGTTCGTGACAGGATTCCAATGGATAAGGATGCTTACACTTATGAACTGGGACTGATTACAGCCATTGAACGAATTAAGAAGGATGCGTTACCAAAGCTCAAATGCGAAATTCCGGAGGATGATATTATTGATGTTATCCGTGGGAAGCAGTCTAATGTAAATGCTGAATTTGTCCCTTTTGTTGAAAAGGGATTACAGCAGTATGCAGATGAAGTAGAAGCAAAGCTTCGTGAGATTAAGGTGGATTTATTGCATGAGAATATCGTATATGTTGGAGGCGGAGCATGTGTAATGAAGCGTTTTGGCAGAACACAGGGCAGAACATACAGTATGTAACGGATGTGAAAGCAAATGCCATAGGATACCGCTATCTAGCAGAGAATCTCGGATAGGAGGCACTTATGGGAAATGCAATATCATTCCGGTTAAATCCGAAGAATGAAAGTGATAAGAGAATCCTTGACTGGCTGGAAGAAAAATCCAGCCAGCCGGAATTTTTTAATCTGACTGAAGTAATCAAGAAAGCAATACTCACTACAATTGAAGACAAGCAAAAAGAGAATCGGGAAAAGTCTATAGAGGACTGGATTAGTGAGGCAATATTACTTTAAAGGGAAGAGTTTACAAAGATTGTAAAGGAATCATCTCAGACTGTGGCTAACAATGTGTTTCTGTAAGACAGGTGTATGACAGAATTCTATATAACCGGCGAGCATATATAACGAGCCGCCATGCAATTTTATTGGAAATATTCGCGAGTACGCGAGCGTATTGGTGAGCGACCATAGGGGAGTGAGGCTATGCACGGGAGGGGAGATGCAGAATCTGCATCGGGGAAAAGCATCTGCCGTGTCCGGCAGTTTTATTATTTATATTGGAACAGCAATTAATATTATTACAGTTTTACAGATATGAAGTGAAAGCAGGTAGAGATGCCTGCTTTTCTTTATGTCAGAATGGAGGAATTTATGAGAAGTACAGATAACAAGAAAGATAATAAAGTTCTTATGTCTTTGCGTATATCCGCAGAGGATAAGGAGCAGATAGAGGAAAAAGCAAGGAAAACCGGACTTACAACGTCGGAATATATTAGAAGATGTGCTTTGGGAAGAAAGCTTCCCTGCTACGGAGATACAAGTCTGTTGAAGGAGTATTCCATGCAGCTTGGAAAGATTGGTTCCAACCTAAATCAGATAGCGAAACATCTGAATAGTGGCGGTTCCTATTATAGTGTTTACAGCGACGTGAAAGAGGCAGTGAAGGAATTGCTGGACTTAAAGTTTAAGATACTTCCGGCATTGGAGGATGTTGCATGTGGAAGAAAGCACAGACGTAAGATTGAAAAGGATGGTGAAGCATAATGGCGATTATAAAGCATATTTCTGTGAAGAACAGATTTTATTCGGATGCAGTGGAGTATCTGACATGCAAATTTGATGAGTATACGAATAAACCGATTCTGGATGAAAAAGGAAGAATACAGGAGAGAGATTCTTATCTGATAGATGGAGTAAACTGCGATGCAGATACATTTGGTGCAGAATGCATTGAAACAAACCGGCTGTATGACAAGAATAACGCTGTAAAAGATGTTAAGGCTCATCACTATATTATCAGCTTTGATCCAACAGATGAAATTACCATGGAACAGGCAATGGAATTTGGAAAGCAGTGGTTATCGGTATTTGCTCCGGGACATCAGGCAGTGCTTGCGGTGCATCCGGATGGCCACAATGGCAGTCAGAATATGCATGTTCATATCGTGATAAATTCCGTCAGAAAGTATGAGGGAAGGAAAGAAAAGTGGCATGACAAGCCCTGTGAATGGAAGCAGGGCTGTAAGCACAAAAGTACCGGAAAGATGATGCACAATGCAAAGAAGTGGGTGATGGAAAGCTGTATCAGACATGGGTTTGAACAGGTGGATCTGCTTACCAGGAAGCACAGGGATAATTACTGGGTGGAAAAGAGGCTTATGAATAAAAATGCCAGCGATGGTGTCGGCATCACATCGAATCAGGAATTGATTCGTAACACTATTGACAAGATGCTGCCCGCTGTAGATTCTTTTGAACAGATGGTAGAATGCCTGAAGGGGATATATGGCTGGAATGTCCGTGTTACGGATAAAACAGTAACCTTTGCCACTTTGGACATGAAAAAGGGAATACGAGGGAATAAGCTTGGTGATGGATATGGCAAAGTGGAGCTTATGGAACGGATAGCCGAGATTGTAACAGAAAGAGAAGCGGTAAATGATGCGCGAAGGATTGCAGAGGAAGAAGCAAGAGTAAAGGCAGAAGCTGCTGCAAGAGAGGAAGTAATCCGAAAGAAAAAGCAGATTGAAGAAGAACGAAAGAAGGCAGAAATCCTGTCGAGGAAACGGAAGCTTGCATATGAGCGAAATAATATTCAGCATAAATATTACAGTGCGGAATTGGATCGTCCTGACTGGAACAGGGAGTATATAGAGTATCTGGACGCACAATTTATCAGAGATGCTACTTTGTTATCCGAGGAAGAACTTACAGCACCGATTATGACGAGGGAAGAGTTTGAAAAAGAACAGGCGATTGCTTTGTATCGTGAAAAGGCTGATATGGCAGGTGCCCTCTGGGATAAGGCATTGTCGGAGTTATCCAGTACAACACATAAGTGGAAATGTGAATATATGGATTATCTTGAAGAAATCAGGTTTAAGGATTTATCGAATGTAACGTTTCGTGAGGCAAAAGAAGAGATTTTGACTTATGAGGAATTTGCAAAATTAAAGAAAGCAGTAAAAGAGATACAGGAGCAGACTTCAGATATTGTAGAGGTTTCTAAGATTGTAGCGATTCAGACTGATTCAATAGACGAGCCACAGGCTACTGTAGTAACAGAGAAAACAGAGGTTGAAATTCCTAAGATAGAAGAAATTAAATCAGAAGAAACAGAGGTTATTTCAGAGATAATTGATTATACCAAGCTGTCTATTGAAGAACGTGCATTACTTCTACCAGTTCCTACAGACGATTATAAGGCAGAGTATAATGCGTACTGTCAGTGTATGGGATATACAGATGAAAATGTGAGTAGTATACGATATAAGATGTCTTTGTACGATGAGTTTATGGAAGAATATGAATATCGAAAAAAATATTATGGTGTAGAAGGAGTAAGAACTAAGGAAAAACAAAAGAAGAAGGAACGGTAGGGGTATTGGGAGAGTATGAAACCCCGTCTGTTTTGGCATTATTGTGAAGTGTGTGGAAATTGCCAAATGACTGATACTCTGTACTGGAAAATATAGACATCAGGGAAGATACTGATAGTAACGGTCTGCCATCTCCTGTAATAGGATATTAAACCTAATATTGCAGGCGATTAAAGTTCATAATTGCGTAGTTGATGTTCTCTGATAAAAAAAGTATAATTATAAACTGGTGGCAGAAAAAAGCAAGGTTTTGTCGAAAATCTGTCTTTTACCATTTATGATAAGAGGATTAAAGGAACGCAAGGAGTGCTGCCTATGAAATATAAAATATTGGTCATTGATGATGAAGAAATGATATTATCAATGATGGAGAAATGTTTGAACGATAAATTTTTGGTGTATACGGCAGATAGTGCAAAAAGAGCGTTGGAGTTATTGAGTATAACACCAGATATTATATTGTTGGATATCAATATGCCAGAAATGGATGGATTGGAATTGTGTCAGCTTATACGAAGCCATATATCCTGCCCCATCATTTTCTTAACGGCACGGGTAACAGAACAGGATGTAATAAAGGGATTGTCTGTCGGCGGAGATGATTATATTACAAAGCCTTTCAGTATGGAGGAGTTATTGGCAAGAATTTCGGCACATCTTCGGCGTGAAGAAAGGAAAGGTACGGCTTCGAATTTGAGATTTGATACAGAACTGATTATCAACTACAACAGCCGTACTGTATTTTACGGAGAAACACCATTGGAATTTTCAAACAAAGAATTTGAGATTATCCGACTTCTTTCCCAAAACGCAGGTATGGTTTTTGACAGAGAAACCATTTATGAAAAACTCTGGGGATATGACGGCGACGGCGACAGCATTGTAGTAAAAGAACATATCCGAAAGATACGAAATAAGCTGTCCGCTTATACTGATAAAAACTATATTGAAACGGTGTGGGGGGTTGGATACAAATGGGCAAAATAAAAACAAAATCACTCAAATCATCTATGACGGCGACTTTTCTGATTACAATATGCGTAATTGCCGTGCTGTCAGCTATCACAATCCTTGCGACAAACCATTTGCAGCAGGAAATATTGAAAAAACGATATTTGATGATAAGCTCCCCTAATTTTCAAATAGATGAGGGTACGGAAAATTATGTTTTGGATGTAGACAGCGATAATATTACTTGGCAGCCTTTAAATACGAGGAATAATATAGCCTATTATGGCTCTTATGTTGCTATGGTTGGATTACCTGTTCTTTATATTACGATTGGTATTGGGGCGGCTGCGTCAATATATTATCGAAAGAAACTTCGGCTTCCTATTACACAGTTGCAGAACGGAGTAGAAAAGATACAGGAAAACAATCTCGACTTTCACATTGAATATAGCGGAGATGACGAGTTGGGGCAGTTGTGCTGCTCAATGGAAAAAATGCGCAGAGAGCTTCGGCAAAAGTATAGAGCGTTGTGGGAAGCCTTAGAGCAAAGGAAATTATTAAATGCTTCGGTATCTCACGACATAAGGACGCCGATTACTGTTCTGAAAGGGTATTTAGACTATCTGGAGAAAAATATACCGCAGGACAGTCTCACGGAAGATATGCTTTTAGATACGGTATCTTCTATGCAGGGAGCTGTAAACCGATTGGAACAATATGTGGATTGTGTTCGGGACATTGAGAAAATCGAAAGTATTGAAATCGAGAAACGACCCGAAAATGTGAAAATGTTATTGGATGAAATACAAAGTAATGTGCAGCAGTTGGAAGCAAAAAAGGAAATCCTTATTTCAAGCAATATGACTATGAATGAAGTTCGGTTGGATAAAGGCGTACTTTTTCGGATTTTAGAAAATCTGTTACAGAACGCATTAAGATATGCGGAGAAAGAAGTGCGTATAAATCTTTCGCAAAAAAAGGATTTTCTCATTCTTACAGTAGAGGATGACGGAAAAGGTTTTGCAGAGAAGGATTTGGAAAAAGCGACTACGGTATTTTACAGTAGTGATAAAGAAGGGCAGCATTTTGGAATAGGTCTGAGCATTTGTCGTATCATTTGTGAAAAGCACGGCGGACTGTTAGATGTTTCAAACAACAAAAAGGGGGCGTGTGTAACAGCAAAGCTGAATATAATTTAGGGTTCTTTTCGGAAAATTGACTTTTCTATTATAAAATCTTCTTACGACATAGGTAAGGAGGTTTTTGTATTTATGGAAATCGTGATAAATAATCTTTCCAAAAGCTATGGAAAAAGGGCAGCCCTCAAAAATGTGTCCGTTACTATCCATTCTGGAATGTACGGGCTACTTGGGCGTAATGGTGCAGGAAAAACAAGTCTGATGAGAATTTTGGCAACGCTTTCTGCCCCTTCAAGCGGAGAAATCAGTATGAACGATATCTCAATTAAAGAAACGGCAAAAATACGGGAAATCGTAGGCTATCTTCCACAAGATTTTTCATTTTACAGAAATATGAGTGTTTATGGTGCAATGGATTATCTTGGGCTGCTATCGAATATTCCAGATAAAATTCGAAAAGAAAGAATATCCGCATTGCTTGAACAGGTAAATCTAAAAGAGAATGTGAGAACGAAAGTAAAGGCTTTATCTGGCGGAATGAAACGGCGTTTAGGGATTGCACAGGCACTATTGCATGATCCGCAAATTCTTATTGTGGACGAACCAACGGCAGGGCTTGACCCAGAGGAGCGTATTCGCTTCCGCAATCTGTTAAGTGAATTTGCAGAGGACAGAATTGTTATGCTTTCTACCCATATTTCTTCGGATGTTGAGTCTTATTGTGAAAACATAGGAGTATTGGACAACGGGAGAATGATATGGAGTGGCGGTACAGAAGAATTGGTAAAACAAGCTGAAGGTAAAGTTTATCTTATTTCGGCAGCCAAAAAGAAGGACAAGCTTATTAAGGAAAAATACACTGTTTTGAATATCATTGCTTCTGGGGCAGGCACACAGTACAGAGTGTTATCAGACACACCGCCTGAAGAAAAACATATACTTCAAGCCCCCACTTTGGAAGATGGGTATATGTATCTATTGAGCCAGACAAACGGAGGGATAAACAATGAAGTTATATCTAAAAGAATGTAAAAAAATCGCGTCGAGTATTATTTTTTATCTCTTTATCGGCATTTTGATTTTTAGTTGGTTTCAGAATTTTCGGGGAGTAACGCAAACGGAAATCAATTGGGCAAATGGTATGGAACCTGCTGATATAGGTTTTGAACGTCCATTGCTTTCCAAACCGTCTGAAAAAGATGATTATTTCGGCAGTAAGGTTTCGGAAGATAACCCAGAAGCAATTATGACAGGCGTTACAAGAGCATTGCTGTCGGAATATGAAGCTAATAGTTATGCCACATATCCTCTTGGGTATTATAAAGCAATTACATTAAGTGGTGACGAGCAAAAGCAAGTTCTTGGAATACTATGTGAAATAACTGGGTTAACAGAGGAAGAACTAAAGAATTTGTCAGATGATTATTTTCCCGCAGTCACAGGGACGATTATTTCTTTTGACGCAATGAATGTTGATAAAGACGGAAATCTGAATATGGAAATGGGCAGCAGGACAGACACAAAAAGCGAAGATAATAAATATGCGCATTTTGTATCGCAGGTCACTTATGAACATTTCAAAGAACTAATGCGGAAAATGGAAGCCATCATTGGTGAAAAAGGCTCTCAGTATGCTCCAAAAATGATGCTTACTTATTTTGGAATGTCTGAAATGAATTATGAGGAAGCACTAAAGGAATATAATCAAACAATAAATCAAGATAAAGTGACTGGCGGATTTGCACGGCTATTCTGCGATTATATGGGATTAGCATTGGGGTTGTATCCTGTTTTTTTGGTAGTGATTATATGGATGAAAGACCGTATGAGCAATGTGATAGAATTGATTTACAGTCGAAAAGTATTTTCAATTAAACTAGTGCTTTCAAGATATTTAGCAGTCATCACTATGGTTTTGATTCCTGTTTTGTTATTAAGTCTTGAGTCACTTGTACGGCTTATGTCTTTCGGAGCAAAGAATGGTATCCAAGTAGACTGTTTTGCGTATATCAAATACATTGTATGGTGGCTATTGCCAGAGGTTATGTTGGTATGTGCGATAGGAATGTTTTTTACTTTGCTTACAGATTCTCTGATTGCTATTGTCTTTCAATTTTTGTGGTGGATGGTTGATAAAGGGATAACGGGACTATCTGGGGATACAAAACTCACGACTTTAATGATTAGGCACAATACATTGCGTGGCTATGAAATAATCCAAAAGGACTTGCAAATAATTTTTATGAACAGATTGCTAATGGCCGGAATTGGTATTTTGTTTGTCATTCTGTCAATATGGGTTTTAACTTTTAAGCGGAAAGGAAAAATTAATGCAGCGAATGTCTATAACAGGGGCTTGGGATATATTCAAGGTAAACTTTCTTCTGGCAGTAAAAACTAACCTATTTTTAACTGCTGCTTATTTGTTGTCGATCCCTTTGTTTAGAGGAATTGCAAATTTGGATATGGTTCATTCAGCGGAGTGTCTGGAACAGTCCGTAATACTCGTGGGAATATTCCTTATTGTTCCACTGAATGTGCCAGAACAGTCGAAAGCGATACAAGAAGTAGTTTATACAAGGAAGATTTCTCATTGGAAAATTCTATTGTTGCGTTTCGTTATGTCGACGCTGTTTCTAATTATGATGGTAAGCCTGTTTTCTGGCATTATGGTATGGAAAAACTGTAGCTTCCCATTTGTAGCTTATGTAGCAGGAACAGTTATAAGCGCAATGGTGTTAGGTAGTTTAGGTTTTGCCATATCCATATTGAGTAATTCTGCTATTGTGGGTTACCTTGCATCAGCAGGATACTTTCTATTGAATTTTCTGGGGTATGTATCGGAAAAGAATATTTTCTATTTGTTTTCAATGGGAAAAGGTAACTATACCACAAAGATATATCTTTTGGGATGTAGTTTACTGATGATTGCAGCTTCTTTGATTTATTCAAGAAAAAAGAAGTATTGACGCTTCCAGTCTTTGGACACAGGTGGAAGAGTATTATTCAACGCCAAACGAAATGAGGAATACTGATATATGACATATGCTATTGATATGTGATAAAAAAATATGTGTTCAAAGGCAACATTTATTTGATATCCTATATCCTGAAAGCAAAAATATACATTCAGAATATAGGACAAAAAATGTTACTTTTTGGAGCTGTCGCTAATTTGTTCTAACATACTGATACTTTCAATAAAATCCTTCTCAACAGGAGAGAGTGTATCATCCAGTCGATTCTTATATTTATCATATTCCGCATGAGCTTTTTCAATAGCCTGCTTGTGACTGATATGACCGCTGCTGGTAAGAATATCACGTCGGGTCATTTTCAGATAATCGTCAATGGTTTCCAGCCAGTCTTTCATGTACATTGGTTCTTTGTTAAGAGCGTGTACCTCAGCAATATCAAGGTAGGCGGTGACAATCTTATTGAGAGCATCAAGCTCCTGTTCAGTAAGATAGTTCTTTGCTACTTCCACATCTGAACGACGGATTTCGTTATGTTCCCACGAGGTAAGCCCCATATTTTCTTTTTCTGCATCGGCACGAGCATAGATTACTTCAGCAGCAGTGTGCTTGTGAGCAGCCCAGTGCATTTTGTTTTGAACCTGTTTGAAGAACAGAACAGAGCTTTCAGCATGGGGATCATAATCAATGCTGGTTGCATAGATTTCCAGAACCTTTCTCCAGAATACTTTTTCTGAAGAGCGGATGTCTCTGATACGTGCAAGCAATTCGTCAAAGTAATTACCTCCACCAAGTCTCTTCAATCGGTCATCATCTAAGGCAAATCCTTTTTTCATATATTCCTTTAATATTCCCATAGCCCAGATACGGAACTGTGTACCACGATGGGATTTCACACGGTAACCGACGGAGATAATGACGTCAAGGCTGTAGTAATCAATGTTTCTCTCTACAGTACGAGTGCCTTCCGTTTGAACTGTTGCAAATTTTGCAACAGTTGCCGCTTGTGTTAATTCACCTTCTTCAAATATGTTTTTGATATGCCTTGAGATAGTAGATTTATCTCTTTGAAAAAGCTCTGCCATTTGCTCTAGTGACAGCCATACAGTATCTTCATCAAAGGTAGTTTCTATCTTGGTTAAGCCATCTTCGGTTGTGTACATAATTATACTTGAATTTCTCATATAATCAGCCCTCCTGTGTTGGGGTATTATTTTTCTTCGCTCTGCTCTTATATACATTGTACTGATTCTTGCATTGTGGAGAGCAGAATTCCATGTTTGATCTTGTGGCAGCAAATGCCTTGCCGCAGTGTTTACATACCTTCAGGCTGGAATCGTCATCGGTCAGCATAAAGGAAAACATCATCTGTAGGCATAACAATAAGGAATTGAAATCCCAAACTAAGGTAGGACGTTCACGCAGTTCGATGTGATAGGTGGGAGCAACACCACCAAATGCAGCCATTCCTTGCCGATAGAGACCACGTTCATTTTCATCCAGCTTGTCATAGTCTTGGTAATACAAAAAACTGGAGAAAAAGGTAAATGCCCAGTCGCGGAATACTTCAACCAGCCAGTCATAGGATTCGGCATATTCTCTTTGGAAGCTCATCATCACTGCCTGTGGCTTGTTTTTCATGGTCATAATAAGTGCCATCATTTCCGGGCTGTCTGTACTCCAACTGGATTCGATGCCTTTCTTGCGGAAATCAATCTTATCGAAAGGGAAGAAGCAGGACAGATATCTTTCCGTCGAAATACTTTCTTCTCTGATGAAATGATTTTTCGGCAGATAGACTACTTCATATGTAATAAAGTCCGGCGTAGTGGGAAGTGCTGTCATAAGTCCCAGCATACCGTACTCGGACACAAAGCCCATAATGGCTTCTTTTAATTCTGATTCACTTGCCTTGTTCATGGCAGTAGTACCGATATTGATTGCGGACAGCACCAGCTTCTCATAATCCTTGATAGGATTGTAGATGGATGGCTTGGCATCGGCTGCAGCAGTGATATAGCATTTCCCATATGCAGAAGTGCGCCATTCATACTTATCATATCGTACCCAGTTTGAACTGGAGTTCTGAAAGATATTCTTCATTGTAATTCCTTTCTCTATAAAACTATTACTATAATAACATGTCCGTGTGCATTTTCAAACAGCTTTTTTATCATTTGTATTGTTTTTATCTTGTTTTGTTTCTAGCTTTGCCTGTTCTCTTGCAATCTTTCTCATCATAACCCCAATCTTTTTTAGTAGGGCAAGTTTTTCTTTGTCGAGTTTTTCAAGGGCTGTCGGTAAATCTTTTGTATGTCTGGACAGAAAATCCCGTTCCTCACCGATAAAAGGGAAATCCTGTCCAAGCCTGTCAGCCAGTACAAGAAGTACTTTCTTTTCAATCTGCCCAAGGACAGTGGAGCGGACTCCACGGATATTTCTGTCACTCTGATTACGCAGGGCAGCCAGCTGATTAGCTGTAAAATCCCTAAGATATAGGAAGTATATCAGCTCCTTGTGGTCGTCCTTTAAGTCGTAAATAATCTTGGAATAGTCCTCATCGGAAAGAGAATTGTGCATTTCATAAGGGTAGTTAGAAATGATGTCTATAAAGTCTCCATTCATAAGCTGTCGCCAGTAAGCATGATTGATAGGAGCCGGGACAATAATGGCAAGAGGTGCCACATCCTTCTTGCTGTCTATGTTTTCCCTGCCTATTTCGTGGTAGCGTTCTTTTCATTCCCGGTTGTCATCCAGATGATCCCATTCCTTTATTACTTCTTCAAAATCTGAAACAGTACGGGCACTGTCCTCTAGTCGCTTTAAAGCAATGGCACGAAGCTCCCTTTTTAACATGGTTTTATTTGAGTGCTCGTCTTCCGGCTGAAAGTCATCATCCTTTATGGGATGCAGTTCCTGATCCAAATCCATTTCATTAAAATGCTCTAATTCAATTTGTAATTTTTGCCGGTATGCTTCATAGGAAATATCCTCCTCTATTGAGGTTGCACCATCTTCGTTATCGAAGCCAAGCTCGTACTCCCAGAAGTCTAGTAATTCCTGATGTTTTGTAGGGTTCATTTATCTGTAATACCTACCTTATTCAAAATAATTAAAGTTCATTGTTCACAAAATCGCTTCTGCAAAGTTTTCTTTTTACAAGAAATCTGTTTTTTTCAAAAACACTTCCGCAAAACCACTTCTAAATCTCCTATAGGTGAGAGAGTAATCTTTTTAAATATAAAAATATTACTTCAAACATTAAAAGTAAAATAATTCATACAATCAGTATAACACAAAACAAACGTATGTTCTACAATTATTTAATAAAAATCGAATATTTGTTTGCTGATACTGGCAGAGTGGCTGTGAATAGCAATTGTTAGTGTATGTGAGATTGGTTGTTTGTAATTTGTGAAAAACAGTATTTTGAGAGGAGGTTTTGCTATGGAGTGGTATCAGATGGATGCAGGAAAGTGTCTGGAATTCAGCAAGAAAATGGCGGTGCTTAGAAAACTGGTTCGCCTTGGGCTGATATCGGAAAATGAATATATTCGGGCAAAGAATAGAATTATGAGTTCATATCACATTCTGGAGTCGGAATATTTCAAGACCGGTACAGGAAAAAAGGTTGCTTAGACAATCGCTTGTATACGTTCGTTCATATTTTCATTTTTATGTAAGCTTGGTTCTAAGAGAAACACGAAGCAAAGATTTCAATTTAAGGAGGATTTTATTATGGCAGAAGTAGAAGTAATTAAGGCAGTGGATGGGCCAATTCTTCGTAAGAGGGATTATGAGGGCAATCCGGTTGTTATCACAAGACAGAGAGTTGCGGCATATGTGCGTGTCAGCACCGATGGTGACGAGCAGCTTGAGAGTTTCCAGTCTCAGAAGCAGTATTATCAGGACAAGATATCGGAAAACCGGGACTGGGTTATGGTTGGCATTTATGCGGATGAAGCGATTACAGGAACAAAGGTCGATAAGCGTGAGCAGTTCCAGCGTATGATTCAGGATTGTATGGATGGAAAAATTGATGTGATTATGACAAAGTCTGTATCACGATTTTCCAGAAATACGGTTGATATCCTGCAGTATGTGCGCCTTTTAACGGGAAGAGGTATTGCAGTGATTTTTGAAAAAGAGAATATCAATACCTTGACAGAACAAGGGGAAATGATGCTTACACTTATGGGAACGCTGGCTCAGAACGAAGTGGAATCCACATCAAAAAATGTGAAACTGGGCATTAAGATGAAGCGTGGAGAACAGATGGGCTTTAACGGTTGTCTTGGTTATGATTATCATCCGGAGGATAAGACAATTACAGTTAATGAAGCAGAGGCGGAAACTGTGTGACTGATTTTTGAATTGTATTTACAGGGGTATGGTACGTATACCATTGCAAAACGACTGGAGGCACTTGGAAAAGTAAATAAAAAAGGTGTGGTAAAATGGACGGACAGCGGTGTTCGAGGCATTATCAAGAATGAGGAGTACAAAGGTGACCTGCTGTTGCAGAAAACCATTACCACAGATCCGATTTCCAAGAGGCGTATTGAAAATTTCGGTGAAGAGGAGCAGTATTATGTCCGTGACCACCATGAGCCAATTGTAAGCAGGGAAGTATGGGAGCAGGCGAAAGAAATTCGTCTGTCCCGTAATCATCCATCAGATACGAAGGCTGATGGCAAGAGGGAAAAGTACACCAAGAAATATGCATTTTCCAGCATGTGCGAGTGTGGCTTCTGTGGTACGAAACTTACAAGGCGCACTCTTCACAGCGGTTCAAAATATGAAACACCGGTCTGGTATTGCAGAAATGCCGCTAATAAAGAAAAGCATAACTGCCCGAACAGTAAGTCTATGCGTGAATCCATATTGGAGAATGCATTTCTTGAGGCATATAAGCTGTTAGCCGGAAGCTTTGATGATGTGATAGACTCCGTTATTGATACGATTGAGGGTATCAGTACGAATAATGAGGATATCGGCAGATTAAAAAAGGAGCAGAAAGCTTTGGATAATTTGGAGCAGCGCAGAAAGAGGCTTACGGACTTATATTTGGATGAAGGAATTTCCAAGGAAGCATATGATGAAAAGTATGAGGAGCTGACCATGAAAATCCAGAAGACAAAAGAGTCTATTAGAATTCTTCAGGATAATGTCTCTAATCAGAAGGATGTTAGCAAGAGAATGGCAAGCCTTAAGAAAGCACTTGCGGATGGAGATATTTTGGATGAGTTCGACAGAGTTGTATTTGAAAGCATTGTGGAGAAGGTTATCGTTGGAGAAACCAATGATGATGGCACGGTAGATCCGTTTAAGCTGATCTTTGTTATGAAAGGAAATGGCAACAGTGTTGTCTCGAATGCAAAGGAATGGTTCAAGGCTGAAAAAAGTACAACAAAGACCGCATAGATTGTGGTATACTATTTAAGGTATCAAGGCACCTGCTGTTATATCAGTAGCAGGTGCCTTGATATAAAAACATTCATAAGGAGGGCTTGATTATGGCTGATCAGACTTTACCATTGAATGTTGGTTATGAGATGAAGGCAGACGATGAAAGACAGAATTGTGTAGGAATGGAGAGCAACGAAGAATTGTGTTCTTCTTCATCGGACTCTGCTGAAGAATTGTATTCTTCTTCGACAACCGACGCATGTGGAGACGGTATGTTTATTGTCCAAACTTCGCGAGGCGAAACATCATGTGAATGTGACACTTGACATGGACGAGATGGATTTAACGGCGGCTGAGAGGCGCTAAAGGTCCAGGGGATCTTTGTCCAGCGCGGACCGAAGCGGAGCGTAGACAGGCTACTTATGAGGAGATAAAGAAATATGTTGCTGAACATAATGATGGAATGAAAGTAAGTAATCTATACATTGCGCAGGTGAAGAGAAAGTGTGGAATTGAAGTTGGAGAGAACTTTAATCTACCTAAGTCGGAGGATTCCAGACAGCCACAGTGTCCAAAGAAGAAAGAGGATGCGATTGCGGGCGCATTAAAGTATTTTCAGATGATATAAAATAGAGATGCTATTGATAATACATGCTTCTATAATGTGAATTTTACAATTATTTATTCTTGGTGTGAAGGGAAGTGATATCAGTGTTGCATATTGCTATATGTGATGACGAAGAGAATGAAATAGAGCATTTGAAACATGCTGTAGAGGACTGGGCTAAGAAGGAACATATCATAACAAATATAGAAACATATGCATCTGCCGAGAGTTTCCTGTTTCAATACGAAGAGTGCAAAAATTATCAGATTTTGTTATTAGATGTGGAAATGAGTGGAATGACTGGAATTGATTTGGCAAAGAAGATACGACAGAATCAGGATAATGCTGAGATTATTTTTATAACATCACATTTTGAGTTTATCGGAGAAGGATATGAGGTAGATGCACTCCATTATCTGGTTAAACCTGTGAAAGCAAGTAAAGTGGAAGAAGTTCTTTCAAAAGCGAAACAAAAGATAGAATCAGGAGAACCATCGATCATTATTCATTACAATGGTGAAATTGTTAAGATATATGAGAAGGAAATCCTTTATTTGGAATCACTTTCCCACTATATAACTATATATACAAAGGATAAGGAATATAAGATAAAAGCAAATATTTCAACATTTGCACAGGAACTTAGCGAAGATTTTTATCAGACGCATCGATCGTACCTTGTATCATTAAAGCATATTATGCGTATTTCGCGTGACAGCGTTACACTGGATAATGCAGTGCAAGTGCCACTTGCAAGAGGAAAATATGATCAGATTAATCGGGCATACATTGAACGCAATTAATTAGGAGTACTTATGAGAAAGAAAACATATTTGAAACTTGCTGAATATCAGACAGAACAGGCAAGGCAGCACCTAAACGAAGTGCGGAGTATCCATTCAGAAATGAGAGGATATAAACATGATTTTCACCATCATCTCCAGACCTTAAAGGGGCAATTAGAAGCAGGTGAGGTAGAACGTGCAATTGCCTATATAGAAGAATTAGATCATCAACTGATGAATGTTGATACGCTTTTGAAAACAGGAAATGTATCTCTTGATGCGATATTGTCAGCTAAAATCGCGCAGGCAAAAGCAGAGAACATTACGGTTGATGCGAAAGCGAGTGTACCGGATTCGTTGACCATCACAGATGTGGAGCTTAGCATTCTGGTGGGGAATTTATTAGATAATGCAATTGAATCCTGCAGACTTTCTTCCGGCGAACGATTTATTCGTATCTATATTTCAATGAAGGGAAAGATGTTGTATTTTTCCATGCTCAATTCTGCGGGGGTGAAAAAAAAGAAAATAGGAACATTATTTTCATCTAATAAAGAGGGAATGCATGGATTTGGACTTCATCGTGCGGAGGCGATTATAGAAGAACATGGTGGATGGTGCAAATATAATAGTGAAGATGGAGCATTTAGCTCAGAGTTTTTGGTCCAAGTGATGGAATAACAGCAATTCGTGTACTGACAGATACAGTTGGTGCACGAATTTTACGTTGTAGGGTTAAAGAGATATAGAATAGCAGAAGAAGGAGGTACATTATGATGAAAAATATATGGTACTGTATTAAGAAAACGTCTGAATGGTACTTTGCCTTATTAGTGCTGTATATAATACTGACACTTGTAAATGCCATAATCCCAATTCTGTCTGCTTTTCTGCCAAAGTTAGTAATTGAAAGGTTGACTTCAGATAGTGATATATGGGGATTGATAGACACTATTATGATATTCATGGGGAGTATTGCTGTGTTGACCGGAGTCAGCAAATTTCTTAAAAAATATCTATATTTTGAGAAGTTTAGTATTAACGTTCGTTATTTGAAGCTTGTAGCAACCAAAGGGTTAACTACAGACTACATAAATCAGGAAAACGGAACATTTCGCAAGCTGCAAGAGGAAAGTTTCCAGTGTTGTAACGGACATTCACCCTTAACGCAGGTGTATGATGTACTTCAAAGTCTCGGCACCAGTGTTTTGGGAATAGCAGTGTTTTCTGCAGTTCTATTTAAACTAAATGCAGCAGTAATACTGTTTTTGGTTGTAACCACTGCATTTAGCTTTTATTTAAACAAAAGAGTTGTGAAATGGACAGACGAGCATAGCAAAGAAAGAATGGGGTATGTACAACAGCTTAGTTATATTAATGCGGTCTCCGGCGATGCACGTTCAGCAAAGGATATCCGGCTTTATCCTATGGCAAAGTGGTTCTCCGATATTTATGAGGATAATATGAAGGGGATTGCGGCGTGGTATCGCAAATTGACTAAAAAACTATTTCGCGTAACAGCTTGTGACGGAGCATTAGGTTTATTAAGAGAAGGTATTATCTATCTGTATTTGATATATATGTTTATGAGTGGTCATATTTTGGTGGGAGATTTTGTTCTTTATTTTGGAGTTGTCAATGATTTTTCATCCTGGTTAAGTGAAATATTTGCCGAGGCTTCGGTGCTGAATCAGTTAAGTACAAAGATTAAGCGTTTTCAAGAATATCTTGACTTCCCGGAATATTACCGTAAAGAAGATGGAGTGCATCCGGATCGAGAAAAGATGCCGAAGGAAATTGAACTAAAGAACGTAAGCTTTCGATATGAAAAAAATCAACCATATGTGTTGGAAAATTTTAGTCTTATGATACGTCCGGGTGAGCATCTTGCTGTAGTAGGCTTAAATGGAGCAGGAAAAACGACACTTATAAAATTAATCTGTGGTTTGATTGACCCAACAGATGGGCAGGTACTCTACAATGGAAAACCTATTACAGAGTATAACAGAGTAGAACTTTATCAGATGTATTCGACTGTATTTCAGCAATTTAGTATCATGCCGGTGACTGTAGAAGAAATAGTTGCGGAAGCACCTACGGCACAAGTAGATTCTGAACGAGTGAAGAAATGTTTGGAATTGGCGGGAATGTGGGAACGAATCCAGAAACTTCCTGACAAATTACAGAGTCAATATGGAAGAACAATATATGATGAGGGAATCGAATTTTCAGGAGGTGAAACACAGAAACTTCTACTTGCAAGAGCAATCTACAAATCAGCTCCGATATTGCTGTTGGATGAGCCTACGGCAGCTCTTGATCCTATTGCTGAGAGTGAGTTATATCAGAAATATAATCAAATCAGTGAAGGAAAGACGGCTGTGTTTATTTCCCATAGACTTGCAAGTGCAAACTTTTGTGACAGGATTATTTTGATTGAAAATGGAGCTATCTGTGAAGAAGGAACACATAAGGAGCTTCTTGCCAAGAAGGGAAAATATTATAACTTGTTTGAATTGCAGGCAAAATATTATCGAGAAGAGGAGGTGGCAGGAGAATGAAGAGAATGTCTTTGGGCGAACGAATTAAAATAACCAAAAGGGGATTTGGAATTTTAAGGAAATATTGTCCGGGGCTTGCCGAACAAAAAGCATTATATGAGACGATACATTCACTGCAGCCTTTTATTTCTGTTTGGTTTTCTGCAAGGATTGTGGATGAACTGATAAATTATTGTAGAAAAGAATATATAGCTACATACGTGATAAGTCTAATTGTAATCAATTTTATATGTACAGTAATTCAAAATGTACTTTTGCATGTATGTAATGAAAAAGAATCGCAGATGTGGAATTGGTTTGAAAAAGTTTTTTCGGACAAGCAGATGTCATTAGACTATGATGATCTGGAAGATGTATCAATACAGAAACAGCGGCAAGAAGTGGAAGAAAATCTCTTTATGTTTGGAAATGGTCTAGGGCAGCTTGTATGGGGAACTTCTGTGATAGTAAAGGTATTTATTAATATTTTTGTTGCATTACTAATGTCGGGTATGCTATTCATTTCTAAATCTGGACAGGAAATGGTGGACCATCCGATTTGGATCGTGATTATTTTAGGCTGTATTACTTTATGTGGATTTAGTAATTATAAGGCGACCAGAAAAGAAAATAGCTTATTTATGAAATGGTGTGATAATAGCTTGTGGTTTAACAGGACATTCATGTTTTTTGGACATGAGTTATATACAAATCTTGAAAGAGCAAAAGATGTCCGCATCTATAGGCAGGATACCCTTGCTATTAAGAAAATTGAAGAGTTGGAAGAATGGGGAAATGCAGAAAAAAAGAATAGTTTCTATATGTCTTTTTTCCCCGCAGCAGCGGGATTTATAGTAGGGCTTGGTAACTGTGCGTGCTACCTGTTTGTGGCAATAAAGGCTTTTCTGGGAGCATATGGTGTAGGAAGTGTTGTCCAGTATATATCGGTACTGACAAGATTAGGAGATGGAATCAGAGATTTTATGTTTATGGTGTCTGATAATGAATTATATTGTACTCATTTGAAGAAGATGTATGATTACCTGGATATTCCGAATCATATGTATCAGGGCAGCCTTACGGTGGAAAAACGGGAGGATAACGAATATTATATCGAGTTTCGTAATGTTTCATTCAAATATCCCAGGACAGAGAATTATGTACTGCGTAATGTGAATCTCAAATTTAAGATTGGAGAAAAATTGGCGGTAGTAGGAATGAACGGAAGCGGAAAGACAACGTTTATAAAATTGCTTTGTCGCCTGTATGACCCAACAGAAGGAGAAATCTTATTAAATAATGTGGACATCAGGAAATATGATTACAAAGAATATATGTCAATATTTTCTGTTGTTTTCCAGGATTTTAAATTGTTTTCTTTCGGACTTGGACAAAATGTTGCAGCAAGTTTTGATTACAATGAAGAACTTGCAAAGAAGTGTTTAGAAAAGGCAGGATTTTATGATCGCTTACAGAAGATGAAGAAAGGATTAGAGACTTCTATTTATAAAGACTTGGACGAAAAAGGTGTAGAGATTTCCGGTGGGGAAGCACAAAAGATTGCTTTGGCAAGAGCACTTTATAAAAATACTCCGTTTATTATTCTCGATGAACCCACAGCTGCACTGGATCCTATTGCAGAATATGAAGTGTATTCAAAATTTAATGAGATAGTACAGGATAAGACAGCTATTTACATCAGTCATAGACTTTCATCATGTAGATTCTGTGATGTCATAGCAGTATTTGATGACGGACAGATTGTGCAGAGGGGAGTTCATGATAAATTATTACAGGACACGCATGGAAAATACTATGAGTTGTGGAAAGCACAGGCACAGTATTACACATAGTTTTATTTGATGCGTTTAAGAGAATGTGCTTAAAGGAATATGAGTCAAAGCTTATTTGGGTGGAAGAATTATTTTCAAAGAAAGCTTAGTGGTGCATGCAGACACAATTCTGTCTGCTGGAAAACATCACAACACTACCCGAAAGGAGGTTTTATTAAAAAAATCCTCCAATAACAACCTAAAGGATAGTATTATTGACAAAATTGCTAAAAACTATAGAAAAATCCTTTATAATATGGTAATATTTAACAATAATAAGAATTATTCAGGTTATATGTTATCTGATATTACTACTTTAAGGAGGGATTTTTATATGAGAGAGCAGAAAGAGCATAGGAAGTCCATAACTTCAATCAAAACCAAGATTCTTGCTGCGGTCAGTGCACTGGTGCTGATTCTTGTGCTTATACTGATTATAATTTCGTATACGATTTCCAAGAATATAATTACGGATCAGTCAATGCAGTTACTTGAACTTTCAACTAAGAATCAGGCATCGCGGATTGAGGCCTGGATGTCGGAGAAGCTGAATGTGTTCAGTACCTTTAAGCAGGATATAGAGACGCTGGACTACACGGATGCACAGCTTCAGAGCCTGCTTGACAGCTATTATGGAAGAAGTTCCGATTATCCGGACGGATTTTACATAGCGGATACATCGGGAAAGGTTATGCAGGCGGCGGGTGTGGACTATAAAAAGACGGCAGATGCATCATCCGCATGGTATAATGAGGCATTGACAAGAGTTAATATGGCATTCGGTGATGTGCATGTCAATGAAGCCGGGACTGATGTGGTTAGTGCCGGAGCTATACTCCGCGATTCAAAAAAAGCGGGTGGCAATGCAAAGGCAAAGAATACCAGACTTCTTGTTGTCGATGTGCCGATAGCCCATATA
>OFSD01000353.1_pt1 | contig 40469 bp, 36 predicted proteins | sample 1543191 | NCBI WGS metagenome assembly OFSD01 (sample SAMN04209221, study PRJEB22552) | human gut metagenome | biome: gut; material: feces | host: Homo sapiens | place: USA: Oklahoma
ACTTCTTCGGCCTGTCCATCGCCTACGACCCCTATATGCGGGAAGTGGTGCAGGCAGATCGGTCTACCACCTGCGGCGGCGACGGCGGATGTAATATCTGCGGCGGGCTGGGGCCGTTCCTTGGCTTCCTACCTTGCTCACCTCACTACAAGCCGGAGGTACAGGAGAACAATACAATGAACGGCGACTATGATTTTTATCGGCCCGTCATCCGGGTGGAAATGGAATAGATCGTACGATAGGGATGGAGAAATGGAATATGACGATTGAGGATATGTTTGGCGATTTGCATTTGATCGATATTATGGCGGAAAAGAAAACGGGAGAAGTTTTGCTGGGGTTGGTCTGCAATGGATTTATCGACGGAAAACCGGAAACACAGACCGCATTGCTGGACAAAATGGAGGGGTATCTGGCACATACCCAAAGCGATGAATTTCAAACGGAATATCATGGGCGGCCGGTTATCCTGCGCGTTTTTTTCAATGAAAAACCGGATCAGCTCATTTTGGATTTGTTGTATAAATGTATTGACTGGACAAGTGATTTTGGCGTGACATTAGAAATCGAAATAGACGGAAAACAGGTTCGATTCACCTGATCGTATTTCTGGTTTCTGAAAGGAGACAAAACGGGACTTTGGTGAGAAAATAGAGGAGGATAACATAATGGATCTGTTGAAACAATGTGAGATCTGGCACGAAAACGACGAATACCAGAAGATCATCGACGCGCTGGAGGCCATCCCAGAGCGCACCCCGGAGGAGGACTCCGAGCTGGCCCGGGCCTACAACAACCTGGCAGAGCCTGGAGAGCGGGAGCTGCTTAAAAAAGCGCTCGCTCTGCTGAAACCCCATGAGGCATATTTTGCGGGCGACTATTTTTGGAACTTCCGCATGGGCTATTCCTATTACTATCTGAACCAGGAGGGCCGGGCCCTGCCTTACTTCCGTAAGGCGCTGGAGGCGCGCCCCGATGACGAGGATACCCAGGAACTGATCGACTGGTGTAAGAAGGGGATCGCCCTGCCTCGGTTCTCGGAGTGCTTCCGGGAGCGGACAGAAGATTGGTGGGAGACCTTTGCCGAGATGGAAGCGGATCTGCGCCGGATGATGGATGAAGACAAGGACCACACCCGCGGTGCCGAGATCGTAGCCCAGATGGAGGATGCCCTGAATCTGGTCTTTGATGAGATCTCCTTCGAGATGGGCTTCAACGGTGAAAAATATGAGCTGATCCTTACCCCGGAGGGAGACAAGGTCAAGCTGTTTGAACTGGTCTACTTCCGGAAGCACGCCCCCAAAGAGGTGCTGGAGCACTGGAACATCCTGGTGGGCCGCAAGCCCATCCGGAACATCGGCCTGCGCACCGACGACGGTTGGGACGTCTCCGGGGAGGATGTGCAGATCTGGCTGGAGGAGCGGGGCGAAAACAGCTTTGCCATTTCCGCTTACTGTGAAAAGCTGCTGCCCCTGCTCCGAGAGGCGGAGGGCCGGGCCTGGTGGATGCTCACCACCCTCACCGACCAGGTACTGGGCGAAATTCCCCACATGAGATACATAGACAGCTTCGATGTGCTGGAGGAGCCCAAGGCGGAGCCGTCCATCTACATGTCACAGCTCCCCGACAAGCTACGCGAAAAGGGGCTGGAGCTCTCCACCGACCCGGAAGCGTTTCTGGAGTCCTACATCGGCTATCAAATGAAGCCCAACGAGGACCCGGACGCCGACTGGCGGCTGGATGTGATGGTAGGCTCCACCTGCTGTGCGCCTCTTGTAAATGGCTATCTGAACGCCGACAACGGCTTTATGGACGATCTCCATGCCGACGGTGCGGTAGCGGGCTTCTTCTGCTATCCGCTGGATACCTTGCGGGAGGAGGAAGGCAGCCAGAAGATCTTTGATTTCCGGGACAAGCTGGAGGAAGCACTCACCGCCGGGGACGGCCCGGAAGTGCTCACCCTGACGGGCGGAGCCACCGGTCTCTACTGCGGCTATGTGGACTTTATCGCTTGGGACATCCGCACGGCACTCAAGATGGCGAAGGAGTTCTTTGAGGACAGCGGTCTTCCCTGGGCCAGCTTCCACACCTTCCGCCGGGAGGCCGGATCGGTGTCTCTGAAAAATGCACAGGAGGATGAGCCGGATACCGCTGAACAGGCCGACGAGCCGGAGGAAACTCCAACGGGAATGGACTACATCCCTTACACCCCGGAGAACGCCGAGGCATTCTTCCGGCAGCTGGAGCAGTGGATTGACGCGGACGAGTACACCCGCTGTATTCAGGCATTGGACGCCATTCCAAAGGATCAGCGGAACTACCGCACCGCATACGCTTTGGCCCGGGCGTTGGAGAACTACGCCATCATCGGGGACCACGACGAGGGCACCCCCAACTACAAGGGGGACAAAGCCCTCCAGCGGGCCATCCAGGTGCTGGAATCCGTTCGGGAGGAAGGACAGGACAAGGCGGAGTGGAATATGCGCATGGCCTACGGCTATCAGTATCTCTACGGTCAGGAGGAAAAAGCCATCCCTTATGCAAAACGGTGGGCGGAGCTGGACCCGGAGGACGGGAATGCCCCTGCGGTGATCCAGGAGTGTAAGGAGGAGATCCGGAAACGCCAGCGCAGCCGGAACAAGAAGGCCAAATTCGTGCCCGGCGACACTCCCTTCGAGGGCTTCGACTTCACCAACTTCTGGGATGATAACGAGTATGCCTTGAAGGAGTATGTCAGTCAGCCGCCTTCCGATGAGCTGATTGCCAGTGTGGAGGAGGAACTGGGCTACAAGCTGCCCGCCGCCTATATCTGGCTGATGAAGCGGCACAACGGCGGGATCCCGATGAACACCTGCTATCCCTGTGACGAGCCTACCAGCTGGGCGGAGGACCATGTGGCCATCACCGGCATTTTCGGCATCGGGCGGGAAAAGAGTTGTTCCCTCTGTGGAGAACTGGGCAGCCAGTTCATGATTGACGAGTGGGAGTACCCCGCCATCGGCGTGGCCATCTGCGACTGCCCCAGCGCCGGGCACGATATGATCTTCTTGGACTACCGGGCCTGCGGCCCCCAGGGGGAGCCCGCCGTGGTCCATGTGGATCAGGAAAACGACTACAAGATTACCCATCTGGCAGACAGCTTCGAGGAGTTTATCCGGGGATTGGAAGATGAATCTGTCTATGATGTGGATGAAACCGAAGACGATCTCGACGAGGCTGACAATGGCGACGAGGAAACCGACCGCATAGGCTCCTTTGCCGGGTCTGTCCTTCTCTCCAAAGCGGAGTGGGACAAGGAGCAGTTTATCCGGGACCTGCGGGAAGAATGGGGCGTCGTGGACGAGGAGCCGGACGAGGCCGGCGAAGATGATGAGAACAGCAGCGACGCTGTGGTAATGCAGGTCGGCAGCATGATGCTGGTCGTGACACTCTTCCACGGTCATATCCCGGACAACGAGGCGGAGATCAACGCTGAAAACAACTATATGTGGCCCGGGGCTGTCGAGGCAGCAAAAGCCCACGAGGCCCACATCGTGGTGGCTGTGTTGGGCGAGGAGGAAAACCTGCTGGAACGGGGCAAGCTGTTCACCAAGGCGATGGCAGTGTGCTGCAAGCAGAAATACGCCACCGGCGTCTATACCAGCGGCGTGGTGTTCGAGCCCCGCTTCTACGAAGGCTTTGCCGATATGATGCAGAAGGACGAGCTGCCCATCTTCAACTGGATCTGGTTCGGCCTGTACCGGAGCGAGGGCGGCGTGAACGCCTACACCTACGGCATGGATGTGTTCGGCAAGGACGAGATGGAGGTGCTGAATGCTGACGCCAAGCCGGAAGACCTGCGTAATTTTTTGGCCAGCCTTGTGTCCTATGTGCTGGAAAACGATGTGGAACTCCATGACGGAGAGATCATCGGCTTTGATGCGGCCGATAAGCACACCATCACCCGCAGCCCCGGCGTCTCTCTGCCGGAGGAGCAGATGACCCTGAAAATCTCCTATGCACCTACGGATGGTGATCCGGAGGACGGCGGAGATGGCGATACAGACGGTGAAAAAACCAAAGATGAGGAGGAGCCCAGCAAACCCGAAGTCTACACCAAGGAGGAGATGGAGGCCGTCGAGGGGCACATCCAGCAGTATTTCGGCAAGTTCGAGAATGTGTTCCATGAGCTGGTCTCCCCGGACATCCATGTGGACATCTGCGTGGTGCCGCCCTCTAAGGAGCGGGACTACTATACTCTGGTCACCATGGGCATGGGAGCCCACCGGATGAATGTACCGGAGGAGCTGGCAAAATACAAGCTGGAACGGGCGGAGCTTGCCATCGCCCTGCCGGAGGACTGGAAACTGGATCAGGAATCTATGAAGGATGAGCGGTGGTACTGGCCCATTCGCCTGCTGAAAAGCCTCGCCCGACTGCCTATCAACTGTGATAGCTGGCTGGGGCATGGTCATACGGTGGAGAACCGGAAACCCTTTGCAGACAACACCAAGCTGTGTACTGCTACCCTCATCGATCCACAGGGCGTGGAAGAAGGCAGCGAGATTTGCACTCTGCCGGGCGGCGAGGAGATCAACTTCTATCAGGTCATCCCCCTTTATGAGGATGAATTGGACTATAAACTGGAACATGATGCAGACGCCCTGTTGGACAAGATGGCAGGCATCAGCTTTGTCGTAAACCCCACCCGCCAGGATGCTATCACCCGAGGCCCCCTTTCCAGTGATGACTTTGAGGGTGAGATGGACGATGCCTCCTGGCACATTGAGAGCATCGAGGAGAAGGAACTGCCCATCGACTTCATCAACGCCTACAACCACATGGCGATCTACCTGCGCTGGTGTATGGAGCACGACCTGATGGGCGAGGACTTCCTGAAGAAGTATGGCGAAGTAGTAAAGCAGGTTAAAGCCGACCCCGATAGCACAGACCTTCGGGCGTTTATCCGGGATGAGCTGGGCAGATGCCTGTACTCCGCCCTGTTCAATCAGAAGGGTCGCGCCTTTGCCGCATACTACTATGGGGAAAATGACGCCCCCTATTATCCTGGTGACATCGATAACTACGCTTTGGAATATTTCGGACCGGAGCGGTATCATTCCAATGAGTTCCAGCAGGAGGCATACCTGTTTATCCCCTTTGACGAGGACTACTACCAGGCCATGGCAGAGGTGATTGAAAAACGATTCAGCAACTGGCAGGGACAGAACTTCGATGAGGACACTCTGGAGCCTTCTGATGTGGCCCAGGCCATCATGGAGTATCTGGACTGCGAGTGTACCTATTTCCCCTCGATGGCGGATGATGACCCCATCATGTCGGCATACAGTTACGCCCAGAGGCTGGGAGTGCGGGAGGGCTTTATTCCCGTACTCATCCAGGCGGATGATGAAACACTTCTGGAGTGTCTGGTGATGAACGCCGATCCGGAGAACAGTGCAGACTGCTATGAATTTGACCTCAAAACCGTGGCGGAGTACCGGAAGAAGATGCTTGCCGCCCCCGTAAAGGATGGAAAGGCAGTTTTGAAGGAACTGATCGGACAGCGCCAGGAAGAAGCCGAGGACGATGATATGGACTGGGAGGAGGAAATCCTGGGCGAGATGGAGGGCGGATACGATAACTGCCGCTTCGCCAGCTATTGGAATCATGAGACGGATATGACCTATCCCCTCATATTGGCAAAGATTCCGGTGAAGAACCCCTGGGAGATCTTTGCCTACCTACCCTTTGGTAACTGGAATGAATGTCCTGACACGCCGGAGCTGATGGCAATCGCAAAATACTGGTTTGAGCAATATGGCGCGGTGCCCGCCGCCATGAGCCACGATGAGTTGGAGTTTGAACTTCCGACCCCTATCTCCAAGGAAAGGGCTATGGAGGTGGCTGTGGAGCAATATGGCTTCTGCCCGGATATGGATCAGAATTTTGACGAGCTGGGAGCCTTGGCTGATACTCTGCGGCAGTCCACCGTCTGGTACTTCTGGTGGGATTGATTGGGATAGTTGCAGCTATGAAAGAGAGTATCGTACCTATGAACAAAGAAACATTGATAGCAAAACTTCTAAACTTGGCCGAGGGACGGGAAACCCCCGAAAGCTGGCGGGGCTGGTGGGACGAGCATGAGTCGGAACTGGAAACCCTGCTCAACCGGGGAGAGTTTCTGAAGCTGAAGCCATGCCAACATGGTTTCCAATGGGTTCCGGTTCTTACCAGCCAAAAGGGAGCCATCGTCATTCTGGAAAAGAACGGCGCAGCATTCGAGGCCAGCAATTTCTATCAGGAGCAGTATCTGGCGGAACTGGATGCTTTTTGCGGGGAGCAAAAGCGGGTACAACGGGAAAAGCAAAAGGAATTCAAGGCCAAGCACCCAGAGTGGTTTCGCCGCTATCCCAAGTTCTCCAAGGCGTTGGCAAAGGTGCTTGATCCCTCCGATAAAATCAAGCCCGCCGCCACGGAGGAGCAGATTGCATATCAAGAAAGAGTGTTGGACTTCACACTTCCGTCCCAGGTGCGCAAGTTTTTTCTGCTGACCGCAGGCATTAATATATCCACAGGCGTGGTCATTGAACTTTCTGGAATGTTTGATCTGACCATCCAGGGAGAGCGGTATTGCGTACTGGGCGAGTTCTGGAAAGAATCAGATGGTGACCAACTTCTGCTCCATCCCGATGATGAAACCATCTGGTACTATGCCCATGAACAGGACAAGGTAAAGCGCTTTTGCAGTGATATGACGGAACTGCTGGAGAAGAAACTGGCGAGGTATCTCAATGAGCACTAAAAATATCGCCTATGAAAAACGCTATCAGGACTGGCGGTCGCAGTATGATACCTTATTTGCGCCGGAAAACCGATTCCCCCAGCAGGACGAGCAGTTCCCGCTGGCGGATGGATATTCTGTCCGCTCCAAAGCCTACTTCCATGACGGTGACCTTTATCTGAACGGCAGCGAAAATGAACTGCTGGACAAAGCGGGCAAGGTGCGGTATGCTTGGCGTAATCTGGACATGGATGGTGAATTCTGCTCTCTGTTTCGGCACCGGAGCGGAAATCACTATCTGATCTTCCGCACAGAGCTGTATGGATACAGCGTTTTGGAGGTGGAGAGCGGACAGGAGATGCACTATGTTCCGGCCTGCGTCCACCCGACAGAGGGGCAGAGAGCCGAGGAAGTGTTCATCTGGACCAGTGCCGACTACGATTCCGGCACTGACCTGCTGGCTGTCACCGGCTGCATCTGGGCCTGCCCCTACTCTACCATTGTGCTGGATTTTTCCCGCCCTCTCCGGCCTCAGCCTTCGAAGCGTTGTCTGGATCTGCGGCGCATCGTTGACCCGGACGATACCCGATTCGACGATATAGAGTTTGTCCGTTGGGAAGATGGCGCATTGATCCTCCGGGGCTGCGATGCAGAAAATGGTGTGAGGAAAGAGATTACTGTTCCAATAGAACAGCTTCAACGATCCCTGATGGACAGGCAAAAAGAAATCTGAAAGCCGATCATACGAAAGGAGCCATCGTTATGAGCTATGATTTGATGGTATTTGAAAAAGCAAAAGCACCTGCCACGCGAAAAGAATTTATGGCATGGTATGAAAAACAAACGGAATGGAGTGAGGAGCACGATTACCAAACGATCAGCGTTTCCTCTTCCGCCTTGCAAAAGTGGTTTATGGAGATGATAAAAAAATTTCCTCCTATGAATGGGGAGTATGCGCCAAATCTCGATCCTCTTGATGAAAATGAGGCCGAAGATTTGGAGCGGCATACGGTTGACTATAGTATCGGGCATGATATGATTTATGCTGCATTCTCGTGGTCAGTGGCAGAGGAAGCGTATGAACGGATGCGCAGCTTAGCCCAAAAGCACGGAGTCGGCTTTTTTGATGTAAGTGCAGATGAGGGTGATATTATCTTGCCGGATGGCACTGTGGTATGACTCCCGTCAAGGGAAAAGCCCGCAGTGACAGCAGAAAGGAAACAGTGCCTATGTCAAACGGCCGAGTATCCACCTGGAGCGGGATCCGAAACAAACTGGAGAATGACTACCTGTGCCCGGCCCTCCGTGGGCACATCCAGTATTTTGCCACCAGCTACAGCAAAAGTCACGACCACGAGGGCCGGGCCGCCATTCGGCTAGACGGTGCAGAAGTCCTTCGGAGCAATTATTACGACTACTACCAGAATTACTGGAACAGGTATCAAGCCCTGCGGCGGGAGGGCGCCGGATCGGATGACCCCAAAGCCCCCTTCCAGCTTGCCTATGAGGGGGCGCTGAACGACGGCTGCTTTGACAACTGGTTTTTCTATAGGGCGTTCAAGCTCTTTGACGACCAGAGCATTGAGAAAAGCCTTGCCAGTGAAAATCCCCTTGTCCGCATCTTTGCCCTTCTGGACCGCAGGCTGGGAAAGCGCCGCCTGCTGGCTCTGGAGGAATCCATGGAGCAGGAGCTGGACTTTGTGCGGGTATTTTATGTGATCCGGATGCAGGCCGAAGGACTGATGGAGGGTGAATAATGTATAGGAGGAACTACCATGGTGAGAGATGGGATCGTGTTGAAAGATAAGGATGCTCAGATCACATTCAATCAGCACAGCTTCTGCGAACTGGTGAAGCACCTGCTGGTGGAACTGGTGGGGATCTCCTACGAGGAAGCCTCCCGGCGGGTGGATCACTCACCGCTGACAGCACCGGCGGCCAATGCTGCAGAGGTGGGCTTATTCGGCCATGAACTGCCCTATTACTGGGCCATGCTCCTCTACTATGGAAACAGTTATTGGAAGAAGGGCATCCCTGCTCAGCCGGAGGACATGAACGCATATTTCGTATTAGAGGATCAGATCTTGAAAGAATTCCATTTGAAAGAGCCTTTTGTGTGGGAGTAGCGGAGGTGCGCAATGCTGGCAGATCGTTTTGCGATCATCTTACATGATTTTGGCATGGAGCGGCTGGAACACCCGCTGTTTTACTATGCGCCAGTCGCCATCCGGTTTGAGATCGGCGGAGATGAGCCAGTCTATCTGGACGAGAACATCGGGAAACTGACTCCGAATCCCGCCTATGTGCAAAGTGCGCTGGAGCGGGCAGTTACGATCTATCGGAGCCTTCCGACCTCGCCGGACATCCTGCGGATCGACGGGTATCCCGGAGATGAGTCTGCCGAATCCATACTGGCTATGATCCGGCAAAGGACTGGACTTCCTGCTCCTCAGGAGCAGCTTGCGGCTGTGGAGATGGACGCGGATGGAGACACACATTCCCAAGTGCAGTTTTACTGGGATCTGAGCGAGATCACCTTTCATCCGGAGCAGCTTCTTCTGGAGATCATCCTGGGGGACATCGGCGGCTGGAACGGTTTTGTGTCCAGCGTCTATCTGACCGGGCCGGGGCCGTTTCTGTATCACCTATACGATGACCGGGGACTGGATGTGCTGAGTGGCTCACAAGAACTGCTCTTTCCCCTTTACCATCGGTTCCATAGTTGGATCTTGGACTATGATCGGGAACGAATCAACCGAGTATTTTCTGGAACGGCTTAAAATCCACTGCGGTAAAAAGCATTTTAAGGCGCTGAACAGCAATGTTGAGATGCAGATCGCCGCAAAATAGGCTGACTTCAAATCTATAATCTGAATACGGGGTATCAAAAGAGATGATCAATAAGAACAGAGCTATCTATGTTTTCAAATACCTGTGGGATCACACCGATGAAGAACATCCCGCAACCACAAAGGATATTATTGCACACCTTGCCTCGCTGGGCATTTCCACAACGAGAAAGACCGTGGCGGATGATGTGGCGGAGCTGCAAAGCGGCGGTTTTGACATTGTTGTCAACCGCAGCCGGCAGAACGAATACTTTATCGGCTCCCGCAATTTAGAGCTTCCCGAACTGAAGCTGATCATCGACGCGGTGCAGGCGGCAAAGTTTATCTCACCGAAAAAGAGCGTGGAGCTGATCGGTAAAATTTCCGCGCTGGCAAGCCCGCATCAGGGGGATGAGCTGAAACGGAATCTCTTTGTGGACGGAAAAGTAAAGACCAGCAACGAGAAGGTCTATTATGCGGTGGATACGCTCTTTACAGCGATTCAGACAGAGAAAGCCGTTACCTTCAAATACATCGAATATACCGCAGAAAAGAAAAAGGTGTATAAGCACAAAGGGCAGATATATATCCTCTCTCCGTATGATATGGTTTGGTGCAGCGACGCCTACTATGTGCTTGGATTTTCTGAAAGTCACGGCAAGGTGGTCAAGTTCCGTGTGGATCGGATGCACAGACCGACTCTGTCGGATAAGCCATACCGCCCGAAGCCGGACAACTATGATATTTCTGAATTCTGCCGTCAGGTGTTTTCTATGTATGACGGAACACTCTGTACCGTGGAATTGAAATGCGAAAACAGCCTTATGAAATCGGTGATAGACCGATTTGGCGAGGATGTGCAAACCCGCTTGTTTGACTGTACACATTTTATCGCTACAGTAGAGGTATCGGTCAGCCCGACTTTCTTTGCGTGGATATTTACATACAACGGAAAAATACAAATCATATCGCCGGAAATGGTAAAGCGGGAATATGCCGATAGGCTGAAAATGGCTTTAGATAAGGCTTAATGCATGGTGCAATCGTCGGGATGGGTTCTACAACGCCCATCCCGATTTGACTTTGCGAAAACCTATTGCACCGGCATAAGGATTTCAGTATAATATAAGCACAATATTCGCTGATTGGCGAATTTGCGAAAGGAGATGCGTTATGAAAGCAGAAATGACATTTGGAGAATTTCTGATCAAAAAACGCCTGGAACATGAGATGTCGGCACGGCAGCTTGCCATTGCGTTGGATTTCTCTCCCGTGTACATATGCGATATTGAAAAAGGGCGTAAGCCCGTACCAGACGAAATTTTGGAACAGCTTCCGCGGCTTTTGCATTTAACGGAATCGGAAGCCAATGAGATGTATGACTTAGCAGCGAAAAGCCGCAATACCGTCAGCGCCGATCTGCCGGAATACATTATGGAAAAGGACATCGTTCGTGCCGCCCTCCGCACGGCGAAAAAACATAATGTCACAGACAAGCAATGGGAGGATTTTATTAAACGGATTACAAAAGGTTCGGAATAACCGAATCGGAAAGGATGTTGTGATGGCAGTTATTTTTTATCGGCCGCAAGCCCTTGAAACCATCGCCCGCCGTACATTGTGCGAATATGACGCCTGCTATTTGAATCAGCAGCCTTGTGCGGTTCCAATCGAAACGATTATCGAAAAGACCTTTGCCCTGCGGATTGAATATCAGTACCTGACAAACAATGCCCGTGAGCTGGGACGCATGATCTACGACGATGGGATTACCACCTATTACAACCGGGATATTATGGATTATGCTCTGATGCGCGTTGAGGCAGGCACCATGATGATAGAGGCGACGCTGTTGGAAGACGAGAATTGCTGCGGCAGGCTCCGCTTCACCCTTGCGCATGAATTATCCCATTACTTGATTCATAAAAAAATATTCTGCGGAACAGGCACAGCCGCCGCATTATATAACAACGATACCGATGAAGACGCCACCGAATGGCAGGCAAACTATCTTGCCAAAGCCATTCTCATGCCTAACGGACAGGTAAAACGATGCTTTTATGTGCTCCGCCCCAAGTGCAAAAGTAGCAAGGAACTGGTTTCGCAGATGGCGTCCGTCTTTGCAGTATCCAAGCAGGCAATGGAAATCCGCCTAAAGGACTTCGCCTTGATATAACCTATGCAAAGATGTCCCCCGCCTCTAAGGCGGAGGGTTCCATTCATCATTTGAGTGGGAGAAATAATCTCCCACTCAAATGATGAAGAGCTAAGCTCCCTTTGCAGGTTGCAATCTGTCGCAACCTCCGCTCTTTGCAAGCAAAGCGGAACATTGCTCTGATTAAAAAATCCTTCGGGATTTTTTACCCTTAATATTCGCTAATTAGCGAATAAGCGAACGGAGGAAAGAATTATGCAGACACAAGCTGTTACAAAGAAAAAGCGATACCGAATTAACTGTCCCTCCTGTGAACGGCTGATCAGCAGCGACAGCAATGACCGCCCTTTCCAAGTGGAGGTCAGGACAAAGGAACATGAGGACGAATACGACAAAATCACCCGCTGTCCCCGATGCCAAACATGGCTCGGCGTATTCAAATAATCATCAAATTCAAAATACATCAATATAACTGAGTACGAGCCTACAGCCGGAAACGCCGGAAATTGATAACCCGGTAGGAGCGAGCTTACGAAATGCCGACAAGTTATAGCTTTTAACGCTATACTTGCCCGGCATTTCTTTTTGTCCTTTCTGCGTTAAAAGCAGAAAGGATTTTTTATGCTCCACGGCTGGCAAGCCTTTATCGCCAAGTACCCGTGAGTTTCAGATTTCAACCAAATCGAAATCTGAAAATTCACGGAGGAAAGGCAAATGGCCAATATTGAAAGAAAAAATTACACCCTTACTGTATACAACACCTTAACCCGAAAAAATGAGGAAATTGAGGTGTCGGAGGAAATCTATCAAACCTATCGCAGAACGGCTTGGAACATAGATGACAATAACGCAAGCTTCTATGCGCACGAAATTCAGATGAGCAGTCTGATCGGCGGCGAAGACGGTGCGTATGAAAATTTCCGGGAATTCATTGATACGGAAAACACACCGGATGTGACTGTGCTGAAAGAGCTTGAAAAAGCGGCGTTGCATCGGATCATCGCGCAGCTTACTGAGTCCGAACGGAAGCTCATTCAGGCAATTTACTTTGATGGTTTAACGGAGCGGGAATACGCCGGTTTGCTCGGCGTCTGCAGGAATGCCGTCCACAAGAAAAAAATCCGCATCCTCTCAAAAATCAGAAAAACATTAGAAATTTGATTTTGAAGGGTGTGCAAAACCCGAACATCTTCCCTTATACAAGTGAGAAAAGATGAAAATCAATTCTCAGCCGCTTTCAGTTCTGCAAAAAGCGGGCTTGTTCTTTGATAACTGAATAGTACAGCGCACCCATTACATTCCCTCTGTTGTCGGGATAACCGACAAGCCACATGAGCGATCCCACGGATAATCAAATACCTTTGTCCGATGGTTTCAGGATTCAGACGGTACGGCGCACCCGTACCGACGGCGATGACAGGCAGAGGAATTAAAGATACTTGCGTCACGTCCTAAAGTCGAGCGTTGAAGCGGCCGAGCAGAGCCGTGAGCCGTCGCAACAAAGGATGGCGCCTCGGTGAGAACCACGGAGAGGTGAGATTCCTATGAGGCCAAATGCATGGCCGGTGGATGCGTTCCCGAAGACGAATTCGTCTTCCGTCCGGGGGTATCGTGGATAAATACGGACAGAAAGCAAAAACGATTGATATAGACAAGGCGGTCGTTTGCCCATTTGGGATAGACGACCGCCTTTTTACTTATGATACGGAGAAATTGCCATGAATCAAATAAAACGAGGTGAAATCTACTTTGCCGATTTATCTCCCGTTGTGGGCAGCGAACAGGACGGAGTCCGTCCCGTTCTGATTTTGCAAAACAATATGGGAAACAGACACAGCCCCACCACAATGGTGGCAGCCATTACCAGCAGAAAAACAAAAACCAAGCTGCCCACCCATGTAAGGATTTCCGTCACCGGACTGAAATCCGAATCCATTGTCCTGCTGGAACAAATCCGAACGATAGACAAAAGCCGGCTTGGAGAATATGTCGGCAAACTCAGCAAGAACGATATGGGCAGAATCGATCACGCCATCATCGTCAGCCTTGGAATCAAAACAATGGAGGAACTGCTCAGATGAAGGATATAAACAACGCTTCTTTTGCTTACAGCATCCATATGCTGCGGATGCTTCTCAAAATGAAGCTCATCACACAGGATGAATACAACAGGATTGCAGCCATCAGCGCAGCACATTACGATGCGGAAATTTATTGTGTCTAAAGTGATAAATCTTCCGATTTGCGCTGGATGTTTCCGAACCTTTGCAGTATTGTATGTGTTGCCGAAAGGCAAAAAATAAGAAAGGAGTCAAGCCGAATGAATGTAATCAATATTACGGCTGAAAACAAAAAGCCAAAAGAAATCATCCGTCTCGCAGCTTACTGCCGTGTATCCAGCGATTCCGCCGACCAGCTTCACTCCTTCGCCGCGCAGATTCGATACTACAAGGACTACGAGCGGAAGCATCCGCAGTATAAGCTGGTAGATATCTATGCGGACGAAGGACTGACCGGCACCTGCATGGACAAGCGGGATGAATTGCACCGATTGATCAAAGACTGCAAAAAAGACAAGGTCGACCGCATCATTGTCAAATCGGTATCACGCTTCGCCCGTAATACGCAGGAGCTTCTGACAACGCTCAGAATGCTCAAGGAATTCGGCGTCAGCGTCTACTTTGAAGAACAGGACATTGATACCGACAAACTGAATATGGAAATGATCGTCACATTCCCCGGTATGACTGCGCAGCAGGAAAGCGAGTCCATATCGGGGAATATGCGTTGGAGCTACAAAAAGCGGATGGAGTCCGGCGAGTTCAACTGCTGCGCTCCGGCATACGGGTTCAACCTCATAGATGGTCAGCTTGAAGTCAATGAAACAGAGGCTGCCGTGATACGGAGAATATTCAGTATGTATCTTAACGGTATGGGCAAACAACGCATTGCCACGACACTAAATCGTGATGGAATACCCCGGCGTTACGGACGTGAGAAATGGTATGGATTCACCATAGACTATATCCTCAACAACGAGCGGTATATGGGCGATGCGCTTCTGCAAAAGAGCTACACCACAGAAACTCTGCCATTCCGCAAGGTTAAGAATCACGGAGCAAAGACGCAATACTATGTTGAGAACGCCAATCCTGCAATCGTAAGCCGTGAAACATATAAGGCTGCGCAGGAATTACAGAAAGCAAGGCATACGCCTTCCTGTAAGCGCCAAACAGCATATCCGCTGACCGGTATGCTTCGCTGCCCTGACTGCGGGCGGAGCTTCCGCAGACTGCTTACAGCGGGAACCGCCTACTGGGTATGCTCCGGCAAGGCATCAGGCGCTACAGACTGCGCCAACCGCAGAGTCCGTGAAGACGCTTTATATGACGCATTTCTCATTATGCTTGAGAAACTAAAGGATTACCGAAAGCCACTCCTCGGAACGCTGATCCATGATATTGAGGTCATGCAGAGCAGGACGAGTGAGAACTACGGACGAATTGCGGAGATTGACAAGACTATTGCCGACCTCGCCGCTCAAAACTTAATCATCACAAGACTGCACACAAGCGGTGTGCTGAACGCATCCGACTATGCAGCGAAATCCTCTGAAATCAATAACAAAATCAGCACCCTTCGCACAGAGCGACGGAAAAAGCTCTCCGAGGATGAGGAAGACGAACAGCTTGACAAGCTGAAAGAACTCTATGAAATCATAGAGGAATATGAGCCTGCGGATGAGCCGGATGGAGAAATCCTCAGCCAAACCGTTGAAAGCATTACGGTGAACAGCAATGCGGAGATCACCTTCAAGCTGATCGGCGGCGTGGAGCTGACGGAGAAAATTGACGAGAAAGGACGGTGTCACTCGGCATGAAAAACAGAAACATACCCTTCGGATATCAGTATGCGGACGGCGTTATCACTGTAAATCCGACAGAGGCGGAAACAGTCAAAGCAATCTGCGACGCCTATCTTGGCGGGCAGTCATTGCTGACGATATCAAAGCAGCTCAATGAACAGGCGGTTGAGTATATGCCCGGTGTGACCGGTTGGAACAAAGCAAGACTTATGCGGATTCTGGAAGATCGCCGATATCTTGGCACAGACGCCTATCCCGTCATCCTGGACGAAGCAGTCTATGAAGCAATTCAAAGCACCAAGACGAGTCGGAACACACAGAAAGGAACTGACCGCAGTACCGATATCTACAAGTTGGAAACGCCCGTCCTCTGTCCCAAGTGCGGAGCAGAGATGCATCGCCGTCACGACAGTCGATGCAAATGCAATCAGCGATGGTTCTGCACGAATCGTGAATGCGGGGAGCTGATCGTCGTCGCAGATGAAAATCTCCTTCCTCAAATTACGGAACTGCTGAACATAGTAATCGCTGATCCCGACAGAATTAAAATACCGGCGGATACCGAAATAAAACCCGATATCGAGATACTTAAAACGGAAAACGAGATCGGCAGAACGCTCGACAGCGTAGAGTTTGATAAAGAGGCTCTGCGCCGGAAAATGCTCCGCTGCCTCTCGCTCAAATACAAAAGCATCGACCATACCACCTATACCATAAAGAAGATGAAAGCGGACTTGGAGAAAGCAAGCCCGCTTTCTGATTTTTCTGCCAGCCTTGTGGCAAGAACGGTCAAAGCCATCACACTGAACACAGATAGAAGCGTATGCCTTACGCTGATCAACGGTCAAATCATCAGAAAGGAGAATGAAGACCATGCAAGCAGCCATAACCCAACCGATGCTGCCTAAAGTTGTGCGCATTATCCCAGCGGCAGTCAACATACAGGAAGAAATCAAAAACGCTTACCGTCAGACTCGTGTAGCTGCTTACTGCCGGGTATCTACCAAGCAGGAAGATCAGCTCAACAGCTACGAAGTTCAGCGCAGAGCTTACACGGATAAAATCAATGGTGAGCATGGATGGACGATGGTAGGTATCTATGCTGACAAAGGCATCACCGGAACAAGCACAAGAAAGCGTGATGAGTTTAACAAGCTGATGCGGCACTGCAGGCAAGGCAAGGTGGACATGATCATCACCAAATCAGTTGCCCGATTTGCCCGAAACACCGTGGACTGCCTGAAATACACCCGAATGCTCAAGGACTTGGGCGTGGATGTATTTTTCGAGGAACAAGGGATTCACAGCACCCAGCCCGGCGCAGAGTTTTACATCACCATCTACGGCTCCATCGCACAGAGCGAATCCGAAAACATCAGCGCCAATGTGAAATGGGGCAAAGCACAGAGCGCCAAAGAAGGCAATGTACCATTCCACTACAAGAACTTTCTCGGATATCGCAAGGGTGAAGACGGTAAGCCGGAAATTGATCCCGAACAGGCGGAAATTGTGAGACGAATCTACGAACGGTTCCTTGCCGGTGACAGCCTTGCCACGATCGCAGATGATCTGAACGCCGACGGGATTCCAACGCCTTCCGGTGAAGGTGAATGGCGCAGAGGAAGAATTGCCTCAATCCTTACCAATGAAAAATACAAAGGCGACGCCATCCTCAATAAAACCTACATTGCAGACTGCCTCAGCAAAAAAGTCAAGGTCAACAACGGAGAACGCCCAAAATACTATGTCGAGAACAATCATCCCGCCATCATTGACTCCGGTACCTTCGGCAGAGTGCAGGAGGAATTGGCGCGGCGTAACGGAAAACGCAAAGTCAAGCAGGTTGGTACGAAAACCGAGCAAGGCAAATATTCCAGTAAATACGCCTTGACCGAACTGCTGATCTGCGGTGAATGCGGAACGCCTTACCGCCGATGCACATGGACAGCAAAGGGAAAGAAGAAAATCGTGTGGCGATGCATTAACCGCCTTGACTACGGCAAGAAATATTGCCATGAATCACCGACCATCGAGGAAAGCGTATTGCAGGAAGCTATTATGGGTGCTATAATAAAAACGGCAAAGCAAAATGCAGATGTGCTGAAAACCCTAAAGCTGCATGTCGGCATGGGATTGCAGGCAGCCGATACCGAAGATGACAGTCTCGATCTGCAAATCCGAATCGCTGAGATTGACGCAGAATTCAAAGCCATGCTCCAAGCGGTAGATACCAATACATTGGACAGCTTCGATGAAGACAAAGCAAGTCGATTAATGAATGAAAAGAATCGCTTGCAGCATCAGCTTGACCAAATCGCAGACGCCAAGCAAAAACGGGAAAATGCGAAATCCCGGCTCGATGAAATCTTCACCATCCTTGAAGGACTGACAAACCATCCGATGACCTACGATGACCAAATTGTGCGGCAGATACTCGAATGTATAGTTGTAGAATCCAAAGATCAGATCAAGGTGGTCTTCGTCGGCGGAACAGAGGTAATCCAAACGCTCTGCTAAAAGAATGTGAGGGTTCAAATTCACCTGCAAAAAACGCAAAAACATCTTTTTCGTCCCGATTAGACAGTGTAAAGGACATTCGATTTTCGAGTGTCCTTTATTTTTGTTTTAGCGAAAACTTACGCATTGCAGTATGCTGAAAAAGCTGTGGCAGTTTCATTGCTGCCACAGCTTTCAGACTGTCGATAAACCTCTTGATTATATAAAAACGGGGTCGCAGGGGCGTAGCCCCAGTAATATAGCCCCTTTCCCGGGGAAAGGGGTTTGGGGATAGGGATTGAGAACAAGCACTTTTTTTGAAAAAACATACTTTTTCTACAAGCTGAAAGCTGTGGCAGTTTCATTGCTGCCACAGCTTTTATATTTACTTTATCTGCGACTGAAGTATATCGAGGACCTCACCGAATCTCTGGAAATGCACTACTTCACGTTCACGCAGGAATTTAATCACATTGCTTACGTCCGGATCGTCACAGACTCTGAGGATGTTGTCATAGGTAGCTCTGGCTTTCTGCTCCGCCGCAAGATCTTCGTGAATATCGGCGAGCGGATCTGCTTTGCTCTGGATGTATGCGGCGGTAAACGGCACACCGCCGGCATTGGATGGGTAAACCGCATTTGCGTGATCCATATAATATGCGCCTACTCCGTATCGGTCAAAGCTCTTTGCACCCTCGCCTGTTGTGAGCTGGGATACTATAGAGCCTATCATTTCGAGGTGGGATAGTTCTTCGGTACCTGCATCGTTCCCGGAATGATCCCTTGCGACCTCACTGTATTTCCCGTGATGACACGGTAGCTGTCCCCTCTGCCTGTTGCGGTAAAGCAGGTGGTGAAGCCTTTTTCTATACCCTTAAGATACACTGTAAGAGTGCCGTGGATATAATCGGCTCTTATGACCAAGAGCCATATCGGATCGCTTGTGAAATCAAGAAACCTTTCTGCGTTTTTTCTGATTTTATCCGTTTCGAAAACGGATCTGTCGCTTGAAATTTCCTGCGACAGCTTTTCTATAATACTGTCATAGTACGATTTCTGCTCGATAAGCTCCTGCTGTGTTATCAATCCGTCCAGCATAAGATCAACCGTACGGCGTTTTTTGGCATTGAGCGTTTCGATTTTTCTGCGCAGTGCAGGAATGTCTGGCTTGTCTGTTCGGGATAAGCCCTTTATTACTGCGTTTATGACGGCTGTTTTGTCGATGGGTATATCGGTGAAAATACGCTTTACGCAGGCTTTTAGGGCGGTCACGTTAAGCGTTTCGTTGTTGCAGGATTTTCCGCCGATTCTCCCCGAGCAACGCAGGGCGTGGTATATCTTGCCGTTTTTCAGCGTTTTTACACGGGATACCATCACACTGCCGCACACACCGCAATATACCTTTCCGCTGAAGACGTATCGGTCGCTGTGGCGGCTTGTGTCCGTAGGCTTTCTCCGGCTTATCTCGGCTTGGGTCTGCTCCCACAGCTCACGGCTTATTATCGGTTCGTGATGATTTCTTATATAGATATGCTCCGATCTGTTGAGCCTTTTCTTATGCGTGAGAAAATCCGGAGTGCAGGTCTTTTTCTGCTCAAGGTCGCCGACATATTTTACATTCCGCAGTACCTTGCGGATAAACGCACCGCTCCACCTTCCGCCGTTGACGGTTCTTATCTGCTCGGCATTCAATCCGTCCGCTATGCTTTCTGCACCCTTTAAAAGCACGGTGTACTCTGTGAAAATACGCTTTACTATTTCTGCCGAATCCGCATTGATAGTGATTTTGCCGTCTTTTACGTCATATCCGAGACAGCTTCTGCCGAACACTACGCCCTGTTCCATTTTCCTTTGCTGTCCCCATTTTACACGCTCGGAGATTTTGCGGCTCTCCTCCTGCGCTATCGTTGCCATTATAGAAAGTCTAAGCTCGCCGTCGCTGTCACGGGTGTCTATATTATCGTTTATAAAGATAATACCTACGCCCTTCGCCCTAAGCATACGGGTGATGTTAAGGGTGTCTACAGTGTTTCTGGCAAAGCGGCTGACCTCTTTTGTAAGGATAATATCTATACCGCCGGACACGGCAAGGGAGATCATTTTGTTGAAGCCGTAACGGTTGAGCGTTGTCGTGCCGCTTGTACCCTCGTCATAGAACACTCCGACCAAAGTCATGGAGTCCGAATTTCTGATATAATCATCAAAGAACGACCGCTGTGAAGCAAGTGAGCCGGATTGCTCGGCACGGTCGGTTGAAACACGGCAATAGGCTGCGGCTCTGAGCTTATTCATCGTCTGCGTCCTCAGGACCGACAGCTGATGCGTCACGTTGATGATTTATGATGATTTTAACAATCTGCCTTGTAATGATTTCTATCTCTGCTTCGGTTATTTCCATAATATCACCTCGCAACAAAATATTCTTACATTGTTTGTACATATTCCTGTTGCTTTTTGATAAATGCAGTGTTATAATTAAATAGGTAATATTTGGCGGGAGGTGTTGACTTGCAGAAAAAGGCTGTAAAGGATAATGCTAAAAAAAGCAAAATACTCAGTGCGGCGGCAAACTGTTTTATGGCAGACGGATTCGAGGGCACTTCAATAAGGCAAATAATGAATGAGGCAGGCGCTGAGGTCGGTCTGTTCTATTACTATTTTAAGTCAAAGGATGATATATACAGTGCGTTTATAGAATCACTGTTCATAGATTATAAAATCAAGATAATCGGAATGACGGAAAAAGCCGTAAGGTCGCCGTATACTTCATTTATTGATATATTCGGATTGTTTGCGGATGAAGCAGAACGCTTCCGCAATGAATTTGTAGGGAAAATGCACGAAAGCACGCTGAGAGATATTCGTGACCGCTCGCTTGAAATATCAGTCCCGTACATAAAGCAGATTATTGAAGTGCTGATAGGATACGGTGCAAAGCCACTGATAAGCACGGAAGAGCTGGCTATAATAATGACATACGGGATAGGCAATCTTTTTTTGCGTGATAAGGAATCACGGCTTGCCGGAACAGATACGGAAAGTATGAAAACGACCGCACTTCTGTTCGGGCTTGACCTTGATTATGTTTCACTTACCCTGCCACGCACTCCTACTGCTGAGGAAGCGGAGAAAATAACGGCTCTGGCTGAGCTTTGCAGTGAGAATTTTGCTGACTACAATGCCGAAAGAATGGCAAGGCTTATAAAGAAAAGAATGTCAAGCGGCGAGATATTTGTTATAGCGCACAAAAACAATATCGCAGGCTTTATTATGTTTTCGAAGAAGAACAAAATGATAGATCATATCGCCGTGTCGCCTGACTACAGGCGTATTGGTATAGCGTCAAGACTTATGGTTACGGCTATGGCGCAGTTTGAGGTCGGGGAGGAACTGTCAGCCGTAACTTTCAGACAGGAGCGTCTGATGTCGGACGGGGTAAGCCGTATGTATAAGAAATTCGGCTTCGACAATGAAAAGAATATCGTTGTCCGTGGCAAGCCTCTTGTAAGGAGAACCGCTGTTGTACCGGAAAAGGCGATAATAACCGAATAAAGCGAAAGGGGCATAAAAGATGCTCCTTTTTATTTAATTACAGGCTCTGCGATGATGAAAAAAGCCCGAAATACCGCCGATAATGAAATAAGTCTTGAAATTTGCGGCGATTTAGTATACAATATAATAAGTAACGCTGTAAATCAAACGTATGTGCCTTGCACAGCGGAAAGGAAAATAAATGGAAAAAGTAATCAGCTTTTTAACAAATAAATGGTTCAAATTCGGCGTATCGTTCCTGTCGATAGCCTATCCCGTGTTTCTGGGCTTCGTGGCATGGCTTTTTATGGGGTATTATCTTGAGCCGACGCACCAGGGCGCACTTGTTACGCTTTATATCTTTATCAATCTTATCTTCTTCGGTATTATGCTTTTCACAAGAAAGCAGATAGTCACGAGAATCGTTGCGATAATTTCGCCTTTTTTGGCGTTCGCTATACTTTTGTTCGGCTTCGGCAACTGGTTTGCCGCAGTGCCTCCGATAGTCGTAAGCGTACTTATATTCCTGCTGAGCGGTACGGGCGAGACCACAAAGATCATTATCGGCACTATATATCTGCTGATGTATGTAGTAGGAGTGCTTGTTTATCTGACTTTCAAGATGCTGTTCGGAAACATTACTTTTATGGATGTCGATCTGTCCGCAAGAAGCACAAGCTACCGCTATTCACCCGACAAGCAGTACAGAATAGTTCTTTACGTTGATCCTGAGGGCGATGCCAGCCGTTCGGTATCCTTCTATCTTGAAGAAACAGACGGAGATATAAGTCTGCCGTTCCTTGAATGCCGTAACGCATTGGGCGGTATCCATATAATAACCTCCGACTATAACAAGCCTGCCGATGTCAAGTGGAAAGACAAGCATACGCTTTATGTTGACGGCAGAAAGCGTGAATTCAACTTCGACGCAGTATCGACAGATGACACGTCGGAAGACTATTAAAGGACCTGCGGAAAGGAAAAGCGGATATGAGTATAAAAAGAACAGTCAGCTTAACCGGTATAAATTCAAGTGAGATATATTCTCTTTCATATCCGCAGTCTGTCCTTAAATTTGCCGAATATGACTTTTCCGGCTTTATCAGACGCTGTACCGATTACTGCAAAAGATGTGCGGAAAGCGGAGAGTACAGACTTGAGGATATTGTTGCGCTCCGTAATTCACTCGGTGCGTGTCACAAATATGTTGAGGCAAATATCCACGGCATTTATGAAAAAGCGGTGCAGGATCTGTTTATAGAATATCTTTGCAGAGAAAAGGGGCTTGGCATATCTTCCTTATGGAACGAGCTTATAAATGCCAAAACTCCGTTTGAAAAGCTCATATTCACAAGGCTTACCGAGTATCGTCACAATAAGGCGGTAAACCGCTGGGTGAGCCTTCTTCAGCTTCAGGAATACGCAAAACGCAAGATAGACTTTGTGTTCGGTGAAAAGGTCACTGCAGAGCAGGCATTTGCAAAGCGTGATTATTTCGATCTGACATTCAGCGTAGCCGCAAATGAGATGGGCTATCCGTCGGAATGCTTTACCGCCGCAAAGGTGTACACTGTCGGCAGGTTGCCGTCCGCTCCGTTCATAACGAGCAATATTTCAAAGGCGATAGCGGCTTCTTCACTTCCTGAGATCGAATATGAGGGCGAGCACAGACCGTTTGCCGCTCTGCATTCGGACAGCGAGGCGATGGACGTCTTTGCCAAGATAAAGAATTATGTTCCCGAAAAACCGGATTCGGTGCTGAACACGATAATAACAACGATGCGTTCTCTGCCCAAGAAGGTGTACGTTTCGGACAGCCTCAAGGCGATAATAGATCTGGAAATAGATCTTTTGCTTGAAAGCGGGGGAGTTCTTCAGCACTGCGAACGCTGCGGAGAGTATTTTATTCGTGACAAGGATTACGACTATGACTATTGCAGTAAGGCTCAGCCGGGCGGCCGCACCTGCCTTGAGATGAGCACGGCGGTACCTCCGAGAACGGCAGATGAAATAAGACGGCTTGAGGATATGACCAAAGAGCTGTACACATATATGTCGAAGCGTATAAACGTCGATCTTACACAGCGTGATTTTGCGGAGTGGTATCAGAGCTTTATGGCGATAAAGGAAAGTATCCTCCATAACGCTTTAAGCATTTCGGAATTCCGTGAATTTGAAAAATACTCGCACGACCTGCATTTTGCACCCGTAAAGCAGACACCGCTACAGGAAAAACCATCTGTGGCAAATGTTTCAGAAAGCACCGACACCGCTAAAAAGCAACCTGAGGTCAAACCTTTTGTTTTTGAACGGGTAGACCGCAGTGTTCTTTATGAGCAGGAAAACCGCCGCAGAAAGCAGGAGCAGGAACGTGAACTTTATGATATGATGCAGGAAAGCGCCGCACCCGTACAACAGGAAGCGGTCGCACCGCAAAACGAAACGCCTAAGGCACCTGTTCACGTTGTAAAGGCCGGTGAAACGGATAAGCTGGATGTCAGCCTGTTTGAAAATCCGTTCGACAATGCTTTTGAAAGCGAAATCTCCGAACTTGAAAAGGTCAGCGGTTATGATTTCAAGCCGCTTGACGATATTTTCAGTTTTGGCGGAGCAGATGACAAATTACAGCAGACACCCGGCGGATATACCGATGAAGGCACTGCAGACGAAGACAGTTCCGATAAAGACAATAACGCATATACAGAGCCTGCTGTTGATACGGGCTTTGCAGGCGAATTTGCAAAAGCCGACTACAGCATAAAGCACTCTGTAACGCCTAAGAGCAACTATGCGGCAAATATGTACAGGCATACCGTTGAAACAACACAGACACCGGCAGAAGATTTCCCTGATGTACAGCAAAGCGGAGAGCATCTGACGCAGGATGATTTTGATATTCTGCCATCCTCGCCGTCACTTACTGTGCCGGTCGGAGAAAAAACGTCCGTAAAAGCAAAGCCCGAGGAAAAGCCGGCTGTGAGCGAAAAACACGCTCCCCCTGTTATAAAGCTGGACGCTCCTTTAGTAGACAGCCTTACCGATGCCGATGATATTCCGGGAGCGGACAGACGCAGACGTGACAACGGCGGCACAATGAACAGGAATACAGCGAAACGGCTGCTTGACGGCATAATAAAGCCGACAAAGATACGCAATCCGTTTATAGATGAAAATGATGATGAATAAATACGAGCTGAAGCGTATACTGCTTGATTGGTTCTTTCCGAACCGCTGTCCTTTGTGCAGTAAGGTTATAGGAAGAATGGATTATATCTGCGATAAATGCGCCTGTGAATTCGAGTATAACGAGAAAGAGGAAAGCCTTTGCGGCGGCAGGCTGTTAAGCGTATGCCGTTACAACAAAAAGACTTCGCCTGTAGTTATAGGCGCAAAGAAGCACCGTGACGGCAGTAAAATCAGTTTTATGGCATATACGCTTGTACAGAAGATTACAGGGTGCTATGAAACTCTGCCGGATGTCATCGTACCTGTTCCTATTTATTATACGGATAAAATCAGAAAAGGCTACAGTCATACCGAGAAGATATGCCGTGAGATTTCCGAAATAACCGGCATACCGACAGTTAACGCCGTTGCCAAAACAAGAAAGACCGCACAGCAGAAAACGCTCGGTAAGAAAGAGCGTGAAAGCAATCTCGACAATTGCTTTACTGTGACAGAGCCGTCAAAGCTCAACGGAAAGCATATTCTCATAATTGACGATGTAACGACTACCGGAGCAACGCTGACCGAAATGTATAAAACCATAAACAATTGTGAAGGCTGTTTATGTGCCGCTATAGATTTTGCGGTGTTTGCAAGAACGTAGAAAAATATAATAACAGCAACCCCTATATCTGTCGTCTGACAGGTGTAGGGGTTGCTGCTGTTATTGAAGCTATGAAAGCAAAGTTGTACGTTCAGCGCTACGACTTTTTTCTTTCTGCCGATTCGTTGACTCTTTCTATCTGAATATAGCAGTTGCACGCCCGGTTCAGAAATTCATAATCATGCGTGACGACAAACAGAATATAACCGTGCTGTGCCAATTGCTTCAGCCATTCAGTCACCCGGCACATATGACGGAAGTCTAATCCGCTTGTCGGCTCGTCAAAAATCAAAAACTTCTTTTTGCCCATAATTGCCTGACAGATGGCAAGCCGCTGCCGCTGTCCGCCCGAAAGGGTAAGCGGATGACGGTCGATGCAGTCAAGCAGGTCAAAGCTGTTCAGCAACTCCTCAATCTCCTGATTGGTGGCATCCGGATTGGCTGACAGACACTCGTTTTTTACGCTGTCCGAAAAAAGCTGATGGTTGACATCCTGCATCACCACACCGAACTGCCTGTTCCTTGCTCTGCGTGAGAGCTTTCTGCCACGGTAAATCACTTCTCCGTTAATTGTAGGTAAAAGACCGCAGAGGCTGCTGCATAAGGTGGATTTTCCGCTTCCGTTTTTGCCTACGATCCCGATGATGCCTCCGACATTGGCAGAAAGAGAGAAATCGTGGATAACAGCCTGTTTTTTTCGTTTTACGGAGAGATGTTGTACAGCAAGGGAAGAATCGGGCTGCATAATTACACGCTCGGGGATGTCAATCTCCTCGGAACATATGCTTCTCAGTCCCATAGCAATCCGTTCGCTTTCGGTAATACCGGCAAATGCCGCCGCTGTGAAATCTTTTTCGATACACCCGTCTTTGAGGTAAACTATCCGATCGGCAAGCCCATACAGATAGGATATTCTGTGTTCGGCAATCAGCACGGTATGGCCACTCTTTTTGACGGTTTCGAGAATCTTACGCAGCTTTTCTATTGCCTCGTGATCCAGATTTGCAGACGGTTCATCGAGGACGTAAATCTGCGGATTCATAGCGTATATCGAGGCGAAAGCAAGCAACTGCTTCTCTCCGCCGGACATAGAGAAAACGTTTCTGTCCGCCAGGTTTTCGATTTTCAGATCGGATATGGTCTGCGCCACTCTTTTGTGCATATAATCCCGGTCTGCACCTATATTCTCCAGACCAAAGGCAATCTCGGCGGAGGAATCAGTGTTGAAAAACTGTGTTTTCGGGTTCTGAAAGACCGAACCTACCGATTCGGCAATTTTGTACATAGGCGACTCGGCAATGTCAAGATCATTGACCGTAACAGTGCCATCGACCTTAACATCCTTGATAAAGTGAGGAATCATCCCGTTTACAAGGCGTGTCAGCGTCGTTTTGCCACATCCGCTCTCTCCGCATAGGAGAACAAACTCCCCGTCATTTACCGTCAGATTGATATTGTTCAGAATCCTTTTGCCTTTTATTTCAACACTTACATTTTGAAATTTGATCATATCCGATACCCCATCCACACTGTAGCGGTTGTGTATACCGTTGCAAGCACCATTATGAGCCAATCAAAAGCGGTGATACGCAGCCGTATATAGCTTGTCTTTTTGCAAGGGTTTTCAATGCCTCTTACTACCGCTGCGGCGGCAATTTCGTCCGAAGTGTTGACCGCCGACATCATAATCGGCACGATTGTGGATTCCAACCTTTCGGACAGGGGGATGTTTTGCAGCTTTGCCGCCGCTCTGATATGCCCGAACTCATCCTTGACCGCCGGGAAATATCGGAGTGTGGTGGAGATAGCGGTGATAAAGCCCTGTGGCAGATGCAAAGCCCGCATAACTGCAATCATTTTTTGCATAGAAGCGTTTCGCACCAGCAGAATTCCGGCTAAAATGCAGGGCATCATACGCAGTGTGTAGTTAATCAGCACAGGAAAGACCATATTGATAATATGGGGGCATAACGGGAATACAAATTTTAGCAGCAGGCGAAAAACAACAATCAGCAATGCGCCCTTCCATACGGCTGAATACTGCCGATACAGCAGAAGAAACAATAAAAACATGACGGATAATGCGGTGTTCTGCCATGCGTATTTTTCGCAGAACATACCGATATTTGCGAGGAGCAGCAGCCAGATTCCTGCTCTCGGATCAAGGGCGCTGATTCGTCTTGTCATACAATGCCTGCCTTGCGGAAGTGTTTGCTAAACAGTCCCTTTGCAATCAGGGCGCCGATTGCGCCTCCGACGATCGGGGAAACGCACAGGGCAATCAGCATCGGTGTGGATATCAGCCCTGAAAGCGACTCGACATATTCGGCGGACATTCCGTTAAGCTGGATCTGTGTCAAAAAGCTGTCCTTGTATACCCAGATGGCAAGAGGAGAGCCGAGCATGCCGTAGCAAAAGAGGACGAACGAAATCGCCATGTGAATGAAACGATTATCATATTTCGTGATTGCCCGATATGCCTCTGACAGAATGCAGGCGACGGCAAAGGTGATGAGCAGCAGCACGGTAAACTGCCCTGTCACAAAGTAGAGAACGGCAGTGATCAGCCCCATAATGAGAATGGCTCCGGGCTTTTGCACCTTTGATTCCATCAGCATAAACGGAATGCCTGTGAGAACTCCGGCAACGCCCGGAAGCAGCAGCCATAGCACCGGCACAAATCCGGTGAACATCGCCACAAGGTTCAGTATAAAATAAAGTGCGGAAAAAATTCCGATGGTAATCAGATCTCTGCCTTTGAGTTTTTTTGTTTCATTCATAATGATGTCTCCTTTATTCTGCAATCTTCCAGCCTTCCGCTTTCTCTCGGATGTCGATGAATTCTTTATATTTTCCGTGAACAGCCATAAGTTCATCGTGAGTACCCTGCTGAACTATCTCGCCGTGATCGACCACAAAAATACAATCGGCATTACGCACTGTTTTCAGCCTGTGGGCAATCATTATGACGGTCTTGTCGTGGGTCAGTTCGGAAACCGCCTCCATAAGTTCCTTCTCGTTCTCGGGATCGACATTGGCGGTCGCCTCGTCAAGAATGATTATCGGTGCGTCCTTCATGATCGCACGGGCAATGGGAAATTCGTTGCCGTTCCCCGCCCGAAAGCGTTGCGCCGCCTTCACCGATGACCGTGTCAAATCCATCGGGCTTTGCCATAATGAAATCGTAGCAACGGGCTTTTTCAGCGGCGGCTTTCACTTCTTCAAGAGTGGCATCCGGTTTGCCGAAGCGGATGTTGTTGGCAATGGTGTCCGAGAACAGATATGTCCGCTGGAACACGAAGGAGAAATTGCGTATCAAGCTGTCATAGCTGTATTCCCGTACATCTTTTCCTCCGAGGCTGACACTGCCGCTCTGCACATCCCAGAACCTTGCCATAAGATTGCATAGTGTGGATTTTCCGCTTCCGGACGGGCCTACGATGGCAACAGTGGTTTTCTCTGGAACAGTCAGCGACACATCACGAAGAATAGGCTTGCTGTCATATGAGAAGCTGACGTGGGAAAGTGTAATATCCTCGCACCGAGGCGACAGATCCTCGCCGTCAATATCCATAGGCTCGACATTCAGTATGGAATTTGCCTTGTCCACACCTATGTCAATCGAGCGGAACAGTGATGAAAAGCTGCCTGCGCTGTCGAGCTGTTCAAACAGTATGAACGAGCATATGAGCATAAGAAGGCAGTTTGAAAGCTCCATTGTGCCGCCTAGACAGAATATTATTGCGGCGGTGCAGACTGCAACACCTGTGAGCTTGTTTATAACAAGCTGTGCCAGCATATAAAGAACCGATGGTATCTCCATAGCAAAGGAAGCCTTGCGGGATTCTTCCACAGCGGTGTGTACCTGCGTTGAGGAATCGTTGGTAAGGTCGAAATTCTTGACCTCAGCGATACCTTGAACATACTCAAGCACCTTAGAAACGAGCCGTTCATCAGCGTCAAATTTACGTTTGCTGAGTGTTTGCTCCGCCCGTTGCATAGCGGAATTTACGGCAAAAAACAGCACCAGACCGGCAAGTGTGATAAGCCCCATTCTCCAATCGAAGAAAAGCATCATAATCGCAATGATGCCGGAGGTCAGGAATCCCTTTGTCGTGACCATAACCACACGGGTCGCAATGTTAGCCATGTTTTCCATAGTGTTGGTGGTTACGCTTGTTACCTCGCCAAGACTGTTGTCGTTGAACCAGCCCATAGGCAGATAGCGCAGATGCTCGGCAATTTCAACACGCTTGTCGGCGCAGGCACGGTAGCCTGCTTTTGTCTGCAGCATAGTGGATTTCATATTTATCGCAATAGTCACAATCAAAGAAACGACTATTATACCAAGACTTGTCCATAGCGTTGACACAGTGACGTTATTGTCTAAAAGCGCCTTAATGACAACGGCGGCGGCAGGAATACGCATAGCAGAGCAGATGGCGCTGACTACTCCGAGCCGGATGGATGTGATAAATAATTTGCGGTTTTCTTTTCCGCAGAAGTCAAAGAACTTTTTCAGAGTTTTAAGCATTATACTGCCTCCCCGTTATCTTTTACGCTGATGTGGGCATCCCACATTGTCTTATACAGCGGACAGGACTTCAGAAGCTCCTCTTGCGTGCCGGCGGCTTCGATATGACCCTGATTTACGACGATTATCTGATCTGCATCGGCAATGGTTGACAGACGGTGAGCAATGACAATTACAGTCTTGCCCTTTACGAGCTTTGCCAGTGCGGATTGAATGACCGCCTCGTTTTCGGGGTCGGTGTATGAGGTCGCTTCATCAAGAATGACGACAGGTGCGTCCTTCAGCATAGCACGGGTAATGGAGATACGCTGTCGTTCGCCGCCGGAGAGATGTCCGCCTGATGCACCGCACACGGTCTGATAGCCGTTTTCGAGGCTCATAATGAATTCGTGACAGCCGCATTTTTTTGCCGCATCTATGACTTCTTCATCGGTCGCACCTTTTCTGCCCATACGGATATTATCCATTACCGACAGATCGAACAGGTAGTTATCCTGAGAAACACTTGCAATGCGTTTTGTGCATTCGGCAAGCGGCAGGGTACGGATATCCACGCCGCCAAGTTCGATTACACCGTCATTTACATCCCAGAGAGATGCGATAAGACGGGCGATAGTGGATTTTCCGCTTCCCGACGGGCCGACAAGAGCGTTGACCGTACCTTGTTCTATATGCAGATCAATGCCGTGAAGCACCTCTTTATCGTGATAGGCAAAGCGGACGTTTTTCAGCTCGATCGAGTTATCGCAAGGCAGCTTTACGGCTTTCTCAGGTCGCTGCATATCCTCGCAGGAAAGCACCTCGGATACTTCACCGACAATGGTGCGTACCTGCGCTATATCATCGGTATAGGAGAAAGCGGTCATAAGCGGCTGCATTACGCCGAATGACAGCACGATAACAGTAAGAAAGGTTTCGGCTGTAAGCGTACCCTGCATATATAGCAGGCATCCTACAGGCAGAATTCCGAGCAGGGTAGAGGGAAAGATCGCCATTCCTGCGGACTGTCCGAACAGACTGCTTTTCATCCAGTCGATGAAGCAATCTGCGCCTTCTTTTGCGGCGGACACGAACTTTGCATAACCGGTTTTTGATTGTCCGAATGCCTTGATTACCTCAATGCCGCCGATATATTCAACTGCGGTATCGTTGAGCGCTTTTGTTGATGTGACGGTACGCTGAAACTTCTCGTTATAGCCTCTGAACATCGACATAAAGCAGAGCGTACCCAGCGGCAAAACAATGAGCATAGAAAGCCCCATACGCCAGTCATTTGCGAATATCAGTGCAAGTACAGCCAGTGCGCCGACAATGTTGGCGGTCATTTCGGGCAGAAGATGTGCAAGCGTGGTTTCAATAGAATCCACACGTTCCACGATGATGTTCTTGTATGAGCCTGAGGAACGGTCAAGCACAGTGCCGAGCGGCAGTGTCGCCAGCTTGTCCAACAGCATTATCCTCACTTTAGCAAGCACATGGAAGGTTGCGTGGTGGGAAAGGGTAGTGGACACGCTGTGCAATATATAGCGTAAAATCCATAAGCCTGCCATCCATGCGCAGAGCGTCAGGTAATATGAAAGTTCTGCTGTGCCGTTTATAAGTGCTGTAATGATTTTTATTATGATAAAATACGGGATAAGCGAGCAGGCAACACCGATAAGCGCAGTAATAACGCTAAGTAAATATTCGCCTCGTCTGCCTTTTGCAAACTCCGACAGCCACGAGAAAACGGAGCGGTTCGTTTTTTGGGTTTTGTTCATCTGAAGCTCCTTAGTCTGCGTTATACCGTCAGATGTTTCTTTACGATCCGCTTGCCGATCAGCGCACCGATAAAGGCGGTAACAATTACGCCGATTACAAGCGCAACGGATACCCATGACTGTAACAGCTTTGACGCATCAAGGATAGTATCCTGACGACCGTCTGTTACTGCTTGATCTGCCATAGCACTTGCGGCGATAGCGTAGGGTATTATTGTGCTTCCGAATGCGGCAAGCACCTGATTGATGATATAGCCTATAGTCAGCGCTTTTGCACTGCCGTAGCCTATCTTCCACAGCAGCAGTTCGGTAATGGCACCGGAGAGAATGAAAAGTATGATGTACGGCAGATATCCGCCCAGAATGGCACGGACGATACTGTAAATGAGGATAGCACCCGGCTTTTTCACCTTTGTGCCGATGATGAAGTAGACAATGCCTTCAAGCAGGGCAAAAAATACCGGCATAAGAATTATGGTTATCGGCGTTGCGTATAAAAGTGAGCTTGCAAAGAACAGCACCACATTTATAAGCGCCAGCAGGACAACGGTAATGATGTCCTTGATTTTAAGCTTGTTACGGTTTACGGTTTCCATAGTTATAAACTCCTTTGGTTTTATATGTATTTTTTATTTGAAAGCCACTCAGGGCAGCTGTCACAAAATAAGACCGACAACGACAGACACCGTCAGCACAACGAAGAACAAAATATCCCACGCCGAGAACCGAAGTGACAGGAAATTACTTTTGCGGCGTTTAAGGTCGATGCCCCGTGTTTCTGCGGAAGCTGACAGCGTTTCGGCGATGCGTATTACCCGCAGTGCCATAGGTACTGTCAGAATTTCGATATAGGACGGTAGCGCCCTGAGCTTCTGCCACAGCGTCACAAACGCTCCTCGTGTCCGGATTGACTGCCGCAGCAGCTTCATATCTCCCGAAAGCACCGGGAAAAAGCGGAAGATAACCGCCACAATCATAATAAACCGCTCCGGCAGGTGCATATTTCGCAGTGCGGCAAGGGTGCGGCTTGCTTCATTTCGTCCGATAAGCGTCATCATAGAAATTCCTACGGCAATTATTCGTGGGAACAGCACGAGCATAAACGAGAACAGTGTGTCAGGCAGAAGAACGTTTGCCGCCCACAGCGCACCGAAGCTCGCACTGCCGATAAGCGCCGCTGTGAGCCTGCCGTCAGCGGCAGTCAGAAGCATCAGCGCCGCATAAGCGGCATATACAAGGTGATTGTCCGATGTGGATATAACGATAGTCAAGACTAACCAGTAAAGCAGCTTTGTCGCAGGATGAAACCGCTCATTGTACTGCTTAGGCGGTGAAACCTTTGTCGGATGGAAGCGCTCTATATATCGCTGCACCGCCTGCAGATCCTGCTGTGACCGAATGAAAAAATCCGTTTCGGCTTGACCGCCGCTCAGCCCGATACAGCGGTCGCAGGCATCTGCTATCAGTTCAAGATCGTGTGTAATGATAAGAACGGTCTTTTCTTTTCCCATCTCACGAATCAATTCTGCACACCGTTTCAGGCTTTCGGCATCCTGCCCGGCGGTTGGTTCGTCCAGTATGATAATCGGTTTATCGGAAAGATATGCCATCATCAGCGTAAGTCGCTGCATCTGCCCGCCTGAGAGGGAAAACGGGTGGCGGTCACGGCATTCCCACATATCCATACTTTTAAGAAGCGTTTCTGTTTTCTTTTCAAATTCATCCGTTATCTTATGTCCGTATTGAAGCTCGTGCAGGACGGAATTTGTGAAGAATTGAAACTCCGCCTCCTGCATTATGAAAAGCACCTGTTTTTGCAGCTGCTTCGGCTTCTGAGCCTTGCCGAACAGGGAAATCTCGCCGCCTGTGGACCGGTAAAGTCCTGCAATCAGCTTGCCGAGAGTGGTTTTGCCGCAACCGTTAGCGCCCACCAGACCAACGATTTCATGCGTGCAAACGGAAAAATTTACGTCTGAAAGTATTGCTCTGTTTTTCCTGCCGTATTCATACCGAAGGTCTGAAACAAAGAGTGCCTGCGGCATATTTTCGGGTTGGGGCGGCCTTTCCGACACGGTGATTTGTTCAAGGTCAAGTGTACGCAGGCAAAGCGTGTGCAATTGCAGCGGCGAAAGCGATTTTGCTTTTTCGGCAGTGTATTTATGCTTTATCTCGCCGTTTGCCATAATCCAATATTCGTCGGCAATATCTGCAAGATAATATAAGCGGTGTTCGCTGAGAAGCAGAGTCTTTCCCTGCTTTTTAAGCTTAAGCAGAATATTTCTCAACTGCTGTGTCGCCGCAAAGTCAAGGTTAGCCGTAGGCTCGTCAAGAAGAAAAATATCCGTGTCCATTGCCCACGCAGAGAGTATGGAGATCAATTGCCGCTCACCGCTTGACAATTCATAGACGTTGCGGTTTTTCAGATGCTCAAGGTGAAATGTCCGAAAGGCCTCATCGACCCTATCCCGTATCTTTTCCTGAGGCAAGCCGTGGTTTTCAAGCCCGAATGCGACCTCGTTGGAACTGTTTACAGTGAAGAACTGACTGCGTGGATCCTGAAAGACCGATGCCGCAAGCTCCCCGATTTCACCGATACTAAGGTCTGCTGTGCCATGCCCGTCTAAGCGGCAGAAGCCTGTCAACTCTCCCTCGTAAAACTGCGGTATCAGACCGTTGAGGCATCGCAGTAGTGTGGACTTGCCGCAGCCGCTTCCGCCGCAAAGCACCACGCATCGCCCTGCAGGAATATTTCCGCTGACTTTTCGGAGCGTAGGTGTACTTTCTTGCGAATATTGAAATTCGAATTCAAAATCTATCATAGGTATCTCTTTTCCGCAGGTTAGGATAGTCTAACCATATGCTGTAAGAAACGGGCGGCATCACCGCCCCTGAATTAAAAGCTGTTATTTCAAAGTAAGGCACAGCTGTCGCCAACCGGCATTGGTGAAATCCAAAATCGAGCGCAAGCAGGCGAACATCCTGTCTTCATCCGGGCGTTTATCCAGCAGCTGACGGAAATGCCAGAACTGCGCCCCCATAATAAGACGGATAGCGTCGGCGTTTGGCTTTTTCCCGTAAACACGGAAAAAGAAATCGACAGTTTGCTGTGTTTTATGCTCCATAAGGTCATTCAGCATTGTTTCGACAGAGCTTCCGTCACTGCGGCTGAAGAATAAGGTGCAGTCGTCATAGTGCGAGGCAAGCAGTTCAAAGTATATTTTTTCCTCAGCGTTTATGGCACTGAGAATATCTTCCGTCTTTGCACTGAGCATTGCCTTTTCGTATTCCTTTGCGACAGGTGCGAACATAACCTTCATCGCTTCAAAAAAATCCTGCAGCAGAGCGACAAACAGCGCATCTTTATTTTTGTATCTTGTGTAGATAGCTCCGGTGGTAACGCCGGCTTTTTCGGAAATCTTGTGGAGCGAGGCTTTACAAAAGCCGTAAGCAAGAAACTCTGAATATGCCGCCCTGATGATTTTGTCGTCAAGCGAATGATCCTTATTTGCCAAAACTCCACCTCCCAAAATCAATAACACTGTTATCAATAACGATGTTATTATAGCATGGCGTGTGTCAAATGTCAAGAGGTGTGTAAGCTGTTTTCGTGGCTGTTTTGCGGTTTGATTTACAGTTGGGAATGTGGAACGCAGAAAAATATACTTGTCCGACAGATTTACTTTGGCTGTAATCTTTTGCGTGGGGGCAGGGAGGAAAACTCAACTCGGTTACGTGAAAAGTTTACAATAAGATTTGGCTTACTGATGGGATTTACAGCGATATGCCAATTTGATAGGAATTCTGCGTGGAATTTGACGGTGGAAAATATATTTGTTGTGTGATAATATGAAAAATAATAAACGGAATGTGCAAATTTTATATCGGTTATATCAAAATACACGTTTCGTATGCAGTAAAGCCGCAAGGCTGTCAATATTCAAACGGAGGAAATCAGATGCAAGCGAGAGATTTAAAAAGTATTATCGAAAGTGAAAATCATGAACTGAAAACTCAGTTCTGCAATGTTCCGTTTACAATTACTCCTGACAGGAACATTTATAACATTATCAGAAACAAGTACAAGGAACTGGCTCTTGAAGCGCAGACAAAATTCGCAGAGATAAACGAGCAATTTGAGGATCTTGACGATCTTATAAACAATGCTCCGAGCGCTTTTGTATACTGCATTGAAAAGGCTCTGCTCGAGCTGATACAGGATATAATCAGCGTGGATATTTATACAATAGATAAAGATGCTGTTGTGAATATGGCTTTTGACGGTGTGTATTTTGACGAATTCACAGAAGCGTTCAAGGTCATTGACAAAAAGTATGAAAAGATACTTACCGATCTTAACGATGCCGAATATGCAAGAGAACTGAGAAAAGAGAGCAGGCCTCGCTGGCAGTCGGCTACATTCGGCGGAAATGCCATAAACGCCTGGTCAAATCAGCTTGATGCAACGGCAATGAATATCACCGAGGGTATAGCGTACAGCCTTGTTAATGCGGTCGGAAATATGATGAGCCGCAGCTATGCACGTTCACAGATAAAGGAACTTTTTAACACAATGAGCCTTCGTCAGGATATGGTGAACAGTGTTTATGATTCCTGCTTCAATCTGCATTTATTACTGCTTGATATAGTAGAGAAGAATACTGCGATAAAGTTTGCCGGTACTGTGAGTGCGGCTGATACGCAGAAAGCACAGGCTATGTTCAACAATATGATGTCTATAAGTCTTCCCCCCGAAAAGAGAGATGCTTTTATCGTGCAGATATTCGAGCTTGATCCTTACGAGGACAGTTTTTATTCAAAGCTGATTGATACAATGGGCGATGAGGATGACTCCATAGGAAAATTCTCCGAATTTTTCGGCGTGAATATATTCGACATCAAGAACGATATTCTTGCTCGCTTTGTAAACGATAATATCGGTGAAACCGAAGAAGATGCCGTGAAGTGCAAGGGACTTATGGAGGAGTACGCCGCAAAGATAGGGCTCAGTACTGTACAGATCGTACAGGCAAGGAATATAGTGGAAGAACGTCTTAAATATTTCAACGACCTTTATTGCACCGTAGACGGCGTTCTTATGGACTCAAGAGCGGAAGCAGACCTTGCAAGAGAAGAACTTCCGCAGATTACGGCGATATTTGAAACGGTTACAAAGCCGACTGACAAGTCTGACCTTGATTATGAAAACGACCTTATCGAAAAGAGAAAGCAGATAGATTCGTTCAAAACAAAAGTTAAGGACAAATATCTTGAAAATATAGACGCATTGCTTTCCGATTTCGACAGGCTTTTCAGGAAAGAGGGAAAATTCGACCGTAGTCTGACGAGAGAAGAAGCTGGGGCAATAAGAGCCTTTGAATATGTAAAGGGCATGAGAATAACATCTTTTGAAGAGCGTGACAACGCTGTTAAGATGCTGACCGAGCGTTTGTCGCATCTCGGTATAACCGAGGCACAGGCGGAAAACGCTTACGCTTATCTGGACGAGGTCGAAAAGAACCTTTGCGTAATTGACGGAATACAGTTTGCAAACAGGGAAGAGGCATTAAAGGCTACCGCAGAGCTTAACGAGATAACGGCAATAGTAAATGCCGTGCCGAAGCCTGACAAGAACAGCGTTCTTCCTTATGAGAAAATGCTTGATGAAACAAAGGCGAAGCTGGAATCTTATGAAACAGACGTAAAAAACAAGTATATCGGAATTATCGAGCAATACAAGGCAAAGTTCGACACAACATTCCGTACGGTAGGATTTACGGTGTATGAAACAAGAAAAGAAGCGGCGGCACAAAGAGCACTGAATTTTGCAAAGAGCGTGATTCCCAAAGGTTACACCGAGCAGGATCTGATTGATGCAAGGCAGAAGGTCGATGAATTTCTGTTAACGGTCGGAATAACCTTTGAGGAAGCAGAGCAGGTTAGTGAGCTATTCAGACAATGCTATCTCAATGTCAATACCGTTGACGGAATTGCTTTCAACAGTAAGGAAGAAGCGGAAGCGGCAAGAGCCGAGCTTGCGGAGATCACCGCTATAATGAGCGATGTACCGAAACCGAATCCCGATCTTCTTCTCGATTATGAGCAGAAGCTGTTTGATGTAAAGGCAAAGCTTGAAAGTTACAAGACGCCCGTAAAGGATAAGTATATTGCGATTATTGACGATTATATAGCAAAGTTTGATACGACCTTCAAGACGACAGGAACGTTTTCAAAGGCTGAAACACGTCAGCAGGCGGCGCAGATAAGAGCATTGAAGCTGGTAAAATCCATAGCCCCGACCGGTTGCACCTACGATGACGTTGACAAGGCGATAAAGGCGCTTGATGACACGTTACCGAAGCTTGGTATAGACAAGACGCTCGCAACCGATGCGACAGATTACATAAAGGCACAGGAGGACAAGCTGAATACGGTTGACGGAGTAGTTCTGCCTGACAGGGAGAATGCCGCCCTTGCCAAAAAGGAGCTTGAGGAGATACAGAATATAATGTTCAAGGTCGCACCTCCGCAAAATGAGCCTTTACTGAGCTATGAAAGAAACTTGCTTGAAATCGAGGATAAGCTGTCACAGCTCAGAACTCCCGTAAAGGATAAGTATATAGGTATTATCAAAAAGCATCTGGTGGATTTTGACGAAAAGTTCAGAAAGGTATCACTTATCAAAACCGCCGCAACAAGAGAAGAAGCGGCAAAGGAAAGGGCTCTTAAATTCGTGAAGAGCAAGACTTACAACACAGTAACCGATGTCAATAATGCAAGGAACGAGCTTGCAGAGCTTCTTCCCGAACTCGGCATAACATCAGAGCAGGCGACCGAAGCAAATGAATATCTCACAAATACCGAAAACAAGCTGAACGGAACTGCACCGCAATCAAAGCTGAAAGGCGTTTTCGGTATGTTCAAAAAGTAATATCGGTATAAAAGTAAACCGACATATAAAATTATCCCGCACCTCAGAGGTGCGGGATAATTTTTATGCGTTTTCAGTCATTTCTTGAGCATTTTTCCGCATCGATGGCAAGAACAAGCATCAATACATACAATGCGTCCTGTGGGTCTTGCACATCAAGCACATAGGTGTCTGTCCAGTTCCAGATTTCTTTGGATACACAAGCTATGTAACGACCGGTACAGTCACGGATGTTATAATCCCACTCAAGCCAGTCGCCGTCTATATTCCAGCCGTTATAATCAATGTTGAATCTGGGCCTTATGAATGTAAACTCTTTGCTGATGCAGCCGACATAACGAGAGTCGACATACATCTCAAACTTCGGAAGCCAGGTAAACACCTTTTCCTTAATGTATCCGACCTCTTTTCCGCAGGAGTTATAAATACGGAGCAGGTGTCCCCACGCAAGTTCACCTTTTACAACGAACACAGTATTTCCGGCTTCATCATAAATGTCGTAGCTGTCAAACCACGAGAATAATCTTTGCTTGAATAAAAGTTTCATTTATTATTTTCTCCTTGATGCGTGAAAATACATATTATCTGCCATTAAATCTTTAGCCGGAATAATTCCGGTTTTCAAAACCAGTATAGCATATCGGGCTTTAAAAGTCAAAGGTGATTATATTATAATTATGACGGTGTCAGGGCAGTGCTGTCAGGTACGGAAAATGTGGGATAATTTTTACAGACTGTCGATAAACCTATATAATTTTTGAAAATGGGGTTTGGGGCGTAGCCCCAAGCGGGGTGAGGGCGGCAGCCCCACACTCAGCCCCTTTCCAGGGGAAAGGGGTTTGGGGATAGGGATAATAAATCAGAAGTTTATTTCATAAACAGACTTTTTCTACAAGCTGAATTTTTATGCGTTTTGTACTACCGTACATAAAAAATTCCACACCCATATATATGAGCGTGGAAAAAATGGTGGAGCCGAGGAGAATCGAACTCCTGTCCGAAAACCGATCCGCCAACCTTTCTACACGCTTAGTGAAGTCTTTTGAAATTCCCTTTCTCCTCTCCGGCTCACAGGATAGAAGTCCGGTAGTCCTTTGATGTGTTGACGGTTACAGGACTCTCACCGAAAACATTGGCTGTTAGTCGACGCCCTTTATAGAGCCACAGCGCTCTCTACAAGGACGGTAGCGCACTTAGGCAGCTACTAATTCAGATCTATTGTCTGCGTTTAATTTTAAAAATGCCCCGTTTAAAGAGATAAGGCGATCTCTGCGTGCTTAGCCGGGTTCACAATCCCCGTCGAAACCTTTACGGCCCCGTTTGTTTGGATAATTATTGTAGCACAAAGGAAAAGGTTTGTCAAGGAGAAATTTGCACTTTTATGAGGTTTCGGATATAATAAACCGTATATTTTGACATTTTCCGCTTTTTAGGCTGATTGGAGCAAGGCTTGCATATAAACGAGCAGGGCTACAGAGCGATTTTTGACGATTTCCTGAAATATCTTGAAAACTGATTTTTGACAATACCCCTTGCCTCTCAAGACAGGCAAGGGGCAAACTATATAAAACTATATAAAAATAAACCCGTAAGAAAATCTTACGGGTTTGGTGGGAGCGGGTGGATTCGGACCACCGAAGCGAAACGCAACAGATTTACAGTCTGCCCCCTTTGGCCACTCGGGAACACTCCCATATTAAGTTAAAGAAAAAATTGGAGCTGGTGGACGGACTCGAACCCCCGACCTGCTGATTACAAATCAGCTGCTCTACCAACTGAG
>OFSD01000356.1_pt1 | contig 40199 bp, 28 predicted proteins | sample 1543191 | NCBI WGS metagenome assembly OFSD01 (sample SAMN04209221, study PRJEB22552) | human gut metagenome | biome: gut; material: feces | host: Homo sapiens | place: USA: Oklahoma
ATTTTTCTCGTAAGAACGAGAGATACTACGCTGTAATCTGCGTTTCTGTTTTTCTAGTTTCTTTACTTTCTGACTCTTATTGATGTTCTTATACTTAACGGCATCAGAGCAGACAGCTAAATCTTTGATTCCTAAGTCTATGCCGACTCCATCATCATTAAGTGTTTCCTTGCAATCAGGAAATTCCACACATACACTGATCCACCAGTTCAATCCATCAAAGGATATTCTCGGATTCATATATTTAACATCTGTTGGAATACGTCCATGTTCTGCAAGTCTTACCCAATTCATTTTTTGCTTATTTGCTTTCCTGCTGGAAGAAAAGCCTTCAAACTTAACGTGGGTATTACTGAATTGTATCTTAACATTGTCCTGATAGAACTTCGGCATTGATCTCTTTCTGGACTTGAATCTTGGGAATTTTTGCAAACCCTTGAAAAAGTTCTTATACGCAGTACAGGCATCTTTGATTGCCTGTTTGGTTACATTATTTGAAATATTCAATAACCATGCATATTCATCAGAATGTCTAAGCTTTGTAAATTCTTTTCTGAGTTCTGAATCTGAAATGAATTTGCCACCTTTTTCATAATTTTCTTTTTCCCTGGCCAAAGCCCAGTTATAAGCAAATCTTGAAGCACCTGCGTACTGAAACATCTTAGTTTTCTGTACATTGTTTGGTATCAGCATTACTTTTATGGCTTTTACCATCTGTTTCCTCCTGTATCAATTCCCGGATAAGTTTCTTAGCTTTGTTCGCTCGTTTTCCTTGTAATTTGCAGCTGAATACTGTGATTATTTGAACCAGATCTTCAACAAATTCCTTCCGTTCAGATTTTTCAGTATTATCCATCTGTCATTCTAAATTTGTTTATGGCTGGAAACGCGACAATATCCAATTGTAATGCGGTTTTTAGGTTTTACATTTATTACCTGGTTGAGTTGCTCATCAGAATAATATTTACTCAAAGTATCAACTTCTTTCAATAATATTCTGCTCTAATATCTCAGAAAACTCAACATCTACTTATATGATTTTATAATTTATATTTAACTGTTGATAACCTCCTTATTCCGGGAATTTCTATTCCGATTTTCTGCCATTTTTGTATGTTTTCGATAATTTTATAGTAAAAGATCGCAATTTAATTGTCAATCTGTTCTTTAGGATTTTATAGAATATTTTATTTTTTTATGAACCACAACCTTTTCATTTTCAACTGCGCCTTTTTCCTGTTCCAGCTGCCTCGTTTTGCGTACAACCGGAAAAACACCGATCCTTCCAGTGATGAATAAAAAACAATAAAAAACAAAAAAAGCGGCCGCACATTACCGCACAGCCGCCTTTCATTTCTCTTCTTTTCGTATTTCCTGTCCGTCAGATCGTCACGATAACGCCGCCGTCATTGGCATACATGCTGCTGACGCCCGCAGTATCCATAATCACAACATCCTTTACAGAAACCTTGGAGGTCACCATCCGCTTCACGCTTTCTGCACGCTCCGGGCAATTACAATGGGTGATCATCAGGGTCTTTTCCTCCGGTCTTGCCACATTGCGCACCACTGCGTCTGCCATCTTCTGCAGACCCTTACGGATGCCGATTCCCTGCCCGATCTGCTCGATCCTGCCGTCCATCGTGCCTGCCATAACGGGCTTGATGCTCAGAGTAGATGCAACCAGTGCCTTGATACCGCTGAGTCTGCCGTTTTTACGCAGAGTTTCCAGATTATCCAGGACAAAATACGTATTCATCTCACTGCGGAACGCTTCCAGACGGCTTACCACCTCTTCAAAGGGAAGTCCCTGTTCCTCCAGGGAAGCTGCCAGCAGCGCAAGCTGTGTCTCTCCGCAGGAAGCCGAACAGGAATCCATGACGTAAATCTGTTTGGACTCGTCCTCTTCCAGATACATCTGCCTTCCGACCATGGCACTGTTATAGCTTCCGCTCAAATTGCCGGACAGCGTTACCACATAAATATGCTCTGCCTCCGATTCAAACGCCTGCCGATAGCTCTCCGGCGACGGACAGGAGGAACGCGGGCACTGGGGACATGAGGCAACCTGCTCCAGAAATTCCTTCTGATTAAAATGCTCATCGTCCATAATCCGGTAATCGCCGACCTCCAGACCAAGCGGTACGATTTCAAAATGCGGATCCTTCTTATATTTCTCCGGCAGCTCACAACAGCTGTCCACAACGATTTTATAACTCATGTTTTCCTCCATACCGCAGGCGCTTTGCGCCTGCCGCACCACGGCTTCTCGTATATTCTCAAAACCAATCCATGTAGTTTTCATTACTACATATGATAACACGTTCTGACTGTTCCTGTAAAGGGTATTTCCAAAAAACCCCATCTCTGATATACTGATACCACAGTTCACTCGTGGATTTTTGAAGGAAGATTTCGTGCTCGCACGAAAATCTGACTGAAAAAAGCTACGAAGGGAGCGCCGCTTCATGAGCAAAAGGAGCTGCGCAGCAGCGGGAAGCGTCGCAGACGCGTTTTTGCGAATGGCGCGGGTGAACTGTTTCACAACCAACCGGCACGCATATCACAAAAACCGCGCAGCAGCGGGAAGCGTCGCAGACGCGTTTTTGCGAATGGCTTTTCATGGAAGGAGATTTATATGACCGCTTTTCAGATTCTTGAAATGAAACATTTTATGGCGAAGCTTTTGACAGAGGATTGCTTTGATTCCTTTCTGCTGGAGAAGGCTTCGGTTTCCTGCGCCGTTTCCTATGAAATCGACGGGCGCGTCAATCCCGAATTTTATCAGGACGATGAAACGCCGGACGCCGGCTACCTGTTTCTGCCCTGGAAATCCATCCGCCCGGTTCTGTTTCAGATGATCCGCGGCAAACACACGCCTCTTTCCTTCAAATTCGTCCTGCATCTCATGCCCCAGTATGTCCCCGGCGTCATGAAGGGCGCAGATCCGTCTTTAAAACCGGAACAGGTTCAGGCGCTGGTCCTGACCATAAAATATGACGGCTCCGCCATCCGCCTGACGACCGGAACCGCCTTTTCTTCCTTTGTCCCCGATAAAACACTGGACGCGCAGTGGGACAAAACCATGCGCCAGTTTCTTTCCCGCAAGGAAATCGCCTGCAGGGAATAATCCTTCTACTTTTTCATTTTAGGTTTAAAAACAAGGCTCGCCAGATATCCGAAAATCAGCGCCGCCGCAGTTCCGGCAGCCCCTGCCTGAAAGCCTCCCGTAAATAATCCGAGAAATCCGTCTTGTTCCACCGCTTCTTTTACGCCCTTCATCAACGTATGCCCAAAGCCAAGCAGCGGCACGCTCGCCCCTGCCCCGGCAAAATCGACAAAGGGCTGATACCAGCCAAGTGCGCTCAGCACTGCGCCCGAGCAGACCAAAAGTACCATAATCCGCCCCGGCATCAGCTTCGTCTTTTCCATCAAAATCTGCACCAGCGCGCAAATCAGACCACCTACCCAGAATGCATTCAAATAGTCCATCGCCCACACGCCCCTTTCCTTTTCCCGGCAGTTTCTTTCCAAAGAGCACCGCCGTTTTGGTCAGGATGCGCAGCAGATTCCTGTTTTATACACTGTGAATAATGTCTTGCACGCTTTTTAGACCGTCACTCTGCGTCCACCGTCACCAAAACATCCCCGTACAGCACACCGTCGTAATAATCCAGCAGCAGCTTCACCACGCCGTCATACGCTTTCATGCCCTCTTCCACTCCGTTTAATTTCAGAGAAGCCGTTGTCGCCGCGTTGGAAACCTTTTTCGCTGTTTTGGTACTGACAACCGCCTTTTTCTCGACAGTCTGCCATGCTTCCCGGGTCAAAAACATGTTATCCGCATAAACCTGTGCAGAAATCTGCGGATGCTTCGCGTATTCTTTCCGGCTCTTTTGAATGCTCTCACGAAATTCTTTTTCCACATAATTGAGCACGCCCATATAGCCGCTGTAGCGGAAAAATGCATCGTCTGAGTTGATACATGCAAGATATCCGATCAGATTCGCCTCATCCTCCTGCATAAAGCCCTTTAAATGTGCAAATTCATGACAGATCACTGAGGGCTTATTTACAATATACATCGTTCCGTTGTAGTTTGCTTCCATGGAAAATGGGAAATAATACCCCATCATATAGGTCTGACTGAGCAGCTCCGAAAAATAAATCTCCTTCGGCTGCGGATAATAGCCCTGCAGGCGTCCATAATCTGTGCCGACCTGCTGCATCGCCTCTACAGCCGCCTGATTCATGTCTCCCTTATAAATCAGATAGCCGTCTGCATCCCGCTCCATCTGCTCTGCAAGCTCGTTGGCATTGACCACAATATAATCCCGCAGCACAGCAAGCTCTGCCTTGGAATAGTTCTCACTGCGCACCTGCTCCATATACCGATCCTCAAACGCCGAAGAATGATACAGCAAAAAACAATTACAGGTCATAACCCAGACGAGTGCCAGAAAAATCCAGGAAAATGTACAGGAAAAGCTGTGAAACAATTTTTTGCTCCACGCTTTTTTTACAGTCAAACGCAAAAATCCTACCGCTGCAAACGCTGTCAGGAACAAAATTCCCAGCACGATCATGCCCTCTCCGACGCTGAACGGAAAAACCGACATCACCCGCGTGGAAATGCTGCTCCATACCGGAAAAACCGATTCCGCATAAAAATCGCAGAAGCTGCTGCTTTTCCACGCCAACACATTTAACGCCAACGCTGTCAGAAACAAAATGCCCCATACCTTTTTTTTCAACTGATCATCCCCTAATCGTCAACCTGTCCTTGTACCTTCCTACTATCTAGTATATCCGGTTGCCGCCGATAAGAAGCTGAACGATTTGTAAACGATTATGAACATTTTGTGACAAAAAAAGAATCGGTTATTCGCCGATTCTTCTCTCTTTTTCACAGTACTCTTTTATCATTCCATTTTTTATTTGTGCTATTTGTTGTTTTCTCTCTGCATCATGAAGTTCGGATACAGCAAATGTTCTACTTCCGCAAAAATCTGATACATTCCATCCGCATGGTCTGCCAGCCTGCGAAGTGCCTCCAGCGCCGGATTATTCCGTCCTGCCAGATCATCCAGCGAACATTCCAGTGCATTTGCAATCTTCAAAATACTGATAAAGGATGGTCTGCCGATTTTTCCTGCCATCAGATGCTTTACGGTTTCATAAGGAAGATCCGCTTTATCCGCCAGCGTCTTCATCGACCAGTTCCGGCGGATCATCTGATACCCGATATTTTCAATCAGCTGATCTGTGACCTGTGCATAATACCCATTCTCCTCTAGCGTATGCTTCTGTTCCATAAAAAATCCCCCCGGCTGACAGCCAAAAAACAACGCCCTAAACGAGCTGCTACAATAGAATGTACGCAGAATGCACGCTCTGCGAGCATTTTATTGTCATGAATAAAACAAGAAAAAGCCAGAAAAGATATCGTCTTCTCTGACTTTTCCGCAATACCAGGGGCAGTAGGAATCGAACCCACATCGACGGTTTTGGAGACCGCTGTTCTACCTTTGAACTATGCCCCTATCGAACTGACAAGTGATATTATAGCACGATACTTTCTAATTTTGCAAGCCTTTTTTTTACTTTTTTATACAAATCTCTTTTTTCTCCGTTCTCTGCGCTTTTCCATCGAAAGGGGTGCAAATATCGTTTTTCTCCCAATAAATCCGATGATCCTTGTCATATAAATTCCGGTGATACTTCCTGCCGTATCGATCGCCACGTCCCGAAGCGCCGGCGAGCGTCCTGCCACAAACATCTGATGGTACTCATCCAGCCCGGCAAACCCGGCACAGAACAGTCCGGCAGCGAGCACGAGCCAAAAGCCCCGCAGCCGATAAACATACAAGGGCAGGGAAAGTGTCAGTCCCAACAAAAAATATTCGCTAAAATGTGCCATCTTCCTTACGAGAAAATGAATCTCATCTACATACACTCCCACCTGCGCGGTATCCAGATTGCCGGAGGTCAGCTTTCCCAGCAGGAGCACCACCTTTTCACTGACCAGCATACTCAGCTGTCCGGATTCGTCCGCCGTCTGGGCGGAAAAGGAAAAGATCATATACATCACGCACAGCGCCGGTACAAAGGATAAGGGCTTTAATAAAAAACGAAACATCTTCTTTATGGTCAACCAGAAATATTTCATGTTCACTCCATTCTGCAGATCACAGACAGCTTACCGTATCCTTTAGGGAGCCTTTGCTCCGAGCTTACCGTCTGTCCTTTTTGTGCCTGCCTTTTGTCCGTTTAATATAGTCTATATTTCCATTTCTTGCAAGAAAGAAACCCTTAATTTTTTATGAACAGCTCAAACGGTACGAGTGAACTGTAACAGAAAAACCTAATTTGTGAAGTTTTTTCAAATTAAGTGTTGACTTCTGTCCGATTATGCTGTATCATATCATTTGTCCGGTTGAGAAATACGGCACATCGGGGTGTGGCTCAGGTGGTAGAGCGCTTCGTTAGGGACGAAGAGGCCGCAAGTTCAAGTCTTGTCACTCCGATTATCAGAAAGAACCTTGAGAGATTGAGGTTCTTTTTTTCATGCCAATAGAATGTTCGCATGGCGTGCATTCTATTATTCATGACAATAGAATGCTCACATGGGGTGCATTCTATTGTATTTCCCTGAAATCCTCAAAACATTCCGATTCAAAAAGCATCCGCAGAGATCAGCGACCCTGACAGCCTGTCGCCGCTGATTTCTGCGGATGCTTCTTTTCTCCATCTCTCTGTCCGTTCATCCAACCAGGCTGCACCGGACCGTCACACGCTTTCTTCCTCCATAGGTACAGGTAAACAGCGTCAGATCCCAGTCACCGGACAGCATCTCGTCTACTGCATAGGGATTTAAGGTTTCTACCTTTTCTACCTCATATTCGTATACGTCGCCCGAAACCGCTGTAAACTTCACCGTTGCACCCTCCGGCAAAAGTCCGATATTGCCAAAATGCCGTTTATAATTATGGGCGGCAATAATCAGGGAATTTTCCTCTGCACTTCCGGTGTAGCGGCAGGGTGCTTTTTTCAAGGACGGATAGCTCCAGGGATCCGCCACCGGCAGCGTAAGCTGCAGGGACGGAATTTCCAGCTCGCCAATCCAACAAAGCCCGTCTGCCTCCACAAAGGTCATCCCGCTGTTCTCATCCACAGGAAGCGCCTCCGACTCCTGCTCCACAGCAGTCAGCTCTTCTTCATAGGCCTCCAGGGACGCCTCCACCGCAGCTTCGGCACGGCTGCTGTCCCAGATATTATACGCGGAGATCCCCACTGCTCCTGCTGCCAGAAGGATCCCAAGCCCCATCAGAGCCTTGGAACAGTCTTTTTTTTTTCGACCGATCCACCATCCAAGAAACAGCAATCCTGCTCCTACTGTGGAAAGTGCCAGGATCGGCCAGCGCAGCTGTCCTGTCTGAGGCAGCTTCTCCGGTGTTTTCTGCTCCGGAGTGATTCCCGGTGTAACGATGGTCTCTGTCTTTTTCGGCGGCTTTTTCACCTCCGGCGTAGAGGGTTCCTCGGATTCTTCCGGCGGATACACCGGATCCGGAATTCTTTCGGCCTTCGGATTCACCGACATGTCATATAACAGCTGGGCGTTCAGATTCGTCGGGATCGACACCAGAGACGGATCGGTTCTGTATTTCTGCATCTGACCCGGAACCAGCAGATACAGACCGGTCTGCAGCCCTGTCCAGCTGATCTTTCCGTTTGCATCTGTTCTTTTCGTATCCCCGGAAATGTGATTTGCTCTCTGATACTCCAAAAGCGCTGCCGAAGCATCCTTAGACTGCTGTGCCGTCAGATTTTTCAGCTGCACGCCGCAGCCCTCAAAGCCGCCTGTCAGCTCCAGCACCGTATATCCTCCCCGATCCACCATTGCTGCAACCTGATACAGGGTAAACTCTGCATTTGCAACGGGCTCGTCCCGCATGGTGTCAAAAAGGATTTCGATGGAGCCTTTTTTGTCCGTATCCACGTCCTGCATCAAATTGGACGAGCTGCTCTGACTCTGCTGTGCACAGACGTCCTGCTTCCAGCCACTGCAAAGGGATAATACCATGGCCAGTGCAAGCAGCCAGCCCTTTACCCCTTGTCTGATCCGGATTTTTCTTCCTTTCATTTTCTTCCTCACTTTCTGCTGCAGCTGCAGCATACCTTTCTCCTGCCGGATACGCTCCTGCACTCCACCGACAATGAAGTTTCCTGTTCTCTATCTATCACAATCTCCAACCATCTATCGCAATCTATTGCACCCGCTCCCCATGGATCAAAAGACGATGGGAATTGACTCCATAGGGCGTACAGGTAACCAGTGTGACCTGATCCTTGTCGGACTCTGCTGTCAAACCGTTTAACTCCTCCGGAAGCACCACCTCTGTCTGGGTCACTTCATAGACCAGCACACGATCCAGCACCGTGATCTGAAAGGTATCTCCCACCTCCAGCTGATCCAGATCGGTAAAAAGCTTTGCCGAGGGAAGCCCCCGATGACCAAAGAGAACCGCATGGGTCGTTTCTCCGCCAACCGGCAGGGAGGTTCCCTCCAGATGACCGACTCCGTCTTCCAGCGCCTCCTCCGATACTCCGTGATAAATGGGAAGCTTCAGCTTTATTTTTTCGATTTCCAGATATCCCATCACACCGCTGTCCTCTGCCAAAAGCAGCTCCTCATAGGATTTTCCGTCAATCAAAAGTGCTTCCTTTTCTGCCTCTCCCAGCATATCGAAACTGATGCCAAGCTCTGCCAGTTTCTGATTATACCGGTCGGCTTCTTCCAGCAGGGCAGCCCGCCTTTCCTGCTCCATCTGCGCCTGTGCTTCCTGATAGGCTGCGATCTGCCTGCGCTGTTTTGCCTGTTCCATCCAGTTACTGACGGAGGGATATAACAGGACACCCAGCCCTGCCAGACCAAGAAGGATGGCAAGGACTGTCAAAATTTTTCGTTTCATGCACTTCTCCCTTCCGCTTTACCAAAAACAAAAGATCAGGCTTCCCGCCAGACGCTTTGCCGGCGACAGCTCCTTTGATACAGCTCCTGCAAGCTTTTCGTAGCAATCCAGTACAAACTGACACTCTTTTTTTGTCAGCCCCTGATCACTATAACATGCCTTCAGCACGATATTTGCCAGCTTCTGCGCTGTCTTCTCCGAAAATACCGGATATTTCTTTCCAAGCTGCTTTGCAAAGCGCTCCTCCTGACAGCTGCATACACTTTTTTTGTTGAATTTCTGCAGAGCGGCAAAGCTTCGATAAATCCTTTGGATCTGCTCTCCCAGCGTTTCTCCTTTTCTGCCTCTTCTCCGTCGTTTACAGAGGATATGCCTCCGGATGACTGCTGCGATCCCACAGGCAGCTATCGTCAAAGCCACCGCCGCCAGTGCTTTTTTCACCACCCGGAATATTCTGCTGCCGATCCCGGGGGTCTCAGCCTCTGGCGTGTCCTCCTGATAAAAGGCTTCCCCTGGGGTGTCCGGGCTGTCTGCTTCCTTCTCCTTCTGGCCCGAGGCTCCATCGCTTTCTGTTACCAGGGCGGCAAAGCCCGGTGTCGCCTCCACTACGGTCCATCCGATTCCTTCCCGGTAGACCTCTGCCCAGGCATGGGCGTTGTCATCCTCCAAAACAGCCTGATAGCTGCCGTCCTCCTGTCCCTTAAAGAGACTTGCCGGCGCTGCATAGCCCACCACATACCGTGCCGGCATCCCGCAGGCACGCAGCAGCATGGTGGCCGCCGCTGCAAAATGAACGGAATTTCCTTCTTTGGATTCCTGCAAAAACCATTCTACAAAGTCCTTCCCCTCGGGCACAGCCTCCGGTTCCCGGACAAATTCATAATTTCCTGCCAGCTCGGAAACCACTGCAGTTTTGATCTTTTCCCAGTTTTTTTCTGCTTCCTTGGGATCTGCACTTTCCTTTGTTTCCAGATCCAGATCAAATTCCTCCTGCAAAAAGCTGAGATTCTCCGGCAGGCTGCTGCAATGTGCCTGCACATAGGCGGCATAGGCGCTTTCCGCCTGATCCAGAGTGCTTTCCTGCTGCTTTGTTTCGTTCCAGTCCTCTAAGACCTCCTCCAGCTGCTTTCTGGGATAACAGGAAAAAATATCCTGCTGGACGCTCTGACCTGCCAGTGCGCCGTCGCCTCCCAGCACCTGATAATAATCGTTTAAAAATGCTCCATAGGGAACATAGGTATAATTCGGATTTGCCGCCAGATTTTCCACCTGCAGGGTCACAGCAGAGGAGGCTGCATTTGCCGAAAGCTCCGGTTTTGCATCGTCTCCCTCTCCGGTAAACACCACGTTTTCCGCATAATAGGTTCGCAGAAAGGGCAGATTTTCCACCCCAAGGGATACATTTCCATCCAGCTTCCACAAGGATGCCGCCTGCACAAAGCTCTCCCCGTCTGCCTCCTCAAAGGCTGTCCCGGTGTAATCCGTGCCGATAAAGCCCTTTAAATACACTGTCTCTGAGGGTTTTTCCGAAACCGTGACCTTCAGGGCCTGTACCTTTCCAAAATAAAAGCCATCCTGTTCTGTCAGTGTGCCATCCGATACCCCTCCGCCGACTCCCTCAACGGAAAGCTTCAGCCTCCCTCCGGAAACCGCCGGAAGCAGCTGCCAGACTGCCTGCAGCACACCGTTTTGTGTCTTCATCCCTGCCTCCTGTGCCTGGAGCAGGGTATTGGTCAGGGGCCGCACCAGCACAAACGCCAACAGCGACAGCACTACAGCCTGCAAAAGCAGCCAGACATTGACACTGCTTTTCATCTGCTCTGTCATCTGCCTTGCTTGACGGGCACTGTCCTGATCCCTTTGATCCGCCCGACTGACAGCGGCGGCACTGAGCATTCCAAGGGTTCCCAACAGGATCAGAAAAAAGCTGAAAAAAGAAGGTGTCCCTCCGGCAATTCCGATTCCTGCCAGCACCGGAAATTCTCCTGCCAGAACCACTGCCGGATTGGTCCGATAACAGATCCCGGCAGATAACAGCCCTGCCAGCAAAAACAGGATAAACCCGAAAAATACCGTCATCTGCATCGCAGATGCCGACGCCTGATACAGGGCAAGGGTACCTTCATAAGCCTCATTTAACCGAGTGCGTACCCCGTTTACAGCAGACATATACCCGGCGATTACATCCTTTTGCAGCAACAACAGCAAAAGGCTTACGCCGATCAGAGTTCCCAAAATTGCAAGGAGCCGATACACCCCTTCCAGGGGCAGTCTGGAAAACCCGATCCAGAACAGCACCGAGACGATCAGAAGCATCCAAAAAACAGGGACCAAATATCGGATTCCAAAGCCACTGAGAAATGCGCTGCAAAGACCACCGGTGAGGCAGAGCATACAGATCAGCATACCAGCCAGCCGCCACAGCTTTTTGACCAGCATACCGCCGGGTTCTTCTTCCTGTAGAATCCGACAGGTAATCCTGCCTACCGCTTCTTTATCCAGCTGTCCCGGCTCCTGCCCTTTCTTCATTGCCTCTCACCTGCCTGACTGTTCCTTCTGCATCTATTTTCCAGAGCTGCCCGCCGACTACCGGCTCTGTTACACCGCTGCCTCTGCCCTTTTTCAAAAGATCCTCTGCCGGATACTTATTTTTCCCGGCAGATTGCTTTTGGCTCTGCTTTCCATTCTGCTCCAGCTCTTCCTTTGTGGCGGTAAGACAAAGCCGTTTGAGAAAGACCCACAGCTCCTGGGCTCTGGAAATCTGCATTCTGCACAGCTGCTCCTGCTCCTGCCAGAATACCTCATATTCCTGTTCTGCCGCTAAAAGCCTCCAGCAAAAATCCGCAGTCTGCTCCAGCAGCCGTTCCAATTTACAATGATCCCACTTTTCCTGAGGCGGATGATATAAATCCACCTGCAGCAAAAGCACCTCCCGCTTTGGCAGGCTGAATTCCCGCACCAGCATTTCTCCGGTCTTTGCAGTCAGCTTCCAATGCACTCTCTGCAACGGATCCCCATCCCGATAGGCACGAACCTCGAATACCTCCGAGCCATCGTCCCCGCCCTTTTTTTGGGAATGCTGATCCGAATCCCCGCCGGAGGCGAGCTGTGCCGGAGGGATCCATTCCTCCGCCTGATGTACCAGAGGCACGGACAACACCTGCACTTTTTTGTCTGTGATCAAAAGCTTCTTTGACCATAACCGAAGCCAGTCCCGCACGGATGCCGACTGAATCCAAAACTCGTAAACACCGGAATACTTCACCGGGATACAAAATTCCAGCACACCGGTCTTTTTTCCACCTGCCATTCCCATGCTTTCCACAGTGCCCGTGCTGTTATCCAGAAGATCCCGCCAGCCGACGGTAACCGCCACACAGGAGGCTGGAAGCAGGGAAGCATTTTTCAGCTTTACCCGAAGGACGATGGGCTCTTTTTTCCCCACCGTCTCTTCTGCAGGCTCCGGCACAATCTCTACCTTTCCAGCCAGGATCTGAACCAGAATCCACATGGAAAGCGCCAACAGCAGTTCAAAGCCCAGCAAAAACGGAGCAAAGCCCTCGGGAGCAGCTACCCCCCAGATAGCAGTCAGAACGACCGCTCCTATATAAATTGCTTTTTCCTTCAAGGCTTCACCCTTTCTCCGGAGCAGGCGCCGGGGTCTCCTTTAAGATCCGCTCCAGCACGGCTGCTGCACGGACTCTATCCATTCCGGAGCTTGATACAGGCTGTACCCTGTGGGCCGCAACATCCTGAAATTCTGCCGCAACATCCGCCGGAATCACAAAGCTGCGGCCTTTCCGATAGGCTCTCGCCTGAGCCATTTTCAAAAGCGCCAGAGAGCCTCTGGGACTCAGCCCAAGCTCCAGTGCGTCATTGTTTCTGGTGGCCTGAGCCAGACGCACGATATAGTCATATACCTGATCGTGTACAAACACTTCTTCGACTTCTTTTTTCATTTCCATCAGCTCCTGACTGCTGATGACGGGACGTACATCTTCCAGCCCGTTTCCGCTCCGGCGGCTTTTTAAAATATCCATTTCCTCTGCGGCATCGGGATATCCGATCCCAAAGCAGATCAGGAACCGGTCCAGCTGGGATTGGGGCAGCAGCTGGGTTCCGGCAGAACCGACAGGGTTCTGGGTAGCAATGACCAGAAAGGGAGACGGTACCGGTCTGGTCACGCCGTCTACGGTTACGCTGCCCTCCTCCATTACCTCCAGAAGCGCCGCCTGGGTCTTGGGGGAGGTACGGTTGATCTCATCCGCCAGAAGAATATTGCACATGACTGCGCCGGGACGGTAAAAGAAGCCATCCTTTTCCCTGTTATATACGGTAAAGCCTGTAATATCCGCCGGTAAAACATCCGGTGTAAACTGCACTCTGTTCTGCGCCACATTCATTGCCTTGGCAAAGGCCAGCGCCAGGGTTGTTTTTCCCACTCCCGGGACATCCTCCACCAGCACATGTCCGCCGGCAAGAATGGCTGTCATGAGCTTTTCCACGCACTCTGTTTTTCCGATAAATGCTTTTTTTACTTCTTCAATTACTTTTTGCGCCTTGTTTTGTTGCATGACCGACTGCTCCTTTTGCCTTTCTTTCGTTTTTCCCGGACATCTCCGTAGCTTCTTTGCCGTTTCACAATCAGCAGGAAAATGGATCCCTCCACACCTGCCACGATCAGCAGGGATACAACCAGCCACGGCCATACATCCACGATCCGCTTCGTGATGGTCTGGGACTGTACTTCATGCACTGCATTCTGTTCTGCCAGCTCCTCCGGCGGAATGTACTCGGTCCGCTCGCCACGAACCAGCAGCCGGTGGGTGTTGATGGCATAGGGTGTGCAGGTAACAAGGGTACAGTAATCCTTTCCTTCCACGATCCCGATGTCCTGAGTTTCCTCCGGAAGCACAACCTTGATCTGGTCTACCTTGTAAGCAAGCACCTCATCCAATACATGGAGATAGAACACATCGCCCTCCTCCAGCTTGTCCAGATCCGTGAACAAAACCGCACTGGGCAGTCCACGATGACCGGTCAGCACGGAATGGGTGCTCGTACCACCGATAGGATAGGAGGACTCCGCCAGATGGCCGACGCCCTTCTGCAACACATCTTCGTTGGTTCCACTGTATATGGGAAGATATACGTCAATTTTCGGAATTTCGATAAAGCCAATGCTCTCGCCCACATCCACCAGATCGAGGTAGCTGATTCCATCCTCTCCCTGCATGGCACTGGCTTCCACTGCTGCATTGAGCTGTTCATTATATTTACGGACCGCTTCCTTGGCAGCGTCAATCTGTTCCTGATCCATCTCTGCAACCTGCTCATCATAGGCGGCGATCGCCTGACTTGCATGGGACTGGGCGATCAGGTTGCTGACGAAGGGATACAGAGTCAGACACAGGCCTGAAAAAAACAATATCGCGATAAACCATGCTCTTTTTTTATCCATGACAGTAACCTCCGGACATTTTATAAGGAAAGGCACAGATCAAAGGCCTGCGGCAGCCGCCGCTTTTGCATTTTCTCTGCGCCGTTTTTTCGTGGACATCCAAGGGCACGGGAGAGCGCCCGGATGTCCTTTTCAGGAAGGGAATGGGAAAACACAACACGAAAAAGAAAATCCCAAATTTTTCTTTTCCGATTACCGCAGCCGCAGCCGGTTTCTAAGACCGACGGCGATCACCGCAGTATCGCTCCGTTCAGGGGGAAAGGGGGTTCTGAAGGAGCGATGCACAGGGCGGGACGTGACCCCCGTCCTGTGCCGGAATCTGTTTGCGCCACACGAAACGCGATACAGACCCGTTGCTGATAAAATTGCAGCTGTACTTCACAACAGCTTCGCAGCATCCATAGAAGAGATAACAAAAGGGTTATCTGTCTGAATTACTCTGCTTTTTTCTTCTTGCTGGTGATCAGCAGGATCACTGCTGCTGCCATCATGGCAATACCAGCGAAGGTGAATACGAAAGTACCGATACCACCGGTGGTGGGAAGGGTGAAGCCTTTGTAGTTCTTAACGGTTACCACAAATTTACCGTTAGTTGTTCCAACTCCAGCTCCTGTACCATAAATAGTTGTTGTTGTTGTCTCTGTGGTTACTGTTTCATTCACAGAATCTGTCGTAATCTTTTTCGTTGTTTCTTTAGTAAATGTGGCTGTAAGGTTTAATACCGCTTCGTAGGGCTCTTTTAACAGGTTATAACCAGCCTTTGTTTGTGTCTCAACCAGATAGTAGGTTGCGTTATCAAGACCCTCAAAGGACAATTTACCGTCTGTACCAGTCGTTTTGGAACCAATTTTTACAGCATTGCCCGCAGTTTTCAGCCATGTTTCTGTAACTTTCTCACCTGTTGCAGGAGCTTTTCCGTCATTTACACGATACAAATCAAATGTAACACCCTCCAGTGGAGTATTAGGAGTAGTAGCTTCGCCATCTAACTTAAGAACATCAATTCCAAAGGTAAATACATTGACAGCATCCTTAATGTAATCGACTTTCGGATCCTTTCCATTATTCGGGTTACTGGGATCCCCTGTCGGATAAATTGCATTGGAATAATCTAATGTAATATTATTCGGGTTACCAGCTTCTGTCATCGCTGCAGTATTATCTAAGGTTGCTTCGAAATAAATGTAAATGGATTTTCCTTTATATTCTTTAACAGCGGAAGTGATTGTTCCAGTGGTGGTATCTACGGTGTTAAAGTCAATTGTCCAGGTTTTTTTATCTGTTGAAAAAGCAGGGGTAATTCCTAATGAAATCTCATCTGTAACAGTATAAGCTGGTTTCTTTTCCTTATAAATCTTAAAGCTGCCATCTTTATATGTCAAATTTTTCATTGTATCTGTCAGCTTAAAGGTTTTTAACTTCTCAACATTGGAAGGTACGTCAACTCGGATTAAGTAAGGAACCTCAGCGCCTACTCTATAATCTGCGTCAGCTTCCCAATCTTTACTTTTCCGATCCATTACAAATTTTTCTGTGTCGGGCTTTTCGTTTGTAATGGTAACGATTGCACTATACGCTGCTCCTTCACCAGTTGTTGTTCCGATTCCACCTACGTTTGCGTCTTCTTCCCAGGTAACTTCTCCGGCATTATTAATCGTAAACTGATATTTCTTTGTGCCATCCATAATGTAACCCTTGGGTGCGCTAACCTCGATAAAGCGGTATGTTCCGGCTGTCAGATCTTTTACGTTGATCATACCATTGCTGTCTGTTTTAAATTTTGTTGCATCTGTCGATGCCACACCAGTATAAGTCCACTTAGCACTAGTACTAGAAGCATCATATTTTAAATAATCCCATTTTGCAGTAGTAGCCTCTTTATCTTTCATCTGCAGGATAAATTCTGCACCTTCCAGAGATACTGCCGCCTTAGTTCCTTCTTTTCCCTTCTTAACAAGTGTTACTCCACCGTAAGTAGTCTTGTTTTTGGGGAATACATGCACATCATAAATCCAGTCATTTCCCTCTACGTTTGTCATAGGCAGGGATACAAGGAAATCGTCAGTTTTCCCTGTTACGTTTGCAGGAGCATTGGTTTCGCTAACGTAATATAAGCCTTGGGTAACCTTGGGCCCATCAAAGGTGATTACTCCATTAACTGTTTCTTTTGAAATTTTGCCACTGAATGGAGTTGTACTTCCTTTTTTCTTTAATTCAGCTGCATCACCTTTCCCGGTAAGTTCAAAATCCTCTACCTTTGGCAATACAGCTCCATCCTCGCCATAATAATCAGCTAAATCAGCTACTTTCCAGATTGTAAATTGTACACCTGATAACAGTTTTGCATCATCCGGGACAGTATCAGTTTCACTACCCGTTCCTTTATTTGATGTATCAATTCCATTATATTCATATTTATGAATTGTTAAAGAAACCGCCTTACTTGTATCAATCGTCGTGCCAGTCGCGCCACCTTCAGCCGCAAATGCCGTCATTGTCATCATCGACAATGTCATTCCCAGGGTCAGGAGCCCTGTCAGAAGCTTTTTCATTCTCTTCATTGTTTGCATTCTCCTTTTTTTGTCCGGCTGTCCTTTTGTGTTTGGGACAGCCGAATTATTTTTACTTCTCCTGCTTTGTACGTTTCGCTCCGTACTTTGTTTCTAAGGTTTTCGCCTTATGCAGCTGCCGGACATAAGCCCCTGCTCCAACAGCCTTTGTTTCATACCTCCGGGGGTATTATCTCTTCTTCCGAAGCTTATCGTCCCCCTTTCTGCATTGCAGCGTGAAGTATGTACCCATAAGGATTGCCTGCGCCATCAGCGCAATGCCTCCCATAGTAACCAATCCAAACCCGGATCCTCCTGTTGCAGGAAGGATCAGCTGCTTTGTGTTGTAGATGGTGAGAGGAATTACATTGTCTCCCTCTATAGTTATTGGAGTTATTGACTCCCAGTGGTCATCTGTTTCCTTCTCCATCTTCCATGTCACCTGATTCGATTCATTAATCTCAATTAAGATCGAATCACCCAGCAGGTTATAGCCATCTGCAGCCTTTGTTTCTCTCAGTCTGTAGGTTCCCTGACCGAGCTTTGTAAAGGTGGCAATGCCTTTATCGTCGCCTTTATCTCCAGTAATTTGCAGACTACCGACTGGTTCAAACCACGTTCCATCCGGATTCTTCTTCTCCAGCTTAAACTGTACACCGGAAAGCAATTCGTCCGTTGTGTTTTTACCCTTTTTCGTAATTTTCAGGTTCAGCTCTTCCAAATAGGTATTGGTCACTGTCATATTCACCGTCGGCTGCTTGCCATCGGCTGTTGCAAAAGCTTTAAGTTCAATGCCTGTTTTTGTCGGATCTGTTGCTGTTGTTGTGGCCGGATCTGTTGTAGAACCTGTTGCTGTGCCTGTGGCAGGATCTGCCGTGGAACCTGTTGTTGTGCCTGCCGTAGCATCCATGGAATAGGTCACTCGATAGGTTTTTTCATCCACAGTGTATGTCCCGTCGGAAGCAATCTCGTTTCCATCGACATCCACCTCCATAACCCGATAGATCCACGGAACTTTAGGATCTGCTGCGCTGTCCACATATTGTTCCAGATTCATAAAGGAATAAGACCAAACGTAGGATGAACCACTATACTTGGGAGTAACTACAACCCATTTTTTTTCTGGACTGATATTGCCGGAATAGTCAACTGCTTTCCAATTCGCATTTGCTGTATCCTTCTCTTTTCTCTGCAGCTGCAAATAAATACTCTTCGGAAGCTGGCTCAGATCCGTAATCTCAGTGTCATCTGTCTTTACCCATTTTTTGGTTACAACGATGCTGCCGGTCGGTTTGTTATTATTTTGAAATACCACGACAGGATTTTTTGTCATATCTGTTTCTGCTGTAATGGTACCGTTTACGGAGCCCTTCTTTGCATTAAAGGATGCTGCTTTCTCGTTATTGATCAGAACCTCCTTCAGGGAAGTGCCATCTGTCGGTTTTTCTTCTATAATCTCATAATCTGTTCCGATGGGAATCCCTGAAATCGTATGGGATTTTCCCTCCTTTAAGGTAAAGGTTGTCGTAATGGACTCTCCCTTTTCCAGGGGCATTCCTGCGACATTTGTAAATTTAATCTGAAAGTTATAGGTTCCGGTCAGTTTGTCCGAATCCTCCGTCTTCTCCTTTTTGATCGTAAGGGAACCAACCTTAACTTTATTTACAAATACCGCTTTTAATTTTGTAACACCGCTTTCATTATCCGGATTATCGTAGGAGCGGAACACGATGGCGTTTTCAGTTTCTACACCCTCTTCTTTCGCAAAATGCGTTGTAGTATATCCGGCATTTTTGGTATTATCATCCTTACATACCTCTTGTCTTCCATCCCCGATCTGCTTTCCTGGTACGTTTGAAACCTTTTGCCCTGATTTAATCTTTACCGTGCTTCTTTCTACGGTTACCTTGTCTACTATATGTCCGTTTTCATACAGGCTCCAGCTTGTATCAAATGCAGGAGAATCTATTTCCTCCTTCACGGAAATGTAGCTGCCGCGGCGGAACTGATTTCGGAAGGTTGCGGTTTGACCATCTGCCAGTACAAAGGTTCCAGCTTCTCCAATCACGCCGGTATCTGTACTGTAGGAATTGCTCAGAGAATAAATCGCACCATTTGGCTTCTCCAGGTTTCCGGTTGTAGCAGAACCATAATCCGGAATGGCTTCCTGATCCACCTTGAATCCGATATGCTGCGTTACCTGCACGCCGGAACGGAATACAAAGTCATCCAGATATATGTTTCTGGGATAGCTGTAATTAAATTTGATGAATCGTATATGGCTATAGTCAAAATCAGGGCTTCCTTTTAATTTGCTTAAGTCAACCGTCAGAGTATTCCATGCATTTTTCTTAAGGGTTGTGTTTCCGTATAGCTTTCCGGATAACAAGTCTCCGATCTTGTTCTCTTTTGCATCCTCCAGCTCCAGATAAATACATTTCGCTGTTGGAGTATCGTCATCATCATAATATAGCTTGAAATCCAGATACTTATTCGCCGCAAACGCATTCAGAGTTTCACCTGATTGATATGGGATAATACCAAATCTCGAGTCTTTGTGCTCTCCGGTCGTATCCTCTAACGGTGCATACCAGTGGGCAACACCTTTTTGATCAGATTGACCAGGTATATTATCCAGCCGCTCAAATGTATTATCCGGGCTGCCTTTCGTCAATTCTGGTGAATTGCTGTCAAAGCTGTTAAATGTCTGATTTTCTGCCGTTGCTCCGTTTTCTACTTTCTTCGCTCCATAGTGTGTCGCCTGATTTTTGATCGTAAAGGGGAATACAGATGCATCCTCAAAGGAATCGGCAAACAGGGAATTTACGTCACTTTTATCTACCTGCTTTTCTACTGCAAACTCGTTATCATCCGGAAAGTTGAAGGCAATCATCATATTAGATTCCCACATACCGCGTTCCATATAAAACATGGTAAGGGTATGCTCGGCTTCGTTGCTGCCATTCAATTCGAATTTTGTTGTTTTTTTGCCACCTCCTTCTGTTCCTTCTTTTCCTGCATCTCCTCCTGCCGCACTGGCCTTTACGCTGCTTACTATTGCCGTCTTTTCTTCCTGTGTACCAGAAAAGTTCAGCGTTCCTGTTACCTCTCCATGATCTCCGCCAACATCCAGCGCCAGTTTTCCATCAATAAATACCCAGACATCATCATCTCCGGAAAACGCAAAGATAATCGGCACATTTTCGTTGTTTCCCTGAACCTTTCCATCCTTTGTCAGGCGGAATTTAATCTCTAATTTTGTACCAAATCCAAAATTATATTTTGCTGCGTTCGTTCCGCCAACGGTTTCATTAAACGGGAAAAATCCATTCGTCCCCGTTTCACCTCCATCAGACCCAACATTCTTCGCCCAGTCCTTTGTTCCTGTATCCTTCAGGTAATATTTCTCGGTAGATGAATCCTTTTGCATCGCAAGTGTCGTTTGATTACTGTCAAACCACCAATATTCTACTCCATGCTCATCCTCTTTCTTTTTAAACGGGAATGATACATTATGATAGACCTCACCCAAGACCGCATTTTTGCTGTTCTTTCCCAGTAAAAATGCTTCATCAAAATGGGGCTCTGCACATTCCCCCTTTGCAGTCTTCAATACTCCATTCGTCAGCGTAGAGCTTACAAGTCCCTGTGCTGCACGGTTATATCCGCCATCCGTTTTTCCATTGTTGTCAACCCCAGAGTTGTTTGTGGAAAAGAATGTATTATATTTATCACTTCCATATAGGTTCAATGTTGTATTAATATTATTTGTCCTATAGCCCAAAAAATTGTGATTATCCGGCTGAAAATGACCCGTATAAATTGGAATGGAAACCTTATTTTCTTTATAATAATCACTCAGCGCCTGATCAAACTGCCGGAACGGAACCCAGTACCGATGAGACCCTCCATTCATATTTTCCGGATAGGAATCCCGATTATTTCCATTCAGTTCATAATCCGTGTAATAGTCATAGAAGGTAGAATCCACATACAGGGTATCCGAATCCGCCGAAGGAGCACTTTCCTTAATAATATCAACTACATCGAGGTTCTCATCATCATTGGTTTTCTTATACTTCTCTGCATCCCGAACCGTATATGCTTCAGCCCAGTAACCGCCTCTATATTCATTGTCACTGTATGCCGCAGTATCACCGGCATCTGCATAGAAGCAGGGTTTCCCTCCATACTTATCCGTACCCGGAATCGTCAGAATAGCAGTTCTTCTGCCGAACTTGTCACTCCACTCATCCTTACCTTCTAACGCATCAGCAGAGAAAATAATTTGATCAATTTCATCCTCTTCCGGAATCCGCACATACCACACATCGCTCCAGGTCTGTCCATCCTTTTTGTGGGGCTTTGCTTTTATCATCGCTCCGTACCGGACTTTACTAGAATCCTTCGAGTTCCATGCACGATAATAAACCTTCGCGTCGTCACTTGCCGGGATAGAATTTTGTCCACCATTTCCCCCATCCGGTGTATTCAGCTTTGAATAGGTTGCGTCAAAATAAATCTTATTCCCGTATCCATATTCGCCTGTGACATTTGCTATGTTGTCCTCCGTCACCTGAAGCAGGTTACAGTCCAGATCTGTCCAGAAGAAATGATAGATATTGCCCTTGGGATTCTTTACTGTGAGAACGGTCTGCTGGGTTGTTGCTTCGTCCGTAAATGTATAGCTATACAAGCTGCCTTTAAACTGCGGATCCGGTATCAGCTCCTGCGCTGTTCCTGTTCCAATCTGCAGGGTTACTTTCTGGCTTCCCTCTTTTGCGTCTACCGGAAAATGCAGATTATCAAAATAGAGGGTTTTGTCTTTCAGACTCTCATTACCCGGTGTTGTGCCCCAGCCGCTTATAATAGTAGTTGTACTGTCGTCTTTCTTCAGCTCGGTAGCTCCATACAGGAAGGTATCCACAGAACCAGCTTTATAGGTTACGGAAACTGCGTCAGCACCTGCATTGGTACTGTCTTCCCCGAAATAGTAAATTTTTCCCAGCCAATTTCCGGATCCATCTGTAAACTTCACATAGGGGTTTGTTTCAATTTTCGCCTTTTCCAGTTCTACTGTATAGAGATGTGAAAAACCAGCAACATTCTCCATCTCAACTGTTATGGTTTTTCCCTCAGAGAAGCTGCTGTCTGACGAATAGACTACCTTTACCGGGGTTGTGGCCTTACCCGTAAAGTCATAGAAATATAAAGGCATCTTGTTGGCAATTTCTGCAGTGATGTCTTTGAGGGCGTAGACCTCTTGACTATCTATTATTATTGCGTTTCCACTTCCGTCTGTTGCTTTACCTCCACTTGCAAACACCTTTCCACCAGCTTGTGAAAAATCCACATCTGTTAAAACCGTTCTATAATAAGGATGTTGTTTAATTTCACTAGCCCAGTTATTTTTGTAGACAAATGCAAATTTACTACTGGTACCATCAATTTTCCATCTCCAATAGTATTTGCCATAAACGTTGACTTTGTCTCCAGGAATAAAATCATCACCATTTGAATTTTTAAAAAGATATAGCTGAGTTGCTTCACTCCACTTCGCACTGGGATTCAAATCCATCCCTGTCGTATCAAGATATACATAGTTAGAATCCAGTCCTCCTGCTGCCTTTCTGAGTGCAACCTTCGCCACACGGCTGGCTTTTCTCATTTCGCCGCCCATGTCGTACAGGCTTCCGTCCTGCTGGATTTCTTCTGTTGCTTCCTTTCCGACAGTTTCCTTTAAAGGGGCTTTTTCTTTACTGCCCTCCTCTGTGCCGGTTTCTGTTGTTTCGGTCTGTTTGGTCTCTTCCCCCGTCTGCTTGCTTTCCGATGCAGTTTCTCTGTTGTTTTCTTCTGTATTTTCCTGTTTGGAGCCTTCTGTGGCAGGCTCGGTTCCCCGTTCCAGGGTTTCTACGGTCTTTGCCTCAACCGTTTCGCTCAGCACCTCCAGGTGAAAAAAACAGGTCTCGCACCTTGCCTCCTGCTCCCAGGCAGCTTCTGCTGCCGGATCGCTGTCCGGAGTATTTCCTTCGGAGCCTGCAGCGTCGTTTTCTGTTTCCGGTGCAGAGGGCACATTGTTTTCCGTTTCATAGCTTGTCTCTGTGCCAGTCTCGGTTTCCGGTTTAAGATCTGCTTTGGTCTCGGTTTCTACTGTAGTATGGGTTTCTGTAGCAGTCTCCGTCTGGAATCTGTTTTCTGTTTCAGACTCGTTTTCTGTCTTTGTCTTGGTTTCGGTTTCCGTCTGTGTTTCTGTCTCGGTCTGCGTCTCGGTTTCCGTTTCCGTCTCAGTCTCTGTTTCGGTCTGCGTCTCGGTTTCTGTTTCCGCTTCGATTCTTTCGATGGTCATCTGATAGCAGGGTGCTGCCAGACTGTTCCAGTCAATTTCGATGACATCTGTTTGGATGGCTGCATCAAAGGAGGTGCCCAGGAAAAACTGCACATGGTCATATGCCTGATCCAGGGTGTACTGATAAATATCCTCGCCTTTCGTGGACGCAATCATCCGAACCGGCTCTGCAGAAAGCTCCTGTCTGTCGCCCTCCTGCTCTGTCCAGGCATAAAGGAATACGCCAGACTTTAAGAACTCCGGATCCTCTTTGATCTTCGATGCATCGAAATAAATCATATAATGAAGGTTTACCCAGCTGCCTGTGGATTCTTCTCCGTCTACCTTCTCCAGTACAAAGCAGGGATCCTGGAAGTCCCATTCCGTATAAACCGGTGTGGTCGCTTCCGTATAATCCCATCCGTCTGTCCCGGCCATAAAGGCGATATATTCATAAGGTCTGTCCAGACAGTATTCGTAAATTCCATTCCCCTTATCAGAGGGCTTCATCTCAACAGGTGCGTCCTCTGCACTGCTTTCTTCCGAATCATATGCATAGACGCTGACGCCGTTCTTACAGAACTCACTGTACTGGCTTCCATCAAAATATACAGTATACAGTCCGTAAAAGCTGCCTGTCCCGGTCAGGTCTTCTCCCTGAAGCCGATAGCAGGGTGCCTGTAAGGACCAGTCTATCGTAAGCTCCCCTGTGGTGTTTTTGTTTTCTTTTTTCTGTCCCTGGCAAAATACAACATGCTCATATTTCCGGGTCAGACCCAGCTGCCAGATCTCCTGCTGTCCCTCTGTCTTTTCCAGCTTCACCGGCTCTGCAGCTTCTGCCTCTGCTGCATCGTCATAAGCGTATGCATAGATCCCTTTGGATGCCAGCGCCTCTGCTGTGCTGCTTCCTGAAAGATCCAGGTATACGGCATATGGAGTTTCTTCCTTCGCTTTGACTCTGTTTCCTTCTGCAAACATGCCAGTTCCCGATACCATTTCCAATATCAAAAGTAAGCTCAGAAAAAAGCTGACAGATCTTTTTATTTTTTTCCGTTTCTCTGGTGATATTGCCGCTTTCCACATACCGATTTTCCTTTCCCCCTGTTTCGTTCCTTCTGTTTCACAATGGTTTTTATGCCTTAATTTCAATTTAACTAAATTGTAGATTTTTTTCTGTGCAAAGGCAATAGCATCGGCATATTGAATATTTCAGATTTATATTAAAAATTTAAGAACTTTTCACAAATATCGTTATTAAGAATATATGCATTTTTTTTACCGCATATATTTTTGTATTTCATTCATTTCCTATCATCCTAATATGTTAAAGATAACATTTCTAGTATCCCATCTCATATTTTTTATATTGTTTTCAGGACTTTTGTGCATTTTGCTGTGCCTGTATTTCCTGCCGCCGGCCGTCTGCGTAACTGTGCTGCATGATGCAGCTGTTGGTGCTCCGGTTTTTCTGACAAAGAACGGACGCGGCAGATATGCAATTCTCGATATGCAGAATTTTGAAAAGACACAGACAACCATCCGGCTGATGAATGAACTTGCAAAAGGCCGGTCAGAGAATCTTTCCCTGACCGGCCTTGCTCAATCTTATTCTTTGACAAACAACTCGTAATCATTCCACGCCCTTTGGTGCAAAGGGATCCTCATAGATTGCATACACACCCGGGCGGCAGAGCTGTCCGGAGCCGTTGACCGCGGAGCGCACGCCGTCGATGGCCGGGTCGGAATAGGTGCAGAACCATTTTTCCATCCTGCCCTTTAATTGGGTTACCAGTTTTTTATATTCCGGTAAACCGTACAGATTCTTCTCTTCTCCCGGATCGTCCACGAGGTGATACAGCTCATGTTTTCCATAGGGATACCGGTGCACATATTTCCATTCTTTCGTCCGGATCATGCGGACAGGCCCGTATTCGTCAAAGATCACGACCTCATCGCGGTGCTCCCTCTGCTCGCCTTTTAAAAGCTCTGTAAAGCTTCTTCCGGGAAGTCCCGTAGGCTGCTTGTCGGAAAGTCCCGTCAGCTTAAGGATCGTCGGGAGCAGATCGCAGGCGCTTATCATTTCGCTGCAGACGGTATTGGCAGGAATGTGCCCCGGCCAGGAAATCAGAAACGGCACCTTAACTGCGGAATCATACATATTCATCGGGAATGTCCCGTTGCCCTTCCCCCAGACGCCATGCTGTCCCATGCTCATTCCATTGTCCGCTGTAAAGAGGATCACGGTATTGTCTGCCAGCCCCTGCTCTTCTACTGCATCCAGCAGTCTGCCGATCTGTTCATCCATCGCGCTGATCGCCGCAAAATAGCCCCGCAGATTTTCTTCCCTCTTACCGGTTCCATATACCGCGCCGGTGCGCAGATCGGGATGATCCGGCACGTTGGGAATGCTGGGAAACGTGCAGCCATCGTAGTAATCGATCCACTTTGCAGGATGGTGCTCCTTTTCCCAGGGAGAATGGGGTGCAGTATAGTGGACAGACAGATAAAACGGGTCATCCCCTTCGCCCAGCTCTTTTAAATATTCCAGTGCACGGTCCGTGATCAGATCTGTCACATATTCCCCATGATGCACGGTGATTTCTCCATGGTCCACCATGTCCGGGTGGTAATAGCAGCAGCCGCCCATGCCGATGGTGTACCACTCCTGAAAGCCCTGCTGCGGTTCGATGCTGTTGCCCAGGTGCCATTTTCCGGAGAGTGCACAGTGATAGCCGTTCTGCGCCAGAATGTCCGTATAGGTGGGCTGTCCTTCCAGATAGGAAATCGGCTTCCGTTCCTGCTTATAGCCCTCGAAATAAGGATTTTCCTTTCCCTGGGCGGCAAATTTCTCGCCGTCTAAGTTTCCGCTTCTGAGCCAATCCTGTACGCCGTGAGCGGAAGGCATTTTCCCGGTCAGAATGGATGCCCTCGCCGGAGAGCATACCGGCGAGGCACAGAAGAAGCTGTCAAACCGCATTCCCTGTTCTGCAATTCTGTCCAGGTTGGGCGTATAAAGCTCCGGTGTCCCGGCGCAGTGCATCGCCCAGGGACCCTGATCGTCTGCCAGAATCATGATAATATTCGGTTTTTTCTCTGTTTTTTCCATATTATTACATTTTCCTTTTTACTGCTTTGCTTTTGTTTTCTGATACTCTGCATTGACTGCCTCAAGGATCTCTTCACCGCCCTGACTTCTCCAGGACTTGCTCAGCTGCTCTACACCCTCTTCGATGGAAAGCTTACCCTGCAGCATATCCGAAAAGTACTGGGTGTAAATATCGTCCACTGCGGCGCCGTTTTCGATCTCAACCTGCGTTTTCTGCTTAATCAGGTTCGGAACCTGGCACTGGGTCGCAAGATCAACGGTATGCAGCGCACGTTCCCGGTTCGGATCGGTTACAGGGATGTAGTTGCTCTCCAGAGGCCAGTAGAAGGAGCCCCACGCCAGCGCGTGCGCCCAGCCATTGGGCGAGAAAGCATCCTTTGCACGCTCTTCTTCGTTGAAGACGATTTCGTCGCCATCCTTGGTGTAATGAATACCTTCGATACCAAGACGCAGCAGGTTATTTCCTTCCTCCGAAACCATGAAGTCCACAAATGCTGCCGCTTTGTCAGGGTTCTTGCAGGCTGCGGTGATACAGGTCATCATACCGCTCTTGCCCTGCTTGCTTAAGCCTCTCGCGCCGTCCGGACCTGCGGGGGAAAGATCATAGCAGATCGAAGCGTCCGGGAACAGCTCTCTGACGCTGTTTTCATGACGGGTCACATGACGGAACAGGGGTGCAGGCATCATGCCGGCTTTGCCCTGATAGAACTTTTCTTCTTTTTTAGACATATCATTCAACATCAGCTCCGGATCGATCGCACCTGCATCCCACAGCTCTTTGATGTAGGTCATGCCCTTTACAAACGCAGGATCTTCAAAAACGGGGATTACCTGATCGTTTTCATCCAGCGAATAGTCCGCATAGGGTAGTCCGTATGCGAAAAATACCCAGTCAAACTGTCCCGGCTTTTCTGCCGTGTAGCCGTATGTATTGTTCTGTCCGTCGCCGTCCGGATCGTCGTTTGTGAAAGCGAGCATGACGTCTTTCATTTCATCCAACGTCTGCGGATAGGACAATCCCAAATTATCCAGCCAGTCCTGACGCATCACGATCAGGGTATTGGCCACACTGTACTGTGTAATAAACGGCATGCCGTAATATTTTCCATTTTGTGCCGACCACTCGTAATTTTCCAGCCATGCCTTCATGCTCGGGAAGGAATCCATGTAATCATTCAGCGGAATAACCATTCCATCATCAATCCACTGCTGGGTTGCGCTCGTCCCGTATGCACCAGTTACCACATCCGGGAAATCGCCGGACGCCATCGCAACGTTGACCTTTTCCGTATTGGCTTCCGGAACGATTTCAACCGTCAGGTCTATGCCGAGTTTTTCGTTGATCGCTTCAATAATGCGGTCGTTATCCTGAATTGCTTCTGCCGCAGTGTCGCCGGTCGTCAGCCAACGGATCGGAACCCGCTCTGCAGAATCCGCAGTGTTCTGACCACCCGAAGCGCTGTTGCCGCAGCCTGCTGCCAGAATCGTTGTCGCTGCCATCGCTGTTGCCAGAAATGCACACTTACTTCTTTTTCTCATTTTGTTCCCTCTTTCTTTCCCTTTTATATTTTACCCCTTCACTGCGCCTGCCGTCATCCCTGCTGTGAAATATTTTTGGAAAAACGGATACGCGCACATGATCGGAATAATTGCCAGCATCACAGCCGCCATCTTCATCGGCTGTCCTAATAAAAACAGGCTTTCTCCGCCGCTGGAATATGCTGCGTCATTCTGAAACAGCATCGACCGTAAAAACAGCTGCAGCGGCCATGCTTCTTTCTTATTGATATACATAATCGCCGAGAAAAAGTCGTTCCAGTGATCGACTGCATAAAACAGCGTCACCGTCGTCAGCGCCGGTTTGGAAATCGGAAGCATGATCCTAAACAATACGCCGATCTCCGTACATCCGTCCAAAAGCGCCGCTTCCTCCAGCTCCATCGGAAGCTCCAAGAAGAAGTTTCTTAAAATAATCAGGTTGTAGGTGTTGACCGCCGACGGCAGGATCATCGCCCACAGCGAATTCATCAGATGCAGATCCTTTACAACGATGTAGGTCGGAATAATTCCGCCGGTAAACATCATCGTAAACACTGCCAGAAACATGAAGAACCGCTGTCCCTTTAAATCCTTTTTCGACAGCACATACGCCGCCATCGTCGTAATCAGCATGTTGATCAGTGTGCCGACAACCGTGATAAAAATCGAGTTCGCATACGATCTCCACAGATCGAAGCTTTTTAACATATAGGCATAGCCTTCAAACGACCATTCGTCCGGCCATAAATGGATGTTCGTCGCCAGATAGCTTTTCAGCGAGGAAAACGAAACAACCAGGCAGTCCCAGAACGGGTAAAAGGTTGTCAGCCCCAGCAGAATCAGAAAAATCAGATTTACTGTGTCAAAAATCCTGCTGCCGACAGAAACCTTGATTTTTTTCGGCTTTTCCCTGCTCATCAGTAAATTCCCTCCTCTCCTGCCATGCGTGCTGTCTTGTTTGCAATGACAACCAGTGCAAAGTTGATCACGGATTTAAACAAGCCGACCGCTGTCGCCAGCTCAAATTTGCCTTCCTGCAAGCCCATCCGGTATACATAGGTATCGATGATATCCGCCGTCCCGTATACGCCTGGATGATACAATACGAAAATCTGTTCAAAGCCCGCCTGCATCAGTCCGCCGATTCTCGTAATCAGCACAACGATAATAATAGAACGGATACACGGCAATGTGATATGTAACAGCTTCTGCCACCGGTTCGCCCCGTCCACGGTCGCCGCCTCGTACAGCTGCGGATCGATTCCGGTGATCGCCGCCAGATAGATAATCGTGTTCCAGCCGAACGTTTTCCAGATCATCGAAACGACCATCGTGCCGACGAAATACTTTTCATCTGTCAAAAATCCGATCGGTGCAAAGCCGAGCGCCTTGATGACGCCGTTGACAATACCCGAATCCATCGATAACAGGCTTGTCAGAATACCGCCCAGAACGACCCAGGAAATAAAATTCGGAATGTAAATCGCTGTCTGGATGACCCGTTTTACCTTTCCAAGCCGCAGCTCATTTAAAAGCAGCGCAATGATAATCGGAAACGGAAATCCGAAAATCAGTCGGATCAGGCTGATCCGGATCGTGTTCCAGAAAACGGAATAAAACTTTTCCATTCCAAACAGCTTTTGGAACATTTCCGTCCCCGCCCACGGACTTTTCCAGATTCCAAGCATCGGATTGAAATCCTTGAATGCAATTGTTACGCCGTACATCGGAACGTAACAGAAAATGATGTAATACAGAATCGCCGGAAGCAGCATCAGATACAGATATTTATGCTTCCAGAAATACAGTGCTGCCTTCTGCAGGCCCCCCTGCTGTCGGCCCTTTGAAAGTGCTGCGGTTTTTTCCCTCTTTCCCGTCATGTACCTTCCTCCCTCTCTTTTTTTCTGAAACAGTCCTGTTCCGTAAATGCTGCCCGCCTGGTGGCTGCAGCCCCTTTGCGTTTTTTTGTTTCCGTTTCTGAGGTCATTATATAAAAACACAGCTCTGTTAAAAATTAAAAAATCCGACCTGTTTTGTTACATTTATAACGATTTCAAAAAAGCCTTGATCTATCACCCCCTTTATTGACTTTTTGCAACTTTTTGACTTTATTTTTTGCAGATTCATCGGATTTTTGCTATCCATTTTTGCACTCCCTTTCTTTTGCTTTGTGCATTTTTTCGGTATAATGGTGTCAGAACCAATCAAAGGGAGGCAATTGTTTTGATATCATTCGATCGTTCCATGCAAAAGAAAAAGCTGAAAAATATCATTCGCTCGAGACACTTTTCTTCCTGTTTTTTTATTCTGGCACTATTGTCCACGATCCTGTTTTTTGTTTCCACACTCTTAAACATCTGGCAGAACAGTCTGCAGTTAAAGGAACAGCTGGAGGCGAAGGCAGACGCTGCCTATTCCAATATCGAAAATACTTTTTCCGTTATGAAGGTAGGTTCTGTTTTTATCGCAAAGCTTGCCTCCGTAAACCACATCCTCGTTTCACCGGATCCTACCATCGATTATTTTTCCCGTATGATCAATGATATTTCTCCGTACACACAGCTGTACTCCTTCGAAACGATCTGTCTGTATTTTGACCGCAGTGAACGGGTTTTCGATTCCAGTGGAGGCATGTACACCTACAGTGATTTTTATAACCCGGATTTTCTCCGGATCCTTTCGGAAATGGATACGGAGGAGGCCTGGGTTGTAAACATTCCTTATGAGCGCTACTACAGTCCGCGTCCCGCTGTGCCGGTTGTGGTCTATGCCCACAGTCTGCCTTTGTATTCCTCCAACCCGAAGGGTTATATCACAATTTCCTATGCTATGCGGGAGCTGCGCAGGGATGCTGCTGCCATTCTTTCCGACAACAGCTATCATGCTGTCGTTACCTTTTGCGATCAGCTTATCTATGCCACGGATGCAGATTTGTACGAGCGGTGGGATCCTTCTCTGTCCGCTGATGAAAATGAGTCCCTGCTTTTTCCCGATTATAATGCCTATCCTGCCGTTCAGAACTCCAATACGCTGCAGTGTACCTACTATGTGTCCACCACAGAGCATTTAAAAGCAGTTGCTCCATTTCTTTCAAGACATTTTTGTGAATACTTATTTACATTATTCTGTTGTTTTTTACTTTCTGCTTTCTACAGCATGATTTTGTTAAAACCCGTGGATGACATTATGGAAAAGCTCGGCATCACGCCCTACACCCTCGGTCTGTCCGACGATCATGATGAATTTTTCCGCTTAAACTCCGCCCTGGACAGTCTGACTGCCCAGGTCTCAGAGGTGCATTCCGTCCTGCACGAAAAGGAACAACTCGTCCGGGAGCGTCTGCTGCTTGGTATCCTCCATGCCTCTGTCGATGTCACTGCCCTGCCTCAGGAATATATGAAATACGGTCTGGTCTTTCCGTATCGCTTCTTTTCCCTGATCCTCATCCACATGCCTGCCCTCGAGATCATGGAGGATTTCACAAAAAAAGAGCAGCTGCGTCTCGTTGTCCTATCCAGCGCTTCGGAGGCATTTTCCGTCCTCGGCAAAGCCTACGGCATCCATACAAATGGGCAGAATATCGGCATCTTGCTCAATACCTCCATCGCAGAAGCAGAGCTGACGGCAGAATTAAAGCGCCTCTGCAGCGCTATTTCCCAACGCATGCAGCAGACGCTTTCCATTGATCCATTCTTTTCAATTGTATTATGTGAGCAGGCATCGCCCTCCTACCAGAAATCCTGGCAGCTGGCCCGCAGAAACCTTTTGTTCACTTCTCCGGAAACAGAGGATTTTATGATCATCGGTCATCAGGAGGATCTGACCTCCTCCCTGGATTCCAACCTGTCCATCCAGCTTTCTCGTGCGCTGATCGACCGCGATCAGGCTGCTGCCCACAAAATCGCCGACAGCTTTTTTTCCAGCTATCTGGAAACAGCAAACACCCAGGAAGCCAGGAAGCTTACAACGATCCTCCTGTGCGAGGTCTATGTGGCGCTGCTTGATTTCGGGGATGACATTCCGGACACCCAGCTGAGCCCCTACCTCAAAAAGCTGGAAAATGCTGCGGATCCTTCCGAATGCAGCCGAATCTTCTTTTCCTGCATCCAGGGACTTTTAAATGCCAAAACAAAAACCTCCATGGAAGCTCATACTTATATCTGCCAGGCGATTTCCTATATCCAGCAGCACTACAGGGAGGAGCTTTCCGTCCCTCAGATCGCGGACGCCGTTGGTTTAAACCCGGTCTATCTTTCCAGGCTCTTCAAGCTCGACACCGGAAAAACGCTCTCCGAGTACTTAAACTGCTACCGCACGAAATGTTCCCTCGCGCTGCTGACCGACACTGCCGACACGATCCAGTCGATCAGCCAGAAGGTCGGCTACTCCGACGTCCGAAGCTATATCCGTTTCTTTAAGAAATATTATGACGCGACACCCAGTGAGTACAGAAGGGGGGCGGTTGGAAAATGATTCCAGACAAGTCATTACTGAAAAAATATTTGATTTTTTTGCCACGAAAATCCACTTTGTCCGTTCCAGCATATTTTGCACCACTTCTTGACAGAACAAGCCGCCTTCTCTATACTTATGACACTTGAAAAAAACACAGCTGCCGCACTTTGCGGCAGAACGGAGGATCTTGTGACAGACAAAAAGCTGATATCATCTTTACAGGGGCTGCGGGCAGTCGCATTTCTGAGCGTGGTGCTGTCCCATTGTGGGGCACCGTGGCTGGGGCCGTGGGCAATTTCCGTATTCGTGGCGCTGTCCGGTTTTCTGATGACCTGCAACTATTACGACCGCCCGCGCACAGCACCGGGTCTGCGGTCTGCCATGGTCTTTTCCTTTCAAAAAATACGCAAGTTGTATCCGCTGCACCTTATTATGATGGCTGCTGCCCTGCTCTTTGTGCTGAAGGGGCTTCTGGCGCAGCCCTCTGCCCGTGGAGTGCTGTCCTGTGCAGCGCAGCTTGTGATAAGCATTTTCCTGCTGCAAACATGGATCCCCTCCAGCCGTTTCTGGTTCTGTCTGAACGGCGTAGCGTGGTATCTTTCGGTGCAGGCTTTTCTGTATGCTATTTTTCCCTGGCTGCTCGCCGTGCTGAAAAAGGCCGATGCTCGCAGACTGCGCTGCATCGCTGCCGCGATTTTCTGCGCGCAGTGTCTTTTCTCCCTTGTAATCTGGAAAGCCGGACTCAGTGGGAATGCCGTATTTTACCTGACCTATCTGTGTCCTCTTTTCCGGGCAGGAGATTTTGCCATCAGCTGCTGTATGGGCTGTCTTTACCGCAGCCGCAAAGAGGAGCGCACGCCCTACGGTGCCTGTTCTCTTCTGGAGCTGGCAGCTGTGCTGTTTTCGGGCGGCTGCTTTTTCATCGCTGCAGGGCAGGTGGGAGTTTTGGGCGCAACGGCCTTCCGCTACAACGTGCTGTTTACTCCTTCTGCGGTGCTGCTGGTCTGGCTGCTCGCCATCGGCAAGGGGATGATTTCCCGGCTGCTTTCCGCAAAGCCTTTTTTGTGGCTGGCCGGGCTGTCGCCTTACGGCTTTCTGATCCATCAGGTACTGATCCGGTATATGGATCTTGCTGCAAACAAGTTTGGTCTTACGGTACATCCTGTGGTCTGGACTCTGACCGTATTTTTACTCACGCTCTGCCTGAGCAGCTTTTGCAGGGCGTTGGAACGCCGGGTGGGGAGGCGTCATGCCAAATCTGCCGCACAGTGAGCCTTTGACTTTCTTCCGTAAACGTCAACGGTTTATACCCATCACCATTTTTCTGAGTGCATTCACTTCATTTTTTCTGAGTGCATTCACTTCATTTTTCTGCTCATTTCTGCACACGCTTTTTTCGCATGTCGAGTTTGTGTCAAGTGCGCGCAGACACAAATCTCGCGATTGAAAAATTTTATTTTTCAATCCAGTCCCTTATTCTGAAGCATGGACAGAGTCCAGTCATCCAGCTTTGTCAGCTCTGCACCGACCATCAGCGGGGAACGGAAAAATGTCCACAGCGTCATAACCGTCTTCTTAATCGTAGCTGTTCCAGCCCATCGGCGGTGTTGCGGCAAACTTGTTCTTGTTCATTGTAGACTCCTTTCTGTTCATTTTTCTATTTATTCAAAAAATGCTCCCTATTCGGATACTCCTGGCGATATGCCCGGAGGGCGGCTTCCTGCAGCAGCGCAAATTCTTTCTCCATGCGCAGCAGGCGGGGTGCCTGAAAGGCAATTGCGCTGATCTGTTCGGCGATTTTTTTTGCAATTCCTTCTTCTGATAATTGTCCCATGCCAAATACCAGGGAGGTGAATCCTCTGCCCCCTCGGCTGACCTGAATGAACTTCAGAAATACATTATACAATTCCTCCAGAAGGATCTGTTGATAACACTCCTCTGACTGCATCGCTTCTGCCAGGCATAATGCAGAAAGAATCCGAGCTCCCATCCTTCTTCTGTCGCCCCCAAGGTCCAGAGTGCTTCCCTCCGCCAGATATTTCAGTTCCATCAGGCATTTGACAAATTCATCCTTCTGTAGTCTGTATTTTCCGTATCGGGCTGTCCAGAGCCGGTTTCTGTATTCTTCCGCCCAGGCTTCTTCCTCTCCTGCATGCGCTTTTAAGATCTGCTGCCGTTTTGCCGGATCTGTCTCCCGGTAAAAATCATGGCTCCATGTTTTTTCCATCTGCTTCTTCCTCTTCTGCGTTTAAATATTCCTCTATATTGCTGCCGTCCACCTTCTTGTATTCCGAAAAATAGTACCGTCCATCTTTCAGACTTTCCTGGTCGAGGTCCTTTCCCTCAAACAGCGTCACTGCCATTTTTGCCATTTCCTTTGCCTGGTCCACTCTGTCATTGTAAATGCTGCCTTGCATTTCTCCGGCCTTTACGGCCTCCAGTGCGTCTTCCAGGCCATCGATCCCAAAGATCACCGGCCAGTCTTTGCGGATATAGCCTACTTTCCGGTAGGCTTCCACAGCCCCCAGTGCCATCTCATCGTTATTGGATAGGACCAGTTCGATCTCTGTTCCATATTGGCTGATCAGACGGTTCATACGATTCTCCGCCTGCCCCCGGTTCCAGTCCGCAAACTGATAGCTTAATTTTTCCAGTGAAACATTGTTCTTCATCAGTGTTTTTACCGAATACTCTGTTCTGCTGATGGCATCCTGATGTCCTGCTTCCCCTTCCAGAAGTACATACTGGATCTTTCCATCCTCATTTTTGTCCACTTCCGGATGGCTGTTGATATATTCTGCTGCGATCTCTCCCTGCATGATCCCGGACTGTTCCGCATCACAGCCCACATAATACAGCTTATCCCACTGCATCAGATCTTCCTTTACCGGCTCCCTGTTAAAGAAGATCACCGGAATATTTTCGTTTCTTGCCATCCGGATGATCCGGTACGGTGCTGTCCGGTCTACAAGATTGACGCAGAGCACATCACAGCCCGCATCAATCATTTCCTCTACCTTTTCGTTCTGTTCCTGCTGATCGTCGTTTCCGCTTTTTATCGATACGATGATCCGCCGTTCTTCGCTTTCCATGGTTTTCAGATGCGCCTTCAATTCATCCGTCAGTGCGTTGATAAAGGGGTCATCCTGACTGTAGGTGATTACTCCCACACGCAGAGTTTTCTCTGTCTGGCCTGACTGATCGGAACACCCGGACAGCGCAAGGACCAAACTCCCTATTATAGCAGATAATACCATTGCCATTCTTCTTTTCTTTTTATTCATAGGAATATAAAAACCTTTCTAAATCATCGTCCATAGAAAAACTATCTTTCTGAAACACTTTATATTCTGTTGTATATCCCTGCATTTTATAGAACTTATGCTCTATCTTTCTGACCATCTCTTCCACACTTCTATAACCGATTTCATATCCATCCGGCACAATAAGTCCCTGGATATTTCCCTGATCCAAAAGTGCGATCGTCCTCAGACTGTAGCCCACACCATAGAGCTCTGCGCCCATGTATTTTCCATTTTCTGCCTGTTCTCCAAGCTCTTCCAGAACTCCGGCATCCAACACCACAAGGGTATCTGCCCTTTTTTCTGCCCCTATCCGTTCCACGATGTTCTGTTCTTTTCTCCGATAGATACACCAGTGGATCTCACTGCCGCTGCCTTCCAGTGCCTCTTTCAATCCGCTGATCTCTGACTGTACCGCCTCAGACATCTTCCAGTCGGCAATAATTCCAATCTTTCGCTCTTTCGTTCTCAGCTGTTCTCCCAGACTTCTTCCGATCTCCCGATAATCCGGCTGGATCGCAGGACTGGCAGCTTCTCCCTCTTTTACCGCCAGGCTGTCTGCCATCAGCAAATAGGGTTTATTTCCGCACTCTTTTTTCAGCATATTTTCGGTCTCGCGTCCGGGTGCAGGATACAGGATAAAGCCATCGATATCATTGTCCTTCTGTTCTTTGATAAATTCTCTTTCCGCCTCCGGTCCGTCGATCTCATCGGTGTTACAGATGATCATGTGGACATTGTTCTCTGCTGCAAACTGTTTCATCCCCTTGATCAGGGCATCCCAACGCTTATCGCCGGACTCCGGAAGGATTACGGCAATCCTGGTCTCTGCAACGTTCTGATCAAAAATCTTCCATACAAAGAAGACCGCCAGCATCAGCAAAAAAAGCTCAATTATAAGAAATTTAATCCGATTCTTTTTCATCTGCCGATCTCCTCTGGATATATTTTTGTGATTCCAGTCTTTCTGCATTTTCCGGTGTATATGGAATTGCAGGAATACGGATCGTGACCCTCGTTCCTTCATCCGGTTCACTTTCTATAGACAGACCATATTTTTCTCCAAACATCAGCCGGATTCTGGAATGCACATTGATCACCCCAACGCCGGAGCCGTGCTTCGGAACTTTGCTGTTGTCCGTCAGGATTTTTTCCAGAACCTCTTCCGGCATACCCATACCGTTGTCTTCAATGGTGATCAGGATGTCCTCCTCTTTCTTTTCTCCACTGACGATAATCCTGCCGTCCTCATCCTCATCCATATTTCCAACACCATAATAAATAGCATTTTCCAGAATAGGCTGGATCACCAGCTTTACGATGCAGTAGTTTTCGATCTCTTTCTCGATCCGGAATTCTGTTTTAAATCGTTCTTTGTACCGTGCCAGCTGGATATTCATGTAGCTTCTGCTGTGCTGCAGCTCGTCTTTGATAGAGATAATGGTCTTTCCCCTGGACAGGCTGACACGAAGCAGTTTTGCCAGTTCAGAGATCATACGGACTGCTCCTTCATTTTCCTGGGCTTCCACCATCCAGGTGATGGATTCCAGTGTATTATACAGAAAATGAGGATTGATCTGGCTTTGCAGGGCATCCAGTTCACTTTTTCTCCGTTCATTTTGCTGTCGGATGATCTCATCCATCAGTTCTTCGATCTGCTCATAAGACTTCTGTACCGAATGTCCCAGATGACGGATCTCAGAGGAGCCTCCAATATAAATATCCGGCTTTCCTCCTGCTTCATAGGTCTTAACAGAAGCATCCAGCTCCCGGATCGGTTTGGATATCTTCCGGGATACCAGCTGGTTTCCCTCCAAAAGCATGACCAGCAGGACTAAAATAGTGGCAAATACATAGTAACGGAAATTTTTAAAGTTTGACTCCTGCACACTCTTGGGCACAACACCGATCATCTTCCAGCCGGTATAAGCTACGCTTCTGACAATCACGGTCTCGTTCTGACCATCGGCACGGATCTCGTAGGTTCCATTCTCATACTTTGTAGCTTCCAGACTGTTTTCTTTAAATAATCCGCGGTTTAATTCCGTTTCCCGGGGATGATAGATCATCTCTCCACTCTGGCTGCTCAGATAATAATAGATCCCATCGGAAGAATCGTTGATCTGTTTCATGACATCCCGGATCACAGAATATTTCATATCCAGTAAAAGAACGCCGGTTTCCGGTATTTCTCCTTTATTGACATCCACATAGCTGCTCAGAGAAACCACCCACTGGTACCGATAGGCTCCGTCTTCAAACAATTCCTGGATATGGGGTGTGGAAAAATGTACATTTTCAATTGCATTTTCTGCATTTTTATACCACTCCTGAGTCTGCACCTGCACATTTTTCTTTTCTAACGCCACCGGCTCCGATGCGATCAGTTTTCCTTCATGGTCATACAATGCCACACTCTGAACCTTATCGGAGTTGGTCTCATAAAGAAGACTGAATTGCTCCACAAATTCCCGGCTGGATATATCAAACTGCTGAACCACGTTATAGTTTGCTCCATTAAAGATCTGGCGAATATCCAGCAGATCTGCATTTAACCGGTCTACAGTTCCCTCCACGGTTGCTTCCGTGTTGTCCACTGCTGTTTTTTCCAATGCCAGCTTGAAGCGATGGTACAGCAACAGTCCCATGACAATGATCGTGACCAATGAGATTGCCATAAGGACAGATAGAATGATCGTCTGTATGTTAAATACGGTACTTTTTTTACTTTTCGTTTTCTTTTTTCCCGGAGGCTCTGTATTTGGATGGGGAAACGCCGAATTTCTTTTTAAACACATAACTGAAGTAATTTGCATCCTGATATCCTACTTTTTCTGCTATCTTATAGCTTTTTTCATCGGTATTGAGTACCAGTTCTTCTGCTCTGTCCATTCGGTAATCCGTAAGATAAGTGACAAAGGGCTGCCCTGTTTCCTTCTTAAAAATAGAAGAAAAGTAGGAATTGGATACCCCAAGATCTGCACATACCTCATCCAGTGAAATGTCAGGCTCCATATATCTTTGCTTTACAATATTCTGTGCGTCAGTGATCATACGTCTGGAGGTACTGTTTCTGGTACTTTTCAGTTTTTCGCTGATGGCTGTAGACATATTGATGATCCAGTTTGTCATGGAGGTTTCGTCTAACTGGGTGACTCTTTCGTAAAGGTTTTGTACATTTCCGGAGATATCATTAAAATCCATAGAATTATTGGCACAAAACTTGAAAAATCCGCTGACAATCTCCATGGTAGCCAGATTATACTGACTGATGGTATCTGCATTCTTATGGAGTTTTTCTATCTCCTTGATCGCTTCTTTCCGGATCTCCTCCTGATCTCCCACGTGAATGGCACGGAACAGATCCTGCATTCTTGTTTCTTCCAGGGGAACCGTCTTTTTGGACTCTTTCGGTACTATCTCTGCAATATTGATCGCTCGTTTGGTTCCATATAAGACACGGTAGGACACTGCCTCTCTGGCTCCCTCGTAAGAGATGCTGATATCATGCAGACTATTGCATACGGTTCCGATTCCTGCAGTAACCGCCGCCCCCATAATTCTCCATGCCCAGCGACAGAATCGGTCACAGCTATCCGTCAATTGGGCCATCTCCTCTTCTGAATGAAGCTCCATGATCAAAATTGTGTTGCCCATATAGATAAATTCCTGACAATTACAGTTCTCTGTCAGCCGCTGTTTCACTTCTCGTTCCACGGACATGGATAACAATAAGGGATTCATGCCATCCGGCACATCATTTTCCGAAGTATGAAAGATAATGCAGCAAAACAAAGGTCCTTTCATATCTACCCGATAGTTCTGAAGAAATCGTTCATAGTCCTCTTCGCCAACTCTTCCCTCGATCAGGGAAATAAAGAAATTGGACTGCAGCTTTGGCAGCACTTCCTGAAAATAATCCTCCAGTTTTTTTACATTTAATTTTTCTTCCCGTTCCTTGTCCAGGGTATTTTTCAGCTTCACCAGACTGTCTGACAGCTCTGTGGCGCTGATGGGTTTCAGCATATATTCTTTGATTTCCAGATGAACCGCTTCTTTTGCATATTCAAATTCGTCAAAGCCTGTACAAAGCATAATGTAAATATTCGGATAGTCCTGGTTCAGCTTTCTGGCCAGCTCCAGCCCATCCATGTAAGGCATCTTAATATCCGTCAGCACCACGTCCGGCTGAAGCTTTTCCACCAGCTCCAGGGCCTTCACGCCATTGGTGGCACTGCCTACCACATCAAATCCCAGATCATTCCAGCGGATCTTCTGTTTCATGATATCGATGACCTCCACCTCATCATCGACAAGAATCACTTTATATTGTTCCATGCTTATCCCCTTCTTTTTATCCCTTCTTTTTATCCCTTCTTTTTATCCCTTTCTTATTATAGCAGAATTTGCTTTCTTCTGAAGGAATATATAAAAAATTTACCAAAAGAGTAAATAAGAATGTGCCTTGGCACATTCTCGCGCCGAGGCGC
>OFSD01000392.1_pt1 | contig 38135 bp, 27 predicted proteins | sample 1543191 | NCBI WGS metagenome assembly OFSD01 (sample SAMN04209221, study PRJEB22552) | human gut metagenome | biome: gut; material: feces | host: Homo sapiens | place: USA: Oklahoma
TGTTCCAAACGCCAAAGGCGTTGGTCAGGTTTTCTACGATCCAGTTGTTATCCAAATATAATCACCTCCCGCAAGGGAGCCGGGAGATCCGCCGCAAGGCAGTATCTCCCGGCTCTTTTCATTAAATCGCGCCGATGGCGGTCAGAATTTCCTTCGTAAAGGCGATCATTAAGCCACCAAATAAACAGAGGAAGCCCTGCGTCCTCTGGCTGGCATCGTGGGACTGGATCGACATACCCACCTGCACAATACCCCAGCCGAGAATGATGACGCCCAGCGCCTTGATGATGCTGAAGATAAAATCGGAAAGGTTATTTACAATATCCAGCGGATCGCCGCCCGCCGCCATTGCGGGCGTGACGCAGCAAAGGCAGAGGACGGCAGCACCCGCCGCCGTCCAGTAACGCCGCTTCCACTTGTCAGGTTTTATCATGCTGTTTTTCTTCTGTTTGCTCATGTTCGTTTTCCTCCATATCAATAAATTCGTAATCGTCCAGTGATTTGAACGCATAGGGCAGGTCAGGCAGCGCGTAATCCGGCGCGCCCTGCGGCTTGTGGATGTATGGCTTTGCCTTGCCGTCCAAGGTCAATTTGATGTTGGGATGGCGCTTAAGGTTATATTTCCGGTCGATCACCGGGTCCTCGCCGCGGATAAATAAAATTGCTTTATTGGTGTCCAATTTGCGGACTTCATCAACGGTCATGAGGTCGCGGCCCGTCTGCTGATAATTCGTGGTGCTGGAGCCGTTCCGCCCCTTGGTCAGTCCCCGTGTGCGGGTAGCCAGTGTCTCCCGCCCCAGCAGCTTTACGATAAACTCCAGCGAAGCGGGCTCGTTGCCGCCGCCAAGGAATAAAAGCGTGTCGCAGTTGCCGATGATGCTCTCGTGTTCCTTTTCGTACAGCGCCTTGATCTGCTGCACATTCTGCACGATGATGTTCAGCCCGATATTGTAGCTGCGGCAGGTAGCGAGGATCTTCGGATAGCTCTCCGGCTGCGCTACATTGGCCCATTCGTCCTGAATGACGCGCACGGGGACGGGCAGCCGTCCGTTGTATTTCAGGTCCGCACGGCGGTATAGTTCCTGAAAGCATTGGGTATAGAGCATACCAACAAGGTAGTTCATGCTGCTGTCGTTGACGGGGATGACGCAGAAGATGGCGCGCTTGCACTCGCCGAGACTGCCGAAGTCCATCTCGTCCATTGAGGTCATGGCGGCGTACTGCGGAATATTGAAGGCCGCCAGCCGGACGGCAGCCGTCACAAGAATGGATTTTGCAGTCTTGCCGGCAGCTTGCTTGAAAACCTTATATTGCTTCACGGCGACGTGGGCGGGCTGCTCCTCCTCCAAGGCCCGGAACAGCATATCCAGAGGACTGCGGTACTGCTCGTCCTCCTCCCGCACGTCGGCAAAATTCATCATGTAGAGCATGGTCTCAAAGTTCTGCTCATCCTGCGGCGCTTCATGGATGAGGTAGAGCATGAGTGCGGAATCCAGCGCAACCTCAGCCTTTTCCCAGAAGGGGTCATTGCTGGAGGCGTTGCGGGGCGTAGTGTTCTTGATGAGGTTGTCGATGAGGGACAGCACATCCTTTTCCTCCCGCACATAGACGAAGGGATTGTAGCAGTCGGACTGTTCGGGGTCGATGAGATTGAATACCCGCACTTCATAGCCGAGAGACAGAAGAAGGCCCCCCGCAGCCTTCAGCAGTTCCCCTTTGGGATCGGTGACCAAATAGGAGCAGTTGGCCGAATAGAGGCCCGGTTTACAAAAGTAGCGGGTCTTGCCGCTGCCGGAGCCGCCGATGACCAGAACATTCATGTTGCGCTGGGTGACGTAGCCGTCCATGCCCAGCCGGACGCGCTGAGTCAAAATGATATTGGCGTCCTTATGCTGGTGATCCATATACTTCCGGCACAGCGCCCTTGGGTCGCCCCATCTGGCGCTGCCGTATTCCTCACCCGGTCTGCGGTTTTCTCTGCCGGAGTAGTAAAGGGCAATGCCGAACGCATAGATGATCAGGCTCACCAGCATAAATTTCGGTGTATGCGCTGTCCATTCAATGGCAAAGGGGCGCTCCAGCACTTGGCTGAAACGCCCCATCCATGTAAAAATAGTCATGCCGTCCTCATAGGCATAGGCGGCTATTGACGCCAGCCAGAGAACCAGCGGGGAAAGCGCCGCCCACATTGGGGCGGCGCTGCGAAAGTTATTCTGCTGCAAGGCTTAGTACCCCGTCTTGGGCAGCTTCACCGTTGTTTTGGTGTAGACGGTGGTGAGCCAGCGGGATACCGCCTGAATCCACTGCCCATTGTAAAGACCGCCTACATCCGCCACATTCACAATGCCGGAGTTGTTGGCAAGGCCGCTGCGGGCGGTAGCGTAGATGTACGGCGTTTCCACCTGCGCGAAGCCTGCTTTCACATTGCCGAATACGAACATGACCTCAGTGACGCGCTCGTTTGCCGCAAGGCCAAGGACAGCAGGGCGGGCGTCCAGTACATAAACCTTGCTGGTGGAGAGATTATCCGCCAAAGTGCGGTAATCCCCGGAGAGATTGGTCTTATAGACCACCTTGTAGGAAAGCGGCTGGTTATAGCTGCCGGTGACGATTTTGCTCAACGTCACCTGTACAGGGAGGGTATCACGCCAGTAAAAGGAATTGAGCGTCGTGGTGGAGCTGTTCTTGATGTTGGAAAACACATAGCGAATGGGCTGACCGGGGACGGCCTGCACAGGTCCAGTTTTCTTAATGGATACGCCGGTGGAAACGCTGGTATTCTGCACTTCAAAGGTGACGATCTGTCCGTTGAAATCCAGATAGGCGGTCATCACCGTGGGATTGATGGCATAATTGGCAGGCGCTTTGATCTCACGGACGGTATAGCGGGACAGGGGCAGTGTCTTGGAAACGGCACGTCCGTTGCGGTCGGACTTGATGGTGTCCACCACATTACCCGCCTTGTCGTAGATCTCAAACACCGCACCCTCCAGCAACGTCCCGGCAGGCAGGCCATTGGTCGCGTTATCGTCTGCGGATTTCTTGATGATCTGGATCTGGCCGCACTCCGCGGTATTTGTCCACTCGATCTCCGTGGTGGAGCCGTAGCGGATGTAGATGGTTTTCAGTTCAGGATCAAGCACATAACCGGGGGCAGCTTTGATCTCACGCAGATAGTAGCGGCCATCCTCCAGCCCTTCATCGGCATAGAGATAGCCGTCCTGATCGGTGACATATTCCCCAATGGGATTGTGGTTGCTGTCGTAAAGCAGAAACACCGCGCCGGAAATGCCCTTGCCGGTAGCCTTATCTACCTTGTGGAGCAAAATGCGGGAGGATTTGTGATTGGTGATCTCCAGCGTGGCCGTCTGGCCGTCCTTGACCTCAATGCGGTGGGGCGTGGTATCCAGCAGGTAGCCGGACGTAGCCTTCAGCTCCGTCACGGTGTACCAGCCGCTTTCCAGTTCAGGAAGCTGAATGATGCCGTTACGGTCTGTGGTGTAGCTGCCGATGACTTCGCCGTTCATCTTACGCACCTCAAACTGAACGCCGGAGATGCGCTTTCCGCTGTCCTCGTCACTCTTGATGAGGATAAGCCCGCCAACCGGTTTGTTGGTGAAAGTGAGCGTCTGCGTGTCGTTGGTGCTGACCACCACGGTCTGCGGGGTGCTGTCCAGCACATAGCCGGGGATCGTTGCGGTTTCCGTTACCACATAGGTATCGGGAGCCAGCCCGGAGAGAATAATTTTACCGTTTTCATCGGTGTAATAGAGGCCATTGGAGCTGATTTGTCCCCCAGCGTCCGCAACGAACTGGCCGGAGGAAGTAGTGACGGTAAAAGTCACGCCTTTCAGCGCCTTGCCGGTCACGGCGTCCTTTTTTACAATGATGAGCGAGCCTTTCGGCGCGTTGCGGAACTCCAGCATCACGGTCTGGCCTGCTTTGATGGTGGCCGTCTGCGGCGTGTCGTCCAGCACATAGCCGCGCTTGGCGCGGGTTTCTTTCACCACCAGCGTTGTGCCGGGGTTGATGCCGCTGATCGTGAAGCTGCCCGCGCTGTCGGTTACAAACTTGCCGTTGGCGTCGCCCACCACCGTTCCGTCCGCAGTGGTGACGAAAAACTCTACATCGGAGATAGGTTCGTGAGTCGCGCTGTCGATCTTTTTCACTAACAAGCTGCCTTTGGGATTGTTCCCGAAATAGAGCTGCACCACATCCTGCTGCTTGCCGCTGATGTAGACCGTCTGCGGTGCGGTGTCGATCACATGGCCGCTGTCACTGGAGAGTTCTTCGACGATATAAGTGCCTTCTTTCAGCCCCGTCACGGTGAAGCTGCCGTTGGCAGAAGTCTTGTAGGTGCCGATGACCGTGCCGCCCGTGCCGGAGGTTCCAGTGAGATATTTCACCTGAAATACTGCACCCTGCACCGCTTCGCCGGTGACAGAATCATACTTCCACACCACCAGCGCAGACAGAGGGATATTCTCAAAAGTCAGCACTTTGGAAGTGCCAGACTGGATATAGACCTCCTGCGTGGTCTCCTTGACGGCGTACCCCGTGGGCGGCTCCTGCTCCGTTACCTTGTACCAGCCGTCCCGCAAACCGGTGAGTTGGAATTGGCCGCTTTCGTCGGTATAGAAAGTGCCAAGGTCGTTGATCTCGCCGCTGCCGGTATGGTTGCTGGCGTAGGTAACATGGAATTTCGCGCCCTGCAAGGGGCCTCCCGTCACGCTGTCTACCTTTTTGACGGTCAGCGCGGGCTTCTGATGGTTTTCAAAATAAACGGTGTGGTCGCGATTGGGATAGAGCGTGGCAAGCTGAGAGGGCGCATCCAGCAGATACGGCGACGGCACGGATTTTTCGCTGATTTCGTACACGCCAGGGAGCAGGTTCTTCAGCTCCGCTTTGCCCTCGCTGTCTGTCTTGATCTGATCGACGCTGTGACCGTCTGCGGCACGGACTTCAAACACGGTGTCAGAGATGGGTTCGCCGGTATCCGCGTCGTGCTTATACACGGTCAGGTTGGGGCGCTTCTGATTTTCCACGGTCAGCGTACTGGTCTTGCCGGGGAACAGCTCCATGTGATACTCCCGCAGGTCGAGGATATGAGAGGAATCCGTGGCGGTTTCCTTGACGGAGTAAACACCGGGTTCCAAATCAGCAATCAGAATTTCGCCCTGTTCATTGGTGGTGCGGTCGAGATAATGCGTCCCGTCCTCGATCTTGGCAATACGGAAATGAACATTTTTCAGGCGGCTACCGTCTGCGCTGGTCTTAATGATCTGCAACGAGGGCTTGATGGTATTGGTGAATACGAACTGTGCGTCCTCGTTGGCGTCAAGCTGGATGATACGCTGGGCCTGGTCGATGATATAGCCCTCACAGGCTTTTTCCGTCACCACATACGCGCCGGTGGGCAGCTTGGAGAGGTCGATCTCGCCGTTCTGGTCGGTGGTAAATTCCTTGGGGCCGTAGTCACCAGCCACGGACTTAATTTCAAAGACTGCGTTGGGAATGACCTTGCTGGGATCGGTGCTGTCCACCTTGATGAGCCGCATACCGGGCTTTACATCGTTGAAGAACAGCAGTTCCTTGATGCCGTCCCCTGCGGTCAGCTCCACCTCCTGCGGCGTGGTGTTGAGGATGTGACCGTCGCTGCCGGTGTCCACCTCCACGGCGCGGTAGGTGCCGGGGGCAGCGTCCGTCAAGAGAATTTCACCAAACTCATCCGTGCGGAATTTGCCAAGAGAAACGCTGTCTCGGAAAATTTCAAAGGTGACATTAGCCATCGCCACCATGTTCTTGCGGTCATACTTGATGATCCGCAGACCGGGCAATTCCTTGTTCACGAGAGAAAAGGTCGTCGTTTCGCCGGTGGCTACGGAAGCCGTATAGGTGGCGTTGTCCTTCAGCCAGCCGGAGGGCGCGGTGATCTCCTTGATCTCGTAAGCACCGGGCTTGATGTTGTCAAAGATGGCATAGCCCGCAAAATTGGTTTCGGCGGTGTAGGTCACGCCGCTCCCGATGTGCTTGATCTGCACCATGGCACCGGGCAGGTGCGCCCCGGTGTCGGACAGCTTCTCGATGCGAAGCGTTCCGTAAGGCTCGTTCCAGCAGGTCAGCTCCGCCACCTTGCCGTACTCCACCCTGATATTCTGTGCGGGCGTATCACTAAGCAGGTGGTTCAAAGGCGCGACACGCTCGTACACAGTGTAGCTGCCCGCCAGCGTCAGGGGGATGGTCACGGTGCCGTCCGAGCCGGTGACGAAGGTGCCGACAGTGGCTCCGTCGGGATCGACCACCTCAAAGACGGCTCCGCTCAGCGGCGTGTCTGTGCCTTTTTCCAGCTTGATAATTTTCAGGCCGGTGTCGGGTTCTTCGGTTTTCTCACCGTCGCTGTAATTACTGTATGTGGACAGCCGCATGGTAACGGTGGGGTCGGTGTCGCACATATAGTTCTGAAGCTGACCGTATTTGCTGACTTCGGCGCAGGTCGCGTAGAACACAGCGTATTTGTAAACATCGGTGGTAAAAGAAAGCTGGACGCTGCCAGTCTTGTCCGCCACCGCAGCGGCGGGGTACAGCACCTTGAACTTGCCCGCATAGCCGTCCCCGGTGCCGGAGGTGGTGATGGTGGTAATATCCTTGTTGTCCATATCCACGATGCGCGTTCCGGCAGGGACAGAGGCGGGATCAGAGAAGGCCACGCGGATGGCGTAATTGCACACCCATGTGTCGGAATGGACGGTGAACACCTGCTGTTTATACTGCTGGCCATTGACGGTAACAGCATAAGCGGTATCACGGTCAGCTGTGGCAGTGACGCGGGGCGAGTACACCTTGCTCCACGCGGTGCCGCGCACATAGATGTCCTTGGCTGCGGCGAGAATGGCCTGCGCCCGCTGCAATTCTGTGCCGGTCAGGTTGGGGTTGACCTTCAGGTTATTGATGTTCCAGTTGGGAAGCAGATAGCACCACAGCGCCATTTTAGTCGCGTAGTAGGCGTGATATTTGTTTTCCAGCTTCAGCTCCGAAAGGCCGCGGGTAGGGTATCCGCTGGCGATGATACCCATGACCTTCGGATCGCTGCCCTTTTCCTTGGCGATGTATTTGATGCTCTCGCCGGGGCCTACCGTCTGCGGGACGCCGTAAACATTCGGATTGACGCAGTACGCGGGGATCTCCTTTGTCCTGCCGTTGCTGTTCACATAATTAAAATAGGTGTAGATCAGCTCACGGATTCGCCCGTTGATGGAGAGGTAGGAGAGCTTCTGTTCTCCGTTGTAGATATTGACCTCGCCCAAAGCCTCCTCCTCGCTGCCGACGGCAAGGGCCGTGACGGGGAGCATCCCCAGCACCATTACCAGTGCAAGGAGCATGGAAATCAATCGTTTTTTCATGTGCATTTTCTCCTTTTATTGATTTTGGGAAACAGAAAAGGCGGTATGCTTTTGCATACCGCCCGCGCGTTGAGATATGAAGTTGTCAGCTCACATAGATGCTGTACTCAGTGTATTGAAACACGCCGTTTTTGTAGACATTCCATGCCTCCATAGAGTAAGTCCCCGGCGGGCAGGAATTGAATAGCTCTGTGATCTGCTCCGAGCGCCACGGCCAAAAGCTCTGCGGTGTGACATCTGCGGGAATGGTCAGGTTGATCTTCACCTTGTCATTCCCGCTGGGGAATTTCACCGGCTGGCCGTTCTGCCATGTTTCAGGGTTGCCCCCGATGGCATTATACAAGGTATAGAGCATCCGGCGTGTTTCGTAGAGATTGCGCTGGAATAGGTAGTCCTGCCCGCCGCTGGTGAAGTGACGCGCCTCCGCTCTCGGCATTTCCGGTTGGGGCAGCTTGCTCCAATCACAGGTGGCGGTGGGCAGCTCTCCCAGCGGTGCGCTGGAAAAGGCGCTGTTGTTCCAGCGGGACACATCTTTAATGGTATAGTTCGTCCCGTCGTCGCAGCGGATCACATCACCCACCTTGGGAACATACCGAGAACCGTCTGTGGGGGCTGCGGCAGTCTGCTGGGGTGCGGTTCCGGTGTAGGGCTTTCCGCTTTCCACCTGCACACAACCGTTGGTGCTGTCCCAATAAACATTGAAACAGACCTGTTCGCCAATGTCCCGCAGCTTCACATAGTTGTTGCCGTTGATGACATAGGCTTCCATCTGCACTTCCCGCCCATTGACATAGATGCGATGGGTGCTGCGCTCGGCCATGATCCCGGCAGCATACGCCGTGGTAGTGATGCCAGCCAACAGCAGGCAGGTAAGAAAACCGGCTGCAAAACTTCCTCGCTTCATGGTGTGTACCTCCAAAGTCTTTTGATGGGTTCATGGTATCGTAAAAGTTGGTGGGTGTCAAAAAATATGGAGGCGTTGGAGCTCAGTAAAAGTTTTAACATCAATGACCATCATAGTATCTCATCATTTTTCTCGTGCCTGCACACACCAGCGGTAATCCGGCTGATTCATCACGCAGGTGACAAGGGTGATGATGTTCTCCGTGCTGTCGTTTAGGACGCTGGTATCGTCCACGTCGATTTTACTGACAGAGTACACCTCATAGCTGCGTGTGCCGAGTTGGGTGGTCAGCTTGATGGTGTCCCCAATGTCAAGGGTGTGAATTTTGCCAAAGTGATTGTTGACGCCCCGATTATGGCCCGCAATCGCCACATTGCCTTCCCAAATGGAGGTACTGGCAAAATGGCCCGCGCCCTTGCGGAGCGCGTCCGCGTCCGTCCCCTGATACACCTTGACAGACAGGCCGAGGGTGGGGATTTTCAGTGTACCGAGGTAGCCGCCGCTGTAATAGAGATCTTTCGTGACCGCGGTGTACTTCACCGGCGTGTAGGAGCCGGTATTTCCGCCAGCGGTGCTGCCGGAAGCGGAGGGCGGCAGGATGGTCACACCGCCTGTGCCGCTGACCGTTCCCGTGACTGAACCGCTCACAAGGTTTGGTGTCAGCAGCTCCCCGGCATTCAGCGTATAAGAGGTAGGCGAGCCAAAAGCAGGCGGGATGTAGGCGGCGTTTTTGCTGCGGTCGGTGTTTGCAGGCTTATCCATCGTGACATAAATGGTATCGTCCGAGGTGGGGCGTCCGAACAGTCCTGCGTCCGGGCCGTCAAAGTGATACTCCAATGCCGATGCAGGCATGGAAAAAGCCGCCAGCATACAGCAGGCGGCCAGCAGCGTGGTCAGATATTTTTTCATGCGGCGTACCCTCTTTTTTTATTGATGTAGTGGCGATAGCCCTTATAACCGGCATAGCCGCAGCCGCCCAGCGCCGCAGCACCCACGGGGATCAACAGCCACAGCCAGTTAAAGCTACTGCTGTCCGTTGCTGCTTCATTACCGACGCTGGAAAAGACTGCGGTGTAGACCACCGTATCACAGCTTGCGCGGGTGACGTCACCCTTATAGTCTGCCGTGACGGTGTAGCCGGTGGCGTATTTGCTGGTGGCGGTGCCGGTGTAGCTTGCCACAGCGGTATAGCGAATGGGAATGTCATAGCCGTCCGTGGGATCGACCGCCGCCTCCTGCCAGCTCACATCGGCAAGGGTCAGGGTGCGGCCATTTTCATTCACAGACTTAGGAACAAGGGACACATCCGCATCTGAGAGGTTGGGATAGGTGCGCTCCGCCGTCACCGTGCGGCTGCTGGTCCCGTAGCCCGCGGCCTCCACCTGAATGGTAGTGTGGTCAAGGGACAGGACGCCCTCATAGCCGTCCTCGGTCTTGACCTCCAGCTTCGGCTCCAGCATTTTCAGAATTTCCGCCATATCTTTGGTCTTGCTCTCCAGTGTGACCACCTCGATATGCTCCCGCGTGTCCGTTTCTGTCTGGTCGTTTTTCAGCAAATCAAGGAGCGTATAGGTGCGGCCCTCGCGCTCAAAGTCAGCGGTGGGGATCGTGGTGGGATCGTCCTTTGCGGTCAGGTAGTAGACCTTTTCTAATCGGTACACACCGTTTTCCTCGCTGGCCCTGACCTCGGCAGGATAGGCGGAAACGCCGGGGAGCGTATCTGCGGCAGAGATCATTGTGGATACCGTATCGGCTTCTGTCATGGGTTCTGCGGCCAGCGCCGCGACGCTCATGCTGCACAGCATCAGCGCTGCGCAGAGTGCAAACGCAACTTTCTTTTTCACATTACGCCTCCCTTTCTTAACGAACGGGCCGGTTCTGCTCCGGCTGCTTGCGCTCCTGCGGAGAGATCTCACGCTGAATGTCATTTTGCAGCTTACGAAAATACTTTTGCAGGCTGTCTACCACGCCGCGGCGATCCTGCACCTCCATACCGTCAAACACCTGCCCCACGCGGCTCACATCGGGCTGCGGGGTCTCCACGCCGAAATTACGGCAGAGCATATAGCTGACGCTCTCGGCGTCCATGGCGCAGTCCTCGCGGGTATAGTAGGGATAGCGCCCGTGGTCATGGATACCGGCGTGGACGATCTCGCGGGAGAGCGCCGCAAAGATCTTGCTGTCGATCAGGCGGCTGGATACCGTAATGCTCTGCGTTTTAGGATCATAAACGGCGTCCTGGTACATGGTGCTGCTGGTGACCACGGGAACGGGGGAGCTGTCCAGCAGTCGGCGCAGGGCGGCATCCATTTCCGGTGTATTGTCTTTCAGACTCAGCGCCGGAACACCGGCCTTGCCGTGGGTCTGGGAAATGTCGAACACGCGCCCGATCTTATAGCCGTGATACTCCCGCCCGTCCTTCACATAGGTATCCGACACGCGGATCTTCATGCCGTTCTCGTCACGGTTGACACTGCGCCCCAGTCGGTTCCACACCTCCAGACTGTTGATGTAGGTGATCTCCGGGTTCTGCGCCATTGCCAGCAGCACATTGGACGCACTGTATCGCGGGTTGATGGCCTGCGTGTCCAGATAGTGGAGGTATGCGCCGGGTTCACTGGTGACGTGCATGACCGCATCGTCGGAAAGCTGCCCCAATTCCTCGCGCTCCGCTGTTTTCTTTGCCTTCCAGTCCTCGTCCCTCTGCTGCTTCTGCTGGATCAAATCGTCTAACTTTGCCATGTTCGTTTCTCCTTCTCAAAATCAATTTATTCCCGCGTAGGCATAGCCTTTTGAATGGCTTCCCGCACGGTGTCCTTGGTGGGAGCTGTGCCATCCCGTTCTGCCGCGGCTTGCAGCGCCATCAGACGGCTGCGGACGGAGGGGCGGGCGTCAGCCTTCTCCGTAGCCGGTTCCGTAGACGCTCTCGCACCAGTCCCGCGCTCCTTGGAGCTGTTCTCGGACGGAGCGCGGGCGTTCTCTTTTTTTGCGGCAGTATCCTCCTTCACCGGGGCGGGATAGCCCATGCGTTCAAAAATGCGGTTGATCTGCTTGGCGTCCTTGGCTTTTGCCATAATTTCTACCGTCCCGGTCTTTTCCACCTTATTGACGATGGGGTAAAAGAGGACGCCATAGCGTTTGGCCTCCATCTGAAAGCCCTTCAAGTCCTCCTGCTTGACGGAAAAGATCGTCAGCTCCTCGCCGTCGTGGATCAGGCGCTTGAGGTTGGTTTTACCGGCGAGCTTCTGGTTGTCGTTGGCAAGGGCAATCAACAGGGCGGCAAGATTTTTCGCCCCCAGCCCTGCCAGCTTGAGGGCGCTCTCGGTGATCTGGATGCCCTCACGCACCATCAGGTCAGCGGTTTCACCGTTGGTACTCATGCTCGTGTTCCTCCTTGTTCTTTAGATTTTCCTGCCGTTCAGCCTGCGCCTGCTGGCACTGCTGGGATACCATCGGAATGTCCGATTGTATCCTGCGGCACAGACGCAGCTCCCCGCGCTTTTCACGCAGGGCGGCAGTCTGCTGTTGGATCTCCGCGCTGTACTTGGCTTGTGCTTCTTCATCGTTGGTATTCCTCCTTTCCTGATAAAGTGGTTTTCTCTGCTCCTCCAGCAAGCGGATGTCCCACTCCAGCACACGGATACGCTGCTCCAGCTCCGCTTCGGTAGTGATCCCGCTTGATAAAAGGTATTTGAATTGCTGCTCATACCGCTCCAAATGAATGACCTCCCGCTTGACGGAAAAGGGCAGTTTGGGCGGCAGTTTTTTCCGCCTGTTTCCCCGCAGCAGGTAGAGGTAGCGGAGATATAGGGCGTGAAAGCCGGTGATTTTCTTTTTTCGGACGGTGGACAGCTTACCCTTCATGCGGTAACGCTTGACGGGATGGGCGATGATCGGCGGGGTCATGCCGCTGTGCCGCTGGCGGGAGAGCCGCAGCAGAATATCCGCTTCGGTGTACCCTTCGCCCAAGCTGTCCAGTCTGATCGCCCGCTTAGCGCCGGGTGGCTTAACCGTGGTGTATTTCCGATTGGGGCTGCGCCGCACCTCGTAGCCGTTTCGTCGCAGCAGCATAAGAAAGGAATCATAGGTGTAGGCTCGCCCAATGATTGTGTCAATGTCGGCGCGGATGATGCCGCGCACGGTGGGCTTACCGCCCTGCTCCGCCTTCCATTCGGCATAGTGCTTGCCCTTACCCTGCGGAGTGATGACGGATAGATCATTCTCCCGGCACAGTGCGTCCGAGGTGCCGCGCACATCGTTGTAGTAGCTTTCTGGGCTGGAATGGTATTTCTGCCCGTCTACACAGGACACGGAATTGACTACCAGATGATTGTGCAGGTGAGCTTTGTCAAGGTGTGTGCCGATAACGACCTCATACCGATTTCCAAACAACCGCTTGGCAAATTCCAGCCCGATAGCGTGTGCCTGCTCTGGTGTGACCTCCCCCGGCTGAAAGGACTGGATAAAGTGATAGCCGAGGACGCCGCCCATTTTGCCAAACTGCTGCTTGGTTTCCATCATTTCAGAAAGGGCGGTGTCCACGCTGCTGCAATTCAACGCAGAAGTGAAAAAGAATTGCTCCGTCTTTTCGGGATTGGAAATGTAGGTGATGCCGGACGCCAGCGAGGTCTTTTCTCCGTCTGTGATGTAGCGCACACGGTCATCTAACCGGACGCGGATGGCAAAAACTTTGGTAACAGCCATTACCCCCGCTTCACCGCCCTCCACAATGCCGCTTGCATTTCCATGATGCTTTGAATGTCCTCCTTGCGGACATAACCGGAGGCATTGGCGACCTTGGCGATCTGGTTGATGTTTGTGCCGATGCCGGAAAGCTGACGCAGCAGTTCCGGCAGTTCATCAGGCGGACGGGGACGCAGGTTCACGCCCATGATAAGCCGCCGAATCGCAGGTTCCATTTTCAAGCCGCTGTCCTTGGAAAGCTGTTTGACATGGGCATATTCATCAGCGGTCAGGCGAATGGTAATTTGCTTGACATTGTTGCGTTTCATCGGAAGCTCCTTTCCTGTTAAAGTGGGGATATTAAGGGGTTTACCCCTTAACAAGCGCATTTTGATGTCAAAATGCTATGCTTGCGACTGCAAAGCAGCCGCAGGCCGCTTGCAGTCCTAAACCAGCCGAAAAAGAAAATCAGCGCGCCTCACCGCCACGGGTCTTTACCCTGCCGCTGATTCCTTTCACAAGCCGGAGCTGGTCGTTGTAGTCCTTTCCGCGCCGTGGTGGGTTGTCGATGACTTCGTAGCCAGCTAACGCTTGCTTAATTGCTGCCGACGCCGCCCGCCCCGGTGTATCGTTGTCCAGGCACAGTACAATTCGCGTTACACCGGGGTTGTCCTTCAGGTATTGCTCCAGCGCTGCGGGGAATCGGATGGAGCCATCCTTCCGTGGCTGATAGACGCCGGAGAGGGACAGCGTATTGGCGGCGCGCCAATCCTGCCCCCGCAGCTTCAGCAGGGTCAGATAGGAAAGCGCGTCAATGGCGGATTCAAACACGCAGAGGGTTTTGCCACCGGCACAAAGGGGAACGGCAAAGGAAAAACGTTTGTCGCTGCCAGGTACTTCACCGACGAAGGTGGCTTCTGAAAGCGTCCCCCGCAGCGCACCGTAGGTGGGCTTGTCATGTTTGTAGCCCACAAATACGCAGTTATGACGCTCGGCGTCCTCATAGAGCTGCCCATGCTTGATGCAGTGATTGATGATCTCCGCGTCAACGCCGCGGCTCCGCAGATATGCAAAAACACGCCGGTTGTCGGCGTGTTTGGGTGGGAGGGTAAATTCAGTTTTCGGGAGCGGTGCGGTTGGCTCTGATTTAGTCGGCACACGGGGCAATTCTCCAAGGATGCGCTGAACGGCATCCAGAAAGGAAAGTCCCTCCACGCGGGTCAGATAGTCCAGCGCATTTGTGCCTCCGATATTCCGTGACCACCAGCACCATTTTCCGTTGGAAATTTTCAGCGAATCATGTGTGCGGGTGGCATAGGTATCTCCGCCGATATGCACCAGCTCCTCCGGTTCAAACCGCCGCAGGTAGGTCAGCAGGTCCATCTCACGGGCGGCGGCAAGCTGGTCTTTTGATAGATAGGGTATGGGGAATCACCTCCGGGTATCAGAAAAGCCGTCTGCATTTCTGCAAACGGCTTCTGAGTAATATGAATCGCTTATTGATCGCTCTTTTTCAGCAATTTTTGCTCAGCGCTTTCCAATGCGGCAATGTAGTCCTTTTCACCTCTGGATAATTCGACAGACTGAAGTTCTTTGTATTTTCGGTATTCTTCCTTGGCTTTCTTCTCCGCTGCGGCTGCGCTGATTTTTCCTGCATGAGTCAATATCTCATGTTTAGAGAGCTTGAGGAATCCATCCAGCGTGTCGATCCAGTCTGACATATACATAGGAATGCGTCGGCGGGCCTGCATCTCTGCGAGATCAAGGTAAGCCGATACAATGTCATTAAGTGCCAGTAGCTCGTCCTCGGTACAGTAATTTTTAGCAACGAGGGCATCGCTCTGGGTAGGATGACTTCCGGAAAATGAGCGCAACCCCATGTTGGGCTTGCTGCTGTCTGCGCTGTAAAAAATCTTTTCTGCCGCCGTCTGACCGTGAGCGGCCCAGTGCATTTTGTTCTGGACGGTTTTGAAGAAAAGGACGGAGGCTTCTGTCCGCGGGTCATAATCCACGCTGGTGGCGTAAATGTCCAGGACTTTGCGCCAGAACACCTTTTCGGAGGAACGGATGTCGCGGATGCGATCCATCAGCTCATCAAAATAGTTGCCGCCGCCAGCTTGCTTCAGAAGCTCATCGTTCATGGCAAAGCCCTTAATGAGGTATTCTTTCAGCACGGAATTGGCCCAAATTCGGAATTGGGTGCCGCGCAGCGACTTCACGCGATAGCCCACAGAGATGATGACATCCAAATTGTAATATTTTGTAGGATAGTTTTTCCCGTCAGCGGCAGTTGTCAAGGATTCCTTGACAACTGAATTTGACTGAAGTTCTCCTTCTTTGAAGCAATTTGAAATATGCAGACTGATATTCTGCTTTGTGGTCTGGAACAACTCTGCCATCTGCGCCTGCGTTAGCCAGACGGTTTCATCCTCCATGCGAACATCAATCCTGGTCAGACCGTCCTCGGTCTGATACATGATGATCTCCGTCTTTTCAGGATGGATGCTGTTTTTACTGATTGCTAAATCATCCATGCACCGATTCCTCCTATTGTTCTTGACTAAACATAGTTTCATGAGCAGAATACCCCTGCACTGCCAACTTGCGATGGGAGGCCAGCAGAGCCTCTTTCATTTGCTCACCAGTCAAATCGCCGTTTGCCCCGCACTGTGAGAGCATCTTGGCATATTTAGAAACGGGAACGCCTTCAATGGCATTCAAAGCATCTGCCAGCTTTACCGCCTGAATTCTGCGTTCTTTTGCTGCTATCGACATTTCAGCGTCTCTCCTATTCTTTCAAGCATTATAACACACAAAATCCGTTTTAGAAAGCCCTTAGGTCAGCGCCTCAGAAAACTCACGGGCACCGCTCCAATGCAGCCTTATTTCAGAAATACAACCACTTTCTGAAATAAAGCCGTTTTGTCATTTGCCTTATTTCAAAAACGATTATATCGTTCCGGCGTGTTCTTTTTCACCGTCTTTCGATCCACACTGCGCTCCGGCTTAGCCAGTTCTTCCATTGCCGCATTGATCACGCACGAGTGATTGTCCACAGCGTAAATGTCCGTATGCCCGCCCATCTGCTTCTGGAGCGCCGCAAAGCGGCCTGCGGCCTGACGCGCCGGTGGGTAGAATCGCTCATCTCCCGTGCGCTGCCGCATGGTGCAGGCCAGCACGAACATACAGCGATCCTTGCCGTAGGTGTTTGTCCACTCCTTCAAAAAAGCAGGCAGCTTTCCATCGTTGTAGGCGTTGGTTGCGCCCTTCTCAAAGGTTCCCGCACAGGTCAGCGTCCGATCCCGGCTGGCCATCCACTCAAAGACCTCTCCGCGAGCCATGGCTTCCGAACGGGTGTTAGGGTATATGGGCTGAGCGGGATCTCGATATTTTTCTTCGACTCTTTTCCGAAGAATATCATCCGCACAGCACGCAATGCTGTCTCGAAAGGCATCCATCTCATCCGTATCGCGGGAGAGCCAGTCTGTATAAAGCTGTGACAGGGGATGCTCAAACTCGTTCAGCACCGTAAGCTGCCGCTCGGAGAGGCTTGTTTCATCCTCAAAAAGCATCAGCAGGTTGTCCCGGCAGGCAATTTCATAGGCATGAGAAATGATCTCATCCACAGGCTTTGCTTTCAGATCGGTCAGAAACGTTTCGTTTTCCGCGGACATACGCTCATAGAGTTTATTTTCCAACTGTTCCTTTGTCATGGTAAACCTCCCTTCATCTCGCCAGCCCCGCCCGCATCCGGTGGGCGTAATTGGCGACGCTGTATCGTTTCATATAGGCGTTTTCGCTGGGGGCCGGACTGTCAAAGTCCAGCCCCTCCATGCGGGGATCGTCGGTGCCGTCCAGCACCGCCTCCACCGGGATCACGCGAAGCCTGCCGGAGCATTTCAGCTCCCCGCCAAATACCCCTGCGGCACAGTGAAAGCCACGGTCACCGCACACCCAAAGCAGTTTCTTTCCTGCGGGAATATCTCCAAAGGGCTGCTTCAAAACAATAACGGAATGTGGTTCCGCACCGGCCACCTCATAGTAGCCGGACTGCTCCGCCTTTTCGTATGCCTGGATCAATTTCTTGAATTTGTGCTGCGGCTCGATATAGAGCCAGCTTTCCTGATAACCCATAATTTCCTCCGTTTTCTATTGGTTTTACCGCTCCAACTGCGGTCTGCGGCGCTCCGGCGGCCTTTGATCCTCGTCCGGCTCGGCGTCTACGATCTCAGGCTCCTTGTGGTCTAAATTCAGCAGGGTGTTCAATTCCTCCAGCCGTGCCGTTTTAGTGTTCAGCTCTGCCTCGCGGGGAAACGGCTTTTGTACCTCTGCCTTTGCGGTTTCCAACTGCGTTTGCAGGTTGGAAAGCTGCTCCCGGCAAGCCTGTTCCTTGATGGGCAGTCCCTCCAGCGCATTGTCCATGCGCTGCAAATTGCCGAACACATCAGTTCCCAGCGTCACCGTATGCCGAAGCTGCCCGATCATGGTCAGGCGGTATTCCCGTGCGAAGGTATCAAAGGCCAGCTCCAGCGTCAGGCCGCGATAACTGCCGACCTGTGTCGCCTCCGGGGAGAGCATCGTTTGGCACATGGTCAGCAGCGCCGCGCCCGCCTCTTTCTTGTCGGCATGGGTGACGCCCGCCAGTGTGAGCGGAGAGAAACCGTCCGCGTTTGGGTGGGTATTCTCCTTGACCGTGGCAATATCCGCGCCATACCCGGTGATCCGCGCCTGCGTTTCCGCGATTTGTTTCGGAAAGCCCTTGCTGATGGCATCCTCCAGCGCGTATTTCTGAGAAAGATGGTTGCCTTTCAGCAGTTTCAGCTTGGACACCTCAATGTCGAGATCCATCTTTTCCTTGATCATGGGGTTGCCGCTGGCCAGTGCCTTGATCTCGGCATAAGAAAGCGCCTGCTCATCCACATCTTCGGCGGAGCGGACAGGCGATTTGCTGGTCATAATTTGCGATATAAATTTCTGCTTGGATTCTACCAACTGATACAAGTAGGCATCGAAGGTGCCCTCGGTGACATAGCTGTAAATGTCTACCTCCGGGTTTTCGTTGCCCTGCCGGATAATGCGGCCCTCCCGCTGCTGAAGGTCGGACGGACGCCACGGGCAGTCGAGATGGTGGAGTGCGATGAGCTTCTGCTGACAGTTGGTGCCTGCCCCCATGCGCTGGGTGCTACCCAGCAGGATACGCACCTGACCGCTCCGTACTTTGCCGAACAGGTCTTTCTTCTGTACCTCGCTCTTGGCGTTGTGGATGAAGGCGATCTCGTTTTCGGGAATGCCTAATTCCAGCAGCTTCGCGTGAATATCATCATAAACGCTGAAGGTGCCGTCATCCTTCGGTGTGCTGAGGTCGCAAAAGATCATTTGGGTGGAGCGTTGGTCTGCGGTGCGCCGCCAGATCTCAAACACATTCTCCGCGCACTTGGCGGCTTTGCTGTTGGGATCGCTGGGAAGCATGGGGTTGACCAGCCGCTGATCCAGCGCCAGCTTACGGCCATCGTTGGTGATGAGCAGCATATTGTCCACGCTGCTGTCCACCTCGCGGTTGCGGACTTTCTCAGCGCGCTCCGCCAGCGACGCCACGATCTCTTTCTGGTACTCCGACGGTTTCAGGGCGATATTGTGGTAATGTGCCTCCGGCACGGGGAGCTTGAGCATATCCGCCGTCTGAATGTCCGCCACATTTTTGAATACGCTCATCAACTCCGGCAGGTTATAAAACTTGGCGAAGCGCGTCTTGGCCCGGTAGCCGGTACCCTCCGGGGACAGCTCGATGGCAGTGACGGTTTCCCCGTAGTTCGCCGCCCAGCTATCGAAGTGCTGTAAGCCCTGTTCCTCCAGCGTTGACATCTGCAAATACCGCTGGATGGTGTAAAGCTCCACCATGCTGTTGGAAATGGGGGTGCCGGTGGCAAAGACAATGCCGCGCCCTCCGGTGATCTCATCGAGGTAGCGGCACTTCATAAAGAGGTCTGAGCTTTTCTGCGCCTCGGTCTGGGCAATACCGCCCACATTCCGCATTTTCGTGTATAAAAAGAGGTTCTTAAAATAGTGTGACTCGTCAATGAAGATGCGGTCAACACCCAATTCCTCAAAGGTGACCACATCGTCCTTGCGGCTCTGGTCGTTCAGCTTGTCGATCTTGGCTTGCAGGCCCTTTTGGGTTTTCATCATCTGTTTGATCGTGAAGTTCTCCGCTTTTTCTCGTTTGGCTTCGGAAATGCCCATCATAATTTCGTCGATCTGCTGCTCCAGAATGACCCGCTGGCGCTCCACACTCATGGGGATCTTCTCAAACTGGCTATGCCCGATGATAACGGCATCGTAGTCACCGGTGGCGATGCGCCCACAGAATTTCTTGCGGTTTTTGGTTTCAAAATCCTTGCGGGTAGCAACGAGGATATTTGCCGCCGGATAGAGCTGCAAAAACTCAGTGGCCCACTGCTCTGTCAGGTGGTTGGGCACCACAAAGAGGGACTTCTGGCACAGGCCCAGCCGTTTTGATTCCATCGCCGCTGCGACCATTTCAAACGTTTTGCCCGCGCCGACAACGTGTGCCAGCAGCGTATTTCCACCGTAAAGGATGTGGGCGATGGCGTTGACCTGGTGCTTGCGGAGCGTGATCTCCGGGTTCATGCCGCTGAAATTGATGTGACTGCCATCATACTCACGGGGGCGGTTGCTGTTGAACAGGATATTGTAGGTTTTGCAGATGGCCTCGCGCCGGTCCGGGTCTTTCCAGATCCACTCAGCAAAGGCGTCTTTAATGAGTTCCTGCTTGCTCTGGGCGATGGCGGTTTCCTTCTTGTTGAGAACAGCGTTTTTCCTGCCATCGGCATCGTACACATAATCAAAAATGCGGACATCTTTCAGGTTCAGGGTATCCTCAATGATCTCATAGGCGTTGATGCGCTTGGTGCCGTAGGTGCTGATGGCCTTGACATTGCCGCGATCCTTGCTTTTACCTTCGATACGCCATTCGCCGGTGATGCCGGAATAGTGGATCTTTATGCTCCATTGCGCGCTGCGGGGTGTCCCCAGCGTTTCGAAGATAAACCGGCGGACATATTCGGTGTCCAGCCATGTAGCGCCCAGTCGGACGGAGATCTCGCTGGCGGTGAGGTCGGTGGGCTGCACCTGCGCGAGCGCATCAGCGTTGATCTGATACTGCGGGTCCTGCTCCGCCTTGCCTTGGGCAACCGCCCATTTCTGACGCACATTGCCGGAGAGGTATTCATCTGCGGGCAGGTATTTTTCATGCCCATCGTTCTCGCCGGTGTAAGCGGGGTTCAAAAAAATCACGCCCTTGAGGTCAGAAAACAGCGTTTCCTCGTCCTTGCCGGTGAGCCTGCCCATATAGTCCATATCCACATGAGCCTTTTCGCCAATGGACAGTGCCAGCGCCTCCACCGCTGTGTCTACCTTTTCAGCGGGCTTGTGGCTGCGGATGGTGCGCTTGGTGAACAGGTCCGCCTTGCGTTTCAGGTTCCGGTCCTCGTCCAGAATTTCCAGTGAACACAGCAGGAAGTAGGAACTGTCCTGATCAAAGGCGATGGCGTTACCGCGGGAGTTGATGAGTCCGTATTTTCTGGTGAAGGCATCGTAGAGGGCGTTCAGCTTGGCCTGCTGCGCCTTGATTTCTTCATCGGGATAGTCCTCGGTCTGGTATTCCAACAGCGTCCGCACACAGTCCCGCAGCTCGATCATGCCGCGGATTCTACTCTCTGCCGTCTTGGATACCTCCACCGGGTTCATGCGGCTGTTTTCACGGTAATAGATCTGGCCCGCTACCAGTGTATAGGAAAAATTACGGACAGCGGGGTCGGCCTCAACGGAATGATCCTCGCCCTCCAATTCCTCCTCCCGGTCATAAGCGGTGATCTCGCCGTGGATATTTTGAACGGCCTCCGCCAGCAGTGCTTCCAACGGCTGCTCCGGGTACGGCTCACAGGTAGGCGTGGGGCCGAACGGCCCGGACACCATCTTCATCTCGCCCAGCACCATGTCGGGGTGGTCGATGAAGTAGCTGTTCATCTGGATGCCGTTTTCATCGGTGGCAAGGTGTACCCATTCGGGTTCTATATCCACCATTCGTTCCCGCTTTTGAAGGAACAGAATGTCTGAAACGACCTCGGTTCCTGCCGCGGCCTTGAACGCATTGTTGGGCAGGCGGATCGCCCCCAGCAGCTCCGAGCGCTGCGCGATGTATTTTCGCGCGCTGGCGGTGCGCTTGTCCATGGTGTAGCTGGAGGTCACAACAGCGATGACGCCTCCTGGTCTGACCTGATCCAACATTTTGGCCACGAAATACTCATGGATGGGGAAATTCAGCCGGTCATAGCGCTTGTCCGGCACATGGAACTGGCCGAAGGGGACATTGCCAATGGCAACATCAAAAAAGTTATCCGGGAAGGCAGTTTTCTCATAGCCCTGCACCGCAATACTGCTTTTCTGATAAAGCTGTCTGGCGATGCGCCCGGAGAGATCGTCCAGCTCCACGCCGTAGAGCTTGCTGCCGCTCATGCTTTCCGGCAGCATACCGAGAAAATTGCCGATACCGCAGGCTGGCTCCAGAATGTTGCCCTGCGTGAAGCCCATCTGCCCCAGGGCGGCATAGATGCCGCGGATGACCACAGGCGGCGTAAAGAACGCCGTGAGCGTGGATTCGCGGGCTGCGGCATACTCGGCGTCCGTCAGCAGATCTTTCAGCTCGCTGTATCGTGGGTTCTTTTCGTCAAAGAAATCGGCAAGCCCGCCCCAGCCCACATACTGTGCCAGCACCGTCTGTTCCTCCGCTGTGGCGGTGCGGTTTTCGGTCTCCACGGTTTTCAGAGTACGGATCGCGTCCAGATTGCGCTGAAAACGCTCCAGCGGTGCGCCCTCTCCGATATGGTCATCGATGATGCGATAGTTCCGGCCATCCGCGTCCAGCGGATAGGCAAGCGCATTTTGCTTTTTCTTTTTCGGCGGGGTGAGCGCCGCAGGCGGCTCGTCCGTCTGCGGTGCTGTGGTTTCCCGCACCGTGTCCGGCTGCTCCATGTGAGCGCGGACATAGTCGATGGATTCCTTTCGGAAGATGGGAAAGCCTGTCCCGCCTTCAAAGGTCACATCCCGCAGGGATACATTTTGCGTATGATCGTCTACGCTGTCCACTTCAAACTGCCGTCCATCTATGGTCAGGCGTGTACCGATGGAGAGCGGTTCGGGGACTTCCGGTTCCATGGGCATTACGGGCTCCGGTGGCGTTGGCATGGTTTCCTCGGAGGGTGTCGCAGCTTCCCGCACCAACGCCGCTGTCGGCTCATTGGGTGCGATCGGTGTCAGTTGCCCATCATGCCGGTGATTGAACAGGCTGAACTCACCGTTTACATAGGCATAAAGTTGAAAATGAGTTTCATGGACAAATTCATAGTGGCGGTCATCTTTTTGCATTTCACCCAACCGGGCATTCAATGCGTCCTTGAGCCACATTGCAGTGGACTTATCCTGCAATTCTTCTTCAATCAGCGGTACTGCCTGATAATAATTCATACCCATGTAATAGGGACGCGGCACATTGTCCGGTGCATCGTACAGGCTGGAGTAAATGGCCCGCGCCAACTGCCCACACTCATATTCCGGGATTTTGGCGATAGCGTCCTCGCCTGGAAATCGCTGCTGTGTGATGAGTTTTTGATATTCCTTGACCACATTGGGGACCGTCAGGTGAACGCTATCATATTTCTTGGAATTATAGTCCCGTTCGTAGTCCAGCCCTTTGTAAGTCTTGGTGTATCCATACCCGGCGCGGGCTCCGCCGCTGTACTCGCCAAAGCTGCCCTTGATGAATTTCTGATGTTCCTCCGGCGTGTGGGGATAGCAGAAGTGGGAGTACACCGCCAGTCGTCTATCAACACTGTCTCTTAGGAAGAACTGGTCGATCTCATCCTGTGTGATGAACATTTTGCACTGGCGCAGAAAATTCGGCTGTGCGGTGAAGCGCCGCTCCGGGTAGGGCAGGCCGTCCAGCACAACACCGATCCGGTGCGTGTTATAGCCGCTGACACGGAAACGCATGATCTCCGGGGCCGTGGCGTAGGCGTCAAGGAAGGCATGATATTCCTGTGCCAGTGTTTGCAGCCCACCCTCTGTCTTAGCGAACGCCACCATATCCTCGTCCAATTCCGGGTAGCCCTTGTGCTGGTCGTGGATCGCCAATGTCTGTGGGAAAAGGCCCTGCCCGCGGCCTTCTTCGTTCAGGTCACGGGCAGTCATCAAAAGCGCGTCCATTGCTTCGTGCAGCACCTTGTCCGGGGCCTGCGCCAGCTCGGACGCGGAGAGATAAGTCCCCACCTCCAGCAGCTCCAGAATCCGCGCCGATGCCTGTTCCCATGTGACCATGGTCTTGCTGTACCCGGTGCGGATGCTGTTCCCTTGGGCGAGGCGGATGCCATCCTCCAGAAACCACACGGCGTATTTGCGGCCTTCGTATTCAATGCCGCGCCCGTTCGCCCTACCGAACTCCCGGCGCAGAAATGAGATATTTTCCTGCTCTGGCCGCTCCCGCATATAAAATACGGCGATGCGCTCCGCACTGTTGGGTTCATTGCCGCCTGTGCAGAGCGCCAGATCAATGACCTCCTGCGGCACCGTGCGGGCCGGGGCAAGAATGCCGGAGGGTGCGTCTGCCGGAGCTTCGTACACCGGGGCGTCGCCGCCCATGTCGAATAGGGCAAGCTGCTCTGCCATCACCGGCGCATTTTGCAGGCCCAGCTTAATTTTGTACTCGCCGCGCTCGATCAGGCCCTCGGTCATCTCGGTGATGACCGACCATGAAAAAACGGACTCCGAGGTGCGGGAGAGGTAGCTGCCCTCCCACATCAATAGTCCGTCTTTCTCGGCGTGGTAGCCTGTCCGAACACCGTCGGTCAGGACTTCCACCCATATATCATTGTAGCTGTTTTTTAAGAACTCCGTCCGTTCCGCAAGGCTCTTGTGCGCCTGAAAGTATCCAAAGATCTCCTGTCGCTTGTGCTTACGCCCACCGTCATCCAGCAGATTCGCTTCAATGAGGTGCATATCCAGAAAGGCGGGCAGTTCTGCGGTATTTTTCTGTGCGGCGTCATGCTCCAGCGCAAAGGCTGCTGCCTGCTCCTGCGCTTTTTCGTCCGGATAATCACCGTAGACGCGGAGGCACTGGCGTGTTTCGGCGTCATACACGGCAGCGCCGTCGTAGGCAAAGCCGTCCGCCTCCATCGTCCCGGCAACATAGCCCTGCGCCGCGGCCTCCGCTTCTTCCAGTGTTTGATAGTCCAGCTTATCGTCAAAGCCGTTTTCAATATGGTGATAGGCCGCAACCTGATAGGGCGCGGCCATCTGCGCGGCGTAGCGGCCAATGGCTTCTGCGGTCAGCCATTCCGGTTTTTCCGGGAGGGCGTCATACAGCTCCCGCATTTTTTTGATCTGCGCGTAAACGCTGCCTGCCCACAGGTGCTTTTCACTCCGGCCACCAGCGCCGAGGAAGTAGTCGCAGTCGGCGCGCAGACGGTCCAGCAGCGCGTAGTCCCCACTGCGATCCGCCGAGTCCCCGCCAGCCAGCTTGGGATAGGTCTCGCCCAAAAGTTCCTGATGCAGCCTGGTATGGAATGCGGGCATATCGTAATAGAGCTTGGCAAGCCGCAGATCGCCGCTTTCGCTGACGATGCGCCGGATCGCCTCCGCCCCCTCCAAGAATGCGTTCTCCCGGTCTGAATTGCGGCAGGCGTTTCCAAACGTCGCATCTTTCATCAGGGCGTCGCCCACGGTTTGTTTGTACTGTGCAAACAGCTCCTTTACCGTGGGTTGAGGGGAGGCGGCAGAGGAAAAGGCAGGAAGCTCATCACTTCCTGCCTTTGCGTTTTCTTCTTGATTTAGCTGTAGATCAGGTCGTTCAGCACCAGCTCCTCCGCGCTGTGCTTGAGGTTGTTCATCAGGCCCGTCCAGCGCAGCGGATCGGTCGCTTTCAGCTCCTCCGTCACGCCCTCGGCCTGCGCCATCTGCGTCACGGTCTGCTCCACCATCTTCCGCGCGGTCTGCTCGATTTCCGCCAAATGCTCCGTCAGCTTGCCGCTGGTCTTGAGATTGGTGTAAAGCACCCTGCGGCGCTTTTTCAGGTACTCTCTCCGCAGCTCCGCGTACTTGCCCAGATGCACCTCCGGTACGCTGGGCATCATCAAATTCGGCACCTGAAAGCCGTTCTGCATCCTGTAAGTGATCTCCATGCTGCTCGCTCCTTTCATGGGGTGTTTTGTGTTGTTCTGTGCGGTCATCATAACCGATTCTCGCGCGGTTTGCAAAAAACTGATCCCGCTGAGCCTGCATGACTGTGCGGCTGATCTCCCGCAATCCCATCTCCGCAATGTCGCTGGTAGCGATGCCCAGGGCATTGATGGTGGGCGGCGTGTTGAATTCGTAAACATGGGCGAACTCATCGGGTGAAAAATAGTCATCTGCCCGCAGGCCGAGGCGGGTCAGCAGCATATACGCCACGCTGACCTCCAGCGCGTCCCGATAGAACACCTCTAAACTGAGGTCGTCCAACTCTTCCAGCAGGCTGTCCTCGCGGCAGTCGCGGAGATCTTGCAGGTAGTCTGTGATGTTATCTGCCACGGCATTGTGGCAGGCAGAGCGCACCGCGTCCGCCAGATTTTCTTTTTCGGACAGGTTGCCGAAGGTGGCCTCCAGCGTTTCGATGACCTCCGGCTCAAAGGCCGGGTGCATCGTCCAGATGGGTAGCGGACGGGCAAAACGGGACGCATGGGTGTCGGAAACATCAAAATAGAGCTTCAAGCAGTTTTGCCCGTCATCGCCAAATACGGCGATGCTCTTGGCCCCACGATTGACCCAGCGGCCAAACTGACGGTTCCAGCGCTCCATCTCAAGGACCGCCGTGGCGTCCGGGCGCTGGGCGTAGATTAGAATCTGATCATCGAAGGGACATTTGTAGTTATAGCAGGCCGCGCGGAGAAAGCCCGTCCAGCTTTGATAGCTGCCGGTGACGCTCTGCACAGTCTGGTCATATAGCTCCGTAATAAGCTGAAATTTTGTAGGCAAGTTGGCACCTCCTATCTCTCCGGCTCCGCCCGCTTTTTTACTGCAAGCCGGTCATTCTTTTGCTGTTCTTTTTGGGCCTTTTCAAATGGCTTCCGCTGATAGCAATAAATATAAAACTGGTAATCACCTTTAACTGGCGTACAGCGGAGCATATACACATACCGCTGTGTTTTCGCCATGAATCCGCAAGAGGGAAGCAACGCACCCTTGATGGCGCAGATCTGCTCATACCGGTTGCAGTAGCGTTTCATGCTGTCAAAGTCCCGCAGCGGGGAGCCCGGCTGCTCCCGCAGCCAGTTTACGGTACGGTCAATGTCGGCCTTAAACTCCGGCGTGTTCAGCGCATCCTGCTGGTGGGGCCACCATGTTGTATAAAACTGCTTGCCGCTGCCAAAATCACCCCGCAGGTGTCCCACGCAACCTACGGTCTTGTCCTGTTCCTCGCTACGAGAGAAATAGAGAGCGTGCAGTGCAGGCTCATTGACGCTGTAAAAGTCAATGACATCCTTATCACTGGTGGGATATTTCTCCTGAAATTCCGCAAGGGTACGGCATCCGCCATCTTGAAAGGAAAGGCTGCCGTTCTCCAGCGGAATCCACCCATCAATGGGAAGCTGAAACGGCTCGCGGGTGAGGACGGTGCCATAGAAGTTGACCATGAGGCTTCGGGACAGTTCAATGGGTTCGCCCCAATCCTCATCCCCATGGTGCAGCTCGTAGCGATATACGCCCTCCGGCACGGTGGCTCGGTCAATGCGGCATTCTGTAAATAATGCCGGTCGGTCAAAAATTGTGACCTCCTGATAGGTCACCTTCTGCGCGTCATAGTTCATCTGGCTTCACCTCGTTCTTTGTGTTTCTTTTGCACTCTCTGTTGTGCCAAAAACTCCGGTGCCTCTTGGAAACCGAAGGTATCGGCGTAGTAGGCAGTTTTCTTTCCGGCCTGTGTCAGTACCACCACATCGCTTACGGACAGGGAACGCATCCGACGGGCAAAGGGGCGGTAGTCGCTGTTGTGCTTTGTCCAAAGATGCTCCAGCGAATTTTCCTTTGCGTACATACCGGCGTAAGAACGCTGATAATCAGCGTTCTGGAGTTTTCCCTTTGCCTCTGCATAAGGCCGGAAACAGTAGTCTGCGTCAGCGATTGCAGGGATTTGGTAGATTTCATAGGTGCCGATCTCGGCGCTGATTTTCGGCGTTCTGGGAACATAGATATTGCCATTGCGCTCCTGCATTTCTGCAAACTCACAAATATGATAGGCGGAGTTGCCGACGCAGACATGGCAATCGTCAATGTACTTACAGGGCAAAACCATCTTTTCACCGTCAAAGCGGGTAATGACGATGCTTTCCCCGTCCTTGATGGTAAAGAGCGTGTGGTATTCACTATCGATGAAGCGGATCATGCGCTCATCCTTGTTAGGGTTTGGAAAGGCGATAACGCCCATGATATTTACGGGTTCTCGGTCTGTCATCTGGCTTCACCTCTATCTTTTTTCGGCTCAGTACGCTTTTTTCATATTCTCTCAGCTTTTCTTTCGCCCAATCCGGTATCTTTTCTGGATTGGCTACGCCAAGGATGTCGGAAGCGTCCCAACGGCAACGCTCACCGGAATACAGCTCCTGAAAGAAAACCGCACGTCCACGGGAACCGGGCGTACAGCCGAAGCCACTTATTGCAAAACCGAGTTGACAGTCTGCTGTGCGGTATTCTGGAGCAAGGCTGGTGGGGCGGAGAACGATCAGCTTGCCTTGCAGAGATTCCTCTGATGGAGGAAGGCAAGCCTCCGCGCCTAAAACGGCATAGGGGACATTTCGGGCCGCACGGAATGCTTTGACTTTTTCGACCTGTGCCTGCAAGCGATTCAAAAAGGTTTCTGCAATTTCCAGATAACTCTTACAGGCAAGTGCTTCGGGATACATTGTTTCTCCGAGAAAATTGTACTGCTGATAGCAGGTCATATAGGTTTCGTCCTTTGGATTGAACCCCATAAGCAGAACGCGCCCACCCATACGAATGGACTGTATGATCTCGTAGTCACCAGCTTTGTCGGGTTCTGCGCTTTTCTGCTCCCTGTACCCAAGCCGCTCCGCTTTATCCCGCAAGATAAGGTCTTTGAGATACGCGCCCTTTTCGGGCTGCTGTTCAAACCAATCTCGGACTTCTCCATCGCCAAGGGAAAGCTGGAAAGTAAATCTCATGATTTTGCTGCGATATTCGTCATTCTTTTCTTTTCGTTTCTGATAGTTCGTCATCTGGCCTCACCTTGTTCTTTCTTCAGCGCGGTGTGCTGGTGTTCTTGCTGCGTTATATAATCTCTCTGCTTTTTGTACTCATTTCCGGCCCGTTCACAGAAGTCCTCGATGCAAGAAGCACGGTCAGAGCAGTAATGTCCCCAAAAGAAGTTGGGCGGGCCGTCGCCATCATTTTTACAGTTGCGCTGCCATGTGACAAAGGGGGCAGGGGCTTTTTCACATTCGCCCATGACAAACTCGGCGCTGCCGACGCGAATGCGAGCTGTAATACGGTATTCCTGATTGACCATTTTACCCACTACATAGCTGCCTTGTTCTAACTGGATGGTGCAGTTCCCGTTTTGTGCAAAGGTCGCTGTCACCGGCATGACCGGAAGCCCGCACACCAGATCCGACAGCATGATGAACTGCGACCTTTGGCCCATCAGCTCTTGCGGCAGTTTGTCCATGGGCAGATAAAAGTGCTGTTTGCCCATGATCTCATAACACAGTAAGAAACTGCTGACGGGATAGTACACGCTCATAATTGGGTCTTTGATATGGCCTTGGACGATGTTGGAATTCACATATCTTGCGTTGTCCAGATACCATTGCGGGTTTGCACCCGGTGTGTTCCAGCCGAACATGGAACCTGCCAGCATGGCGGCCTCCTGAATGTCCGTGATGCCGCGCCGCGCATTATGGCTGCTGGCGATCTCGCGGTTTTCCTCCCGGTTGCCGGTGTCCCACTCAGAGGGATAATAGCCGCGCTCACCATGCTGGATGATAATAAGCTGACCGCTGGACGGCAGAACGGAAAAACAGGTTTCCGGCAGGTCATTTCTGAATGGCAGCTTTCTTTTCATCGGCTCTGCTCCTGTTGCCGCTTGCGGTGCCAGCCCTCCAGCAGCTTGATGATGACATCTTCCATCTGCTTTGGGGTGTAGCTGGCGGGGAAGTATTTTTGCAGACGGTCGTTGCGGATGGTGACCTTGCGCTCCAGCGGTTTTTCCTCCCGCATGATGAGGTCGATGATGTTGTTTTCCAACTTGCCCTCGCCGCTGAGCTGCTTGAGCCGCTGGGCCTGTCCCAACGACGGGGATACCTCATCGCGTTCCATGACCAGCAGAAGGTAGGTCTGTTCTTTTTCGGACAGGTGGGAGAGGAAATCCGCCGCGGGAACGAACTTGAGCGTTCCCGCGTCCACCGCGTCCAGTAGCGGCGGAATCAGCTTATTTAGGCGCACATAACGCTGAATTTGCATACGGCTTTCGTTGACCTGCTCTGCCAAAAGTTCGACAGAAAAGCGCCCTTGAAAATTCTGCCCAACTTGGGCAGAATTTTTAGAAGGCCGTCCAGCCTGCCGTTTCATGGCATCCAGCTTCAGTTTGTAGGCTTTGGCTTTCTCGCTGGGCAGCAGGTCCTCGCGGTTGATGTTGTAGTCCACCACGAGGATGTCCGCTTCCTCATCGCTGTAATTACGGACGATAACGGGGCGGGTATCCAGCCCCACGGCTTTCGCGCAGTAATCGCGCCGGTGGCCGGAAATGATCTCGTATCCGCCAGCATCACGGGGGCGGACAATTAACGGCTCGGCAATCCCGATGTGCTCGATGCTGTCCATGAGCCGCACCAAATCGGGTGTGGGACGGTCAATAGTGTATGGCTGGCGGGAATACGGGAAAACTTCTGCGGCGGGAATGATCTGAATCCGCTCCTGCCGGTCAGCCTCACGCTCCGCGTCCGTTTTGAACAGGTCATCGTACCGGGTCAGCTCGATGCCGCTTAATTTGCTTGCCAAGGCTCAACACCTCCCTCGTCAGATTTTCATACGCCAGCGCCGCCTTGCCGCTGCGGTCGTGGTCGTAAATGCTTTTGTTTTCTACGCTGATCTCCGCCGCCTTGATGGAACGGGGAATCTCGCTTGCGAACACATGACCGCCGTAGGTCTTACGGACAAGCGCATTGATCTCCCGCGCCAATGTGGTGCGGCTATCCACCATCGTCAGTACAATGCCGTCCACCTCCAGCTTTGGGTTGAGCTGCCGCTTGACGCGGGTGATGGTTCGCAAAAGCTGCTCCAGCCCTTTGGCTGGAAGATACTGCGCCTGCACGGGGATAATCACGCTGTCCGCCGCGGTCAGGGCATTGATGGTCAGCATACCGAGGGACGGCATACAGTCGATGAGCGCGTAATCGTAGCGGTCTGCCACGGTGGACAGATATTGCCGCAGTACCGTTTCACGGCTCATGGTGTTGACCAGCGTGACCTCCAGTGCCGACAGCTCGATATTGGCGGGGACAAGGTGGACGCCGGATGAGTGGTGCAGGATACCCTCGCCGGTGGCGATGGGCTGCTCCGCGATGATCTTCTCCATCAGGGTGGAGAGTGTGGGGGATAATTCGTCAGGCTGCGGCCAGCCCAACATCTGCGTGAGATTGCCCTGTGCATCGGCGTCGATCAACAGGACTTTTTTACCTTGCCGAGAAAGACCAATGCCGAGGCTGGCGGCTGTGGTGGTCTTACCCACGCCGCCCTTCTGATTTGCCAGTGCGATTGTTTTCACGGGTTCGATGCTCCTTTCAGTCGTAAAATGGGTTTCAAAAAAGCAGAGCTGTTCGCTCTGCCTATCCGCTGTCATGGAAGTCGTGATTCACTTTGGCGCGGTAGTAGCTGCCGCAGGTAGCTGGGGCGTTGAACAGCATCTCCAGCAGATAGGCTTTGATGTTGCGAATGTCCGCGGTGCTCTCCCGCAGGCAGTCCAGCACATACTCGATGTGGGAGGAATCCAGCTTCAGAAAACGCTCCTTCACTAACGCCGTATAAAGCTGCTTTCCGCCGATCCGCATGAAGCTGTTCTGTGTGCAGAGGACCTCCAGCATGAGGTCCGCGATCTCGTCGATGTCGTCGTAGGGATGCTGCCGGCGCAGGTGGTCGTACTCGATATTTTCCCGAATCTCTTTTCGGTATTCCTCGATCACCTCCTCCGGCTGCGCGCCCGGATGGATAGATGAATCAGTATTACTCAACTCAGTATTATTCTTATCAGTCTTATTACACTCGGTTTTTCCGAGGTCTTGACTTCTGATTTTCCGAGGTCCAGACTTCGGGTTTTCAGAACTCTTGACTTCGGTTTTTCCGAAGTCTGGATTTCGGCAGCTCGGAGGCTCCGGTTCCGGTGTATCCTCGCCTGGTTCGTCCTCTATACCCATGAAGCGGAGAACATAGATTTTCGCCGGTCTGCCCAGCCCCTGCTTGACCCGCCTTATGAGGCCCACGCCTTTGGCGCTGTCCAGCTCCGCGAACAGCTTGACCGCCTTATCCGTCTTGCAGCAGAGCTGTTCACACGCCTCCTCCAGCGTAAAGTAGATATACACATGGCCGTCATCGTCCATCCAGCCGTTTCTCATGGACAGGCTCATGCGGTCCAGCATGAGGCCGTACAGCAGCTTCGCGTCGGTGGAGAGCCGTCGAAAGTACGGCTCGGTGATCAGGAGCTTGGGGATGCGGAAAAAGGCGTATTGCTCGGCGTCCATGCCGAGATGGTACGCAAAGATCGCCTGCGGCATATCTGACACCTCCGTTCTGCCACAGATTTTATCTATCTCTCAACGGCGGTCTGTGGTATGGTAAAAGGGAGCATTGACACGCAATGCTCCCTTACCGTAACCGGACCTACCGGTGGATTCTTATTCAGTTTGACTTAACACATCACTGTCAGCCGTTTGTCAAATAATTGTGTTTCCCGCACGGGGGGTTCCCTTGATTTTGCCCTTATCAGCTCACGCGGTCAAGGGTAACAGCGTATAAAAGAAGATAATTTCGGGTGGTTTTGATTCCTCAATAAATCCAGTGATTTCAATGCTTTGCGCCGATTTTGACGGTCGTTTATAACCGCTAATAACGGGTGAAATATTTGGGTGGTGCGAATTATTGTTTGTTGAGCCGAGTATACCATATTTCTCAACGAAAGAACATTCTTATATACGAGAACCTGACCGTTTTACTGCGTACAGAACCCCGATCTGCAAAAAGCCCCATGCGCGACACCTTGACGGTGCAAACATGGGACTTGAAGTTTCCTTGGCTTATTCGGGTACTCGTAACCGATCCTGGCAGGCGGCTGCCGTGTCATCTCTCGAAAGCTGTTTTACGAACGCCCGGCTTAGGGAGAACCGCTTTTTTATTTTACCGCGCTGAGCAATTTATCCTCTTTCCGCTTTTTGAGCATGATTGGCACGTCCATCAGCGCGAACACCGCCACGAGCAGCACGGGGAAGCCGATCCAGTGGTAGCCGACATGGTCGCGGAACCACGCGAGCAGATTGCCGTCCGGCGCGTACATCAGAAACATGAAATTCGTATCGAGCAGCAGGTTGACGCAATAAATCGGCACCGCCATCGCCAGCAGCAGCAAGAAGCACTTGCCCATGTACCTGACGCTCGGTCGGATATCACCGCCCGAAAACAGCATGATGGGATAGGCCGCAAGCAGAATGTGCACGCTCGTCGAATGCCAGAACATGAAGTTCGCCGCCGGAAGCGACGTCCACGTCGGGAACAGCAGTGCCGCCGTCGCCGCGGGGATACAGATAAAATAGAGGAAATTGTCGAGCAGCCTGCTCGGCTTCCATGCGTACAGCGCGATAAGGAAAATGTTGATCGAGCACAGGTGCAGCGGCAGATAGTCCCAGTTGAAATTCCCGCCGATCTGCAAACCGATCTGTTTGAACGCCTCGTCCGCGAGCAGGAGAACGGCAAAGAGCCCCCGCAGCTGCGCCCGCTTCTTCTCGTCCGCCGCCTTGTAGAGCTTGCAGCTCAGCGCGGCAAAGCCGATATACAGCGCAAGCGTCACCAGATGCCGCGCGCCGAAGAGCGAAAAGCCAAAGCCCTCGCCGATCGTATCCACCGTATCCCAAAAGTGCTCCGCTTGATCCAGCCTCCGCAAATTTGTTATCCCTGTCAGCATATCATACGGCGGCGAAAATACACCTGAAAATTTCTTTAAGATTTCAGTATCCCATCCGCGCTCCCAGCATCTCACCGCTGCTGCCGCCGCGGTACACGCCGTTTTCGATCACGCGCTCGCCGAGCACGAATACCTCGTCAAAGCCTGTCGCAGGCAGGTTGGGCCGCGCGTAGGTACCGTGCTCGCGGACGTTTTCGGGCGAGAAGAGCAAAAGGTCCGCGTCCATGCCCGCCGCGATGACGCCCTTTTTCTCAAAGCCGAAGCGGTCCGCCGCATGCCCCGTCACCTTGTGCACGGCCTGCTCGAGCGTGAGTACACGCTCCTGCACGACGTATTTTTCAATGAGCCGCGCGAATGTGCCGTACACGCGCGGGTGGACACGCCCGCCGCTGGGGTACGTCGCATCCGAAATGACGCCCGAGAACGGCGTTCGCAGGATATCCCGCACGTCCTCCTCGTCTGAAATGTAGTCGATCATTCCCGTCCCGCACTGTTCCGCTGCCAGCAGGTCGAAGAGCGCGTCGAACGGGTCTTTTTGAAGCGTCTGCGCGATCTCGGCGACGGATTTTCCCTCAAAGCGGCGGTATTCGTCCATCTGAAGCCCGATGGCGATCACATTGTCAAAGCCGACGAGCAGCGTGATGTTCTCAAAGTCGCTGCCCGCCTCCATCCGCGCGCGCATTTCCTTTCGCGCAGCATCGTCGAGCAGGCGCTTGGTCAGCGCCTCCGTGCCGCCCTCCTGGAATTCCGGCGGCAGCACGTGGATAAGCTGTGTCGAGCCCGCAGTGTAGGGGTACACGTCGCACATGACGTCAAGCCCGTCCTCCCGCGCCTTTTCAATGAGCGAGAGCATTTCCGGCACGGCTTTTCGCGTGTTGCGCCCTCCGATGGCCTTGAGATGACTGACCTCCAGCGGCGTTTGCAGCGCGCGGGCGACCTCGAGCATTTCGCGCAGCGCATCGACCACGCCGTCGCCCTCCTGCCTCATGTGGACGCAGATGGGCACGCCGCTCCGGTGCAGCGGCGCGAGCGCGCGGATGAGCCCGTCGGTCGAGTAAAAGATCTCCGGCGCGTATCCAAGGCCGAGCGACACGCCGCACGCGCCGTCGGCCAGCGCCGCTTCCATGTGATAGTGCAGATCGCGCAGCTCGAGCGGTGACAAATCTCCCGTCGTGAAGCCCGCGGCAAGCGTGCGCAGCGTGCCCATGCCGATGAGTTCCGCGCACGAGAGCGGCAGCCCCCGCCCCTGCGCCGCCTTGAAATAGCTGTCAATGGACGCAAAGCGCAGCTCCGGCGGGATGTTCCCCGTGATGGGCGCGAGGTATTTCGCGCACTCGTCCGCGTGCGCGCCCGAGAGCGGCGCGAGCGACATGCCGCAGTTGCCGTTCACAAGCGTCGTGAGGCCCTGGCAGAGCTCCGCCTCGCCAAAGCCTTCGCGAAACAGCGCCGCGTCGGCGTGGCGGTGCATGTCGATAAAGCCCGGCGTCAGGACGCGGCCCGCGGCCTCAATGGTCTCGAATGCCTGCGCACCTGATAAATTTCCGACCGCTTCGATCATGCCGTCTAAAATGCCGACGTCCGCCGTGAACGCCGCCTTTCCCGTGCCGTCGACGATCTTCGCGCCGCGGATCAACGTATCCAGCATGTATATCACCTCTTTTTTGCAGTCTACCACACCCCACGCCCGCTTGGCAAGGTCATTTCCCCTTGCAATCTGCCGTGCCGCAGGGTATACTGTGGAAAACGCAAAAAAGGAGCGCTTCCATGAATAAGAAAGACCGCATCCACGACTGGCGCAAGATCAAGTGGCCGTTCACCGCCACGTTTTTATATTACTCCCTCCTCTCGCTCTACACCGGCACCGCCGAGCACAGCGAGCAGGGCTTTCTCGTCATGTTCCTCACGGTTTTGATCGTGGACGCCGTGGCGTATTTTTCCTACTGCTATTTCCTCTGCAAAAAAGAGGAGAACATGCAGAAGCTCTGGTTCGTCTTCATTCTGGCCTATGTGCTCATCTCCACACAGCAGCTCTCCATCCTCTGGCAGATGATGACGGCGCATGTGATCGGCGCGTAAGCGTATTTTTCTTCTAAATATCGTCTATTTGAACGTCCTTTCCACCGGAAAAGGACGTTTTCTTATATTTTGTCTTCTGTGACATTTGCGTGCCACTGTCTAAAAATCTGATATGCGGCTCCTTTTGTCCATAGTTTTCGACAGTTTCTTTTGTTAAGTTGGTGTTAACGAGGGGAGCGTCCCCTTCTCGCGCCGTGAACAAAAAAGTTTACACCCTGCCCATTGAAAGCGCGGCGCTTCTTTGCTATGCTTTTCCTGCAAGCCCGCATTTTTCCGTGCGGGACAAGAAATGCTAAGTACAAAGGAGCTGATGACAGTGCCGATCCGTCCGCTTGTTGATCGCACTTATCTTGAACAGGTGCTGCTCTCCCGTTTTTCCCACGGTGAGGTACAGCAGTGGGTCCAGAAATACTTCCAGCCCTACCGTGAGCTGATGAGCTATTACCGCTGCGCGATCATGGAGGTCGAAACGAAGTTCAACGTGCTCAACGAGGAGCTCTCGCTGCAATACGACCGCAACCCCATCGAGACGATCAAGACCCGCCTCAAGTCCCCCGAGAGCATCATGGAAAAGCTCAGCCGCCGCGGATATCCGCTCACGGTGGAGAGCATCGAAAGGAATTTGAACGACATCGCCGGTGTGCGCGTGATCTGCTCGCACCCTGCCGACATCTACAAACTCTCCGAGGCATTTTTGCGCCAGGACGACATCACACTCTTAGAGCGCAAGGACTACATCGCAAACCCTAAGCCCAACGGCTACCGCAGCCTCCATCTCATCGTCGAAACGCCCATCTTCCTGCACGACCAGAAGCGGCTCATGAAGGTCGAGGTGCAGTTCCGCACGATCTCGATGGATTGGTGGGCCAGTCTTGAGCATAAAATCCGCTACAAGAAAAATCTCCCCGAAATGGAATACGTGGAGCGCGAGCTCTATGAGTGCGCCGAGATCAGCGCACAGCTCGATGCGCGCATGGAAAAGCTCCAGAAAATCGCCGCACAGGCAACGGAGGGAAAGGATCGCGCCCTTTCCTCCTGAATTTTTAGGATGCCCGCACCGCGGGCAGGGAAAGGAATCGTGACACTATGAACGCAGCAGAAAAAATCGCCCACGCAGCAGAGCGCAAGGCCTTTGAGGCCATGCTCGACTCGCTCATCAGAAAAAGCCAGACGAAGGACGTCTGCACCGTCGCAAACGACTTTGTCAACATGGTCCAAAAGATCCACTCCAGCGTCTGGACGCCGGAGACCTTCGAGATGCTGCACCAGATCGCAAACGACCCCGACAGCAAATGGGCACACTACGCCGAGCGCCTGCTGCGCGAGTGCGACCCCTACCTTCTCAAGACCTTCCTGACGGCCGCTGCCTATGAGGGCGGCTTCCGCGGCTTCCAGCAGGCGCGGGCAAACTCCGAAAAGTATGACTGCAACATCCCGTGGATCGTCCTCATGGACCCGACGAGCGCCTGCAATATGCGCTGCGCGGGCTGCTGGGCGGCGGAGTACGGCCACAAGCAGAACCTCACCTTTGAGGAGATGGACCGCGTGCTGACCGAGGGCGCAGAGCTCGGCACCCACGCCTGCCTCTTCACCGGCGGCGAACCGCTCATGCGTAAGGCAGACATCTTCCGCCTGTGCGAAAAGCACCGCGACATCGCTTTCCACGCCTTCACGAACGGCACGCTCATCGACCAGGCCTTCTGCGACGAGCTCAAGCGCGTGGGCAACTTCATCGTCTCGGTCAGCATCGAGGGCTTTGAGGACGCCAATGACGGCCGCCGCGGCGCGGGACATTTTGAAAAGGCGCTCGCCGCGATGGACCTCATGCACAAAAACCACATTCCGTTCGGCGTGTCCATCTGCTACACGAGCAAGAACTACAAGGTCGTCACGAGTGACGAGTTCCTCGACCTGCTCATCTCCAAGGGCTGTTTCTTCGCCTGGTACTTCCACTACATGCCAGTCGGCATGGGCGCGACGACCGACCTGCTGCTTAATCCCGAGCAGCGCGCCTATATGAAAGACCGCGTGCGCGAGATCCGCGGTCTCACCGGCGGCAAGGAGATCTTCGCCATCGACTTCCAGAATGACGGCGAGTTCACAGGCGGCTGCATCGCCGGCGGCAAGCTCTACTGCCACATCAACGCCGCGGGCGACGTCGAGCCCTGCGTGTTCATCCATTACTCGGGTGCGAACATCCGCGAAAAGAGCTTCCTCGAATGTCTCCAGCAGCCGCTTTTTAAGGAGTACCGCAAGGGCCAGCCGTTCAACAACAACCACCTGCGCCCCTGCCCGATGCTGGAAAATCCTGAATATCTGCCCCAGATGGTCGCGCGCAGCGGCGCGCATTCGACCGACCTGGAAGCGCCCGAGAGCGTGGAGCACCTGTGCAACAAGTGCGAGTCCTACGCCGCCTGCTGGCGCCCCGAGGCCGAAAAGCTCTGGGACGAGGAGCACTACAACTAAACCGCTTTCATGTTACCTTCCCATACACACAAAGGAACCGCGCCGGTCTGCTTTCGCAGACCGGCGCGGTTCCTTTGACAGAAAGGCCGCCGGCTGGATATCCAGCGGTCTTTGCCCCGTCTTCGATTGCTCTTACTTGAGCGCGGCGAGCAGCGCGTCGACGCGGTCGGTCTTTTCCCACGTTACGCCGAGGTCTTCGCGGCCCATGTGGCCATAAGCGGCAAGCTGGCGGTAGATGGGGCGGCGCAGGTCGAGGTCGCGGATGATGGCGGTCGGGCGCAGGTCGAAGACCTTCTCGACGGCCTCTTCGAGCTTA
>OFSD01000411.1_pt1 | contig 36792 bp, 32 predicted proteins | sample 1543191 | NCBI WGS metagenome assembly OFSD01 (sample SAMN04209221, study PRJEB22552) | human gut metagenome | biome: gut; material: feces | host: Homo sapiens | place: USA: Oklahoma
TATTGATATTCAAGTTCAATTATATTATAATAGGTACAGTTTTTGAATCTATAGCTCAGCAGGATAGAGCAGTCGCCTCCTAAGCGACCGATGGGGGTTCGAGTCCCTCTAGGTTCACCATAAAAAACATTACTAAGTTAATATTAGTAATGTTTTTTTATTAACAATAAAATTTAACTTCATTTACTTCATAAAAATTTTTCCATTTAGATATAATATAGAAAAAGTTATATCTTATTGCTTTTAATATTTTCTATATTTCAATTTTCCTACCAACATTTTATCTTTTTGCGACTGTAGACGAAAAAACTTTTTACCCCTTGACAACGTCTGCTATAATAGTAATAGCAATTTTTATAAAAAGGGAGTAACTTATGCAAAAAATTCTAAGTTCAATGAGAAAAGCAATAGAAAAATATAATATGATACAAGAAGGCGATAAAATTGCAGTATGTTTATCTGGAGGAAAAGATTCAATTACATTATTATATGCATTAAAAGCATTACAAAGATTTTACCCAAAACACTTTGATTTAATCGCTATTAGTATAAATCCTGGATTCGAGCATTTTGATGTAGAACTTTTACAAAAAACTTGTGATGATGTCCAAGTTCCTTTATTTATGGAAAATACTAATGCTAAAGAAATAGTATTTGATTTAAGAAAAGAAAAAAATCCTTGTTCATTATGTGCTAATTTACGTAGAGGCGCAATAAACTCTATCGCCATACGTGAAGGATGTAACAAAATAGCATTAGGGCATAATCAAGATGATGTTTTAGAAACATTTTTATTAAATTTATTTTACACTGGAAGCATTGGAACTTTCGCACCTGTAAGTTACATGGATAGATCTAAAATAACTTTAATTAGACCTTTAGTGTTTACACCTGAAAAAGAAAATAGAAGATTTGTACGAAAAAATAATTTAACTGTTATGGCTAAAGTTTGTCCAATGGACGGAACTTCTAAGAGGGAAGATATGAGACAATTAATGTTTTCTTTAAGTAAAAACATCCCTATGATTAGGGCTAACTTGTTTGGAGCAATTTTAAGAAATTTACCTGAGTGGAAATGATTTTGGGGCCGGAGCAAAAAATCATTTTATGTAATTGTATAGTATCGAAATTTTTAAATAAAAGCTGGGAATATATTATTATTTTGAAATACCGCGTAAGCGACCAAACGAACTTTGCGAGTGCGATTGGAGCAACCTGTAAAAATTCCAATAATAAGGTTGCGACATGCAAGGTATAAAAAATAATAATATATTCCCAGCTTTTTGTTAATATTTTAATATCATGATTTTTTGCTCCGGCCCCAAAATCATTTTACAATTGCTACCATTGCTTCTTTTAATGCTTCTAATTTTTTAGCAGCATCTTCATCAGATGTTCCTTTTACACCCATATATAGTTTTATTTTAGGTTCTGTTCCTGATGGACGTACACAACACCAATTGTTATCTTCTAACGCATAATATAATACATTTGATTTTGGTAATCCTGTTTTTGATTCTTCACCTGTTACCATATCTTTAACATAATCTTTTTCTACATCTTTAAATGTTAAGACTTTATATTCACCGATTTTTTCTACAGGTGTATTTCTCATATTAGTCATCATTTCTTTAATTTTTTCTGCTCCTTCAGCACCTTCCATTACAATTGATACTTGAGCTTCTTTATAATATCCATATTTTTTATAAATATCTTCCATGGCATCCCATAATGTTTTTCCTTTTGAAGCATAATAACAGGCTGCCTCACATAAAGCCATTACTGCTGCAATTCCGTCTTTATCTCTTGCATAATCTCCAATTAGACAGCCATAACTTTCTTCAAATCCAAATACATATTTCATACCATTTTTTTCTTCTTCTTGTCTCATTATTCTACCTATATTTTTGAATCCTGTTAAAACCTCAATACATTCAAGGTTATAATATTTTGCAATTGCTTTTGCTAAATCTGATGATACTATTGTTGTTATAAACATTCCATCTTCTGGTAATATTCCTTTTTCTTTCATCTGTTCAATTCTATATTCTGCAATTAGTAAAGCTGACATATTTCCTGTATATTCCATATATTCGCCAGTTTTAGCATCTTTAGCAAATATTCCTAATCTGTCTGCATCTGGATCTGTTGCTAAAACTACATCTGCATCTTCTTTTTTAGCTAATTCCAATGCTAATTTAAATGCAGCTTTATCTTCTGGGTTAGGATAACTAACTGTTGGGAATTCTCCATCTGGATCTCTTTGTTCTGGAACTACATATACATTTTCCATTCCAATTTCTTTAAATAATCTTCCTGCAATTGTGTTTCCTGTTCCATGTAATGGAGTGTAAACAACTTTTAATTTCTTACCTTGTTCTTTTACTATTTCAGGATTTAATATTTTACTTTTTAATACAGAAATATATTCGTCATCCATTTCTGTTCCAATTACATTAAATAATCCCTTTTCAATTGCTTCTTCTTTTGATATTTCTTTTATTTCTGAAAAGCTTTCTACTGCTCTTACTTTTGCAATTATTTCTTTATCTCTTGGTTCAACTATTTGAGCTCCATCATCCCAATATACTTTGTATCCATTATATTTTGGTGGATTATGACTTGCTGTAATCATTACACCTGCTGTACATTTTAATTTTCTCACTGTGAATGATAATTCTGGTACAGGTCTTAAGTTTTCAAATAGATATGTTTTTATTCCATTAGCATTTAAAATTAATGCTGTTAATAAACTAAATTCTTTTGACATTCTTCTTGAGTCATAACTAATTGCAACACCTTTATCTTGTGTTCCTTGTTCTAATATATAATTTGCAAGTCCTTGTGTTGCTTTTCCTACTGTATATTTATTCATTCTATTTGTTCCAGCTCCTATTACACCTCTTAGTCCAGCTGTTCCAAATTCTAGTTCTTTATAAAATCTGTCTTCAATTTCTTTTTCGTCATCTTTTATTGCTATTAATTCTTTTTTAGTTTCTTCATCAAATTCTGAGCTTTCACACCATTTTTTGTATTCTTCTAAATAATTCATTTGAATCCCTCCTTATATTATTGCATAATATCATAAATGCTTGTATATGTAAATACTTTAACATTTTTAACATTATTTAAAAAGCACACTTTTTGTATTTTTCATACTTTTAGTGTGCTTTATTTTTTAGATCATTTTTATCTATTATAAATTATAAAATTTCTTATACAATTCTCTTGCTGTTTTTGGGCAGTCTACACCTGCTGTATCAGCATTTTTAACTGGTGCAAATTCTTCTTCTCTTTTTACTCTTAGAACTGCCATTTCATCAACTTCTCCAAATGCATCAAATAAAAATGCTTCAAATTTATATGCATTAGGTGAATCTGGCTCTACCAAATTTCCATCTTTGTCAATATATTTAGCTTTTTTAAAAGCAACATGATATGGTAATGGATTTGCACCCATTCTTTCAACTGCATCTACACTAAATAAATTGCACAATATATGTGATTCCCCATATAATAATTCACCATCTTTATCTCTTGCTTCTGCCATATCCTCTGTAATTTCTGTATATTCTATTACATTTGGTTTTCCATTTCTTTTACAAAATACACCAACTTTTTCTTGTGGATTAGCTTTTACAACAGATTTACAAGCAACTGTTACTTGTTGGTCAATTGCAACTCCCATAAGCACTGGGTCTACCATTTTAACAAGACAATTGTCTACACCACCTATGAATACCCATTTTACTCCTAATTCTTTCATTTTTTTAGTCATTCCAGTTTTTACTAAAGATTCATAGATTCCGCCATGACCATCTGCTGCTAGTTTAATTAACCCATCTTCTCCAATTAATATTTTTCCTTCTGTATCCATCATAGGTAATTCACCTTGAATAAAGAAAAATATATTTTTATCTTTTTGATATCCAAAATATTTATGTTTTTCAAAAAATTCTATAGTTGCTTTATTATTTTCCCTGCTTGTCATTATAAACCAAGGAATTGTTACCCCATATTTTTTGGCTTCTTCTTTTATTCCATCACTTAATAATTCAAATAGTGATTTGTGAGAATCTAGCCCTATATCATATGTTCCTTTTGGTCCATTATGTCCAAGTCTAGTTCCTTGTCCACCTGCCATTGTTACAACTGCAAGTTCTCCTTCTTTTATTGCTTTTTTACCAATATTTTCATAATATTTATATTTATCACCTAATTTAAATTTATCCAAATAATCAATTGGTGTAATTTCATCTTTAGTATTCTTTTTTTCCTTTTTTGTACTATCATATAAACTTGTAACAAGTTCAAAATTAATCCCTTTTATTTCTTTTAATAATTCTTTTTTATGAGCTTCATCTAAATTTTCAAAATTATTTAGAAGATGTTCTTGTCCATATTTTTTTAAAACTGCTTTTATTTCTCCTAATTCTTTTTCCATAATCTTTCTCCTTAAAATAGATTTTATAACATATTATATATATACTATTTTTAGGAAAATTTCAATGGTTTATACTATAAATTTTCTATTTTTGTTTCTCCTGATGTATTTAATATATTATTATAACTTCCCATAACACTTGTTAAATTGCTTTCTATCTCATTTATATCATAGCAATCAATAATTTTTGCATTTGAATTATTTTCAACCCATTTTTCTATATTTTTATTAATATTTTTTATATAATTTTCTTTTCCTTTTATAAATATTATTGTATTTTTATTTTCTTCCATATTTTTTTTAATTTGTTTGAATTTTTTTAGATCATCATGATTCCAATTTATTTTTGATAGATTTTCTTTTTTTTCTTCTTTTAAATTTATTTTTGATATTAAAACTTTCATTGTATCTTCTAAATCATTTTCTGTTAATACAATTATTTCTTTATTTGATTCTAAATTTTTTTCTATAAATGGTAAACTAATCATTTCAAAATGATAATCACTTGCATAAAATGCACACGTTTTTTCTTTGGTTTTTTCGCTCATTAAAAACTCTCTCCCTTTCGTTTTCCTATACGGATCCTCAGTTTTTACCATTTCTGGTTTCTGGTAAATTTTACCATTTGTTTTCAAATATGTCAATAATATTTCAAATATATTTCAAAAAAGTCATCGACATTTTTTGCTGTATGTATAAATTTTTCAAAATTGGAAATACTTAAATTAAAGAATTTTTTTACAAAAAAGTTTTATGGAGGTAACATATGAAAAATTTATTAAATCTGTTTAAAAAACCTAAAATTAAAATGATATTTATCTTAACAATATTATTATTTGCCTATACTACTGTATGTGCAATTTCATATGCACAAAATATATCTACAGATATAGCTAATAGTGTTTTTAGATTACATGTTATTGCAAACAGTGATTCTACTGAAGATCAAAATTTAAAATATAAAGTACGTGACAATTTACTTTCTTATATGAATGAACTTTGTAAAAATTGTTCATCTAAACAAGAATCAATAAATATTGCTAAACAACATGAAAATGATTTTAAAGAAATTGCCTTAAACACTATTCACGATAATGGTTATTTTTATGATGTTAATGTACAAATAGGAAATTTTGAATTTCCAACAAAATATTATGGTGATATTTCTTTACCTGCTGGATATTATGATGCACTAAGAGTTGAAATTGGTGAAGCTAAAGGGCAAAATTGGTGGTGTGTAATGTTTCCTCCTCTATGTTTTGTAGATATTAGTTCAGGCGTAGTTCCAGAAGAATCAAAAGAACAATTAGAAAGCTCTTTATCTGAAGAAGAATTTGCTCTAGTTTCTGATAAATCTAATTCTACTATACAATTTAAATTTAAAATATTAGAATTATTTAATAAATCAAATATTTCTACTGCCAAAAATAATTAGATATTTAGTAGTATATTTATATTATCTGAAGTTCAAAGAACTTTTTATAATATAAAAAAGAGTTTAACTTTGGTTTTCCCAATATTAAACTCTTTTTTATTATTCTTCTACTTTTAATTTTCCTATTTTTTTAGAGCATTCTTCACAAATTAATTTATCATGATATGCTACTAAATGTTTTGTATTACCACAGAAAATACAATTTGGTTGAAACTTCTTTAATACTATTTTTTCTCCCTCTACATATATTTCTATTGGATCTTTCTCAGCTATGTTAAACTGATTTCTTATTTCTATTGGAACAACAACTCTTCCAAGTTCGTCCATTCTTCTTATTATTCCTGTAGATTTCATAATTAAAATCCCTCCTTAAAAAGTTAAACATTTGCAATCAATAAATTATATACATATTTTACCATAAAAATATTTTACGGTCAATTGTATTGGTATAAAAAGTTATTGTTGCAAATAAAATCATAATGGTGATAAATATGTTAAATATAGTTTGGCCATTTTTTATAATAATATCATTTTCTTTTGCTATTTTATCTGGAAATTTGGAAAATTTAAATTCTTCTATTTTTGAAGGAGCAAATGATGCAGTTACTCTTTCAATTAATCTTTTAGGCTCACTTTGCTTATGGAGTGGAATTATGCAGATTGCAAGTGATAGTAGTTTAGTTAAAAAACTTTCTAAATTATTATCTCCTATTTTAAATTTTTTGTTTCCTAGTTTAATTACTAATAATAAAATTAAGAAAGAAATATCTATGAATATTATTGCAAATATACTTGGGTTGGGAAATGCCGCTACTCCTTTAGGTTTAAAGGCCATGGAGTCAATGCAAAAAGAAAATCCTAAAAAAGATACACTTTCTAACCCAATGATGATGTTTATTGTTATAAACACTGCATCAATTCAACTTATACCTACAACTGTTATAGCTATTAGAAATTCACTAAATTCACAAAATCCAACTTCTATAATATTCCCCACATGGATTGCTACAATTTTAGCTGGTATTTCTGGAATATTTGTAACAAAACTTTTAATAAAATTTACTAATAAGGAGTAAATCTATGAATATAATTAATTTTTTTTCTAATATAGCTGTACCTTTTGTTATATTTTTTATTATTTTATATGGTATAAGTGAAAAAATAAAAGTTTTTGATGTTTTTTTAATAGGTTGCAAAGAAGGCATTAAAATAACTTTAAACATTTTACCTACTTTGATTGGTCTATTTGTTGCAATTAATAGTTTACGTCATTCTGGTGTATTAAAATTTATAATAAATTTAGCTTCACCATTATTATCACTATTTAATTTTCCACCAGAAATTATGCCACTTGCCATTTTAAGGCCTATATCTGGAAGTGGCTCAATTGCTATTGCCACAGATATAATGAAAACTTTTGGTGTAGATAGTTTAATTGGAAATATTGCTTCTACTATTATGGGTTCAACAGAAACCACCTTATATACAATTGCTGTATATACAAGTTGTGTTAAAATTAAAAAAACAAGATTTATTTTGCTCGCAGCACTTACTGCAGACATTGTTGGCATCTGTTCTAGTATAATTCTTTGTCGAATTTTGTCGTAAAGTTTTTGTTGACAAATTTATTTTTACACTCTATAATACTTTACATATTATTCAAAAAGGACAAGTGTTTTATGTCTAAAATCTTATTATTTATTCTTATATTTTTTATAGTTCGATATTTCGTTATCAAAAAACTATCCAAAAAATTTTTAGAAAAGTTAAAAAATAAAGATTAAATTATTAATGTCTTTTAACTTGTAGAGAATTTTTTGTCAAAATGGTCGCCCCTGTTTTGTTTTTTCTCTACAATTAATTTATATATTATCTATGGTATGTTTCTTTATGTGATATTTTAAATCCTCTAAATATTTGCTCTAACAAAAACACACGTATTAATTGATGAGGAAATGTCATTTTAGAAAAACATATTTTAGAATCACACATATTTAATAATTCATTATTCATACCTAAAGTTCCACCTATTATAAAAGTTAAATTACTTTTTTCCATTGCCACATTTTCTATTTTTTCTGAAAATTCCTCAGATGTATATTGCTTACCTGTTAGATCTAATGCCATTACATATGAGTTTTTAGGTATATGTGCTATTATTTTTTTACATTCTTTTTCTTTAATTTCATTTTCTATGCTTTCATTTATTTTGTCTGGAACTTTTTCATCAGATAATTCTATAATATTTAATTTACAATATTTAGAAAGCCTTTTACTATATTCTGCTATTGCATCTTTAAGATATTTTTCTTTTAACTTTCCAACACAGATAACATTAATTGTCAACATTATAATACCTCTTCTTTGTATATTTAATAAAAGGTATTATTATATATTCAAAATAAACTATTTTAGAAAATATTATATATTTTCTTCTAAAACAACATGTTATTTAACAAATACATAATAATACCTTTTATCACTTAATTTATATCTCTATTATTTTGCTATGTGTATCTCTTGAAGCTACACTAAGTTTTAAATTGCTTCCATTATATTCTTTTGTTGTGATTAATTCATCTAAAACTGTTTGATATGCTAATTCTGGAAAATTGCTTTCCTTACTCAAATGTCCTAGCATTGCATTTTTTAATCCTGATTGTAATAAATATGATATAGTTTTTCCAGCCATTTCATTTGGTAAATGCCCTGTTGGACCAGCTATTCTTGATTTTAATACAAATGGATATGATGAACATTGCAATACTTTTGGGTCATAATTTGCTTCTAATAAGACAAATAAACTTTCTTCTAAACTTTTTAATATACTATTTGTCATATGACCTATATCTGTTGCTACACTTATTTTAGATTTATCCTTATAAACGCTAAATCCACAAGGATTTGCTGCATCATGTGGAATTGCAAAAGGTTTTATTAGTAAATCTCCAACTTCAAATTTGTCATCTACTTTAAATAATTTAATATTTTTTTCTGCAATCTTGTCTCTTTGTGCAGACATTGCATCAAGTGTTTCTTGATTTACAAACACAGGTAAATCGAATTTTTTAGAAATTGTTCCAAGTGATTGTACATGGTCTCTGTGTTCATGTGTCACTAAAATTCCATCTAATGTACTTGGATCAACATTTATATCTTGTAATGCTTGTTCTATTTTTTTACAGCTAACACCTGCATCAATTAGTATTTTGGTATTTTTAGACTCTACAAAAAGACTATTTCCACTACTTCCACTATATAAGCTACAAAAATTAAACATAATTTTAATCCTCTTCTGTTACTCTCTCTATCTTAGCACCTATTTTTCTAAATTTTTCTTCTATATTTTCATATCCACGATCAATATGTTGTAAATTATAAATTTCAGTTTCACCTTCTGCTACTGTTCCAGCAATTACTAATGCTGCTCCAGCTCTTAAATCTGTAGAATATACAGGTGCCCCTGATAATTTTTTTACACCTTCGAAAAATGCTGTTTTTCCTTGAGCTGTTATTTTAGCTCCCATTTTGTTTAATTCATCTGTATATTGGAATCTTGATTCCCATATACTTTCATTTATTACACTTGTACCATTTGCAATTGATAATACAACTCCCATTTGTGGTTGTAAATCTGTTGGAAATCCTGGATATGGCAATGTTTTTATATTAGCTTTATTAGGTCTTTTGTTACACCATACACGTATACTATCACCATTATCTTCTACATTTCCACCAACTTCTATAATCTTAGCAGTAATTGATTCTAAGTGTTTTGTAATACAATTTTTTAAAGTTATATCTCCTTTTGTTGCAACTGCTGCAAGCATAAATGTTCCAGCTTCTATTTGGTCTGGAACCACTGAATATGTAGCTCCTCCATGTAATTTTTCAACACCATTTATTTTTATTACATCTGTACCTGCACCACGAATGTCAGCTCCCATAGTATTTAAAAAGTTTGCAACATCAACTATATGTGGCTCTTTTGCAGCATTATCAATTACAGTTGTTCCTTTAGCTAAAACAGCTGCAAGCATAACATTTATTGTTGCTCCAACAGATACGATGTCCATATAAATAGGCGCTCCTTTTAATTGTTTTTTTGCTTTTGCATAAATAGTTCCTTTTTCTACTTTTACAGTTGCTCCTAATGCTTCAAAACCTTTTATATGTTGGTCTATTGGTCTTGCACCTAGTTTGCATCCACCTGGCATTCCAACTTCAACTTCGCCTTTTCTACTAAGCATTGCACCAATTATATAGTATGATGCTCTAAATTTACTTGTTAAATCTAATGGTGCTTTTGTTGTTGTTATATTTGTTGTATCAATTGTAATTGTATGTTCATCTTGCCATGTGATCTTTGCACCTAGTTTTTCTAATATCTCACATGATATTTTTATATCACTTATATTAGGTACATTTTCAATTGTGCATACTCCATCTATTAAAAGTGTAGCTGGTAATATTGCAACTGCTGCATTTTTTGCTCCACTTATTACTACTTCTCCCTTTAAACATGTTGGTCCTGTAACTACTAATTTTTCCAATAAAATTACCTCCAATTATATGGTATATATATTTTAAATCTTTATTCTTTATTTATGCACTAGATTCCCACAATAATTTCTGTGCAAAAATAGAGTGTATCAAAATACACTCTATCCTAAAACAATATAACATAAAGTTCAACGGTTTGCAACCATTTTCGCTTAAATAAAATACATATAAATTTCATTTTTATTAACATTTCTATCTTTTGCAATTTGTTTAATAATCTCTTTTTTATTCATCCCTTGACTTTCATATACTTTATAATGTTCTTCTAAAGTTAGTTCATTTAGCACATTTTCCTGCTCCTCTGGTTCTGGTAAAGAATCAATTATAATTATATATTCTCCTTTAGGTTCCTGAACTTTTTCATAAATTTCTTTAGCTGTTCCTCTAACAAATTCCTCGTGAATTTTTGTTAATTCCCTAGCAATTGTTACATTTCTATCTGGCATATATGTATTTAAATCTGATAAAGTATTTTTTAACTTATGTGGAGCTTCGTATAAAATAATTGTTTTTCTTTCTTTTTGGATTTCCTCTAATTCTTTTTTTCTTAATTTTTTATTTATTGATAAAAATCCATAAAATACAAATTTTTTAGTATCTACACCTGCTGCCATTAATGCTGTAATCGCTGCACAAGCACCTGGTATTGGTATTACTTCTATGTTTTCTTTTATTGCTTCTTTTACTATAACTTCACCTGGATCTGAAATAATTGGAGTTCCTGCATCTGAAATTAAAGCAATATTGTTTCCTTCTTTTATTTTTTCTAATATTTTTTCATATTTAACTTCTTCAGTATGTCTATAATAGCTAATTAATGGTTTAGATATCCCCAAGTGGTTTAGCAACTTTAATGAATGTCTTGTATCTTCTGCAACTATTATATCTGCTTCTTTTAGTGTGTTTATTGCTCTTAGTGTTATATCATCTAAATTTCCTATTGGTGTAGCAACTATATATAATTTACCTTTTTCCAATTTAATTACCATCCTTTCATAAAACTATTACACATTAATTAAATTTTAAAAATCCTTTTTAATATTATTTTACAGTTACAGCAAAATATAATTTTTATTTATTATAAATTTTTAAAATCTCGTTTGTATATTTCCCATCTTCATTATACACATATAAGTTTTTTTCTATCTTTAAAAAAATATTAGCATTTTTTATACCTTTAATTAATATCAAATTCGGTTCTTTATTTTTATTTGGACTTACAAATTTTAATATTTTAGGTTCTATTTTGTATTTTCTCATAAGGCTTAAAATATCAACTAATCTTTCAGGTCTATGAACCATATAAAATTCGCCTTTATCTTTTAATAAATCTTTAGAAATACTAATAAAATCCTCTAAATTAGCAGTTATCTCATGTCTTGAAATAAGTTTTGCTTCATTCTCATTTGTTATTCCAGTATTTTCTTTTTTATATGGTGGATTTGTAACTATAACATCAAAACTTTGCTTTTCATATATATTTTTTAAATCAATTATATTGGTATTTACAACTTCAAATCTGTCTTGTAAATTATTTAATTGACTACTTCTTTTAGCCATATTAGCAACATCTTTTTGGATTTCTATTCCTACTACTTTTTTTAGATTAGTTTTTCCACATAACAAAATAGGTATAATTCCCGTGCCAGTTCCTAAGTCTAATACTGTACTATTATTTTTCATATTTTTTGCAAAATCAGATAATAATACACTATCCATTCCAAAACAAAATCCTTTTTCATTTTGGATTATTTTTAAACCTTTAAATTCTAAATCGTCTATTCTCTCATTTTCTTTTAACTCTACATCCACAAATATTACCTCATATTTTTTCATATCCAAATTTTTGCATTCTTTGTTCTTCTGCATTAGATAATTCTTTAAACCATTCGGCTAAACCAGAACTATCATTTTTTCTAATAAATTCAAAGTATTTTACTCTTTCGTCTTTACTAATTACAACAGGTGGTAAATCATTTTTTAATAATTCATAATTTAAAAGCAATCTTCCTGTTCTTCCATTTCCATCTTCAAAAGGATGTATTTTTTCAAACTCAATATGATATTTAGCAATTTTCAAAAATATATCTTCTATATCATTATTATAATTATAGACATAATAATTCATTAAATTTGGTACTTTTTCTGGCTCTGGTGAAATATAGTCACTTCCTTGTATAAATACCTGTACTTTTCTAAATCCACTTGTTTCCTTTATGTTCTTATTTATTGTTTCATTTAATTTTTTTATAAATCTTTCGTCAAATTCTCTTTTTTCCTGCAAATTTTAAAATACTATATTTAATGCCTCTCTATGATTAATTGCCTCATATATCTCCCTAGACTCTTTTCCTTCTATTTTAAAGCTGTTATCATTATATAAAATTGCATATGTTTCTGCATATGTAAGTGTACTTCCTTCAATTGCATTTGAATGATATGTACTTCTTGTAACTAAATCTATCTTGCATTCCTTATTTTTTAAGACAAACTCTAAAATAGTCATTTTTTATCCTCATTTCTTGACTTTATATTCATTTACTAGTATAATAATTATAGAAAGATAAGCGACCACAGGATTGTGGCGTGTCATTAGATATTATTTAAAATTTAAAATACATCTCTAACGGCCAGACAGAGATGTGTTTTTTTCGTTGTCTAATTTTCTTATTGTAACAACTAAAGCTACAAATAAGGCAATAGTGACAACTGTTACCATTGCAAGTTCAACAAATAGTATGTATATACATAGTAAATAAACTTGTGTTAATAACATATGCATCGCCCCCTTTCATTAAGGAACGACACGCCACACTCTGCTTTGCTTATCTCATAAGAAGTATACTAACTTTTTTATCATAAATCAAGCGAACACAACAATTATTTTTTAAAATTTTCACTTAATATTTTTTCATAACATATAATATCTTAGTACAGTTATATTGATTATGAAAGGATAGGATTTTATGAAACAAATTAAAGGAGGTAGACCTAAGCCACCTCCAAAAAAGAAGAAAAGTTTTAAATGTTATAAGGATAATACAATAAAATCACTGAATGAAGTTGAATGTTTTTTAAATAATTTACAAAGAGCCAATTGGTACATTAGACTTTTTAATTTATTTAAGTAGCTTTTCTAGTATATGTTCCACTGAACTCAGCATTTTCTGTTCCGTCTACTAGAAATTTTACTTTATTTATTTCTGTTAATTCTGTTAATGTATTTACAATACTATTAATTAAATTATCTTTGGATTTTTCATTTGTTTTATCATAATTTAAAATTTCAGCAGAAAAATCAACAGTTATACATTCGCCGTCAATTTTAGTTCCTAATAGTTTTGTGTTTTCTGTAATTATTCTTTCCAGTTTTTCGTTTTTAGGCCCTTCTATTAATAAATTTATTAATTTATCATATGGTGTGTTTACCATTTCTTTTATATCTACCATTCGTGCTTCTGGCACTAACTCTTTTGTTTCCTTATTTTGGAAATATAGTGTTACTATTGTTTGTCTGGATTGTTCTTCTGATATTTCTTCTTGTGGTGTGTATTCTTGTGTAGCTTCATTTGTTTTTTCATTTTTCATATGTTGTATTAAAAAATATCCACCAACTACTAAAACAATAAATAATATTGAAAATAAAATGATAATTTTTTTGTTTTTCATTTTTTCATCGTTCCTTTCCAGAGGCACATACTCGGTTGAAAAAGAATTAAATTTGAAGCAGCCAAAATTGTAATTATTTTTCAACCTTAACCTCCTAATTTACTTTTTATCTTCTTATTATCAATACTATTATTTGTTTGTCCTTTTTAGAACATAGAAAATAAAAAAATATTTTAAAACTTTTTAATGTTCGCTTGTTTTTATTTTAAAAATAAGCTATAGTAAAGAACATAGGAAATGAGAAAAAACAGATGTGGTTTGCCTCCTAAAAGGAGGTGATGCGTATGATAGAAACACCAGTATTAATATTAATAATAAAAATATTATTTGTTAGTTTAATATCAGTAACTATCATTACGTTTGCCTTAATTATAGCAATAGTTGTAATTATTAGCAGACAGAAATAGCAAATAAAAAACACATCTGTAACTTTGCCCAGTTAGATGTGTTTTACATATCAATTGGCGAACCACGTTTGTGGTTTCCGTTTCCTATAATATTATTATACAAAGAAATATTTACTTTGTCAATAAATAAAACAGACTAAAATCTGTTCAAAATAGTTTTAAAAAGGCTAGGTGCTTCATACCTAGTCTTTTACCTTTTTAGTCTTTATTATTAATACTATTATTTGTTTGTCCTTTTTAGAACATAGAAAATAAAAAATATTTTAAAACTTTCAAATAATTTACATTTGACAAAACGTCCTTTTCCGTATAAAATTAGGGTGTTAAAAAAGACGAATTTATGTATAAAAAAGGAGATTTTGTCATGAGCGAATTATTACATGTAGGACTTGACGTTGGATCAACAACAGTCAAAATCATAGTTATGGATAAAAATGGCAATACATTATATAAAAACTATCAAAGACACTTTTCAGACACAAAAAATACTGTATGTAGTGTTTTGGAAGATTTATTATTAAAATATCCATCAAATACTTTTACAGTAGCATTAACAGGGTCTGTAGCAATGTCTGCAGCAAAATTCTTAGGAGTAGATTTTATTCAAGAAGTTGTTTCTTGTAAACGTGCAGTTGAAAAATATATTCCAAAAACAGATGTTGTTATAGAATTAGGCGGAGAAGATGCAAAAATCATATATTTTGACCAATCTATCGAACAACGTATGAATGGTACTTGTGCTGGTGGTACTGGAGCATTTTTAGACCAAATGGCTTCATTATTACATACAGATACACAAGGATTAAATGAACTTGCAAAAACATATAAAACAATATATCCAATTGCATCTCGTTGCGGAGTTTTTGCAAAAACAGATATTCAACCATTAATAAATGAAGGTGCAGCTAAAGAAGATATTGCAGCATCTATTTTCCAAGCAGTTGTAAACCAAACAATTAGTGGACTCGCTTGTGGTAGACCAATTCGTGGTAATGTTGCATTTTTAGGTGGACCTTTAAATTATTTATCAGAACTACGTAAAAGATTTATAGAAACATTAAATCTAACAGATGACGAAATTATTGTACCAGAAGAAGCACATCTTCTAGTTGCAAAAGGTGCAGCATTAGATTCTATAGGAACTGCTGAAATTACACCAGACGAATTATCTAAAAAAATAGAAAACTTACGTAATTCACATGATAATACAACAAAACCACTTGCACCATTATTTAAAAATGAAGATGATTACAAAGATTTCAAAAAACGACATGACAAAGATACTGTTGTAAAAAAAGATTTAAAAACATATGAAGGTGATTGCTTCCTTGGAATTGATGCAGGTTCAACAACTACAAAATTAGTTTTAATAGATAGAGAAGGAAATTTATTATATTCATTATATGGAAGTAATGAAGGAAATCCTTTAAATAGTGTTATGAATATGTTAAGAAAACTATATCACGAATTACCTGAAAAGGCTGTTTTAAGATATAGTGGTGTTACAGGATATGGAGAAAAATTAATTCAAACAGCTTTAAATGTTGATTTAAACGAAATTGAAACAATTGCACATTATACAGCTGCTAAAGAATTTGAACCTGATGTTACAAGTATTGTTGACATTGGTGGACAAGATATGAAATATATCCGTATGAAAAATGGCTCTATTGACAATATTATGCTAAATGAGGCTTGTTCTTCTGGATGTGGTTCATTTATAGAAACTTTTGCAAAAAGCTTAAACTTAGATATATCAACATTTGTGCAAGAAGCCATAAAAGCAAAAACACCTGTTGATTTAGGTTCAAGATGTACTGTATTTATGAACTCAAAAATAAAACAAGCACAAAAAGAAGGTTACTCAGTTGGAGATATTTCAAGTGGTCTTTCATATTCAGTTATTAAAAATGCTATACAAAAAGTTATGAAAGTAAGAGATGTATCAACATTAGGTGACCACATAGTTGTTCAAGGTGGTACATTCTACAATGATGCCGTTTTACGTGCATTTGAATTAATTGTAGGTAAAAATGTAATAAGACCTGATATTGCAGGACTTATGGGTGCATATGGAATGGCACTTTTGTCTAAAGAACAATATGAAACAAATTTAGATATGGATTACAAATCTACAATTTTAAAAGAAGATGAATTAGACAAACTAGAAATCAAAGTAACACATACACGTTGTAACAACTGTGAAAACCATTGTAAATTAACAATAAACAGATTTAGTAATGGTCAAATTCACGTTTCTGGTAATAGATGTGAAAAAGGTGCCGGAGTTGTTACAAAAGCTAAAAAGTTACCAAACTTAGTACAATATAAATATGAAAGATTATTTGATTACAAACCTTTAGAAGAAAAAGATGCCCCAAGAGGAACTATTGGAATTCCTAGAGTTTTAAATATGTACGAAGATTATCCATTCTGGTTTACATTTTTAACAAACTTGGGATTTAGAGTAATTATTTCTGAAAAAAGTACACGTGCAACATATGAAAAGGGAATGGAATCAATGCCTTCTGAATCTGTATGTTATCCTGCAAAACTTTCACACGGACATATAGAAAGCCTAATAGAACAAGGAATTAAAACAATATTTTATCCTTGTATTCCATATTCAAGAAAAGAATATGAAAAAGCAGATAACCACTACAATTGCCCTATCGTAATTTCTTATTCAGAAGTATTAAAAAATAATGTTGAAAATTTAAAAGACCCATCTATAAAATTTATTAACCCATTTTTACCTTTAGATAAGAAAAATTTGGTTAAAAAGATTTTAGAATTAGACGAATTTAAAGAATATAATTTTACTAAAAAAGAATTGTTAAATGCAGCTGAAAAAGCTGAAGAAGAATATCAAAAATGTAAACAAGATATTAGAAATAAAGGTACAGAAACAGTAAAATATATTGAAGAAAACAATTTAAAAGGAATTGTATTAGCTGGTAGACCTTATCATATAGACCCTGAAATAAACCACGGTATTGATACATTAATTACATCTTTAGGTTTATGTGTTTTAACAGAAGACAGTGTATCTGACAAAACAGAAGCTAAAAGACCTATAAGAGTTGTTGACCAATGGGTATTCCACGCAAGATTATATGCAGCAGCTGAATTTGTTGGAAAACATGATTGCTTAGAACTTGTACAATTAAACTCATTTGGTTGTGGTGTAGATGCTGTTACAACAGACCAAGTTGAAGAAATTTTATCTAGTTATGACAAAATGTATACATTAATAAAAATAGACGAAGTAAATAACTTAGGAGCCGTACGTATTCGTATCCGTTCATTACTTGCAAGTATGAAAAAACGTGAAGCAGAAAAACATGAACAAACAGCTAATGGAGATTATGATATTCATAAAAAAATATTTACAAAGGAAATGAGAAAAAATTATACAATTTTATTCCCTCAAATGGCTCCAATTCATTTTGAATTACTAGAAACTGCTGTTAGAGCTTGTGGATATAATTTAGAATTATTAAGAGATTGTACACAACACACTGTAGAAACAGGATTAAAATATGTAAATAATGATGCTTGTTACCCATCAATTTTAGTTACAGGACAAATGATTGAAGCATTACAATCTGGAAAATATGACCCAGATAAAACTGCATTAATTATGTCACAAACTGGTGGTGGATGTAGAGCTACAAACTATATTGGCTTTATTAGAAAAGCATTAAAAGATGCTGGATTTGAACAAGTACCTGTAATTTCATTAAATGTTGTAGGTATGGAAAAAATGCCTGGATTCCAATTAACAGTTCCATTAATTGATAGAATGTTAAAATGTGTAATCTATGCAGATTTATTACAAAAAATGATTACAAAAAATAGAGTTTATGAAGTTCACAAAGGTGAAACTCAAAAACTATTTGATACTTGGATGATTAAATGTAAAGAAATATTAGAAAAAAATGATAATAAAGCATTTAAGAAAAGTATTTATGACATAGTAGATGATTTTGAAAAAATAGAATTAGATACATCAGTAGAAAAACCTAAGGTTGGTATAGTTGGTGAAGTTTTAATTAAATACCATCCATTTGGAAATAATTTTGTTGCTGATTTACTAGAAAAAGAAGGTGCTGAAGTTATACTTCCTGATTTTATGGGATTTGTTAAATTTATGGCAACACATAAAATAACATTTAACCAATTATTAAATACAAATAAAACATCTTCAAAAATTAGTAAAGTAGCAATTAAACTTATTGACCTTATGGAAAAAGACTTAAAAGCAGCTTTAGCAAGTTCTAAAAAAGGCTATTTACCACCATGTGATATCTGGCATTTAGAGGATAAAGTAAAAGATGTATTATCTATTGGAAATCAAACAGGTGAAGGTTGGTTCTTAACAGCTGAAATGATTGAATATATGGAACATGATATTCCTAACATTGTATGTGTTCAACCATTTGCTTGTTTACCAAACCACGTCGTAGGAAAAGGAGTTATAAAAACAATTAGATCAAAATATCCAGAGGCAAATATTTCTCCTGTAGATTATGACCCTGGTGCTAGCGAGACTAACCAAGCTAATAGAATTAAACTTTTAATGACTGTTGCTAAAGATAATTTAAAAGCAAAAAAATAGAAATAATAAAAATACAATTTTAGCTTTGTTTTAGAAAGTTTTTGTATTACCTGTACAATTTTATCTCCGTTTCAGAAAGTTTTTGCAATAAAATGCAAAAACTTTCTTTTTTTGTGTTTTTGTGCATTTTATTGCAATCTTTTATTAACTTTTTAATATTATAATAATTTATTTATTTTTTTTGCTGTTTCCTTATAACCTAATTTATATAAATAATCAATTTTGCTCATATCTAATAAACCTACCTTATCACTTTTAATTTCTATAACATTTTCTGCACCTGTCATTTCATAACCTGAAAGTTCATTACATAATAATCCAATTGAACGAATTGCTACTTCTATTAAATTTCTATCACAACTTTCTTTTTCATTTTCTTTAAATACAACATTTATTATTTTATCTGCACCTAAAAATTTTAATTCTTTCCAAGGTACATTTTCTCTAATTCCTCCATCAATTAATTTTATATTTTTATAATTACATGGCGAAAAAACTACAGGATAACTGCAACTTGCTCTTACTGCCTTCCCTATTTCTATGTCATTAATAAATATTGTATTTTCTAATGGTTCTTTTCTATTTTCACATGATGTAAAACATATAACTTCACCATTGCATATATTTACACTTGGAATTGCAAGTGGTATTTTAATATCTCTAATTGTATATATTCCTCTTTTATTACAAACCTTATTTATTAATTTTTCTATTTGCTTGCCTGAATTTAAGCCATCTATTTTTATTTTTCTTGTAAAAATAAGACCAAAAATTAATTTTACAATATTTATAAAATCAACATATTTTATTTTTTTACAATATTTTTTAAATATTTTTAACATCTCTTCTGCTGTAAAACCACTTGCATATAACGCTGCAACTATACTACCTGATGATGTTCCTGCAATATAATCAAATTTTATATTTTTTTCTTCAAATGCTTTTATTGCTCCTATATGTGCTGCTCCTTTGACACCGCCACCTGCTAAACATAATCCTGTTTTCATAAATTCTCCTCTTTTTCTTTTTATTCTTTGTCTATTTTATATTTCAATTAATACTTATTTTATAATATGTTTCTCCTTCTCTAATCGTTATTTTATATTTTATTCTTTCTATATTGTACTTGAAGGTCTTATTTTTTTATGTTATAGTTTAATTATGCAAAGGAAATTTAAAATAAAAAATAATTAATATTTTTTATTTCATTAAGAAAGGATTTTAATTTTTTATGAATAAAAATTACTATAAAATATTAGAAGTAGATTCAAATGCTTCTCCAGAAGTAATTGAAAAAGCATATAAAACATTAGCCAAAAAATATCATCCTGATTTACAAGAAGAAAGTCAGAAAGAATCTGCTGGTGAAAAATTAAAGGAAATAAATGAAGCTTATGAAATACTTTCTAATCCTGAAAGTAGAGCTAATTTTGATAAAATACTGTTAGATACAACTATTTCTTCAGAAGATTTTAATAAGATTGCTAATGAAAATAAACAATTACATGAAGAATTGAATAATTTAAAATATAATAATAATTTAAGGCGAGACAGTAATTATAGTAACCAAAATTTGAATAACTTTAATATAGAACAACAGATTGAACTTGAAAGAATAAGACAAGAAGAATACCAAAAACAATTAGAATATGAATCTCAAATGCAAGCAGCACGAAAAAAAGCATATTATGATGCCTATATTCAAGATTTAAAAAATAGAGGTTATAAAGTAAAATATAAGAAAACTCCTAGGGATTTATTTAAAAATTTTATCGCTCTAATTTTAACTTTATTTATTTTATTTTTAATTTTACAATTACCTTTTGTTAAAAGTTTTTTTATAGATATGTATAATGAAAATACATTAATAAGAACAATTACTAATATTTTCATAAATTTATTTAAACATAATAATCTTTAATATTTAGTTGACCAAAAAAATAGAACTTATAATATATATAAGTTCTATTTTTTGATTATTTTTGTACTTCAAAAGAAATAGTAAAATCATAATTTTCGCCTAATTGCATATAAAAATCCCAATTATATACATATCCGGATCCACCTGTTCCTTTTTCTTCATCAACATACACACCATTACTTGAATCTTCTAATGATACTGAACAAGAATATACATTTCCTTTTATATCAAAAGAATCAATCTTCATATTATTATAACGATATGCATATGTTTTAATGTATTTTTCAAAATCTTCTATATTTTTAAAATAATTATTTTTAAAATCACTATCTAATACACTATATGCAGCTTCATAATCTTGATTATTTATCATTAATATAAATCTATTTAGATTCATCTGAACTTTTTTCTGGCTATCTTCTGTGTCATATTCCTTTTTGAATTCATCTGTTAATATTGTGTATGTATCTAATTTTAAAGTATATTCCATTGGAACAGTTTCTTCAAAGACATACAGATTTCCATACATATCTTTACAAACATATTGTTTATATGTTCCTTTATCATTAACCATATATTGAGTAAAATTTTCTTTACCATAAATTTCTTGTTTATTTTCTCTATATTGTTTAAATTTTTCCATTGTTCCAAATCTATGTTTTTTGTATTCATCATCTAATCTATCATATGCTTCTTGTATATTATTATTAACTGCATTTTTATAATCTTGCATATGTTTTAAACACATTTCATAATCAGTAGCTGTTTTAACTTCTATTTTATTATATCCATTTTCCGTAATAGAAAATGTTTGAATATCATTTTCTATGCCTGTTGTTATTGTCGTATTATATTCATCTTCTGAAATAGGAGTTATACTAAAAGTTGAATTTTGATCATCTTTTTTTACTAATATAAATACATTTTGAATATTTCCATTATTTCTAAGAACTCCTTTTACATAAAAATATGAATTTAAAGTTCCCTCTCCTTGATTTACATCAATGGTATATATTTCTTTTGTACCATAATTATTAAATTGTGTATATTCATTTAATTTAGAAAATACATTTTTCTGTGTTATCTCATATTTCTTTTCAAAATCTTGGTCCAATACAGATAATACTGCCTGAGTATTATCTATATTTTCATTTTTTTGACCTACATACAAAAAGTAATTATTAACAATTTGATCTATTAATAAATAATTTCCATTTCCTGTTTCCTTTTGAGGTTTTGTCTTTTCTATTACTATTCTATCTTCATCTGTATAATCTGGTACTTCTGTGTCTTTATTATTTCTCATCACTAATATTCCTACTATAAGAATTATAACTATTATAATTAAAAGTATTATTAATCTTTCTATCTTTTTCATAGATTCCCCCTATTTTTTAGAATAGTCTGTGCCGCCATTCCAGCCCCAGCCTTTCCATCCAAATGTTCCTGTCCAAGAGTCTAATGATTCTATTCTTATACCTCCTACATTTGATGCTACTTTACCATCACCAATATAAATTCCAACATGTCCTGCTTCATGTCCTCCACACATTGCTTGGCTTCCATTTGCTCTTATATATGAATGTCCATATACACATGCTCCTAATGGTATATTGTTTTTATCTTTTGAAACTACCCATGCATTTGCTGCTTCTGATGCACAAGCTTTAGAAGATCTACTTTGTCCTGCTTTTGCATACACATCTGCTACCCAAGCCTGACAATATCCTCCTTTGTTTCCTAATGTATCTTGCGAAGAAGCTATTTCAACAATTTTCTTCTGCATATCACTTGCATTTGCACTGCTATCTAATACATCTCCTGTCATTCCAAATATATTAGTCATATGTTGTTTTACTGCTGTTGCCCAGTTTGGATCTGATGCATATAATGAACCAATCCCATCAATAGTTCCCGGATCATATCCATTTGCTTGTATTCTTTGATATTGCCATGTTCCAGGAGTTACATATTGCTTTAATCCTGAACTTACATCTTCTATTCCTGCTGACATATCTGCAAACTTTACTGCTGATCCTCCAGGATCCCAATCATATGCTCCCCATCCAAAGAAGTTTCCTTTTGTATTAGCAATATTTGAAGTTCCAAAATAACTTTCATGAATACCTATACAGAATATAAACCTTGGATCCATTCCATTTTTTGTACATATATCATAAAAATTTTCAGCATTTGCTACAAAGTATTTATTATAGCAATCAATTGCACTTCTTCCTCCATTTCCTGGTACATTTGGTGGACTAAATGCTTTGACAGCTGCAATAAACTCTTCTCTCGTACATCCATTTCCCCATATCGCTGTCCATGCTCCTCCTGTTCCACTAAAAGATCCATTTAAGAATTCATTAAAGTCAAATTCTGTTACTCCATAATCATTTCCTGTTAACAAATATAATAAATATCTCATCAACCTTTCGTAGCTTTGAGTTCTTTCATTATCTGCTAACATGTCAAACATCATTTTTCTTCCTTCGACCAAATTTGATAATGGGCATATCCATCTTCCATCTGGCATTCTATAGCATACTCTTCTTCCATTTAAAATAGTTTTTATTTCATCATCTTTAGTATAATCATCATTATTTTTAATATTTCCGTTTTTTACAAAATATGCATTTACCATACTAGCAATATCTTTAACAGCTGTTTCTCCCTTAGTTGTATCTGGATTTGATGCTGAAATAACCACAATATAATTTGCATTTTCTATTGAAACCATAGCTGCATCTTGTACAATTCCTAATTGCCTTCCAGTTTTATTTCCTACATCTTGGCTGTCAACTTGTGATGGTATTAATGAAATATCACTTTGCATTTGTAATATTCTTTTCATTTCATCTGAATATTTTTTATTTACACATTTTCCATTAAAAATTTTGTTTAATAGTTCTGCAACATTTGATGTTCTTGTATAATTTTCATCACTTCCATCAGTTGCTGAATTACCCTTTAGTTCTTCTTTTAATTTTGTTCCTCCATAAGAATTGTCTTTTAAGTATTCATTTACCCTTTTTATTCCTTTTGTTGTATCTCCATTTCCTAGTTGCTCTAATATTTTATTTGCCATAGTATTATCATCTGATGTAATCATTATCTCAATTTCTGTTGATATTGTATCTATTAAGTCATCCTCTATGTTGCCTTTTTTCATATCATCATAAGCTGTTGCCATGATAAATAATTTTAACCATCCATCTGATTTTACTTTTTGACTATTTATATTAATTTTAGTTCCATTGTTTTCTGCATCTATAACGCTTACTGAATAAGTACCTTCTCCTAAGCCTTCTATATATTTATTTATTTTTTCTTCTAATTTTTCCTTTGTAGTTGTTGATAATGATTGTGCTATTTCATCATTTGGTCTAAATGCATATCCAAATTCTGACATATTATATTGTATTGGATCTTTTGCATTTATTGCACTTGTTGAACCACAATCGTAAAAATAATATGCTTTTCCATCTGTCTCTACAAATATATTAACATGACCTGGGTCATTTCCATCTAAAGTTCCTCCCCAAAAACATATATCTCCTGGTTCAAGTTGTGAATAATCTGTTATTACTTCCCAGTCTTTTTCTTTTCCAAAGGCTCCTAAGCTCGAATTTTTTGTACTGTGTTGGCCTCCTGCCATTTCTTCATATCCAGCTTCATATAATACCCAACTTACATATCCACTACAATCCACTTGAGTATGTCTTTCTACATCTATTGGAATTTGTCCTACTGTAGCACCATAAGTAAATCTTCCAGAATCTGCAATAGCGTCATGACAGTTTTTAGCAACTTCTAATATTCCATCTCCACCAATAGTACTAGAAATATCTCTTAAGATTAAATTAGTAAAGTTTTTTGTTTTTTCTGTTACCTTTGTATTACCTCTTGTCCATCTTTGATAGTGTCTTGATATATCTGTAAGTTTTTTTACATCTTTTTCATATCTATATAATGTTCCTGCATCTGTTCTTAATGTGCTTGTTCTATCTTCTTGTGGTGTTTCTATTGTTGGATCTTTTTCTGTTGAGTCATCAAATGTTAGCTCTGTGGTAACATTTGCAATCCAAGTTTGAGCTCTTGACAAAAATATTACTGTTGAATAATCTTCATCCACTTTTGATGTTGGCTCTGTTGTTTGATCTACATTTTCAATTATTTTTTGAACCGTTCCATCATCTTCATGTAATTCTGTTGATAATTTATAATTTGTTCTTTCAGTTGTTGTTGTTGTTGTTTTCGATTCTGCTATAGTTACGACCATTTTGGATTTTTTTACTAGTTTAACAACTGCTAAACAAAATTGAGGATTATGCGTTATATTAGCTAATATTATAGGAAATTCAAATGGCATCGCAAACTTAGAAACCATATTTTGATAGTCTATTTTTTCTATGTTTCCATCATTTTTCTTTACATGTGCTGTCCAATCATTTGTATCTACAGTAAAATAATTGTAAATATCATCGTCATTTTGTTTACTATAAAATTCGTCATAAGACATGTATTTTAATTCCAGTCTTGTCCCATCAATCTTAGCTCTTTCGAAATATACAGTTCCTTGTAATCCATCCCCTCCAAGATATGGATAACTAGTTACTACTTCTGCTTCCAAAAATCTATCAAGATAATCTTCATTTCCAGTTAATCCTAATGTACTAGCACTTATTCCCATAGTTTTTAATTTTCTTTTTCCTTCTGTTAAATAATCTTGATCTATTTCTAAATTATTTTCTGATATTTGTATTTTATCTTTAATATCATCAAAAACTTCTCCAGCTTTTCTTGTAATATTTTTTACTGTCCCAAAAAATATTGTTGCAAATAATATAACTACCATAGAAGCTACCACAATAACTTGTATCAATCTTTTCCAGTATCTTTTTAGTATATTCTTAATATTAAATTTATTACTATCCATATATTATTCCTCTCTTGCCAATTATACCGTTTAACCAATTTTAACAATTTATTAATTATTTTAAAAGGGAAAACAGTTTCCCTCCGCTTTCCCTTAATTTTACCTAACATTTATTTTTATTGTTGCTTTTTCTTCTTGTCCATCTATATTCACATCTGTTAAATAAATGGTTGAATCTGTCTTTTTACCTGTATATATTTCATTAAACTTTAATCTTAGTCTTTTACTTTCTCCTGAGTTTAAATTCAAATAACTATTTGGTACCTCATTTCCAAACCATGTATATTTGACATCTTTTGTATCTTCTATATAAACAGATTCTGTATTTTCTTTTGTATCTAAAATTATATTTTTATCTGTATTATTTTCAAATATAATTTCATATTCTTCATAATCATAATAAACGTATTTATTCACAACTGTAATATTCAAATTATCAGTTTCCCTTTTTAGATTTAGTTCTTCTTTTTCTATAAATTGATTAACATTCAATTTTTTTTCATTATTTTCTGTTACAACTGTTATATATTCTTCTATATATTCATCATTTACTGTTCCTGATGACATTATATCATTTAAATATTTAACTTTATATGTAATATTTTTGGAACTAGCCCAATTTTCAATATCATATGATTTTTTTTCATTAAATATATTTTTATAGTATTTATTATAAAAGTCATTTATATTTTTATATAATTCATCTTTACACTGTTGACTTAATAAGTTGTATGCTTCTTCAATATTATTGTCATTGCAAAAATCAATAAAGTTTTTTATTATTTCTGTATCTTTTTTTACATTTTCTTTTGTTGTTGAAGAATTAGTCATTACTGATGTTTGTGAAGAAGGCAAATATGTTGTTACTTGAAAGTTTTGATTTGTACCATTATTTATTTTTTCTTCATTTTCTTTTTTTATTTGTGCATTAAACATTCTAATAATTACATATACAAATATTATAATTCCTAATATTAACCATATTTTAGTTTTATTATTATGGTATAAAATTCTTAAGTTTCTTAACATATTTCCCTCCTTTGACATTACATCTTGTTCATTTTTCTAATATTACTTTTTACTTCTTTAATTTTTGAAGTAGGAATTCCTAATTCTCTTAATCTCTTATGATATGTATTCAAATCTTCTTCTGACTTTATGGTTGTAGCAGCTTTAGCTAAAGCGATTCTTTCTGCAGATGCTTTGTTGTCTCCTAATCCATCTAATTTTTGAGCTGCCATTATAGCTTTATCATCTGTAACGCCCTGTTTTCTATATTCTAATGCATTATTCATTGCTTCTTTATATCCATCTTTTCCAAATTTATCTTTATATGCTTTTACAACTTCTTTATCATTTTTCCATGCCCTATCTATTTTTTCATTTTCTTTTTTCTCTAATTCATCTTTTGTATATCTTCTAGACATATAGTCATTTCCAACTTGTTTAGCTCCACTAGCAATTGCATTTGTTGCATTATCAGCCATTGTAGTAGCTTTATCTCCTAAGTTCGCTCCTATTCCTGCAGCTGCTGCTCCATATGTAAATGCATTTTCTAAGTTTCCAGATGCCAATCCTGCTGCTACACCTGCCATTCCCAATGCTGCACCTGTTGTAGCTTTTGCTATTAATCTTGGTGCTCTTCTTCCCACTCCGGCTAATGCTTTTCCAGTATATCTTGCTGCTGTTCCACCTGCTGCCCTTAGTGATTTAGCACCTCTTATAACTAACCTTTTAGTATTCCTTCCCTTTGCTGTTTTTGGAGTCTTTTGAGCCCAATTATTAATACCTTCGCCTATTCCTCTTATTGCTGAAATAGGTTTTGAATTTATTAATGCTTCTTTTCCATTATTCATCCAGCCTCGAACATCTGGTATTCCTTCCATTCTAGAATCAGCATCAAATGGTATATTATTACTTCCTGCATTTACCATTCTTGGAATTCCACTTCCTGATCCAGCGTTAGAATTTATGCTTGAGTTACTTGCTTCGCTACCTCCAAATCCTTGTGCATATAACTCATCATTTCCAAGAGTCCCTTTATCTGCTGTTCTTATTTTTGTTGAATCAGAATCACTTCCTGAGTCTCCACTTCCAGAACCTTTTCCTCCAGCTTTTCCACCTTTAGAACCTCCTGGTCCAATTTTTCCAAGTTTATTTATTGCATTCATTGCTAAGCTTCCGCCAACAACACCACCAACAATGCTTCCTGTTGTTGCTGCCTTTTCAAATCCAAAGAATCTACGGAATAATTTCTCACCTGGAATTAAGAATCCTAATGCAACTAACGCATATATCATATTATTTACAGCTAAATCCATTACTGAACCTATTAACATTGTATACAGTAATAAATGAAATGGTTGTAATAATAGGTTATATGCATATTCCTTTAGCCACATATCAAATGCTTGTGCCTTTCCATCTCCAATTTTATCAATAGGATATGTTAATGCTACTAATGGCGCAATCATTGTTAAAAATGCCATATATATTACCCTTTTTAAATATATAATTAAAAACATTATTGTATAAATAACTAATGTTAAATATATAACTGCATAACCTATATAATTCCAGTTAACTGTTACATTTCCATTTTCATCTCTAGTTTCTAACTGTTGTTGTAACCTAGCATAGCCCATTAGATTTACATACAAATCATATGTACCATCACTATTTTTATATTGACTATAATCTTCATCACCAAAAATTTGCTTCATTGCATCTTCATCATCAATTTGGAATTTTATCATTTCATTGTTACTATTTAACATGCTTGTTATATATTCTGTAATTGTTAATGCAAATGCCATTATATAATGCATAAATACTACCAAAATAACTGCTATTAACCAATCTTTAATATGTTCTTTATATTTAGCTTTCTCTCCTGCAGTTGAACTTATTACAATCCTTATTCCAATATATAATAATACAACCATTAATCCGACTAAAACCATATTTCTAATTGCAACATACCATTTAGAAATTTGTGGTGCTAAAACCTTTGCTGAATTAAATACTGGTGCAGCCCCATCTACTCTATCAGTTGTAGAAGTTTCATCATATTTACTTTCTTCACTATATGTTTTTGGATTGATAAAATTAATATGTAATGCAGGTACTTGATCTGAAAAAATTTCTTGAGGTGATATCTTATATACTGGATAATACCAATCATCAGGAAGCATTTTAGAAGTTATTACACCTACCGCAACAGCTCCTGCCGCAATTACAGCACTTGCTCCAAATGTAAATGGTGATAATACCGCTCCTACTACCACAGCTGCTCCAGCTGCCAATCCTACCCAAAAGGCTGTCGACCCCTCTTTTTCAATATGTATATTCGATGCTGGCAAACCTAAAATCATTGATTGAACTACCCAAATAACACCCTCACATATTGTAGTTATAAGTTTTATTAATGGCTCTAATAGTACTCCACCAACAGATTCCAATGCATCTGCACCATATGCTGGTATATATGGATATACAAAGTTAAATACTGTTAGGAATATTAGAGCAATAATAATCTTTTGTATTATGCTTCTTTCTAAAAATTTATTTTTCATATTATACTCCTTGTCTATTCTTTCTCATTTCAACTAACTTATTTAAGTTTGTTTCAACAAATTCAAATTCTTTTTGTGTTGGTGTTATCTGTAAAATAGCTGAATCTGAACCAACCTTTAATAATCCTTCTCCTTTGAAACATGTAACTAAGAAATTAGCTTCTCCTTCACTTAACTTAAATACTTCTTTTAAATATTGTATTTCAGCTTTATCTTGTGCTAAAAATAATTTTGTATCTGAAGATGTAAGAACAGCTTGAGCTTCTGGTTTTTCATAAAAATCTTGAAATCTTTGAGAAATAATAGCAAGTGAAACATTTCTTTTTCTTGCACGTCTAGCCATAGTGTTTAAGAAATCTACAGCTTCTGGATATGGCAATAACATCCATGCCTCATCTACTAAAACTCTTTTTTTACTAGCCTTATTTCTATCTTCACTATTTTTCTTAACGTATTTTTCCCAAATCCAAGAAAGTAATATTTGTTGAGCAAGTGGCCTTGCAAATCTCTCTTCCAACTGAGAAATATCAAGATTTATAAATGGTGCACCTTCTAACAATTCAAATGTAGATTGTCCATCAAAATATGCCATTTGTCCATCATATTCTCTTATATATTGTTTCATAACCTTTAATAAATAACTGTAATGAAAACTATAATCTTGGTTTGTATTTTCTTGAGCTTTTCTTTGTATTCTTTTATACCAACTTCCTATTGTTGGCATTTCTTTTTTCTGTCTATATAATTTGTCATCAGCACTCATATTACCACTTTCCCTGTATAAACTATTAGGGTTGCTTGTTATTCCTAGTGCTGCATATTCTTCTGAAACAGATTCTGCAATAATCTGTTTTGTTAATTCATTAACATCTGTACTTCTTGTACTTCCTCTTGCCATTGTAAGTAGTGCCTGTGTAACATCTTCTACTTTATTTTCAATATTTACAACTGTCCTTTCTCTTCCTGTAATTTCATCTTTAACCTTTTCAGTCTCTACATCAAATAAATTTATAATTGTGTTTGAATTTGGACTTACAACAATATTTATTCCACCAAGGCTTTCTGCAACTATTGAATATTCACCTTCTGCATCAAGCGCTAAACTTTCAATTCCCATTAAAACTGATGATCTAGAAATCAATGTTTTCATTGTAACTGATTTTCCAGCTCCTGATTTAGCAAATATAACCATATTATAATTTGTTAATGATGGATGGAAATTATCAAATAATATTGGTGTACCTGTTTGTCTATTAAATCCTAAAGGAACTCCTGTTGAGTGTCCAACCTCAGATGTTGTAAATGGAAACGCTGTTGCCATTGAACGTCTATCAAATGTATGTACCTTTCCTATTTTATTTTCCATTAATGGTAAATTACTTTTAAATGCTTCTTCTTGTATTGCCCATGCACTTTTAATTCCAACTAAGCTTTTAGACATTTCTGTTGCTAATAATTTTGTTTGTTTTTCTAAATCCTCTAAATTATAAGTAAATAACGTTGTAACTACTGATGCTTCAAACAATTTATTATAACCTGCTGCGATTTCATCTCTTAACTGTTCTGCTTCTAGTCTTTTTTGTGATAAATTACTTTCTCTATTTATATTTCCTTTATCTGCTGCAACAATTCTTTCTGTCTCAAGTTCATTTATTACTCTATTTAATTCATTTTGTGATCTTGATTCAGGTATTGGGTTTATATAAACAGATGTGTTTATATCACCAAACAAATACATATCTCTAAACAATTCTGGAAATGTACACATTCTTGGTAATGTTGAAACGAAAAAGCTTCTAGCATATCTTTTCATATTAGAAATGATTTCTAATCTATCTACATTAGATACATCTATTCCAGATGGTGCAATAAGTTCTTTTATTGTTGTTTTTTTAAATAAGTCTGGCATTTGATTATTCTGATTTAGTTGTCTTTCTTGTTCTTGTTTTTTTTGCTTTTTTCTCATCTTTATCATTACCTCCTTCTTCTGTGTTTTGTTCTTTTAATAGTTCATCTACCATTTCATTTCCTAGATATTCTCTATTTTCATCTAAGATTAGTTTAGCCATTTCATTTGCTAATTCATCAATTGAACTTTCTTTTTCTTCTACTTGTTCTCTATATTTGCTTCTATATTTTTCAACATCTTCCGTTACTTTATCTAAAGCTTTTCTTTCAATTTCTTTGTCTAATTCTTTTATTCTTTTTTGTAATACATCTGGAGCTGTACTATATAAAGAATCGTAATCAGCTTTTGCTGCTTTCTTTAAATCAAATGTTTCTGATTCATCTCTGTTATATGCAACATATAATAATTCTGCTAATTCTACCGAGTTTAATATCTTTCCATTAACACCACATGCTGAAATAGTTCTCATTAATGATTGTGATCTAGTATATAATTCTGAAAAGGCCATAGATTGAATTTCAGATTTGTCATATTCATTTTCTCCTATTTCATTAGGTGAATATGAAATTATTATAAAATATTTTTTATTCAAGATATTTTTATTCAAACTCATTTTTTCTGTATCATAAATAATATCTTTTCCATATTCATATAGATTTCTTTGTTTTGTTATTTCATAAAATGCTTTATTTAATTGTTCTTTTGTATATCTTTCTGAGTCAGCCATTTCTTCATATTGTTGGTTCATTTTATATAAATTTGCTTCTATTTGTGATACTCTCTTTTTATATGCATTTAAACTGCTTTCCAAATTTACTGTTCTCGTTTGTACATATATTTGAATTGGAAATCTTAATGTGTTTAAGAATTGAACAAATCCTTCCTCAACACCTGTTTTTTCTACTCCTGACATTAAATCATAGTTAACACCTTGACATTCTACAGCCATTATATATTTTCTACCATTTCTTTGAATAATCATATTGTCTTCAATTTTATCAAATTCCATAAAATCAAAAATTGATTTTTTTCCTAATGCTTGTGTTGTATGTTTTTCTGTTGACTTCTTATCGCTTTCTATAGTCTCATCATTTTTATCAAATGTTTTCTTCTCTTTCGCTTTTAATACTATATAAATAATAACTAAAACAAATAGTACTACAGCTGAACATGCTAACAGTAATAATAACATTTGTGTTGTTGGATCTAAATTACTCATCCTTTTTTTCCTCCTTTGTATATACATATAGTTTTTCCTTTTTCATTTTGAACTTAACTGCTCTTTTTATAACATCATCTATATTCTCTCCACCAGTTTTTCTAGAAAATTCAAATCTCTCTATATTAGGAACTTTAAATGTTCCTATTACGAATCCAATTAGTGCAAATACAACAACAACTGCTATTCCCACTAAAGTTAATCCTAATAAATTAAATATAATATAAAATATTCCCCCTATTAAAGCTCCTATTCCTGAATATATCAGCGCTTTTGTAGAAAATATAAATAATATTCTTCCTTCTCCCTTAACATTTCTTGGCACATTATAAGTTCCCATAATTTTTCTCCTTAATATAATATTCCTCGTATACCATTATACCAAAAAAAAATGTATTTTCATACACTTTTAAACTTTTTTTTTCAATTTAATTAATTTGTAATCATACTGTAATACTTGTAATATTTTTTATTTTATACAACAAAAAAATAAGGAATAAATTCCTTATTTTTTATACATTTTCTATTATTAATTATGATGCTGATATATTGCTTAAGAAACTGTATAGTATTCCTGCAATAGCTGATGCTGCAAATACTAATGCTGCACCTATTACATATGGCATCATTGTCTTTTTATATTCTGCTCTTTCTTCTACACTACCCATCATATATTTTAGTCCCAATATAATTAAGACAATAACAGATATTACTGTACCTATAACTGTTAAAACTGTTATTATTCCATTTCCTGTGTCCGTTAAGTTTGAATTTGAAATTTTAGTTCCTGTCATATCTGTAACAGAAAATGCACATGATCTTATCATAAATATTAAATTTAATATAGTTATCAATAAACTTGACTTTACTATTTTTTTCATTCTATTTCTATTCCTCTCAAATATTTTATTTAAATATTCCTTTTGAAACTGAATCCACAATTCCTAATAAGTTTGATGTAGCAAATAATAATATAGCTCCTATCACATAAGGTATCATTGTCTTTTTGTACTCTGCTTTTTCTTCTACACTACCTAGCATATATTTAATTCCCATTATAACTAAAGCTATAACTGATACAAAACTACCAACAAATTGAACAACACCAACAATTTTGTTTCCTTTATTTTTTATCTTGTCTGCATTTGTCATATCACTTGGTTTGTATGAAGAAGGATCTTCTGATGGATCTGTTAATTTATCATCTGCTATTTTTATTGAAGATTCTATAGCTACTTCTTGTGCATTAACTTTTGTTCCACTAAAAATTATTCCTGTAAAAACTATTAATATAATTAATACATACATGCATTTATTTTTCATCTTTAACATCCTCCTACATTGTATTTATAAATATCATTACTATCTTCCATATTCCAAATGCTCCAAATATAACAACACATCCAACAACATATGGAACAAGTCTTTCCTTTAGTTCTGCTTTTCCATCTGCTGAAGCAACCATAAATTGAACACCTAGTATTGCCCCTGCTACTACTGCCACTATTATTCCTAAAGCTAACAAAATATTATAAATTAAATCTATTGTATTTTTTAAGCTACTTTGTGATATTGTATTTTCAGTATTAGCCCCAGAAATAAAATTTTCTGCTCCACCCATTACTTGATCTATTGTTTGGTTTCTATCTTCACTGACAGGTGCTGCATAATTTATATTTGTTATGCTTAATACCAAAAAAGCACAAATTAATAAAATATTTAATATTTTACTTTTCATATTTTTCTCCATTCTTCTTATTATAAAATACCTTCTACTTGTAATTATACAATATTTCTACATTTTTTTCAAATTTTATATAATTTTTAATATAATTGTAATGTTTTTGTAACATTATGCTATTAATATTGGCTATTAGTAAATCCCAACCGCACTTAGAACTTTTGTCCCTTAGTACAGATTTGGCTTTTGTTATGACTCTTCTGGAGCCAAGTACTTTTAAATAGTATGTCAACCACATTTTCTATTAAGACTACTTCTTAAGCGAATTATTTATAATCTTTCTATAATTTTATAAAAAAAGAATAGACCTATATTTTTAGTCTATTCTTTTTTTATATCTTCTACAATCCACAATTCCTTATAAATATGTGATTTAGTATATATTTTGCACCATTTTTTGTTATATGTTCTTTAGTTTGTTTGCACCTTATCTAAATAATTCATCAATTTTAGTTGCATCTTGTTTAAAACGACCTATAAATTCAGCAACTGCTTCTTTTTAGCTTCATATTCTTCTTGAGTAATTGCACCTATATCTAATAGTTCTTTGTATTTCTTTATTTCATCTGGTATTGATTTTAATTCTATATTTCGCTGTTGAGTATTATTAAGTATTTCAACTTGCTGTTGACTATTCTCTTTACAAATAATATCTAAATAAGACAATATGGCTTGTGCTTGCGAATATAGTCCTTGATAATACCAACCCGTTTTCTTAGTGGCACTATACACAAATTCTATATATTCGATTGGACAATTTATATCTTTTAAAGTAATTTTTAGCTTTAAGCTTGTGCACATCTGTTGTTGCTTGTGTCCTGTTGAACCACCAACAATAGCACCAACACCACCAAATAAAGCTCCTCCTACTATTGCTCTACCAACACCACCTTTTGAAATAGAAGTTCCATCTTCTAATAATTCATAGCTTACAATATCACTATAATGATGAATACGATTAGGATTAATCTTCTTACTTATAATGCCTTCCGGAATAGTCCATAATTTATTTGTCTCATCAATATAAAAAATTTCCCCCACCTTATTAGTAACAACAAATATATTTGCCAATGATTTTTGTTCTTCTTGCTTTTGAATAGCTAAGTCAGTTCTTACTTTTTCATTATTATTTTTTTTCTCTTGAATCTCTATCTGTTTAATTGCATTTTCAGGAACTTCATCATAGTATTTTATTTCACATTGCCATTTTCCCATTTTTATTGCCGTTTCTATTTCTGCAACATTATTATTTAATAAATTAATTTCACATTCAGTAGATGAAAAATACCCCATACTTGAACACTTAAAAATAAGTATAATATTTTCCATATCTAAGATTTTCGTTTCATTTCTAGAAACTTCATAAAACGGAGCCCATTTATTATTTATTTTTTTTAAACATTTTACTTTGGGTAACCCATTATTTTTTATTATCAACTTTGACATATATAACTCCCCTTACTTTTTATCCATTATAAAACAAACTTCAAATTATATCAATCATTTCAAGCATCAAATTTAAGGTTATGAAAAAAGTATTAAAAATACTGGAATTAGTCTTTATTTTGCATTATTATTAAAAGAGCAAATTTAACAAAAGTTTAAAATTTGTACTAAATATAAAAATAAAATCAGTATAAAAAAAGAAAGCAATTACGCTTTCTTTTTAAAAGAATGTTTTAGCAAAAACATAAAGAGAAATCATTACACATACTATTCCTACTTTTTTGCTTCCATAGTAAATGTCAGATACTCCTGCTGCTATTAACAGCAATGAAAATGCTATTGGATGGTGATTGAAATAACTAATCACCCGTACAAATGTTAAAAATGCCCTTGAAATCATACTCAAGCCTTCCTTTCTTTTTATACAATAGTTTTTACTGATACTTATATAATAACACAATTTACATAAAATTGCAAATTAGATTTTACAAAATATTAATTATATTTTATAACAAGCATATCATACTTTATAAACTATTTACTTTATCTAAAATAAAAAAGATATTCTAAAAAAATAAATACAACATATATTTATACAAAAAACAAAACGGAGGTAAAAAAGTGAAAAAAACAATAACAACATTTATATTAATCATAATGTGCTTAACACCAATATCATTAAGTTATGATACAACAAGTTCATACATATGGAGTACAGATATGGAAACATCGCCCGTCTCCTCTTCTATCACCTCAAATACAAATAGTAACAATTCCATTGCCACAAATGAAACTTCCAATAACATATCAACCTCAAACACAGTAGAAACAAATTCACAAGTAGAAGATAATAACTCTTTAAACTTAGAAAGTGGAGCGGCCATATTAATCGAACAATCAACA
>OFSD01000418.1_pt1 | contig 36496 bp, 44 predicted proteins | sample 1543191 | NCBI WGS metagenome assembly OFSD01 (sample SAMN04209221, study PRJEB22552) | human gut metagenome | biome: gut; material: feces | host: Homo sapiens | place: USA: Oklahoma
TGTTCGGTGGTGCCGTCCGCGAGGGTCTTGGTCACGGTCTGGGTGGTGGTCTTGACCCCGTCCGCGAGGGCCGTGGTGGTGGCCGTCACGGTGTCCACCACGTCTCGCACGGTCTCCATGGTCTGGCTGACCGTCCGCTTGCCGTCTGCCGCGACGGTCTCGACGGTCTTTACGTCCTTGAGGACGCCGTTCACCATCTGACGGCTGGTGGAGGTGATGGTCTGGGCCTGCTTGGTGGCACCATCGGCCATCCGCTGGGTCGTGGTCTCCACCGTGCGGGTCACGCCGTCGGTGATCTGGGTCGCGGTCTCGGTGACGGAGGCCAGCACCTCGCTGGCCGCTTTTTTGACCTTGGCGTTGCCCAGCGTCATGCCCTGCGCTAGACCAGCACAGGTCTGCATACCAATCTCGGAGAACACTCGGGATGGCGAGTGGATGCCCAGCACCTTCTTCACGATGTCGGGCAGCTGCTGGGCGAGGCCCTGAACCTTCGAGATGAGACCCGTCCAGCCGGATTTCAGGCCGTTCCACAAACCGGTGACGATCTGGCTGCCGATGTCCAGCCAGCGGAAGGCGGTGAACACGTCGAAGATGGCCTTACAGATCTGAGGAATATTCTCGATGATGGTGGGCAGTGCCTCCAGCAGGCCTTCGCCCAGCATGACGATAAGGTGGGCACCCGCTGCGAGGAGCTTGGGGGCGTTATCGTTGATGATGCCCGCGAGGTCGGAGACGATGCCGGGCAGGTACTCGATGAGAGTGGGCAGGCCGTCCATCAGGCCCTGCATCAGGTTGAAGATGAGTTCGAGGCCCGCGTCCACCAGCTTCCCGGCATTCTCGCGGAGGCCGCTGGCAAGGTCGGCCACGAGGGGCAGCGCCTGCGTCAGCAGCTCCGGGATGCCCTGCACCAGACCCGCGCCCAACTGGGAGAGCATCTCGATGCCGGTGTCCAGAAGCTGGGGAAGGGCGGAGCTCAGGCTGTCCACCAGTGCGCCGACGATGGAAGCGCCGGTGGTCAGCATCTCCGGTGTAGCTGCTATGAGGCTCTGCGCCAGATAGGTGATGGCGTCCACACCGGCGGCTGCCAGCCCGGGCAGCTGCTCCACGATGCCTGCGGCCAGCTCGGAGAGGATGCCGCCCGCTGCGGACAGCATCGCTTCGGGGCCGCCGTTGCTGAGGGCGTCGGTCAGGGTGCGGATGCACTCGACGCCCCAGCTGCCCGCGTCCGTCAGTGCAGGCTCCAGCCGCTCGTATACAGCCAACTGCAAGCCCTCAAAGGCGGAGCTCATGGACGTCATGACGCCCTGCAGGTTGTCCTGCTGGGTCTCGGCCATCTGCTCCATCGCTCCGCCCGCCGCGTCGATCCGTGTGGCGAGAGCATCCCACTGCTCGCCCTGCGCGGCCAGCAGGCCGTTGACGGCTGCGAGGTCGGTTTTATTGAACAGCCGATTGATGATGCTGTCCTTCTGACCCTGTGTCATACCGACCATGCGGGTGTTCAGGTCGCCCAGTATCTCGTCGAGGCCCCGCATATTGCCCTGCGCGTCGTAGACTTGCAGACCCAGCTGCTGTATGAGCTTCGCGGCGTCATCGGTGGGGGATTGCAGCGACAGGATGATGTTGCGCAGGTGGGTGCCGCCCTCCGCGCCCTTGAGGCCTACGTTTGCCAGCAGGCCGAGCGCTGTGGTCAGCTCGGTGGTGCCGTTCTTGAGGTTGGCAGCAGTGCCGCCGACCGTCAGGATGGCCTCGCCCAGCTGGGAGACGTTGGCGTTGGCTTTGCTGGCGGCCATGGCCAGCCTGTTACCGAAGTCGTCTACATTGTTCTTGTTGGCCTCGATGTTCAGGGAGGCCATCGCGTCCGTGACGAGGTCAGAAGCATAGGCGAGGTCCATGCCGCCTGCGGCAGCCAGATTCAGCACCGAGGGCAGCACCTCAGCGGCCTTGTCGGCGTCATAACCGGCGAGAGCGAGGTAATTCAGGGCGTCCGCAGCCTGTGTAGCGGAGAATTTCGTGGAGCTGCCCATCTCTTTGGCGACTCGGGTCAGGCTCTCGATCTCCTCGGTGCTTTTGCCCATGGTGGCGGCCACCTGAGACATGGACGCCTCAAAGCTCATACCAACGCTGACCGAGGACTTGGCCAGCCCGGCCATCTTGCTGGTGGCGGTGGAGACCAGACCCGAGATCAGGTTGCCTGCCGCCACGGTCATGGAGCTGATGCCCTTGGTAAAGCCGCTGGTGTCAAGCCGGGTGTCGCCGGTGACGGTATAGTCTGCCAATGTGTCCACCTCTCATTCGGGAGCGCGGGCACAAGGGCACAGGCTTAAAGTTTTATCTCTACCTCCCGCTTACAGGCGGGGTTCTTGCATTTGACCCACAGCCCCCGGGCGTGGGCCTCGGATGCTGCCCAGACGGCCAGCGGATGGCCGCACAGGGGGCAGCGGACAGGGGCGCGGGTGTTATCCTTCCCGAGGCCGGAAACGCTCGAGGAAGCTTTCGTCGTGGTCCTTGACACTGTGGATGGGTCTCACTCCTTCCAGCCCGGAGGGCAGGGCGTACATTTCTTTCATGCGGGCGTAGTGCTCTCGTTCGGCACCTTCCAGCCTTGACAGGTCAACGCTCCGGGCGTGTAGGATCTGAAACATCCGGGTGTCCTCCGGCAGGGCGGCAAACAAGGCCCTGAACCTCCACCAGTGCATCTTCGCTGTGGTCAGGTCGATGCCGTATGCCTGCTGGAACGCGGCGACGAGGTAAGGGGCATCGCAGTGGTAGTCGCAGGTCAGTTCTCCGCTGCCGCTTCCGCCATCGCCGTTTCCCAGTTCATTGGGGATGCCTGCGTAAAAGCGGCAGAGGCTCTGGTATGCGTCTCCGAGGTCGGACAGGAGGACCGGCTCCCGGTAAAAACGCCCGAAGGCCTCCCGCAGAAAATCCCACGTTGCGCCCTCCTCGACCCTGCGCTGGATGCGGTTGCTGAGCCAGACCATGTGCCGGAAGTCCGGGTCGATCGCTCGTCCGTCCCATACGGCGGGCAGCTCGTCCAGCAGAAGGTCAGACATTCTCTGCGCCGTTCTTGTAGGTGGTCATAAAGTACTGCATCATCTTTACGCCCTCCGGGGTGGAGAGAAACGCCATCGCCTGCGGCAGCGCTGCCTTGACCTGTTCGGCAGTTGCTTCGGGTTGCGCCGTGGGCAGAACAACGGGCGACAGGGGGACGACCCTGCCGGAGGTGACCTTCTGGGCCGCTGCACGGCGCTCGGCACGGTTGCGGGGTGTCTCCAAAGATGCGGAGAGCTGGCCGTTGATGGCGGCTTTCTCTGCGGCGATGGCCTGCTTGAAGCTCTCACAGACCTTCAGCACCGCTCCGAAGTCGCCGTCGTCCAGATGCAGGCGCTCCGATGCGCCCTTGCCCAGAACTTCGTCCAGATAATCCATCATCATCCGGCACTGGCTGCGCAGGATGCCGGGATAGGAGACGTTTTCCGCCGTGTAGCGCTCCTGTTCGGCGGCGTTGGCCTCCTGCTGGTGCTTCTGCGCCGTTTCCATTCGCTCCACGTCGTTGGCGTTGAGCGCCGAAAATGCGAACTCCTGACCACAAATGATCATGTTGACCTCCTATAAAATTCGCCCCTGCCGGTAGGCGACAGGGGCGGTATTGCATTGTAACTTTCGGTTATACGCCTACGGTGGCAGAGCCTACCACGGCGTCGCCAACCAGAGACGTGGAGTTCTCCTCTTTGAGGTAATCGAACTCCTCCGGGGTCTCGATGCCCTTGGCATCGCAGGCAAAGGTGGCGGCTGCGCCGGCGCTGCCGCCCACGTCCGAGGTGACGATAAGGACGCATTCGCCGACTTCGCCCTTGCCGGTGCGGGCGCTGAAATAGATATACGGCACCACCACGTCCGAGCCGGAGCCGAACACGATCTTGTGGCTCAGGAGAAAATCCTGAAATGCATCGCCCACGCAGCGGTTGCCGTTGATGGAGAAGGTGCGCTGGGTGGTGCCCTTGGTGGTGGCGGAGGCGCGGATGAAGTTGACGTCCTCGGTGGAGGCGTTGAGAGAGCCGGAGTGCTCTTTCACGCGCTCGGCGGCGACGATCCACTGGCTCTTCTGGGTCTGGGTGGTCTTGTCGGTCTGGATAGCAAAGATGAAGTCGTTGGCGTCCTCAGTGCCCCTGTAGTCGGCGCTGGGTTCATAGCCGAACTTCTTCTTGATGCCCGCCAGCGTTTCTGCTACGGTCATAGGCTTATCGTCCTTCCTGATAATATTGAAGCTGAAGCTGCATCTGGGTGCGGCAGGTGTTGGCGTCCTGCCCGATGATGTACCCGGGGGAAAGGCATACCACCTTCTCGGCTTTTTTGCCCGGGCCGAGAAGGGGCAGCTCGCCCCGGCGGGACTGGGACTCCACCCAGTCGCTGAACTCTTCCCAGAAGCCGCTGTTTGCAGCCTGCTGGGCCTCGTCCTGCGAGTAGATCATCCGGGAGGCCAGCACGAAATTCCGCGCCCGGAGGCTGCCGGAGATGTACTGTTCGATGGTGGGAGCGCTGGGGGACACCTCAAGCGAGAACTGCGCCGGTTCTGCGCCCAGATACTCGATGGAGAAGGCAACATCGCCATCGTTGTAATCGCTGACCAGCGGGCAGGAGGCCAGCCAGTCCAGCATGGCTTTCACGATGGGGGTCTGGCTCATTTCGTTACCTCCCCAGCACGCTTTTTCACAAAGCTGCCGAAATCCTCCCGATGGTCGTTGGCACAGCGCTCGCCCCAGTGCGGCCCGCGTCCGTCCTCCCGGACGCCCTGCCCGAGGGGCAGGCGGTAATACTGGGCGGCGGCGTAGGGCGTGGCCTGCACGACCTGTCCGCTGCCCAGCACGGTATGGGTGTCGGTGCTGCCCACGAGTGCGCCGGTGCGCTTCGGGATATAGGGCTTCATCAGCCGTATCCACTCGGCGTCGGCTTCCTTCTGGAGCCGGGCGAAGGCAGCATCGTACCGCTGCTCAAAGTTAGGGCCGAGCTTGACGTGGAGAGAGATGGGGTCGCTCATCAGCTCACCTCCACGTACCAGTGCGGGCAGCGTCCGCTGCGGTTGTCCTGAATGCTGGTGACGGTACCTGTTCGCCCGCTGGGCAGCAGGACTTTATCCTCCAGCGCCAGCGTCCAGCCAGCGGCCCGGACAGCCTCGTCTGCGGCTCTGAAAGCCTCCGGGGTGAGAAACTGCCCGGCGGCGTCTGCGGCCTGCTCCGGGGCGTCTGCGGGGGCTGCCTTGCTCCATCCGGTAAAGATGCAGACACTGGTCGCGCCGATGCGTCCCCCGGAGTGGGAAAAGCCCGGGGAGGAGGGGAGTACACTGTCCGACTCATGACAGCTCACTCGCGAGAGGACGACGGTGTAGCTGTTGGTGACGGTACCCTTGCGCACCGTGTGTGTCAGCCGGATGCTCTGACCGGCATGGAGAGGAGAGCGCATATCACACCTCCTACCTGCGGCGGGGCGGTCGGCTGACGCCGCTGCCCGCGTAGAGCATCCAGCGGGTGGCCGGAGCACTGAGCGTCCGATGGACGATGGCCAGCTGCTGTTCACCGAGGTACTTCTGGACGTCCATGCCGGAGGCATAGCTCTCGGTGTAGCCGTGGTTGTTCACGCTGGTCACGCCGTCCCATCCGGTCTCGACGCCGGCGGCCAGCTCGACGAGCTGGGCCTGACAGGTACTCAGCAGGGCTTTCTCCCCGTCGGTCTGGGCGAGGGAAGCGCACCAACGGGTAGCGTTCTCGATGAAGAGCGCCGCGTCCCGGGCCAGCAGCTCGAACTGCGACTCCGTCAGCGAGGCGTCCGGGTGCTGGCTCTGATAGTCGGCAAAGGTCAGCCAGCTCTCCATGACTTACTCCTCGGTGAAGTTCGCCTTGGGGATGCTGAGCTTGCCCATACGGACGTTCTTGTGGTCAAACTTCAGCTTCCAGTTGCCGGTGGTGGCAAACTCGGCGTCGGTGGGGGTCTCCTTGTCGATGCCGTCGGCGTCGAAGCTCAGGCCGTTGGGATGCAGGATGAAAGCGCGGTTGTTGTACAGGATGTCCGTGCCGCCTGCCTTGGCCGCATTGTACTCGGTGTAGTCCGGGGTGATGACCTTGGGGTCGGCGGTCAGTACGGAACCCTGACCGAACAGGAAGCTGTTGTAGCTGGTGCCGTCATCGGTGCCGCGGTCGTTCACGACGACCACCAGACCGTTGATGGTGGGCAGGCTGACCTCTTTCTGGAGCACGTTGGTGATGACGTACTTGTTGAAGCTCAACAGGCCCAGCTTCTGGTACTCGCTGTAGATCTTGGAGTTGACCACCAGCAGGCCGAACTTGCCCGCCATGTCACCCAGCGCAGCCTGCTGCACATCGATGAGCTGGTTGGCAGTGACGCCACCCTTGGTGATGGTCAGACTGTGCTTCTCGAGGCCGGAAGCGCCCAGCACGGCGTTGACCATCTTGATCAGCAAGCCCTGCTTGTACATCCGCCAGTAGCGACCGGTGTTGCGGGCCACAGCGGCCATCGGGTCGGCTGCGGTCAGCTCACGGGTCAGCTCGGTGGCCTTCCAAGCTTTCATACGGTCGATGCGGATCCAGCTCTGCTTGCCACCGGATACCTCGGTGGGCACGTTGTCGGTCTCACCGTCACGCACCAGAGGGGCGTCCTTGTCGGGGTCAAGGGGATTGTAAAAGCGGATGGTGCCCTGCACACCGCCATTGTCCAGCGAGGTCGCCAGAGACTGGTCACGGGCGAGGATGCCGGAAGCGAGAATGGAGTCGGAGAAGGTGGCCTCCTGATCCACGAAGCCCTGATAGACCTCGGGGTCAAAGGGAAAGCCGCCGAAAGTGCCGGAGATGGGCATAGTTTGTTACCTCGTTAGAATCGTGCAGCCCGGAGCTGTGCCGAGAGCTGCTGGAAGAGAGCCGGGTTCCGGGTGCGCAGCGCCATGCGTTCCGCGCCGGTCATGTTCAGAAACTCGGCCAGTGTAGGTTGTGCGCTGCCGCCCTGCGCACGGGGCTTGGGGATGACGATGGGGTTTGTCTCCGCCGCGCCCTGCTGCGGCTGTCCGCCCTCGGGGGCGGGGGATACGGCGAACAGATAGGGCTTGTGGGTCTTGAGAGCTGCAAAGGCGGCCTTGACGTCCTCGGTCTGGTTCTTGCTGGCCTGCAGCACCGTCTTGTCCGGCAGCAGAGCGATCACGTCCGCTTCGTCCAGCGCACCAGCCTCCCGGGCCGCGCTGCGGAGCACGTCGTTGAAGGCGTACTCTGCCGCCTGCGTCTGCATCTGGGTGGTGAGGCTGGTGATCTGGCTGCGCAGGTCGTTGACGTCTACGCCATCAAAGGCGGCGAGGCTCTGCTGCACATTGGCCAGCTGCGCCTGCAGCCCCTGCACCGTGGTGTTGTGGGCCGCTTCGTCCTGTCCGTGCAGCCGCATGACGGCCTCTACCTGTTCCTCGGTCATGCCCTCGATGGCTCTCAGGTCCTCTCGTCTCATCTGTTCCTCCTGTGGGGGCTTACGGCGGTTTCTGACACGCTGCCGTGCGTGATGCCCCTGCACCTCTCTGACACCGGGTGCGCGGTGTATTCTGCCTGCTATCGTACCACAGCTTCATCCCCAAAACCGTTACGATTTGAAAAGCCCGCCCCATGAGAGAATCGCTTCTCCCTGAGGCGGGCTTTTGCGGGTGTAGCTGTTATTCTTCGGGTGCAAGGATGAGCTGGCTGCCATCCGGGAGGATGAACGCCAGCTTTGCGCCGCAGATCGTGGCTGCCCGGGCGAGGTCTTTTGCCGACCAGCTATCCCTGCGCAGCTTGTTGTTCATGGCTTGCGGGGTGGTCATGCCAAAGGCTGCGGCGAAGGAGTTTTGGTCGGTCTCGGTCAGCTCCAGAAGAGCCTTTACACGGCTGGATGTGGTCATCTCGCGTCACTCCTTTCTGTCACAAGGATATGACTTGCCGGGGCAAAAGTCAACAACAAAAAGAAATTAAATAATAAATCAAAAACAACTTGACTTTGTCCTTGCGCAGAGGTAACATACAGCCACCGGAAGGGTTCCGGGATAAAAAAGCAACGGAGGCAAACAAAAAATGAAGAAATTGAGCGAGATGAGCAAGGCCGAGATGCAGCAGGAAATCGCTGCCGCGCAGGCTGTTGTGAATAACGGAGGCCGCCTCACGCAGGAGCAGTGGATCCGCGTGGCCAAGATGCTGATTTTGGTGAAGGAGGACTGAATCATGGCAAAGAAGAATCTGACCTACGAGGAGTTCATCGCGCTGGCCAAGACAAAATACAACGAGGGCGGCGATGGGTACGTCGAGTGCTGGGACGAGCGGGTGTTCGCCTACTATGTGAAGGAGTTCGGGCCTGTTACCCGGGCTGGTGCGCTGAAGATGTTTGCAGCGGCCTACGACGAGGAGAAGGAAGAACGGGCCATCCGTGAGGCCGCTGAGAAAGGAGAGTGGTAACGATGAAGAAGGTCAACTACAGCGAGTACCGCACAGCGCTGGAGGTCTTGCAGGCGGGATTCCCCGCGGGTTGCGGGGTGAAGATCTGCGAGACGGGGAACTCCGTTTTGCTGGGCCGTCCGGAGGTGAAACTGGGTGTGAGCTGGACCCACCGGGACGACATGACCCCGGAGGAGACTCTCCGGTTTGCACGCTGGATGCAGCTGGCTGCCGATGTGGCAGAGAGCTTCGTGTACAATGGGTACCGGGTCGTTGATGAAGAGGAGGGTGCATGATGAAGAAGGTCGATGTGAGGGTGTACGGTGCGGCGCTGGATGCGTTGCAGGCGCAGTTTTCGGAGGATGGAGGCATCCAGATCCACAACTGCAACTTTGCCCGGCAGGGTACTCCGGTGAAGATGGGTGTCCAGTGGGCGTCTTTTGGGACGAAGCCTCCGGAGGATGCTATTCTGTTCGCAACTCGACTTGCACAGGCAGCGCTGGCAGCTGTGACCTTCGAGTATAACGGCTACGTGGTGGACTATGAGGGAGGTGATCAGTGATGTGTGGGTTCCGCGCGGAGATGGGCGGTCAGTTCTGGCACGAGGGCCAGACCGAGCGGAACGGGCACGTGTTCCGGTGGGAGGCCAAGGTCTACCCCGAGGGCAGCGCGTGCGGCATCAATGGCGGGAGGGTCTCGAAGCTCTGGATCGCTGAACTGCCTCCCGGTGAGGTCCGGTACTGGCAGGAAGCAGCCTATTACGACCGGGGGTGGTGCACACTGCCGTCCACGCAGGAGGCGATGGACTTCGTGGATGAACTGCTGGGTCGCTTCAAGTGAATTACCCCAATAAGAAAAGCCCTGAAGGTGCATCCCTTCAGGGCTTTTGTCTTGTCTATTTCTCAGCTAACCTTTTCGACTTCGCCGGTTTCTACGTCTACAAAGTATTCTGCCAGTGTAGCACCGTCGCCCAGCGTCTTGGCATCAAACTCTTCATCCTTGACGTGTTCCTTCACAAGAACGTCAATATTTCCGAACACATAGGCGGGTTTGGTGGTCGTTCCGCTATTATCGTCGATGATAAAATGAATCTCACTGTCGCTGCCGAAGCACTGCTTATAATACTCCACCGCGTACTGGGTCATGTCGACGCCCTCCGAAACCGTGGCAAAGCGCCAGTTTCCGGTAACGTCGTTTGGGACATTGCCCACGATGAAGGTGACACCGTCGATAACGTAGGACTGGAGACCGGTTTCACTCTCGGATGCTGCTTCAGAAACGGCACTACTCTCGGACTCCACCACACTGGCGGCGCTCACGGCGCTTTCCGCAGCCGGGGCTGCACTGGACGCAGGAGCGCTGGAAGAGCTGCCGCCGCAGGCGGTCAGCAAAGCCGCCAGCGCAAGAGCCGCAGCGCCTATCCGGAACAGATTGTTTTTCATGACAAAACCTCACTTTCTATAGCGGGCTGATTATACCATGCCCCTTTTAGAAAGTACAGTAAACATAAGCGTCAGAAAGTGTCGAAATGCCTTTTATTTCCTCGCCTGCGCCGCTGCGCTTGCGGCCTCGCTCCGCCCAAAGCCGGGGACCGACTCCCGCAGCTGGTAGGAGTGGAGGCCGGTCTGATGGCAGAAGTCCTTCAGCTTCGCACGAGAGGCGGCCAGCTTGTCTGCTGCGGCCTTTTCCATATCATGCTGGCCGCTTTCCCGGGCAACAAGAAAGGCCCGTTTTTCGGCTCGGATGCGGCGCTCCTGTGCACGCTGCATCTGGGTGGCCGCGTACCTCCCGATGTCTTTGCCGTTGTAGGAGACGGTGGCGGCATTGATCCTCGCCAGCCGTTCGGGGGTGTAGCTGCGCACGCTCGCCCCCTCCCAGTACATCGACCAGTTGTGGGAACAGTTGGCCCCCATGAAGCCCCGGACGTCGCCATAGCCGATGTCGGCCAGCGAGAGGTAGCCGTGCTTCCCACTCCGGCTGACGATCTGACCCTGCCACCAGCTGTGGTTGGTCAGGTCCTGCCCGCCGTCGCCGGTGCGTGCGCCCACGTGGGCGTCCAGCTCCATCAGGTCGCAGTCGAGGGCGTCGGCGTTGTACCGGGTGATCTCTCCTGCGGTCTGATTGACCCCTGTGCGGCAGGCCCGCAGCACCACCACATCCAGCGTATCCACATGGCCGCTGGGGTAGGTGATGGCCCCGACGCCCTTGGATGCCAGCTCGTTGAGGGCACGGCGGGCCGCGTCGTCGGAGCTGAAAGCCCCGCTAACGGCGTCAGAGTGGGCCATGTCGAGGTAATAGGCCAGCTGGCGCTGGGTGGTCTCCACCATGTTGACGTTGCCCATGACCGCCCGGGTCTGGGTGAGATTGTAGAGGGTGTTCAGGGTGCGGCGGTAGCCGCTGCGCACGATCTGCTGCGCCTCCTCGCTCTCGCCCAGAGAGGGCAATGCACGGCCCGCTGCGGCTGCGTCCTTCCTGTCGATGTCGTAGGCCTCCTGCATCGCCCGGGCAAACAGAACGGCCTCCTTGGGGCTGATCTGCTGCACGATGGCGTTCATCTGCTGGATGAGATAGGCCCGGCTTGCACCCAGTGCCTCCGCACGGAGCATCTGCCACCGGGCAGTGTCTGTGACCCGCCCTGCCTTGAGGATGCGGCGCACCATGTCCCGGAGGATGCGCTCACCCAGCTCGTCCCATGGTGCGGCCAGCAGGCCGGTGTAGCGGTCTACCTGCTCCGGCGTCAGCATGGCGTCACCGTATGGCGTCCACCGCTCTGGGTGACATGGAAGCCCAGCAGCTCGGTGATTTTTACGGCTTCATGATACCGCTCCCACAGCTCCGGAGAGCGGAGAACGCTGGCGTTACCTGCCAGATGGTCCAGACGGGCTGCGGCTTGCTCCATCCGGGCCTTTTTAGTGTTCACTGCCATTGCTCAGGACTCCTTTCAGAATGTCATCGCCTCCGTTCTCGTGCTGGATGGCTTCAATGGCTGCCCGGGCCGTCTGCTCGTCCTCGCCGTAGAAGTGCTGACGGTACTCGGCCTTGCCCCGCAGACCCATCGTGACTTCCTGCTGCCACTGGGCCATCTCGGAGAGCCGATCGAGGATGATGCTGTCGTCCCACTTGAAGGAGACGCTCAGCTTGCCCCGCCCCGGGGCGTCGGGGATATGGTCGGCCCAGTAGTCCAGCGCCTCGACGAGGCCCCGCAGAGCGTCCTCCAGCGCTGCCTGAAGGTCGGACACGGTGGCGTAGAGCTTCTGCTTGCTGCTGACGATCTCGGTGGCGGTCTTTTCCACGTCGGCCACCTGCGAGAGGACGCCGAAGCTCAGGCCCGCGTGGCTCTCCACATTGCGGAGATACTGGTTCAGTCCGGAGAGGTAGCTGCCGTCTCGCAGGGTGGGGGAGAAGACCTGATAGAAGGGGGTGTTCTGGAGGATGCCGGTGTTGACATCAAGACCGTGGAATAGCCGTTCCCGGTGATGGGGCGCGGTGCTGTCGATGGCCTCGGGCGGGACGCCATACTGGCGCAGCGCCTCGGCGCGGGAGAGCTGCTGCCCGACGCCGGAGGGTTTGAGATAGCTGCCTGCGGTGTCCACGGCCAGCTCGCCGCCCTCGTACTCCCAGTCCAGCCGGGTGTACTGCTCGTCTGCGTCGATGATCTGCTGCCGGGCGGACTCGAACATGGCGGCTCCAAGCTCACTGTCAGGGTCGATGTTGTTGACGATGGGCGTTACGAAGTAGCCCAGAGGCAGCTTGTCCAGCCCTGTGAGCCATGCCACCGGCTGCAGTTCATCCCACTCGGGGCGGATGCTCAGGTCTTCCGGGCTGCCCAGCGAGCTTCGTGTAGCACTGCGAAACGCCAGATTGATGACCTGCACACAGGGGAACTGCCCCGGAGGGTCGATGTGATGGTCCTCCAGCAGAGCCAGCTCTGCCTCCCGCAGGTCGGCTCTGCTCTCGAGAAGGTGGAGCCATTCGATGCGGTGGTAGCATTCGCCGCCGTCCTGCAACGTGTCCACAAACACGCCCTCGGTCAAACCGCCGTTGACATCGTGGGCCACCGGGAAATACTGGCTCGCATTGCTGAAGCCGACGCCCATGCTCTTGCCGCTCTGGTAGGGTTTCCAGATGCCGCTGCCCAGCGCCAGCGCGAGGGCGAATTTCCGCCGTCTGCGGGGAGCCAGCACCCGCTGCAGCTGGGCGTTCACCCAGTCTGCCCGGGGACTGCCCTCCACCTTGGCGTCCAGCTCCAGCGTGGTCAGTCGGGCCAGCTCACTGCAGATGACCGCAGGCAGGCCCAGAGAGAGGGTCTCCGGGTCGCGGCTGAGGGGCAGACCGTTGATGGCGGCGTCATACCACCCTTCGATGGCCTGCTGCATCCGGTCGGTGACCAGTGTTTTGCAGCCGATGATGTTCTCGATGTCGGCGTGGTTTATCATGCGTTCTGTGCTCCTCTCTGCTGCCAGACGTCCTCGAGGGCGTACCGGGTCATATCGATGCTGTGGTTGGCGGCATCAACATACCCGGGGGCCACCTCGCCGGTCTTTTTGTCGATGGCGTACTCATATTCCGAAAACTCCCGGGCAGTCCACGGGCAGCGTGCCGGGTCGATGACGATCTTGGCCCGGCTCTGCAGCCACTTCATGCCGTCGGTCACGCTGGTGCCGCCGTTGCGGGCATACTTGGTGCAGCCGCGCAGCTGCCGGAAGCCAAGGTCGCGCAGGGTGGCGATGGAGCGGTTGGCCGCGCTGTCCGCGATGATGGTCTCCCGCTGGTGTTTTTTCAGTACCTCTGCCAGCTGGGCATCCGTTTCCTTCTGGGCGCGGTGTTCCTCGAAGATGTAGATGGTCTGCCGGGCGTGGTCGTAGCTCATTCCGCCGAAGTGGTTCGGGTCGGGATACCAGCCGAAGTCGAGGCCGTAGTAGCGCCGGTCGAAGCCGGCGATCTCCTCGCTGGTGATGGGCCGCAGCTCCAGATTTTCGAACACGGCGGTGCCGCAGCCTACCACCTCGCCCATATATTCGTGGGCGTAGGCCACCGGGTCGCGCTGCTTCAGGGTCTCCGCGTCATCGAAGAATCGGGGGCCGAGCCACTCGGGAGGGGTGGTCAGGTAGGTGGTGTGGTGGCGGAACTGCTTGGGCTTCGGCTCCCGCTTGTACCGGTTGACCCAGTGCCGGGCCATGGCCGGGCTGTTGAAGGTCTTGAAGGAAAAACTGAACGGTCCGCCTCGGAAGACGGACTGTTCTACGTTTCGGACTTCCTCCGGGCCGTCGTACTGGTCGAACTCCTCGAAGTGCATGACGCCGAAGTAGCCGAAGGGAACGGCGATGGACTTCAGCTTGCCCGGGTCGTCGAGGCCGTAGAACTGGATGGTCTGCCCGGTGGGGATGTATGTGAGGGTGTAGGGCTTCTTCTGCTGCTTCCAGAGATGCCGGATGCCCATGCGGTCGATGACCCGGTTGTACTCGGGCCAGACGCTGGTGGCGATGGTGTTGCCCACCTTGCGCAGGACGACGGCGTGGATGTTGGGCACCCGCATGAGGAGCAGCACCACTTCGGTGGCGGCGAAGGTGGACTTGAGAGAGCCGCGTCCGCCGTCGCCCAGATACTCGTTGTACTCACCCGACCAGATGGCCGTGTGGGCGGCGTAGTATTCAGGGATGATGAGGCTGCTGAGTTTCAGCTGCTGCTTGAGAAGGTTTGGGGGCCTCCGTCTTTGGTATGTCATCCACAAACACCACCTTTCCGTCGTAGCCCCGCAGCTCCGGGTGCTCTGACCAGTGCTCGGGGTCACGGTTCTTCAGATAAAAGCACATCGCCCCCAGATCGCCGCTCTGGGCCTTCTTGAACAGGGCATTCTCCACGCTGGCCAGCGCTGCCTCTGCGCCCACGCTGATGGCCTGCGCGATGCGGGGGTCCTGCGTGCACCAGCGCCGGAAGGTGCGGGCCGGCACGCCGATCTGCTCGCAGATCTCGGACTGGTTGAGGCCGTGCATAGCCAGCCGCTGCAATCGTAGCAGGCCGCTGGGGCTGTTCCATTTGCTGATGAGGGATTCTCGTGCCAAGGTGTCACCTCCGTATGAGAAAACGGCGCACACCGGCCTCTCGGAAGAGGCCCTGCGGGCGGAGGATGACCCGGGCGTGCGCCGTTTTGGCTATGATAAAACCGGGGCGGGAAAGGAGTAGAAAACCCGGCCCCGGCGGGGATGGTTATTTGAGGCGGACCGCCTTTTCGCCGGTGAAGTCCTCCCACCGTTTCACGATGACGTCCACATACCTCGGGTCGTACTCCATCGTGCAGCACCTCCGGCTCAGCTGCTCGCAGGCGATGAGGGTGGAGCCGCTGCCGCCGAACAGGTCCAGCACGGTCTGGCCGGGCTTCGAGCTGTTCTTGATGAGCCTGCCGCAGAGCACCACCGGCTTCATGGTGGGGTGCTCTGCGTTGCGGGGCGGCTTATCGCAGCGGAGGACGCTGCTGGGCGTCTGGGTGAGCAGGGCCTGCGCCTTGATGGCCCAGTCCAGCAGTTGGTCCTTCTTCATGTGCCGCAGGTCGTCCGGCTTCGCGTCGTCGATGACGGTGGTCTGGCTGCGGTCGTTGATGAAGTAGTGGTTGGCCCCGGGCTTCCAGCCGTACAGGCAGGGTTCGTGCTGCCATTGGTAGTCGCTGCGGCCCAGCACAAGGCTGTTCTTGACCCAGACGAGGCAACCATGCAGCCCCCAGCCAGCCTCCCGGAACATGGCCCGGAAGGCCTCGCCCTCGGTGTCGGCGTGGAAGATATACGCGCTGGCCCCGGTGCGGCAGGCGTCGAAGGCCCGGCTGTATGCCTTGAGCAGGAACTGCCGGAACTCGCTTTCTGCCATGTTGTCGTTCTCGATCTTCTTGCCGTTGCTGCCCTCGTAGTTGACGTTGTAGGGCGGGTCGGTGAGCAGCAGGTCAGCCAGCTGGCCGTCCATGAGCCGCTCCACATCCTGCGGGCTGGTGCTGTCGCCGCACATGACCCGGTGGTCGCCCAGCAGCCAGATGTCTCCCCGTTGGGTGATGGGCTTCTCGGGCGGCTCAGCGTCGAAGTCGTCCTCTTTGACCTCTTCGTCCACCCTGATCTCAAGATTCAGACCGAAGTCGGCCATGTCGTAGTCGATGCCGGTCAGCTCCTGCACCAGAAGCTGCAAGTCCCACTCGGCCACTTCGCCGGTGGAGTTGTCCGCGATGCGCAGGGCCTTGACCTGCTCGGGCGTCAGCTCCGCGGCCACGATGACCGGCACGGTCTGGAGTTTGAGCCTCCGGGCGGCCTTATACCGGGTGTGTCCGGCGATGATGACGCCGTCCCTGTCCACAATAATGGGGGACTGGAAGCCGAACTCCCGGATGCTGTTGGCCACTGCCTTTGCGGCCTCGTCGTTGCGCCGGGGATTGTTGTCGTAGGGCCGTATCTCGTCCAGCCGCTTATACTCGATCTGGTGCTTTGCGCTGTCCATGCCATACCTCCCGGGCAAACAAAAATAGACTCTCTGGCGATTATACCAGAGAGTCTACGGAAAAAGCGTTATGAATTACTTTTTGGACTTCGCCTTGGGCTTGGCCTTTGCGGCTTTGTCCAGCTTGGCGTAGGGGTCTTTCCAGCCCTTGGGAGCCTCCCACTCGCCGATATGGATGTACCAGCAATCGACTGCGTACTTGCGGGCGCCCTGCCCGTGCTTCTGTCCCTCGGGACTCTCCTCTAACCGAGTAATCAACTTTTCGTCCCATCTGGATTCTGCCATTTGTATCCTCCCTTTACCAGTTTGCCATGGACCTCCATGCATTGTTGATGGTTTTGCTGCTCATTGTGGTCACGCTGCGATCCAAAGTAATGACATACTGCCCTCGCCTGCGCGACGTGCTGCTGTTTGAGTAGTCGCTTTTGATGATGACGTTAAATCCCTTCGCTGCGGCAAGAAATGGGTAGATCGTTTCGTTATCTCCGCCATAGCTGCCTCGCTTTGCACTGCTTAATGCGGCGAACAGCCGGGGCTTTTTTGCTGCGAGCTGATTCCATTCCTGACTCAGCTGGTATGTGGTCGTAACCTTTGCCTTACCGTTGAGAAATGCTTTGACCTGATACGGGCCGTACCCAGCGGAAGCGCCTGCACTGTCATGCGCCCAGTAAGTGCCTGCACCGTACAGTCCTTCAAACGCAAACGCGGTTTTGCCGGTCATGAGCTGATTGTTGAATACGTCGCCGGTCTTGCCGCCAAAGTTCTTTGCCGAGTGGTACATGGACTCCTCACCGGCCTGCTTGCGGGCTTTCTCGTATGCGTTGTCGTCCAGCACGGTGGGCTTGTTGTTGCTCCATCCGATGGCGTTCATGTACCGCTGAATGAAGCAGTCTCGCTCGGTGCCGTCGGTGGCGATGGGCAGCTTTTCGATGGCTGCTACCGTATCTGCCGCGTCCTGATCGCTCATCTGCATCAGGGCTGTCGGGTCGCCCTGAATGCGGGCCAGCAGCTGTTGCTCCCGGGTCTGGGGCGCTGCCGATGCCGCTTTCGCTGCACCGCTGCCTCCGCCCATACCGTGGCTGCCGCCCATGCTTGTGCCTCTGCCGCCCATGTCCTTCCTCCCTTGGCCGTGAATTTCTCGGTCAAGGGTAACACGAAATGCAGGGGCAAACCGTTACGATTTACTTTTTCTTCGACTTAGCAGTGGTTTTCTTCTTCGCTGCGGGCTTCTCCATGCCCAGATTGGGGAAGGGTCGGCTCGTTTTCGGGGTGTCGAGAGGCCGGAACTTCTGCTCGTTCGACTGCAGGTATTCGCCGTACAGACGGCGATCTGCCGGGGTCATTTTGTCGTAGTCCGGGTGCTGCTTGAGCTTGCGGAACTTTGCATAAGGGTCTTTCTTTGCTGCCATAGTAAAGTCCTCCAAATCGATTTTACCACACTTCGATCTCCAGTTCAATCACACGTTTGCCGGTCAGGTATGTGTGAGACGGTCCGGTGCGGGTAGACCGGACGCCGGTGATTTTGTGATGGGTGCCCACCGCCAGAACCGCTTCGGACTGGCTGGGCTGGATGAATGCCGCGCGGGCGCTTTTGGCGGTGTGGTACCGGATCAGTACCTCGCGGTTGCCGGAGACGGAGCCGCCTTGCCCGGACTTGCCGGTGCTGCGTCCGTTCGGCTGCGGCCAGAAGGGGTTATCCCGGCTGTCGTAGGCCGTGGACTCCAGGCATTCATTCGTCCATGTCTTGCCTACCAGCGCCTTGCGCAGCTGGCTGTCGCTCATGTTCTGGTAGTTGTTGACCTTCAGGCGCTTCAGGAAGTCGTCGTGGTCGGCGCGGTAGAGGGTCGTCTCCTGCCCGATGGGCTTGGCCAGCTTGTCCACTGCGTCCATCATGGCCTGCTGCCGCTTGGTCAGGGGCAGACCGTTCGCTGCGGCCCAGTTGGCGTTCTGGCTCAGGGCCTTGCCGTTGCTCTGCATGACCGGGTTGATGTAGTCCACGACGCCTGCTGCCAGCGCCGGGTCGCGCTGCATCTGCTGCTGGGCGGCGTTCTCAAATGCGGCCACCTGCTGGGGCGTCAGATGCCCGAATCCGGTTGCGCCGGTGGGCGGGCCTGCCTGCTGCACCGCTGGTGCTGCCTGTACCGTGGGCATCGCCTGTGCAGCGGCTGCGGGCGCTCCCGTGCCCCCTCCCATGCCCTGACTGCCTCTCATGCTGCTTCCTCTGCCGCCCATTACCGCGCCTCCTCTCTGGCCCTTCTGCGGGCCGCCATACCGTGTGGAAATGCTTGCCACGGGATGCTCTTGCTTTGCAGGAGGTTTGCGATGTCGGGCGTCACGCTGCCGTAGAGCAGCAGCTCCTCGGGCCGCACCTGCCGCAGCAGTTCTTCCAGCCCTGCGAGAAAACCGGCCTCCGCCTGCCTGTGCATAAGACAGCCCACCGTGCTTACCGCCACTGCCCCTCCGGGGGAGATGCCGTCGAAGCACCAGTCAAAGCTGGCATCGTCAGCCCATCCGGCAGCGGGAATGGCGCAGATGCCTTGCCGCTGGAGATACGCGGTGAGCAGCTGATTGCGGTAGTGGTTCCACCGCTGCAGCGGGGCGGGGAAGTCGGTGTACAGCGAAAAGTCCGGCCCGATGACCAGCGGGCACTTTGCCAGCGCGGCGAGATACCGCTGCGGCTGACGCCAGAACCGCTCGAACTGGTAGTCGTCGAGGAAGAAATGCACCCCTGCGCTCTCCGGGTGTTTGCAGGTCAGCAGCTCGTTGAAGCCGATGAGGTGATCCACCCCGAAGGGCAGCTCCTGCGGCTGGGTGATGGGGTTGCCCGCCGGGGTCAGCTCGAGGCCATCCAGCAGGAACCATCCCGCCAGCTGCGACGTCCTCATCCGTTCATTCGAAAAACCCATGCTCTGCCTCCTGTGTCGTTATCTCAGAAAGCATAGCATGGGTAAAACCTCAAAAGCGTTACGATTTGCACGCACGGGCGGCTGCGAGGCTCTGTGCGGGGCTTTTGGTGCTTTGGCGTGAAAGCTGCTGTCTGGCGAGACGGAGCGCTCACGGACGCTCTGCGCGGGCGCTCGCGCGATGCAGCTCCCGCCAGACCCAGACCCGGAGCGTTTCCGGGGAAATGCCGCCGCCGTAGAGCAGGGCGGCTTTCTGCCAGCTGACCTTGCCGGGGCCGAGGAATGCGATCTCGAACACCCGGCGGGTGAGGGGGTCGGTGATGGTGTCGATAAAGGCCCGGCGCTGTGCCCGGGTCAGCCTGCGGAAGGCTCGGATGCTCATGGATGGTCTCCTCTCTGCACTTCCCGGATGCGGGTCTTCACGGCCTGCATCAGGGCATTCTGGTCGGTGTCTTTGCGGGTGAGGGCCTTTGCCACCAGCGCGTCGGCCCCGCCCTTGACGATGAGGCGGTGGACGATGACGCTCTGGGTCTGGCCCTGCCGGTAGAGCCGGGCTTCGCCCTGCGCGTAAAGCTCGAGGCTCCACGGCAGGCTGTACCAGATGAGGTGATGCCCGCCCTGCTGGAGGTTCAGCCCGTAGGCGCAGCTGGCAGGTTGGGCCAGAAGGACGTCCAGCTCCCCGGCGTTCCATGCCCGGGCCTCTGCGTCGGAGCGCAGCACGGCGGCTCTGAGGCCCCTGTGGCGGGTCTTCAGAAGCTCGATGAGCTGCTCCTCGTCGAAGCGGAAATTGTAGAACACAAGGGCGCTCTGGCCGTCGAGCGCGTCGATCAGCTCATCGAAAGCGTCCAGCTTGCACCGGTGGAGCGGGTGGACGGCACCGGTCTCGTCGTAGAGGCTGCCGTTGCACAGCTGGAGCAGCTTGCCGGTGAGGGACGCGGCCTGCTGGGCGGTGATGGCCTCGCCGTCCACATTCAGCAGATACTCCCGCTCGAGGGTCTTGTAGAGGTCCCGGGCCGTTTCGTCCAGCACCACCGGGATGTCCTCGGTGATCTTCTCCGGCAGAGTCAGGTGGTCGGCGGCTTTGAAGCTGAGGACGATGTCCCGGATGGCGGTATGGATGGCCTCCGCAGCCTCTGCTTTCGGCTCGTAGCTGTACTGGGTGGGCCAGAAGTACTGCTGCCGGTAGTGGGTGATGTACCTGCCCAGCCGCTGCCCCTGATCCAGCAGCCAGACCTGCGCCCAGAGGTCCAGCAGGCCGTTGGGGCTGGGCGTCCCGGTCAGCTCCACCAGCTTGTGGATGCGGGGGCGCACGGCTTTGAGGGCTTTGAAGCGCTGGGCTGCATGGTTCTTGAAGCTGGATGCCTCATCCAGCACCACCATGTCAAAATCCCACTTCCGGCCCAGCGTCTGCACCAGCCACGCCGTGTTCTCCCGGTTGATGATGTAAATGTCCGCCGGGACAGCCAGCGCGGCGAGACGCTGCTTCTCGCTGCCCAGCACGGTGGAGAGGCGCAGATGCCGCAGGTGCTCCCACTTGGCTGCCTCGTCCTGCCACGTCGCTTCGGCCACCTTCCGGGGCGCGATGATGAGCACCCGGCGGATCTCCAGCCGGTCGTAGAGGAGCTGGTCGATGGCGGTCAGGGTCACAACGGTCTTGCCGAGTCCCATCTCCATCCAGAGGGCCACTCCGGGCTTTTCCAGAATGGCCTCGATGCCCGCCTGCTGATACGGGTGCGGGTGAAATTGCTGCATTGCTTTGACCTCCGTTTCTTTTAGGGCAGTGTGTCAGTCAAGGTGATCTTCGATGCACCACGGTTCATCAGCTTCTTGTGATTGCGTCATGTACGATGCGTTTGCCAAAGCACGGGTAAGATGTTTTGCCTGCTCGACTGTGCTGATCTCGTAGCAGGGGAAGCCGAAGCTCTGGATCTTCTCCCGCCACCACTCCTGCAGTCCTCCCGCCTTGACCTTGGCCCCGGGCCGCTTGAGTTCCACAAAGGCGATGATGCCTCCGGGGAAGAGGATCATCCGGTCGGGTACGCCTCTGTGTCCGGGGCAGGTCCACTTCAGGCACATCCCTCCCTGCCGTTCCACCTCCTCCCGGAGGACGTTCTCGATGGACTTTTCCAAGGGCTTATTTGTCAGCATCTTAGTTTCTCCTCTCTTCTCTCGGGCTGACTACAGGACTACAAAAGACTACGTAATTCCTATAAATCCCTCACGTGAAGCGTATAAGACTCTCGCGTGTACGCGCGCATTTCTTATTTCCTTTTCTTTTTCTCCTTCCAAGGGATTTTATTGTAGACAACGTAGACAAAACCAGAAAACCCGCATGAACACTCGCTTTTTCCTGACTACAAAGTTGTCTACAAACGGAAAATCCTTTGTAGTCGTTTGTAGACAAGCGGTGTTTTCGGTTCTTCTTTTCTTTTGTTGCCTTAAATTTTGCCGGATTCTCTGTAGTCTGTAGTCAGCTTTTTGTTTGTAGTCGTCTGTAGACAAAAACGGTGGTTTCGGCCATCGTTTGTAGTCAGATTTTCGGGTGGTAATTACTCCTCATTTCGCCTCCACGAACGCTGCATCCCGTAGGGGCCGCAGCGCAGGGGATACTTGACCGGCGACCACCCCGGGAGGCCGTTCATGATGGCGGCGATGCGCTTGGACTGCTGCCGGTCAAGGTCTCTGCCGGTGCGGTCGAGGCATTCCCGCCACAGCTCGGCGGCACATACGGAGGCTCTGGGGGCCGTAGGGGCGCCCTCGGCGGGGCCGGTCTCCCACCAGCAGACCCGCTCCTCGACGGTCATCTTGGGCCAGCCCGGGGGCAGCGGACGCTCGAGGAAGTCGGCGATGGCCCCCTCCCATGGGTCCCGCTCAGTGTGAGCCTGCTGCTCTGCGAGGGCGGCTGCGTGCAGCTCGTCCCGGAGCATGAGGTCTTCTCCGGCGTTGTACCGGGCCATGGCCTCGGCCCACAGCTGGTCCACCTCGGAGGGGGTCAGGTCGTCGTGGACGACCCTCGTGCGGCGCTCGAAGCAGCAGTCTATGGGCCAGAAACGGCGGTTGCCGGTGGTGTCCCGGAGGAAATCGGAGCCGTTGGAGGTGCCGAAGAACACGCACCTGCGGGGGTACTGCACCGTTCTGCGGCCATAAGCGGCCCGGTATCTGTCCTCGGTCTGGCTGAGGAACTGCTTTGCCGCCTCGCTCTCGGAGCGGCTGAAGGCCGTCAGCTCGCCCAGCTCGACGATCCAGACGCCCCGCAGGTTCTCCCGGGCGTCCTTGCCGTCGAAGCTGGTGATGCTGTCGTTGAACCACTCCCGGCCCATCCGGCTGAGGAGCAGGCTCTTGCCGATGCCCTGCTTGCCGCTGAGGATGCAGATCTGGTCGAACTTGCACCCCGGGCGGAAGCACCGGGCCACCGCTGCGGTGAACATCTTGCGGGTCACGGCCCGGGTGTATCCCGTATCCTCTGCGCCGAGGTAGTCGATGAAGAGGGTGTCGAGGCGCTCCACGCCGTCCCAGACGAGGCCCAGCAGGTACTCCCGCACCGGGTCTTTTGCGTGTCGTCCTCCGGTCAGGGCGACGGCGTCTGCGGCCTTGTTGACCCCGCTGAAGTGGTAGATGGTCTCGAGATACCAGCGGATGCCTGCGTCGTCCTCGTCCGACCAGTCCCGCTCGGCGTCACGGTCGTTCCATGGGAACGGCCCCTTGCAGCGCAGCCGCTCCGAGAAGGTGTCCATCCAGATACGGCCCTTGAGGGCGGGGTCGTTCTCGAGGATGATCCATGCGTTCTGAATGGTGCAGGCGATGGCACCCTTCTGGGTGCGGTCGAGCTTCTCCTGCCATTTATCCGGGTCAGTGTCCTCCTCGGGCAGCGGCTCGAAGCCCTCCATCGCGTGGTCTACGGCCTCCTGCCGCAGCAGGGCGGAGGTGGGGCCGTCGGCCTCGGCCAGCGCCCGCATCTGATGCCAGCTGGGGAGGCTGGCGGTGGGCGTGCCGGGGGCGGCGTCCGTGTCCTGCTCTCCAAAGCGGTGGATGCGCACCAGATCCCATGCGTTGAGCAGCTTGCCTCCTGCGGGGTCGGTGCTGTGGTGGCTGTAAATAAAGGTATCGTTGTCGTAGAGCACCGCGCCGGCGGTGGTGCTGCCTGCAGCGTAGGTCAGACGTCCTGCCCCTGCATCCACATACACCCCGGGCAGGAACTTTTCGATAGCCTGCCGGATGTCGTAAGTCCGGCAGAATGCGCCCACGACGCCGGGCTTGGCCGTAGGGTCAGCCTGCTTGCCGCCGGGCAGCTTGACCTGCTGCTCTGCGGGGCAGGCAGGCCAGCTGCGGGCGTCGTGCCAGTCCGGGTAAAGCCAGAGCAGGTCGTCCACGCAGATGCGGCTGCCGTCCTCGGTGGCCTCGCAGACCCATGCGCTGTCGGCGCTGCGGCTGGGCCAGTACATCAGCCGTTCGGCCTCGAAGGTGGTGGAGTCGAACACCTGCATGGTGGGGTCGAGCATCTGGGCAAGCATCCGGCCGCAGGGCTGGTACTCCTCCGGCTGCATGACCCGGTCGGTGGGGAAGATGGCCCGCAGCCGGGGGTGCTCCGGGTCGTGCTTCCGGGTGGAGTAGACCGCAGCTGTGCCGATGCTCTTGATGGCCGCGACCCAGTCTTCGGTGCTGCCGGGGGCGCAGTTGTCCATGTCCAGCGTGATGAGGCTGCGCCCGGTGCAGCAGCCTCGCTTGCGGCTTCCGTTCCGCAGGGTGCCGCCCACAAAACCGCCCACGTCTTTGAGGTCGGCTTGCTGCGCCTTGGGCAGGGACATGTACTCCGCGTGGGTCTCGGTGCCGCAGTTTTGCTGCATCCGGTCTGAGAGGGTGGAGGCGAAGCCCTCCCAGCTCAGCTCGTGCAGCTCCCACTCGGTGGCCGTGCGGCTGGAGCCGGTGCAGATCTTCAGTGTGTCGCTCATTCTTCTCCCTCCTTCAGTGGGCCATAGCGGAAGCGGTGCGCGTTCCATCTGGCCTTTGCGTCAATTTGTGTGCTGCCGCGCTCGCCGACCCTGCCGCAGCGAGTGCAGACCACCGACCAGCCTCCGTCATTTGCGTACCTGCTGCTCTTGCGGTAGCGGGTTAGCTCGACTTTGCCCTTCGGGCGTTTCTCTGCGTCGTAGGGCATTGCACCGCAGGTGCAGGCGAACAGCGCCGAGGTGCTGGGTAGGGATTCTGTTTTCTTCATCGTCCTCAGTCCTTTGTAAAAAAGTCTCCGTGCCAGCCTGCGGCGCTCAGGGGCAGCCCCTCGGCCCATGGCGGCACACGGCTCATAATGCGTATCACGTCCTCCAGTGCGGCCTCCGCGTCCTGCGTGTTCGGCAGTTCAATGACTACCTCGTCGTGGATGTGGAAGACCACCCGGTAGCCTGCCCGGCGCAGGTTGTCCAGCGCAAAGGCGAGGCAGTCCCGGCCCACGGCCTGCGTCAGGTTCTCGGTGAGCTTGCCGCCGTAGGTCTTGGACTCCTGCCATTTGCCGTTGTCCCATTCCTTATATAAAATCTCGTGGTCGCCCCGCCAGTTGGCCTCCCGGGCGAGCTTCGGGTCCGCGTAGAAGAGCTTCCGTCCGCTGGGCAGCTGGAGGGTCAGAAAAGGGAAGGGGACGCTCCGGCTCATCTCCTTGCGGAAGATGACGCCTGCCCGGGGCCTCGTGGTCTGCCCGGTGCGGATGGTGTGGACGGCGGCGTCCTGCATCTTTTTCCAGAGGCTGCGGATGTTGGGGTTCTGCCTGCGCCAGCGGCTCACGATGTCCTTCAGGCCCTCGTCGTCGAGGCCCAGCGCGTCGCCGCCCATCCGCTTCATGGCGGATACCCCGCCCTCATATCCCAGCGCCAGCGTGGCCACCTTGCCCCGGGCGCGGTACTTGTAGTTGGGGTTGCCCTTCACGATGCTCTCGAACGGCACACCGAAGATGCGGGCTGCGGTGGCCTCGTAGATCTTGCCGGTGGTGCGGAAGACGTCCAGCACCCACTCTTCGCCCGCCAGCCACGCGATGAGCCGGGCCTCGATGGCGGAGAAGTCGGCGTCCACGAAGGTGCAGCCCTTGGCAGGCACCAGCGCCGTGCGGATGAGCTGGCTCAGGGTGTCGGCGACGTTGTCGGTGAGGAGCTGCAGGCCCTCAAGGTCGCGGCTCTGGACGATGGCCCGCCACTCGGCCTGATGGTCGAGGTAGGTGCGGGGCAGGTTCTGGCTTTGCAGCAGCCGCCCGGCCCAGCGCCCCGTGCGGGACGCGCCGTAGAATTGCAGCGTGCCCCGGATCCGGTCGTCCGGGCCTCGGCTCAGGGCGATGGTCTTGTACTTGGAGTTGCTGGCCTTGCTGGTCTGCTGGCGCAGCTCCAGCGCCCGGCGGACGTCTGAGGGCAGCTCCATCTTCAGGGCGTCGTCTACCACGTCCTTGCCGAGGCCGGGGAGCTTCAGTCCCCGGTTCTCCAGCCAGCCGAGGAGCTGCACCCGGCTGCCGGGGTTGGCGAGTCCGGTCAGGGTCTTCAGCTCCGCCTTGAGGGGCAGGGCGTTCCGCTCAAGGAGGTCCTGCGCGGCATCCACCAGCCCCATGTCCACGGCCACGCCCCGGGCATTCATCTCCACATCCTCCCGCCACTGCTGCATGATCTCTTCTGGCACCGGCCATGGGGTGAGCTTCTGGTCATTGGCCCGCTCGGCGATGACGTCCATGCCGTTGTACTTGCAGAACAGCTTCCACTTTTCGGGGTCGTGCCGGGGCAGGTTGCGGGTGCGTCCGCCGTTGGCCTTGGTGGCCTTGCAGGGCTTGCAGAAGTAGGTGATCAGCGCCTTGCCCTCTTTCATCTTGAGGGCGTCCTCCGGCTGCTGCAGCGCCTTGCCGAGGGCGCCCAGCTGGGCGGGCAGGCCGCAGTAGAGGGCGTGGATCATGCTGCACTCCCACTGCTGCAGCCAAAGCACCCGCTGTTCCCAGCTCAGGCCCATGGCCTCCGACAAGCACCACCACTCAAAGGCGGCGTTGTGCGCCCGCTTGGTGTAGCTGGCATTCAGCAACCACGGCAGCTGCTTCCGAAGCACAGCGCCTGGGTCTGGCAGATCTGTCAGATCTATTACCTCCGGTGCATCTTCATCGCCTATGGCAAAGCCCAGCAGCAGAACTTCAAGCTCCGGGTCCTGTGCGTACCGGTAGGCCCCCACCTTGGTGATGTCCTGCGGCGAGTAGGTCTCGATGTCTACGGTGATAAATTCCACAGGGTACTCCTTTCAAAAAGGCCGGAGGCCCGATGTGCGGGTCTCCGGCGTATCGATCAATCCAGCAGGTCGTTGTCTTCGTCGGTCAATACCTCGAAGCCCTCGAGGCTGCTGCCGCCTGACAGGCGCTCGCCGTCGCGCACCTTCTGGATGACCTCGAGGCCCGCGCCGATGCCCTTGTTGCCGCTGGCGCTGTAGGCAAAGAGGCCGACCTTGACGTTGGCGTAGCAACCGCTGTAGACCTCCTCCTGATCCAGCACCTCATTGCAGGCCCGGTCGATGATGCGGGGACGGCGGTTCTCGGCGGCGTTGGCGTTCAGGAAGAAGCAGCCGAGGTAGTTCTCGTCGTCCTTCTCCTCATCGCCGTCGCGGAGGGGGCTTTTCAGGTTCTTGGGGACGCTGCCGCCCCACTTGGCCAGCGCCTTGGGGTCGCGCTTGACCGCCTCGATGGCGGCGCGGAGCTTAGCCACGGCGGCGGTGTCGGTCTTCTTGATGAGCAGGCAGCAGCTGTACTTGGGGTCGCCGGTGCCGTTGACCTGCTTCGGCTCCCAGATGTTGGCGTAGGAAAGGCGGCAGGGGATGATAACTTCGTTTGTGTTCATACTAGTCCTTCTCGGGCGTGAAGCCCTCTAATGCGTTGTACTCCGGGCGGGGGTCGCCGGCGGCGGCCAGTTTGGGTGCTCCCGGGGCTTTGGTGATAAAGGCCGACATCAACTCGGCGAACTTCTTCTTGCCGATCATCTTCTCGGCCACGGTCAGGGAGACGGGGGTGCGGGTGTACAGCAGGGCCTCGTCGATGCCGCTGCGCTCCATCCGCTGGAAGGCCGCGTCCTGATTGGTCCATTTGCGGGTGCTGCGGCCCTGCACCAGCTTCCAGCCGGGCAGGCTGCGCCCGGCCAGAAGGGCGTCGTGGGCGTAGTCCTCGAGATCCTTGGCGTAGGCGGCGAGGCCCTGCACCTTGGCCAGCCATCCGCCCAGCTCCTCGTCGCTCAGTGTAGCGGCCTCCGGCAGCGGGTCAAACCCGGCCAGTGGGCCGTATTTATCCTGCCATGCCCGGCAGTTGGGGTAAGCCTTGCAGAAGGTCTTCTTACAGTGGTCGCCGGGGCAGAAGCCACCCTCGCCCTTCCACGCCATCTCGGCCCCGGGCTGCAGCACCTCTCTGGCCCAGCTCAGAAGGTCGGCGAGGGGCAGCTGCCATGTCTCCGGCTCGGTCTGGATGCGGGGCTGCACGATGCTCATGCAGACGGTGTCGATGTCGTCGATGTCCCGGAAAAGGGCGTAAGCTCCGAGGGCGTAGTACATCAGCTGCGGGTTGCGCACCGGGCTGACCGGAACGCCCTGTCCGTACTTGAAGTCTACGATGTGGAGCTGCCCTCCGCCGATGAGCAGGCAGTCGCAGGTGCCGAAGCCGCCGGGTACCCACTCGCTGACGTCTACCTCCTGCTCGATGAAGACGCCCGGGCGGCGGGGAAAGCCGACCCACAGCTCGTGGAGAAAGTTCGCATAAAGGTTTGCGGCGCGCACCATTTCAGCTGGATCATCGGGCTGACCGTCCAGACGAATAGATTCACCGAGAATAGGAGCTACCCGCCCGGCTTCCCAGTACTTCAGACAATGCCGCAGATGAGCTTCGCACACCTCGTGCGCCCGGGTACCCTCTGCGGTGTACTGGGTCTCGTCGTCCGGCAGACCCTCGGTGGCCCGGGCCGAAGCGGGGCAGGCCAGCCACCGGGCCGCGCTGGACGCGCCCAGCAGGGCGTGTTTAACCGGCGGCATCTGCGTCCACCTCGTCTTTCAGCTTGAGCAGCTGCTCCCACACTGCGGTGTAGCTCTCCGGCGGCAGCTTGGAGATGGCGGCAGCTCCGGCGCTCTTGATGGCCTGCTGGACGCCGTCCCGCTTGCCCTGTACGATGAGGCTGCGGGCGAGGTCGCGGATCTTGTCCAGCACGGCGGGGTCAGCCTTGGGTTCGGGCGAGGTGGTCGAGGACGCGGGTGCGGCATCCGCCTGCGCAGGAGAAGCCGGGGCTTCGGCCGAATTAGAGTCTGCCTGCGCCTCCGCAGAGGCCGCTGCGGGCTTCTGCGCGGCCTTTTTGGGCTTGACGGGTGCCGGGGCCTTGGCCTTGTCCGGCTGCGTCACAGCTTCGCTCTGGGGCTGCGCAGGGTGTGGAACGCTGGGGGTGTGTCCGATGGTGAGTCCACCCGGCAGGTCTGCCAGCGCGTTGATGAGCGCCCGCAGCTCGGCGGGGGAGTCACCGTAAAGATTCAGATTGAAAGTCATTGTAAATCGCTCCTTTTATAAAAAGATTCCATCGAATCTATGCTTTGCAGTTCGGAGCTGTTCTGTCCTGTGCCTTCGCAATGCTTCGCTGCGCTTCGCAAAGCTTCGCCCTTGCAATGCGTATCAACGCTTGGCCATGGCGTGCTTTGCCTTTGCTGTACTGTGCTTATCAAAGCCAGACTTTGCCGTAGCTTAGCAAACCGAAGCCCTGCCATCCAAAGCCGTTGCCATTCAGTGCCGTCCTATGCCTCTGCGCAGCTGGGCCTTCCTATGCCCTCGCAGACCGTGGCTGTACTATCCTCTGCCTTTGCAAGTCGGTGCCATGCCTCCCATTGCCCTTGCGGGTCAAAGCATGGCTGTCCTACGCAAAGCCATTGCTATGCTTCGCGGGGCCTAGCCGTTGCCAAACGAAGCGGAGCGGAGCAATGCCCTTGCACTCAGCCCAGAAGGGTGTAGCGGAACCGGCCCTTGCCGGAGTTGCGCCATTGGCCGAGGCCCCGGAGCTGGCCGTAGTCCAGCCACTCCATCACCGCAGCCGCGTGGGCGTCGTCCATGCAGAGCACCTCAAACTCGCAGGTGCTGCCCGCCGGGATCTGCTCGCTGTTGGCGAGGCTCACCCGCTCGCCCTGCGCCGTCTGGGCGCGGAGAGGGCGCTGGCACTCGTTCATCTCGCCGATGACCGTCAGGGGGATCTGGCGGGGGCTGACAAAGATGAGGCCGTCGATGATCTTCTTGTAGGCGGTGAGCTTCCCGCTCTCGTTGATGGCCCGCTTCTTGCCCTTCTCGTCCTTGCCGCCGATGCGGCCCAGCATCCCGCAGGCATCCTTGAAGAAGCCTTTAACTTGGTAATCATATAGGATGGGCTGGCCCTCGGCGCTGCGGGGGAACACGGTCATCGCCTTGTCGGCTGCGGCCTCTGCGCCCAGCGCGGCTACCTCGTCCTCGATGGTGGCAGCGTCCGGGGATTTGCTGGCGATGTACTCCCGGGCCACATTCTGATTCGCGGGCCAAGTGCCCAGCAGCGGCTCGGTGAAGGTCAGTCTGACCTTGATGGTTTTCATGGTAGTTCGCTCCTTTTGATTTGTTCTGTGAGGATCACATACCTCGGGTATTGCTCCGGCTGGTGCCGGGCGTGGCTCACGATGCTGCGGAAAACAGGAACGCTGGACAACCCCAGCGCCTGCACGCAGTCCTCAGCAGTGCCGCAGGCCACGATCTCGTCGGTGGCGGCGAGGTAGATGGTGTACCATGCGACGGTGGGGCGGCTCATACGTCCCGGTGCTCCGGCGCTTCGGTGTAGCTGTCGTCCTCCTCGAGCAGGCCCTTGCTGGTGAGCACCAGCCCACCCGCCAGTGCTGCGAGGATGGCGGGGGCGATCTGAGCGGCCTCTGCCATATTCCAGCCGCCCCAGCGGGCCAGTGCGAGGGCGATGAGTGCGCAGGCGGTCTGGGCCACCTTGACGGCCCCGATGAGGGCCAGCAGGGCCACCCCACCGGTGATGGTGACGGTGATGTTATCATGCTTCTTCATGGGTGTACCTCCTCAGTAACAGTTGAATTCCTGATCCAGCAGGGTGTCCAGCCGGATGGTCTTGCCCCGGCCCTGCCCACTCCAACCGTCCGGGTACTGCTGGGTGACGCGCTTCGCGGTGGTGCCCATCTGGGCGGCGGCCTGCTCCACCGTCAGGCGGATGCAGCCGAGGTTGCCGTAGATGGCTCTGTAGGCGTCATGCCATGCTTCCGGACGTTTCATGGGTGGGTCACTCCTTTACTTGCGCTTCTTAGGCTTCCTCTGTGCCTCAGTAGCCAGCATTTTAGGCAGCATCAACCGGAAGGTCTCTCGGCCTTTGGGTGTGATGAGCGTCTGGGTGCCCGCCCATGCAGTTTTCCGGTTGACGCCTTCCTTCACCTCGAAGAGACCGTCGTTCTTGTCGGCGTAGGGCATCAGGTGACCCTTTTTGTCCCGGTAGATGTACTTATGCTCCAGCAAGAAGCCGATGAACACCTTTTCACCCACCTCGAGCTGCTTGGACGTATCCCGGAAGCTGGTAAGCAGGCGACGGTCTACCAGCTCGTCGAAGTACTCCGCTTTGGGTGCGGCAATCTGGTTGGCGACGGTCAGCTCAGAAATGCGGGCATCCTGCGCAGCAAGCCGGGCGTCCCGCTCCTCCAGAATCCTGTGGGTGACCACCAGAGCCTTTGCAAGCAACTCCTCGTTAGTGAGCTGCTCCTGTCCGGCGATGTATGCGCCATGTTTGCGGATGCTGGGCAGCACCTCGGAGGTGACCCAGCGCTTGAACCGCTGTGCACCTTCCAGCTTGCTGCTGAAAATCAGGGAGTAGAGACCGCTCTCATTGATGATGGGCATCTGTTGCTTACCGCCGGGGGTGACCATTTCGGTCACCCCCTTGTCGAGGGCGTCCACATGGTCACGGATGGCTCTCTGGGGGTTGCCGTAGCCCAGCGCCTCGGCTACGTCTTTGCCGACGAACCAGGGTTCGCCGTTCTGCTCGAGGCTGCGGATGCTCCCGAACTCGGGATTGTTGAACACCTGAATGTCAGTCATTGTTGGTATTCTCCTTTTCATAAAGTAATTTTTGAATGGCTGCGCGGAAGTTGCTCTCCGCGCCTGCAGGGTTGCGTCGCTTGTTCAGCACCATGCTGACATACTCAGGGGTGACGCCTGCGGCTTCGGCGAGGTCATTGCGGCTGATGCTGTTGTCCTTCATCAGCGCAAATACCTCTGCTTGCCAAGAGATGTTCATGTTTGTACACTCCTTTCTGCGCGAAATATGTTTACAAAAATAAACAGATATGCTATACTAATGGTGTCAACAGGTAAGCAATGTTTATCTTCGTGAACCACTGCGCCTAGTATATTCCACGTTCGTAAACATTGCAAGAGCAAAATGTGCACATTCGTAAACTTCAGCGAATTGCACAAAGTGCACGGAGGTAAACTATGTTTTATGAACGATACTGTCGCTTGTGTAAGGACCGGGGAAAGGCCCCCTCGACTGCGGCCGTTGAGATGGGGATTAGCAAAAGTGCAGTCACCACATGGAAAAAACTAGGCCGCACTCCAAAGATTGACCAACTAAAAAAGATTGCCGATTACTTCAACGTGTCATTGGACTACCTTATGGACGAAACAGACGATCCGTACGACTGGGATGCTGATCCGGATGCCCGGCTCGCTACCGTTTATGGGCCGCAGTGGGATTATTTGATGAAGAAGCACCACGAGGATGTCTCGGCAGCGTGGGAGGATTGGGTGGGATTTCAAGAGGATCTGGAAAAAGATGCTCGGGATACGCGGTATGAAGAGGACGAAGAAGCTGAAAATAAAAATGCTCCCGTGGTGAAAAACCACGAGAGCAACGACTGGGCAAAGAAAGCGGGCGCTATACCCTACGACCCGACAAAGGTCGCCCCTCTGCTGGGCACTGTCCGGGCAGGCCTGCCAATGTACGCAGAGGAGAACATCGAGGACTATCTGCCCATCCGGCAGACCGACGGGGCGAGATACTTCTGGCTCACCGTCCGGGGCGATAGCATGAACGCCGTAGGCATCGCCGAGGGCGACCAGATCCTCGTGCGAGAACAGCCCGAAGTGGAGAACGGCCAACTGGCCGTTGTGCTGGTTAACGGCGACGAGGCTACCGTGAAGTACTTCCGCCGGGAGGGGGATTTGGTCATTCTGACACCCAAGAGCTTCAACCCTGTCCACCAGCCGCAAGTCTACGACCTGAAAAAGATACCCGTCCGGGTGCTCGGCCTCGTGGTGGAGTGCCGGAAGGTGTTCTGACTACAGGACTACAAAACTACGTCAATCCCTATAAATCCCTCACGGGAAGGCTATAAGGCTATATATACGCGTGTATATTCTTATTTTCTTCTATTCAGGGTCTGTATAAGGATTATGGTAGACAACGTAGACAAAACCCAAAAAACCCGCATGAACACTCACCTTTTTTCTGACTACAAGCGTTGCGCAGGTTTGTAGTCGCCTGAAAGAGGTCTTTGTAGACAAAAAAACGCCCCGGTGTTGGCGCACCGAAGCGTTTTGATAGACTGGCTTACCGGATGGCGGTACAACACAGAGCTACACGACTGTATTGTACCACCATCGGGCAGGCTTGTCAAAGTGTACCCTGATGGAGGTAGTAAAAATATGGGAACGACAAAAAAGAAGAAGGGCGCCCGGGCAGATGGCCGGGTGCAGATCCACCGGTCCCGGGGGCTGGAGCGGGCCACGGTATTTTACGGCCGCACAAAGGCCGAGGCAGAGCAGAAGTACCAGCAGGCGGTGGTGGCTCAGGCGCTGGCCTGCTCGGGGGAGCTGCAGGCCCGGCACACCTTCCGGGAGGTGTCGGAGGCGTATGAGGGCTATATCGAAAAGTTGGGCCGGGGTTCGCCGGTGCGCCGGGGGACGGTGAACGCCTACAAAAAGCGGATTCACCCGGCGCAGGAGCATTTTGGGGACACCGCCATGGAGGACATCGACACTCAGGCGGTGTATACTTATCTGGAGACCATGAAGGCCGCCGGGTACAGCAAGCACACGGTGAAAAACGCCAAGAGCGTGCTGTCCTGCGTGTTTACCTATTGGTGTACCAACTATCACGGCTCCCGCAACCCGGTGCTGCTGGCAAAGCTGCCCTCGGGGCTGAGGGAGGGCGGCAGGGAAGAGCCCACCCAGAAGCAGCGGGACATCATCAACGCCCATCCCGAGGGCTGCGGCTTCTGGGCGTGGCTGTTTGAGTACACCGGCCTGCGGATGGGTGAGGCCAACGGCCTGCAGTGGAAGGACGTAGATCTCGATGCTGGTACGATCACCCCGGTGCAGGCCATGCCGTGGGACAGGAACCAGCCCTATAAAGAGCTGCTGAAAACGGAAAAGGCCTACCGGGCCATCCCCATCCTGACCCCGCTGCGGCCCCTGCTGGCCCTGCGCAAGGCCATCCACGCTCCCGAGGACTATGTGCTGTCGGGCACCGATGCCCCGCTGACCGAGACCCGGTATGCCCACCAGTGGATGCTCTACTGCCGGGGCCTTGGCCTGTGCGAGACCTACATCCGGGAGACGGAGATCCCGGCCACAGCGACCCGCCCCGCCCGGCGGGTAAAGCGCACCGTCTATAAGCCGGTGGTCACGGCCCACCAGTTCCGACATCTGTTTGCCACCAACCTGTTCTATGCCGGGGTGCCGGATATGGTGGCCCAGCACCTTCTGGGCCATGCGGACATCACCACCACCCGGCGGGTGTACCAGCACATCCGGGAGAGCGAGAACCAACGCTTCACCGCCCAGCTGGACGCCTATGTGACCGGCAAAAGCTCCGGGACGCCGGGCCTGTAGTCACTTTGTAGTCGATTTCCTGAAATCAATCGATGCCACGTTGAGAAACAGGGCTTCAAATCCCCTCCCTCGCACCAAACTCGAAACCCGCATGGGCGCTGGAAGATCCAGTGTTCATGCGGGTTTTTCGTTGTGTGAGAAACTTCAGGTCCGGTCGAAGGTGTGAAGGGGTGTTTCCTTGTTCTGCGGCAAAACTCCATAGAGTTGAAATGCGTTGGAAACATCCATCGCCACAAAGGAGATGCAGACGTCAAGGTGCGGGAGAGGTGCCTTGACCCTGCTGTACGATTTCTGCTCGTCAGCACAAAAAAGCCTCCTGCGCCGGAAAACCGGAGCAGGAGGCTTCATTTTGTTGTATGATGAGGGAACCGTAATTTCTGATTTCACACCCGATAATATAGCAATTCAACTTTTTAATGCAACAGCAACAGCGTTGAATTGCATATCGCAAATATGCTGTTTTCATGTTGCACTAATTTCTTGCCTTGCGATAAATGAAGAACGCTATCGAAAAATGGAATAGAGACGTGATGTTTCAGCCTGCCTGCTGGTGCTTATCCAGCCGCATCTTGTCGGCGATCATGGCGATGAACTCGCTGTTGGTGGGCTTGCCGCGCAAGTTGTGGATGGTGTAGCCGAAATAAGAGTTCAGGGTGTCCACATCGCCCCGGTCCCATGCCACCTCGATGGCGTGGCGGATGGCGCGCTCTACTCGGCTGGCGGTGGTGTCGTTTTTCTTGGCGATCTCCGGGTAGAGGCGCTTGGTGACGGCGTTGATGTACTCCGGCTCATTCATGGTGAGCAGGATGGCATCCCGCAGGAACTGGTAGCCTTTGATGTGGGCGGGGACGCCGATCTGGTGCAGAATGTCGGTGACTTTCAGCTCGTCGCTGTCCACGCTGGCCGTGATGAGGCGCTTCTGGTGGCCGTGGGCGACTTTGAGCACCCGGCTGGCGAGGACATTTTCGTCGAAGGGCTTGACAAAGTAGTAGGCGAAGCCCTCGTCCAGCAACTCCTGCACCATCTCTTCGCTCTGGAACGCGCCGGTGACAAAGAAGGTGGTGTGTGTCCCACCGGCGGCGACATATTTCTGCTTGACGGCCAGCGCGTCCAGCCCGGGCATGAAGGCGTCCAGCAGAACGACCTGCGGCCGTACCGCAAGCATCTTCTGCAAGATCTGAAGCCCGTCCTTTTCCACGACGGTCACTTCCACGCCCTTTTGCTCCAGCGCATCCCGGCAGGCCGCCGTAACATCCGCACTGGTATCCGACATCAAAAATCTTACTTTATCCATCGTACTTTCCTCCAATGTGTGCAGTTCCCTTTACGCTCTATATTTTACCATAATTTACCATGGAATGCAACAGGAAATTTTTACAATTTCTGGGATTTTCATAAAAATCTTCCGGCTCATTCCGTTCTCTGCATTTCAGCGGCGTTTTTTGCCTGTTCCAGCATGGTCTGGGCGAAAATGCCATAGCCCCGGGTGGGGTCGTTGACCAGAACATGGGTCACAGCGCCAACAAGACGTCCGTTCTGGAGGATGGGGCTGCCGCTCATGCCCTGTACGATGCCGCCGGTGGAGGACAGAAGGGTGGGGTCTGTCACCCGGATGACCAGATTCCGCCGGGGGTCAGCATCACTGATCCGCTCGATCTGGATGCGATAGGTGCGGGGCGTGCCGCCCTCGGTGGTGGCCCATATCTCGGCAGGGCCGGTGGCGACCTCCTGCGCGAAGGCGACCTCCCGCAGCTGGCCCGGAAAGTGGGTGCGGGTGGTGCCGTAGACGCCATTCTCACCGTTGATGCGGATGGTGCCGATGGCGTGGGCGCTCAGAAAATGTCCCTTCAGCTCGCCGGGGCTTCCGGCAGTGCCCACGCTGCATCCGGTGATCTCGCAGGGGACGATCTCGCCGCTGCGCAGGGCGACGCTTTCGCCGGTGTCGCTGTCGCTGATGGGGTGGCCCAGTCCCGCAAATACGCCGAGCTCCTCGTCGGCGAAGGTCAGTGTACCCACACCGGCGGAGGAGTCCCGCACCCACATTCCGGCCCGCCACTGCCCGGCGGCATCGTCCCACACCGGGGTCAGGGCAGTCAGCTTCTGCTCACCGCTGCGGATATACACGACCTCCACGGACTGTCCCTCGGCGGCGTCCAGGGCTTCCTTTACGGCGTCATTGCTCTCGGTGCGGGTCTGCCCGATGCAGATGACCCGGTCACCGAGGCGAAGCCCGGCCTCCTTGGCAGGATTCGATGTCCCGCCGCCAGCCTGCCCGATCTCCGAAAATCCTACGATGAGCGCCCCTTCGGAGAACATCTTGACGCCGAACGGTGTACCGCAGACGGTCACTCTGGGCCGCTCTGTCACCACCGCCCGGATGGTCTTGATGGGGAGCCACCCGCCCAGCGTCAGCGTCGTCTGGTAGCTGCCCACCGCCCGGGTGCTGGCAACATTCTGACTTCCATGGCCGCGCTGTGGCTCGACCCATGCAAAGCGGGGAAGATATAAGGCTTGTCCCGGCTCCAGATAGACCCGGTCCGGCAGACAGCTGTACAGCCAGCCCAAAGCTGCTGCAAGAGCCAGCAGCAGATATGCCGCCGCAAGCTTTGCCCGCTGCATTCTCTTCACGCCCATGGCCTCCCTCGCTGTTTTTGGGGTTATTATGCGGATGCAAAGAGGGAATTATCCTTCGGCAGTTGACTTTTGCGGCGAATCTTGCTACTATAAATAAAGTTTCCGTGCGGGAGTGGCGGAATGGCAGACGCGCTGGTTTTAGGCACCAGTTCCAACGGAGT
>OFSD01000454.1_pt1 | contig 34465 bp, 35 predicted proteins | sample 1543191 | NCBI WGS metagenome assembly OFSD01 (sample SAMN04209221, study PRJEB22552) | human gut metagenome | biome: gut; material: feces | host: Homo sapiens | place: USA: Oklahoma
TTTTGCTATAAAGAGTTTATTTGAGGAAAGTTTCTTGAGATTGATTTTTGTTTGCAGTATGACATCTATTGTCTTTGGAATTGGTGTTTGGAAGTATGCGTTGAAAAAAGAAGAGAGAATAAGTGTGCTGCAATTGATAAGTGGGAGATTGAAAAGAAATAAAGAGAATGGTAAGCAGCTAAAAAATGGCTATTGATTGAAAATTCTATCTTCGCTGCTCACCAAATTTATGGGATTATGTATAGCAGTGAAGATCTTGAAAGGCTTTACTTTCAGTACCAAACGGAGGCTTTACCTCATGGAGAATCTCTCCAATCGTTTTGTGTTAAGAACAAAGTACCTTATAACATTTTTCAGAAATGGTTCAAGGATACTCGTAAAAAAGTAGTTGAAGTCCAGATTGATGGTGCTCCTGTGATTAGTCATGAGAAAAAACAAAATCTAGTGATCAATCTCAACCTATAGCCAAATGCAGTAATGACCATCCTGTTCGTATTTGGATTGACATCCGTATCAGAAATGGCCTACATTATCCCCAAAGAAATTAAGCTATCAGGAGGTAGAGAAGTTAGAGGGGTTATGTTGAATATTACCAATCTGAATCATTTTTATTATGTTCGTGACTTTACCAATATGCGTTGTAAGCATAGCCCTGTGCTGTCTATCATTCGTAAACGACTTCATAAGGACCAAGTGATGGAGATGTTTTTATTGTCATGTCGCGCAATCGAAGAATAGTTCGTATGTTTCATACGATAACCGTTCATATAGTTTGTTCGAAAAGAAGTTTGTGGCAGGCTGTCAGTTCATGAAAGTAGAGCGAAATGGGGCGGATACTGTTTATCGGATTGACTGGAAAGATGTGGTTCTGATTCTTGAGAGCCCTATAGCAAAAACATTAAAAGCTAGATAATTAATCGATATGTTTACTTGCAGTTTTACGATTGTTTTTCTATTTTTTTTGATGCTGTAAATCAGAAGTTTAAGTATGATTAAACTGCAAGATATAATTACAATAAAACGAGAGTTGTTGAGTAGGGAAACCTACTCACGCAACCCTATAAATTATAGTGAAGATATGGCAGACGATCAGAAAGAGCGATACATACAATACCTTGCAGAACAGAATCAGGATCTTAGGGTGACAAAGTTTGTTTGGGAAGATTTTATGGCTAAGATGAAGGAGTTTGAGGACCGGTTGGCCTCCATGCAATCGAAACAGTCTGGTTTGGAGAAGCGGTTATCTGAAGAACATAAACTTCGCAAATCGGCAGAACGTAAGGCAAAATTTCTCCAGGAAAAACTTGATTTTTCCAATCAGGAACGTTTTGGTGATAGACATCAAAAGATTCATTCTAAAGCTAAAAAGAGTGATTCAGACAGGCATAAGGAGAAAGATGATTATGATGATGCCGGATTTACACCGAAAGAACGGTTCCGGGAAAGGCAAAGCTTGGAAACTAAGGAACTCCTGATAGAGTTGCGTAGCCTGTTGGACAGTGAACTTTCAAAGGAATCAGGATTTAGAAGCCAGTATTATACAAAAGCTCTTGATTATCTGAATCGGTTCTGGAAAGAGATCTTTGTTTACTTGGATGATGGTGAATTACCGATAGGCAACAATCTGGCTGAGCGAACCATTCGAAAGCTGATTACTCAACGCAACAATTCACTTCATTATGGTAGTGATGCCAGTGCAGAGATGGCTGTAATATATCACAGTGTGATAGGAATGGTAAAGCTTCATGGCAGTTCTATCTGGAACTTCATCGGAACTTTTTTCAAAAATATCTTTAATGTGGGTGCAGAGATTACGTTAACATGCTTCCTGACAAAATTCTTTGGCTACCAGCCAATGTTAAATATTCAAAGGGGGATGCCCTAAATTGAGTGATTACCCTATATTTATTGTTCTTTTAACTCAAACAATAAATGTGAGTTATGTATTTTTATAACATTAATAATGTGAGTTCTATATGAGAGTCTTGTGGTTTTCTTGCACCCCATCCTGTTATGATATTATATCTAAAGGAGGATGGATTGAATCCTTGGAAAGAATTGTTAAATTGTATCTTCCAGAAGTACAGCTTGGAATAGCATTTGAACATGTGGATAGAAAGTTCAAAGTAGAACATAGTGGGGTAACTTATTATCCAATCAATTGTGAATATGGTATGGTGAAGAAAATTCGTAATAAGATATTTTCATCATCTAGACTTAAATATGAAAAGTTGAAACCTGCTTATTTGAAGGTTATTCAAGATTTCAAACCAGATATAATACAATGTTTTGGATCAGAATTATGGCACTATAGTTTATTACAGAAGGATGTGGATATTCCCTTTGTTGTACATATAATGGGCTTTTGGAATATTTACAACATGATGAGTGATGTGTTGTTGTGTAAAAATGTTTCAATATTTCATTGGAATCTGGTAAAAATGATAAGCGAAAGAAAGAGAAAAATAGATGCGTCTGAACATGAGGAAATGGAACGTGAAACGATGCAATGTATCAAATATTTTATGGGACGTACAGAATGGGATAAAGCAATTGTTAGGAATTTTTCTCCTAATGCTATTTATTTTCATTGTCCTGAAGCCATTCGGCCTGATATTTACAATTCTGATCTTAAATGGAAATTTAAAAAGGAGTCTAAAATACGTTTGATAACAGTGAGCAATGCAGGAAATCTCAAGGGTAACGAAATAATGCTTAGAACTGCATGGATACTTAAATATCGTTTTAATCAGAGTATAGAATGGTTGCTTACAGCCACTTCAGAGGCTATAAAACCATTTGAAAAACAAACAGGAATAAAATGTTCTGATGTAAATATAAAATTATTAGGTAGATTACGGGCTTCTGATATTCCTAAGGTAATATGTCAATCTGAGTTATTCATACATTGCGCAATAATAGACAACTCTCCAAATGCTTTGTGTGAGGCTCAATTATTAGGTATTCCAATTATTGCAACAAATGCAGGTGGAATACCACAAATTGTTACAGATAATGAGGATGGTTTTTTGTATCCTTATGCAGAACCATATGCGTTGGCATTTAAAATAATGGAATTACATAATAATGAAGATGAATTGTTGAGAATATCCCAAAATGCGTATCAAACTTCACATTGTAGACATAATCCTGTAATGATTGCTCAAACGCTTAGGAAAATATATAATCAAATTATTGCTTACTCACATCAAGAAGAGTGAATAAAAATCAATATACAAGTATTGATATGAGTGGAAAAAAAATGATGAAAAGTATAATGTTTTTTGTTATGGGTATCTTTGCTTTAATTTATCCATATTCTTTGAATAGAAGGTTGTTTTCCTTTGTTGACAAGTTGTATTCTTTATGGATACTTCACTTTATACCTAGGGCAGACCGTAGTGTATTATTTGAACGTTTTTGTGATTTGCGTGGTGGTGAATGTATGGTTATAGGTGAAAAAACTGGGTTTGGAAAGAATTGTATTGTTAATTGTTGGACGCAATATCATGATGAAAAATTTCATCCACAATTATCTATTGGAAAATATTGTCATATAGGTGAAGGTACTCATATAACCTGTGCTTATAAGATTACTATTGGTAATAATTTGCTTACTGGTCGTCGGGTCTATATCTCTGATAATAACCATGGTGATATGTCACTTGAACATTTATCTATTCCTCCTTTAAATCGCCCTCTTATGTCAAAAGGTGAAATTATTATAGGAGATAATGTGTGGCTTGGTGACCGAACTGTAATTCTTTCTGGAGTGCATATTGGGGATGGTGCCGTTATTGCTGCTAATGCAGTAGTAACTCATGATGTGCCAGCTTATTCAGTTGTGGGTGGTGTACCAGCAAAAAAAATAAGATAAATGTATACTTTTCTGACAATATATTCAATAGTTGTTTTGATTCTGTTTGTTTGTAAAATAAGATGGGGGCTGATACTATATGTCTTGATGTTTTTCTTACTTCCTTCGTTTCCTTTTACTATTGGTGGAATATCCTTAAAGTGGAATTATTTTAATTTATTATTATTTATTTCTTTATTGTTTTATACGAGATGTCGGCACTTGAATATAAGTATAAATGAATGTAAACCATTTTTGTGGTATTTTGCTGTTTTATTTTTATTTATTCCGATAGAATATGGACTATCCTATTCGTATCAATTAATGACATGGCTTGGAAGTGTACTTCGCTATTTTACAATCCCGCTAGTGATGTTTTCTTTATTTAAGTCAAACAAGGTAAGAGAAGTTAAAATTTTGAATTATATAGTTTATATATGTATTTTTGTTGCGACTGTATATGGGTTATTTTTAACTCAGACGGAAGGCTTAAATCCTTATTTGTTATTGATGATATCTGATGCAGAGGATTTAATAGGATATGCAGCTCCTAGTGAAGATAGATTATTTGGAAGAATTTCTTCTGTCTTTTCTCATCCTATGACATTTGGTTGTTTTCTTGTTGTAGCTTTCTTTTTTTGTTTATATAAGATTATATTAAAGAAGGATGGGTGTATTCCTTTGGTTTTGCTTATTTTGATTATCTCATGTGCGATGATATGTGGAGTCAGATCAGTTTTAGCTGGGATAATGTTAGGTGTAATGGCCTTTCTTTTGTTTAATCATAAAATAAAATATTTATTTTATACAATAGTTGTTGCAGGTTTAATTTTGTTGATTGCATTTCAAGAGGATGTTTTATATACTTATATAGCTTCAATTTTTTCATCATCTGCTAGTGCTGATGTAAAAGGATCTTCTGTAGAGATGCGACTGACACAATTATTAGGGTGTTTTGATATCATTTCGTCTAATCCTTTGTTTGGAAATGGCTTTGGATGGACAGCGTATTATAATCAGATGAATGGTGACCATCCTGTGGTGTTGGCTTTTGAAAGTTATATTTTTGTAACTTTATGTAATTGGGGATTAGTTGGTTTTGTTGTTTGGCTTTTGTTTTTGTGGAAAATATATAGAAAATGTATCATTTTGGCAAAGAAAAAAATGGATGAATATTATTTGTTATTGTCCATGTCTATCGCTTATGTTGGATATATTTGTATTACAGGAGATTATGCTTATACAATGTACTGGTCTTTTTTCTATTCTTTAATGTATTTAGATATGTATTATAAATTACGATAATATGAAACCCAAAATTATAGCATTATATTTACCTCAGTATTATCCATTCAAAGAAAATAATGAATGGTGGGGGACAGGTTTTACAGAATGGACAAATGTAGGAAAAGCTAAACCTTTGTTTAAAGGTCATTATCAGCCAAGAGTTCCGGCAGATTTAGGATATTATGATTTAAGACTTCCATGTATAAGAGAGCAACAAGCACAATTGGCTAAGGAGGCTGGGATATATGGATTTTGTTATTGGCATTATTGGTTTGGTAATGGCAGGCGATTAATGAATTTAGTTTTTGATGAAGTCTTATCAACAGGTAAACCAGATTTTCCTTTTTGTTTAGGGTGGGCTAATCATTCTTGGTATGCCAAGAATTGGAATATAAGTGATACAAAAGGGAAAGATCGTCTTTTGATAGAGCAGGAATTTTTAGGTGTGGATGATTTCCGTATGCATTATGAATATGTAAGAAAGGCATTTAGGGATTCACGATATATTTATCAAGATGATATGCCTGTATTTATGATTTATGATTCTCATAATCTGCCAGATGATTTTATTGTTTATTGGCTGAAGTGGGCTAAAGAGGATGGTTTTAAAGGTATTTATTTTATAGGTAATATTTATTATAATGAGAATAGTGGAGATTATATAAATCGAGGGTATTCTGCAGTGATAAAAGGGCGTTTGAGAAGTTATCAGAAACATACATTAAAACAAAATATTTGGGCTCATTTAAAAGGGTGGATAAATACATACCTGTTGCATCGTTTTTATGATATACCTAAATATGAGGATGTTATTGATGACTTGATAAATGAGGAAGAGGATAGTGCAGAAGATACAATTCCGACAATTGTTCCTAATTTTGATCATTCTCCTCGCAGTGGAATATATGGACTTATTTATCATGATTCTACTCCGCAATTATTTGAAAAACATGTGAATAAGGCTCTAAATGTAATCAAAAATAAAAATAATCAATTATTGATTTTAAAATCTTGGAATGAATGGGGAGAAGGGAATTATATGGAGCCGGATTTGCGATTTAAGAAAAGATATATTGAGGCGTTAAGAAGAGCATTGGATCAATTTAATAAGGATGAAAATGTGGAATAGAGTCTTAAACAAATTTTCTTCCATAGCTAATTGTTTATATTTTTCTATTTGTGCTGTGCGGTATAATATAAGATTGGGGCATAAATTTTGTATTCATGGAATATTAAATTTTCGAATGTATAAAACTTCTATATTGAGTATTGGTGATGATTTTTACTTTTCTAATGCTAGAAGATTGAATCCTATTTGTCGAAATATAAGAGGGAGTATTAGAATAGAGCCTGGTGCGGCAATAATAATAGGAAATAATGTTGCGATTAGTAGTGCTTGTTTATGGGCTCATCAGAAAATAGTAATAGGTAATAATGTTAGGATAGGGGGTGACTGTATTGTGATTGATTCTGATTGTCACTCTTTAAATTATGTGCATAGACGGGGGGCAGTTAGTGATATGTTGAATACAAAAAGTAAACAAATTACGATAGAAGATGATGTGATGATAGGTGCACGTTGTATTATATTAAAAGGAGTAGTTATCGGTGCACGTTCTGTTATTGGTGCAGGGGCTGTCGTGACACGATCAATTCCTGCTGATTGTATAGCATGTGGTAATCCTGCAAAAATAATAAAACGCATTTAAAATGAGAATTCTATATTTTGGTGGGGGATTGGGAAATCAAATCTTTGAGTATACTTTTTATTTAGCAATTAGAGAACATTTTCCTGAAGAAGATATAAGGGGAATCTATTTGAATTCCAAATTTAAGGAGCATGAGGGAGGGCTTGAATTAGAGAACGTTTTCAATGTAAAACTTCCGCCTACATCATTGAAGGCAAAATTGCTGACAGGGCTTATTTATTTGTGGAAAAAGATTCACCCTAAAACTAATCTATGTAGTTTACATAATACTATCGTGAATTGGGATGCTATAATATTTAATGCATTTAAATCAGATATCTCTTTTTATGAAAATAGAATTAATTGGTTGGAATTTAAGCCTATAAAACTGAGCAATAAAAATTTGGAAATAATTAATCGGATGCAAAGTACTAATTCTGTTTGTTTGCATATTAGAAGAGGTGATTTTTTGTCAATTGAATATATGAACATTTTAGCAAATATTGCAACTGTTAAATATTACGAAAGGGCTATAGAATTTGTTCAGTCAAAGTTGATTAATACTTTTTTCTTTGTTTTTTCAGATGATATTGCATGGTGTAAAGAGAATATGCAATTATCGCAAGTGACTTATATAGATTGGAATATAGGTAAGGATAGTTATATTGATATGTATCTGATGACATTTGCGAAAGCAAATATAATAGCAAATAGTACTTTTAGTTACTGGGGAGCATATCTTAATAGGAATAACCCCATTGTAATTTATCCAAAGAAATGGATAAATGCAGATTATTATCCTAATATTTTTCCTATTAACTGGATTGGTCTGACATCAGAATAATACTATGAATCTTCTCTTTTTAATGAAATATTTTGAGGTGGGTGGGCAGGAAGTTGTAACTTCTGTTTTAGCTGAAAGCTTTACTAAACAAGGACATAACATTGTCATTGTTTCATTTAATCCTCCAGCTCGCTTGATGAAGGAACGATTACCTGAAGATATACCATTTTACGTTCTTGATGGTTTTCATTATTCTAGAAAAAATATAAAAATGATACGGAATATATTAGAAAAGCATCGAATAAAAGTTGTTATTAATCAGTGGGGATTACCTTATCTTCCTATATTGGTTTTACGTAAAGCCTGTGGTAAACAAAATATAAAAATAGTGTCTGTTTATCACAATGACCCTGGGACAAATGCACGTCTTAAAATTGTAGAAGAGCAAATAAAACAAGTGGCAGGAAAGTGGTGCAAAATAATCTTAAAAATTAAATGGCATATATTTAGGATTGCGACAGGAGTATCTATGCATTATGTTTATAACTATAGTGATAGATATATGCTTTTGTCTCAGTCTTTTGTTTCTTCATTTAAGAGATTTGCCTATTTGACAAAAAATGATAAAGTACAGATCCTTCCTAATCCAATAACGATACCTTCTTCTGATTTTGTATTCGATTTTTTACAGAAGAGAAAAGAAGTATTATACGTTGGACGTATTGATGAAAATCAGAAAAGGATTCATAGAATAATTGATACTTGGGCTTTATTGGAGGCAAGTTTTCCTGATTGGAAGCTAATAATTGTTGGAGATGGAGTAGAAAAGAGAAATTTGGTAGAAAAAGTAATTCAGTTAAAGCTTAATAATGTTGTTTTTGAAGGGTTTCAAAATCCTTCTTTGTATTATAAGCGTGCTTCTATATTAATGTTGACATCAGAATATGAGGGATTTGGTCTTGTTGTTGTTGAAGCAATGAGTTTTGGAGTGATTCCTGTAGTATATGGAAGCTATTCTGCTGTTTATGATATCATTTCAGATGGAGTAGATGGTGTGATTTTACCTTATAATAAAAAAGGGTATGATACGGAATTTGCAACAGAAAAAATGAAAGAATTAATGTTGGATGCTGATAAACGTAATAATTTGGCACAAGCAGCCATAATAACCAGTAAAAGATATTCGGTGGAATCAATTGTAGATTCATGGAATAAATTATTTGCTAAATTGTAAAGGTTAACTTCTAATGAAAAACTCAGTTCGCTTCCTAAATCTTAATATCCTCTCTCTCACCCAAAAAGAGCTATTAGAGCAAATGGCCGAAGGTGTACTCTACACCCCCAACCTTGACCACCTAATAAAACTCCAGTATGACAGAGAATTTTACGACATCTACCAGCAAGCGGAATGGATAGTATGCGATAGCCAGATCCTTTATCTTGTATCAAAACTATTAAAGCGATCCTTACCGATGGCTATTCCGGGAAGCAGTTTCTTTACGGCATTCTATAACTATCATGTCAATAATCCTAATTGTAAAATTTTTCTGTTAGGAGCAGCCGAAGGAGTTGCTAAAAAGGCGATGGAGAATATAAACAGGAGAGTAGGGAGGCAAATAGTAGTCGGTGCTCATTCACCCTCTTACGGTTTCGAGAAGAACGAACAGGAGTGTGAAGAACTGATACATATTGTCAATGAAAGTGGAGCTACTGTATTGTTGGTTGGTGCTGGTGCACCCAAGCAAGAAAAGTGGATAGCAAAATACCGTAGCCGTATGTCCGGTGTGAAATTATTTATGGCTCTTGGCGCTACCATCGACTTCGAAGCCGGCAACATAAAGCGTGCTCCCAGAATATTCCAAATCTTGGCGATGGAATGGTTCTATCGCTTCCTGAAAGAACCCAAGCGACTGTTCAGACGCTATTTTATAGATGATATTCAGTTCTTTTATTATTTTGCCAAACAATTATTGGGGCTTTACAAAGATCCTTTTGCATAGTTTCCATAAACTATGTAAGGAAACAACGGGTAGGAGCAGAATGAAAGACACCAGCCAGACCATCCCATTCAATACTAATAACACTATTGCTTGCAAACGTTTCATGGAAGCAAAGATAGATGGAATTCTCATAATAATGTGTAGAAAAATACGATTAATTTTAGTATGCCTTATTGCGATTAGTTCGTTACAGAGTCAGGCACAGGCACTATACGGTACAACGGGACTTCTTCATGCCCCCACTGCCGAGATGCAAAAAGACAAGACATTTATGGCGGGAGGGAATGTGTTGCATCTTGTTCCATTGCAGTATTTCAATAGCAATGAGATAAAATACACATTCAATTATTATCTGAACATAACCATCTTTCCTTGGCTTGAAGTAGGATATACCTGTACCATCAATTATGCAGAGCATGGTTCCACTTATTTTCCGGAACAGTCTTGGGGAAAGTACACCAATCAGGACCGTGCCTTCAATGCTCGCCTGCGGTTGTGGAAAGAAGGCTGGTGGAAGCCCTGGACTCCGCAGATAGTCCTTGGTTTGGACGATCCCACCTCGCATGAAGCATACGGTGGTGGAGCCATCAAGTTCGATGAGGACGGTATGCAGAACAATCATTTTACACGATATTATCTGGCGGCAACCAAGCATTTCAGTTTCGCCGGGGTAGGGACGCTGGGTGTTCACGCTGCATACGTGGATTACCGTGCCTGCTGGTTTCCTCATTATAGAAGGCCTGCCGCGGGGGTGAATTTCAAATTCAACCTATTGCCAGAAGACAACTTGGCAGTGAAAGCTTTGAACGGCTTGGATCTGATGGCCGAATATGACGCCCGCACAGTGAACATCGGGGCACACTACCAGCTTTGGAAAGATCACATCAACCTGATTGCCGAACTGAATAACGGGAAATATTTCTCCGGTGGCATTTACTTCAAAATCCATCTGAAATGATAAAAAAGATTATCCGATTAGGATCTTCGGAATAGATTTTACTCTACAACACTTTGAACATCGGATGTAAGGGAGATATTGTTGCAAGATTTATCGAGTCATATTTCATAGGCGTTAATTAATGAGAAACATTTTGGATATTATCATTATAAATTCTATATTCGCATAGAATTTATAACCGATATAATTATGGAAACTACAGTATTCAACCCCATACAGAGGCATTTGTTGGAAATGTTTTCTTACGATAAATCTCAGGAAGGTCTGGAAGAATTGAAAGAGGTGCTCTTTCAATATTATTCCAAACGGATGAATACAAAGTTGGATGAACTTTGGGATAAGGGAATTCTTGACCAGAAAAAGCTGGATGAAATAGCTGAAATGGATATCCATTCATTAAAATAATGTCAATGGCTAGCTGGTTCTTGGTACGAATTGTCTTATTCAAAGCATTCCCCAAAGGAGTCGTTACCATGTCTTGTGGCAATCCTTTGTGGACGGAACGAACAAGCTCTGTGTATCCAATGAAATATTGGAGGAATATATAGAAATTCTGCAAAGACTTACCGACAATGAAACGGCGGAATATGTGGTGAAAACCATATTGAACAGTCCGTTTGTTGAATTGATAACTCCATTCTATCACTTTAATCTGATTACAGTTGATCCTGATGACAATAAGTTTGTGGATTGTGCCATTTCGGCCAATGCGCACTACATTGTTACTAACGACCATCATTATGATGTGCTGAAAGATATAGATTTTCCCAAAGTGAATGTTGTAAATATTCAGCAATTCTGTATTTATCTGTCACAAGAAAAATAATTTTTGAGTAAAAAGGAGGATTTATAGTTGGAAATAAAATAACTATAACTCCATACATCCCGGGTGCAAAAACCGCCATAGAGGCAGTCTCCATACAGAGGCGCTCTATGGCGGTTTCCCGTTTCCCCACGTTTACCGGGGAAAATTCCCGTCTCCGGGAAGCCGGGAGGTTACTCTTCCATTTTGAGCTTGCCCAGTTCTTTCAGGATGTGCTCCATGGCTTCTTTGTAAACCTCCGGTTTCTCCTTTTCCATCCATTTCATCAGTTTGAAGTAAGAATTTGGAGTCACAATCTTTCCGTCTCGAATTTTGGTGGCGGTGGATCGGCCTATCGCACCTTTGTCGTTCAAGTTGCTGGGGTTTAAATCGCTTCTTCGCACGGCATTACTGATGCAAGTGCTGATGATCTCAAATTTTTTTCATGTTACCAAAAATTAAATTATTAAATAATAATTTGTAAATAGCATAATCATAGCTACTTACAAAATGTCTCGGCAAAGATAGGAAATATTTATTAACAATTGCCTGTTTTTGTGAGCAACGCCCTATTTATATTTTGCGTTCCTTTGCGTTATATTTATACTAACACACAAAAGAAATGGATTATACAGAGCAGTTTATCCGGCTGAATTGCAGCTTGATGTCGGATTACAAAATGATGAAGCTGAATGCCGACATGAAATGCATGGGGCTGGGGTTGTATCTTGAAACGATATTGTTTCTGCGAAAACAGCAGGAATACAAACATGATTTTAACGAACTGGATTTGCTGGCCGATCAGTGGGGAGCTACCGTGGAAAATCTGCAACATCTTATTAAGGACTTCGATTTGTTTCTCATTACAGAGGACGGGTATTTCCGATGTCTGTATCTGGACGAGGTGATGGGATATCAGAGCAAACTTTCCGAGCAACGTGCCGCTGCCGGCAGTAAGGGAGGGAGAAGCAGTAAGAAAAGTACGGTGAAAGCATCTGCAAAAGCAACTACGTCTACAATAGGAAGGGGCAGAATCAACGAAGGGAAAAACGGTGATACGTCTTGCATGGATAATAACGGGGAAATCTACACGAAAAGTAATGATGCGCCCTGCGTGGATAATAACGGGGAAGCCTACCTGAAAAGCGATGATACATCTTGCATGGATAATAACAAGGAAGTCTACCTGAAAAGCAGTGGTGCACCCAGTATGGATAGCAAGGAGAGAATTTATATGGAAAGCAGGAATGTAGATAGTAACAAGACTGTCTGCATGGAGAGCAGCAAGCCAATCCATTCGGATTATAATAAGGAAATCTACAAGGAAAACAGCACGGAAAGCAACGTGAAAAGTAGTGCGGAAAGTATGAAAAATACGACTGCAAAAAATACAAATGAAAATTCAGTCAAAAATGTGATTCAAAGTGTTGATAATGAGTGCTATGGAAAGAATTTGCAAGCAAGCTTTAAGCAAAGCTTTATAAGAGAAGAAAAGAATAGAGGAGAGAAGAAAAAGAAAGATGATGTAGACATCATAGAAACAAACGGCAGCATCGACGACGACATGAAATTTTGTTCCGGAAAAAAGAGCGGAGAGATGTTGCGATGGGAGTGTTATATCAATGAAGCTTTCAAAGTTCAAAGTTGGGTGGAAATTGTGGGAATGATGTCGGGGTTGAAAGGAGACTTTCTGAACAATCTTCCCTTTATTCGTTCCATGTTTAAAAAACATGTTGTGGTTCAAGGAAGTACGGAACGCATTACTTCCGTATCCGAAGCGCAAGCCTATTTTGCTAATTATATCCGTCCGGGAAAGCCCACCCGTCTTTTTCTGGAAGAAAAGCTGAAAGAAAGAAGCCGGATGCAGAATGAATCGACATCGTTCTCGCCCTACGAAACGTACAATCCGCTGACCGGCGAACGTTCGTATTGCGGAGTTCCTCTTCCTGCCGATGCACCCCCGCGCCCCAACGGACGTGCCACCTGGGATAACCTGAAACAGAGCTGGATATGACGCGCGAAGAACATGCAGACTATGTGCGGTGGCTGAAAAGCCTGCCGCGCAGAAAGGACCATTTCCGTATGCCTTGTCCTGAATGTTCCGCAACGCGAAGCAATCCCAAAGATCCTTCGTTCAGTGTGCATATCACCCGTGAAGGGGGATGGGCGAAATGCTTTCATTGTGATTTCGCCATAGCGTGGAACGAGGACGGGATGTGGAAAAGAGAACAGAAACAACAAGACCGGGAACGGCAGAAACAGCAGAAGGATGCACCGCAGCACCATAACACGTCGCAGCACCACGATGCAGCACCGCAGCACCGCAACACGTCGCAGCACCACGATGCAGCACCGCAGCACCGCAACACGTCGCAGTACCATGATGCAGCATCGCAGTACCGCAACACGTCGCAGTACCACGATGCAGCATCGCAGCACCATAACACGTCGCAACGCAAGCCGCACATCCCCCTGCAACCGCCTGTACATTACATATGCCCGGTAATCAATAAAAACAAACAAATTATGAATGGAAAAATGATGGAATACATGGTCGGCAGACGAGGTATTCCGATGGACGTCCTGACAAGGATGAAGATAGAGGAACGCTTGGAATTCCTGCCGCAGACCGGCAAGGAAGAAGCCTGCATCTGCTTCCCTTACCTGGAGGACGGAGTAATGAAAAACATGAAATTCCGGGATGCCGCAAAGCATTTCAAGATGGTGAAAGGAGCCGAGCTGATTCCTTGGAACATAGACGCCATAAAAGGGAAGGAAAAGTGCTACATCACCGAAGGCGAGATAGATGCCCTCAGCCTGATAGCCGCAGGACTGGAAGAGGTGGTGTCCGTACCCAACGGAGCCGGAGGCGCGAACCTTCAGTGGCTGGACCGCTTCGTGGAGTCGCACTTCGATGACAAGACGGAAATCATCCTGGCCATGGATACCGACAAGCGCGGAGTGGAGTTGCGCGACGAACTGGTGCGCCGCCTGGGCGTGGACCGCTGCAAGGTGGTGGCCTGGGGAGAAGGCTGCAAGGATGCCAACGAGTATCTGTTGAAGTACGATCTTCCGAGGCTCCGCCAGCAGGTGGAGCAGGCGGCGGAAATCCCGTTGGAAGGAGTCTTCTGCCCCATGGACGAATGGGATACGCTGATGGATATTTATTACAACGGAATGCCGGAGGGAGCCGATACGGGACTGGAGAATCTGGACCGGCTGATCAAGTTCGAGCGTGGTTTTGTGCTCACGGTCACAGGCGTTCCCGGTAGCGGAAAAAGCGAGTTTGTGGACGAAATTGCCATGCGCCTGCTCCTGCGCCACGATTGGAAGGTGGGCTATTTCAGCCCGGAGAATACCCCGCTGGCCTATCACTACCGCAAGCTGATACGCCGCGTGGTGGGCAAGCGTTTCGAACACAAGGGGATGCCGTTGCCGGAAGCCGGACAGGCCATCCGTTACCTGGCACAGAGTGTCTTTTCCATTATGCCGAAAGAGGACTTCTCGGTAGAGAGTGTGCTCCGCATTGCCGCCCAACTGGTGAGCCGGAAAGGAGTGAAGGTGCTGGTGGTGGACCCCTTCAACCGCTTCGAGCATCAGATTCCCGACTGGGAAACGGAAACGCAGTACATCAGCCGCATCTTCGACGAGTTCTCCAATTTTGCCGTGAAGCACAAGGTGTTGCTCATTTTGGTGGCGCACCCCACCAAGTTGCGCCGCGAACCGGGAAGCAAACGCTGGCCTGTGCCCACGCTGTATGATATCAACGGCTCGGCGGCCTTTTTCAACAAGACGGATTATGGAATGGTGGTAGACCGTAACGATGAACTGGGGCAGGTGCTGGTGCGTGTGGCCAAGGTACGTTTCGACCATCTGGGCGGACCGGGAGATGCTTTTTTCGCCTTCAGCACTTACAACGGACGCTACACGCCTACCGAGGAGAGGACCTTGGATCATAATCCGCCCGAACCGAAGTGGGAGCATACCAATTTCCTGACAGAGAAGCTGAAGCCCGAACAGCAGGGCCTGGGGTTTAATGAGGGGGAATGAAGTAGTTGAATGTTGCTGTTCCTGAATAACTTGGGGATAGGAGAAGGGAGATGTCAAAACAAAAAGGACAACCCCGAAAAGTTACAGATAGTAATTATAACACGTGAAAGGATCGTATCAAGCTCTGTATGGAGTAATGATACGACCCTTTCTTTAGTCTTTTAGGATGCTCAAATTTCAGATTGTAAGTTCATGTTTTCAAAAACTGAGTTTTGACACTCGCCTTTTAGGTCTTGTAGTTACAGTCTGTAACTTCTCGGAGTAGTCATTTTATTTTGACATACCCCCTTTAAAAGTTGCTTACAAGTAGATCATGTTGCCGGCAGGCTTTACTGATTACTGGTCATTCCCCAATGATCACTGGTCATTCCTCATTAACCGCTAGCCATTAAAATCCTCTCCACCGTTCCCGTTTTATCTCCTCGCACTGCCGTCGCTGCCATGCGGGCATTATTTTCTCCAGCTCTTTCAGTTTCCATCCCTTCATAAAGCGTATCTCGTCCTTTTCCTGCTCCGTGCACAGGCTGATGCGCAGCAGTTCGGGGTAGAGCACCTGTATATGGAAAATCTTGGCTCTCCACAGCAGCATGGACATCTGCCAGGGGGTGAGGGCTTGGATGCGGTTCAGGGTGAGCAGCATTTCCAGATAATGACGGTAGAAGGCTTTGTCCACGGTCATGAGTTGGTTTATCAGATAGTTCATTTTTATTATTGTTAAATGAAAAGATTAGTTGAATGAAGGGTCAGGAAATCAAAGCGAAGGAAAGGAACGCTATCTTTGGAGAAATCATCCTTGAATACAGTATCTTTGAAGAAGCCTCTTTGAAAACAAACAGTTCTCATTGGAAACCCTATCTTTGGAGAAATCATCCTTGGATACAGTATCTTTGAAGAAACCTCTTTGAAAACGAACGGTTCTCATTGGAAACCCTATCTTTGGAGAAAGCCCCCTTGGATACGTTATCTTTGAAGAAACCTCTTTGAAAACGAACGGCTCTCATTGGAAACCCTATCTTTGGAGAAAGCTTCCCTTAAAAGCGGTATTCCTTTACAGCATCAAAACAAGGGCACGGCTTCACGGGATTCAAGTCATGATGCCCCACTATCAACGCTTTGGGGAACAGGAGGCGCAGCTCGCGCAACAGTGCCAGCATACTTCCCTTCTGCATCAGAGTACGCGTATCGGCAGGTGTGCAGTCCGCCGAGAGTCCTCCCTCATAGCAGATGCCGATAGAATGCCGGTTGTGGTTCTTGCAATGCGCTCCCACCTTTTCCAGAGGTCGTCCGCGGTGAATCTCTCCGTCACGGGTGATATAGAAATGATATCCTATGTCCGTGAAGCCCCGGTGGCGGATGTGGTCCCGGCGGCAAGTCTCAAAATCCAGCCTCCGCCCCTCAGGGGTGGCGGAGCAGTGGATAATAATCAGGGTGATGGTTCTCATGATCATCAGATACAGGCGTTCAGGCCGAGTGCGCCGGCAACGGCGGTGGCTACGGTGATAATTACTTTCAGAATCAGTGTCCAGGTGTTTTTCTTTGTTCTTGAACTCATTGGAATTTTGTTTTAGAGGTTGATAATAAGTGAATTGTAATGGAAGCCAAGGGCTGAATGTACCCCAATGAAAACGGCTTGTCACAGGGGCACATTCAGCCTTTTAGCGTCGTGCCTTTAGCGTTGTGCCTTGCTTCCGTCATACAGGAGTTCCGTCAGGCCTGTCCTCCGTTTTCCGGCTCCTTCGCCTCTCCGGTAAGATCCACACTGGTCTTTCCGGCTTTCAGCGCCTTCACCACCAGTCGGGCCGCTTTGCGCGTGGCCACCAGATTGAACACAGCTTCCTCCTGCAAGTTCTGGAAACGTGTTCCGGCACTCCAGTTCACATTCAGCTTTCTGACGTGGATGGCAGGATTGTAGTCGGCAGCGCTTTCCGCTCCTATACTGTTGATGCTGATGGAGAAATCCCCCAAGTCGCCCAACTGTATCTTCTGTCCTCCCAGAAGCTGTTCCCTCATGCAGTCCACTGCCATGGTGAGGATAGCCACGATGTCCGCACGCTTGTACACACAGCCGTGGCTGGCAATGTGCTCGGCAAAGCGGTTGATGTCCATCACTTCAGCATACTGTGCACTGGCGTAGGCCTTCTTGGCGGCATCCGCGTCCATCGGATTGCTACGCATAACGATACTGTAATTTACCATAGTCTGTTAAAATTAAAAGTTGATAATTGAGAATTAAGAAACACTGTTGCCGGGGAATGAAGTAAGTCAGCCGTCAGTCACTGTCCATTAACCGTCTGCCACTGGTTGCCGACTGCTGAAAGAACCCTATCTTTCACGTGTAAGATCCTATATCTTACGGCTGTAAGATTATAGATCTTTCGCCTTCATCGTCCCGACATTACAAAGATACGATGTGCGGATTCCGGAAAGTTGATTCCGGTGGATTGTGGTTGATAACAGTTGATTCTAGTTGATTATTGTTGGAAAAACATTCTTTCTTCTCGTCCGTTTTTCGTACTTTTATGGAAGTAAATAAAAAGTATGGAATGTATGGAGAATTTTGAGATACGCACGTACGGCCGCACCGAACTGGCCCTGTGTTATTTCCCGGATTTGAATCCGCAGGTGGCTTACCGTAAGTTGCAGTATTGGATTGACTATTATCCTCACCTCAGGGAGAAACTGGAGAAGATGGGCAGTGGCTTGAGCTGCCGTACCTATATGCCGGCTCAGGTACAGCTGATTGTGGGGGCGATAGGGGAGCCTTGAAAGGGGATTGTGATGGAGTGCGGCCAGATAAAAAGAATGGCTTCCCCGATTGCGTAATCGATATGGCAAGTGAACGACCGGCTCCTGTTGACAGTCGCATTGAAAGATTGGCAAGGTTGATATATGTGAATGAAAATGACACGAATGACGCCAATCAGAGATATAGACCCAATTTGCGCCATTCGTGTCATTCACATTCTGGATAAAGAACGGAATAGAACCTCTATTCCCGTATTTCTCCCTTATGCACCAGCATTTTCACCAGTGTCCGTTTGGAACTGTGCGTGTCCGAAACCCATAGCACAGAGTCGTTTTGCGCATAGATGCGGGCAGGCTGGGAAAAAGCATATCCTTTTACAGTTTTTATTTTCTTGCTCCATTCGTTGGACTGGCGTTCGTATATGTTGATGGCATCATTGTCACCGGTAGCATACCAGCGGTCGCCGCACAACGCCAGTGTCTTGGGCTTGAAGCCGGGCGACAGGGAAAGGTCGTCCAGATCGATGGAAGCGTTGTTTGCCATATCATCGTTGACCAGTGCCGGATCGAGCACCCGTATTTTCTTCCCTTCATAATCCGTGAGCAGCAGATGCCCTTCCGCATCGGGCTGCATGGAATGGCTGGCAAAGCCGTTGTTGCCCGGACTGCCGTTGCCGGATGCCCGGCGGTAGCGGTTCACCTTCTGGTAATTTTCCGGGGTGGCATCCTCCTCTTTGTAAATGCTGACCATTCCGTTCTTGTCGCGTGCGAAAATCAGCCCGTCCTTTACCGTCATGGCCTGTGCCTGGAATACGGGGCCGCTCCATTGCCCGTTGCCTATGCAGGTGAGGTAGGACAGTTCCGGCAACCGGAATACATGGATGCGCGACTGGCGTTCGGCCACATACAGCCGGTTGCCCGACGGCACGATGGCTTCTATCTGACTTCCGAAACTCTTCTCCCCGCCGTCGTGCTGCCAGCTCTGCAAGGTTCCCAGCCGTTCACCTTTCTTTATACTGAACAGCAACAGGCTGCTGCCTGCCTTTCCGATGTTTGCGATGAAAAGGGTATCCCCCAGATGAGCGACGGTATAAGGGGTGAAATCCTCGGCCGTTTCCATACCCAGGGTTTCCGCATCAATCAGCTGCGCCGCCTCATACGAGTAATACCAGTAACTGTTATAATCCCCGTTTCCTTCTCCTTCCCCGTTTCCTCCGCCGGGAGCGGAGGGGTAGCCGCAGATTTCATCCAGGGTGACTTTGCTGCATTGTGCCGTCAGGACTCCGGACAGCACAATCAGGATATAAGCGTATATTTTCATGTTGTTCTTACTATATTATATAGGTATATATTTATTTCAGCTCACTCATGGGGATGGCGTAAACGCATGTCCCGTTTTTCACGCGGTCGGTGATGAACAGCGTGTGGCGGCGGATGCAGAATTTCTCAGGTGCTTGCAGGGTGATGCCGCCGATGGTGGTATGGTCCTTCATGATCTCTCCCGTCCGGGGATTGACCTCACAGAACTTTTCTGTGCCGTTGGAACTTACAAACAGCCTTCCTTCGTAGAAATCCAAGTCGTAGGGTACATTTTTATAAGCCAGTTGCCCGGTGCGTTTGGGTGAAACTCCTTCCCGTATCCCGTCAGGGGCGAACAGGTCTATGCGTTTGGCGGGATGGGTGGAGTAGAGCAGGCCGGTCTGTTCGTCCACCGCCATGCCGTAAGTGCCGTTTGTCTCGCCCAGATGTTCGGAACGTACATAAATCCGCGGAGTCACTCCGGACTGTATAGCCTGCTCTTCTACAAAGTTGACGTAGCGTTTGTCGTGTATCATGACCAGCCCTTTGTAGAGCAGCACATCGAAGGCATGTACGGTCTGCGTGGGCCCTGTTCCCCAGCTTCCATTGCCTATGCAGGTAAGGAACTGATGGCTCTTCGCATCAAAAATCTCGGTACGGCTTCCTTCGTGGGTGACATAAATCTTGTCGTTGGCACGGGTGATACCGTTCGGGCGGCCGCCGAATTTCCCGGTAGCTTCTCCGTGCTTCCATTCCTTGATGCTTCCCAAGTGCTTCTTGCCGCCGCCGGCAAGGCCGAACACCTCTACGCTATACTGGTTGTCCGCATCGTTCACGGCATACAGGGTATCTCCGTACACATATACATCCTTGGGGCGGAAGGTGGTTCCCGTAGCGCCGGGCAAGTCGGTATAATCCAGCTTGAACGCCACCGGCTCCCCGTCGTTTCCTCCCCGGTCGGTCTCTCCGCGCAGGGGAGACAGGCCACCGTCCAGCGCATCGAGTTCCGGGTCTTCGATAATGTGTTTCGAAGCCACGTATATATCATCAAAATAACGGTTCCTGCTCCAGCGGGTGTGCAGGAAGCGGCGGGAATAGACGGGCAGCTCCTTGTCCAGCGACAGCGCCACATATACGTTGTTGCACAGGGTGATCCATCCCGGACCCGTCTGTTCGTAGGTCATGTTTCCCGCATGGCCGTAGCCCACACAGTGGGCAAACTCGTGGAATATGGTTTCGGTGATGCTTTTGTCATCGGCATAGTGTTCCAGATAACACACTTCATGCATGCCGAAGGTGGTTCCTCCGCCCAGTCCCATCACGCCGGTGGTATAGCCGAAGGTCAGTCCGCGGTGGTTGAGCACGTTGGCCAGCAGGGCGGTCTTGTCTATTTCCGCCTTGTCATTGTTGCTGTGCAGCGGGCCGAACTCGTACAGGGCGGTCTTGAACCGTTCCGACGAGAACATATACGCCATGTTCAGCGCGATGGCCACCGCCTCACGCGTGTGCGAAGCCTTCATCTTGTACTTCCAGCTGTCCTGGGTGTCACTGTATCTGCCGAAGGCGATGTACCATTTGCACCGGATGGATTGCAGCCTTGTCCAGTACGGGTCGTCACACTCTACGGTGAAGGTCAGGTTTTCTTCCGTGAGGTAGGGGTTTGCCATGATCCGTATTTTCTTTCCGCTGCGGGTATAGGCGGTCAGGTCCTTGGTGGCGAACGGTATGTGTACCCGGAGTTGCTGGAAAGGCATGATCTTTTCCAGCGACATGAACTTGAATTCTTCCTCGTAACCGTCTATCCTGGCCCAGAAAGTCACGTTTTTCAAGGCTCTGGGACTATAGAAACGGAGTTGGAAACAGTGCTCGTCGTCCATTCCGAACTGAAGAGGCCGGCTGACGTAGAAGCTGCGCTGGCCGGAGTCGAAATAAACATCCTGGGATTCATTGTCATTCAGCAGGTAATACGTGTTGTTCGGGTTATAATCCGTTTCGGCCAGCCGGACGGGCAATTCGTTGTTTGCCACGTTTCCTTCTCCGGAAACCGGAAGTTCGTCCTCTTTGCAGCTGCCCAGCAGTAAAAGCATACCTGCTAAAATCAACAGGCTGGTGGAAAAAAGTTTTTTCATCGTCTGTCTTTATTAGAATTACATTTAAATTTGAAATAATCACTCTTTTGGAAAAGGGTTGCAAAAATAATTGTTTTGGATCAGACGGACAAAGAACCTGTATTTCATTTTGTATGAGTCCCTGTTTTTTATGTTCTTTTATTTTTCTGCCTCAAAAAAAATAAATCCTATATTGTTGCCCTGGGCTTTGTTCATAGGAAAATATGCTGTATTTTTGTTATCCGAAATAAAGATGAAGATATGGCACAACCTTTAGCAGAACGTTTGCGTCCGAAGACATTGGACGATTATATAGGTCAGAAACACCTGGTGGGGCCGGGGGCTGTCTTGCGCAAGATGATCGACGCGGGACGCATCTCCTCCTTTATCCTCTGGGGGCCTCCGGGGGTGGGGAAGACCACGCTGGCGCAGATCATAGCCAACAAGCTGGAAACTCCTTTTTATACACTGAGCGCGGTCACTTCCGGTGTGAAGGATGTGCGCGATGTGATAGAGAAGGCGAGAAGCAACCGTTTTTTCTCGCAGGCCAGCCCCATCCTGTTCATTGATGAAATCCACCGGTTCAGCAAGTCCCAGCAGGATTCCCTGTTGGGGGCGGTGGAGACGGGAGTGGTGACCCTGATAGGCGCCACCACCGAGAATCCCTCGTTCGAGGTGATCCGGCCCTTGCTCTCCCGCTGCCAGCTGTATGTGCTGAAATCATTGGAGAAAGAGGATTTGCTGGAACTGCTGCATAATGCCATCGCAAAGGACGTGATACTGAAAGAAAAGAAGATAGAGCTGAAGGAGACGGATGCCATGCTCCGCTTTTCGGGAGGCGATGCCCGCAAGCTGCTGAACATACTGGAACTGGTGGTGGAGGCGGATGCGGATGCCGGACCCGTGGTGATTACGGATGAGAAGGTGACCGAGCGTTTGCAGCAGAATCCGTTGGCGTATGACAAGGACGGGGAGATGCATTATGATATCATTTCCGCCTTTATCAAGTCCATCCGCGGAAGTGATCCGGACGGGGCGCTCTACTGGCTGGCGCGTATGGTGGAGGCCGGAGAGGACCCGGCTTTCATAGCCCGCAGACTAGTCATTTCGGCAGCCGAGGATATCGGTCTGGCCAATCCCAACGCATTGCTCCTGGCGAACGCCGCTTTTGATGCCGTGATGAAGATAGGATGGCCTGAGGGGCGTATCCCGCTGGCGGAAGCTACGGTGTATCTGGCCACCAGCCCTAAGAGCAACTCGGCATACGAGGGGATCAACAGTGCCCTGGAACTGGTGCGGCAGACGGGCAACCTGCCTGTTCCCTTGCATCTGCGCAACGCACCCACCAAGCTGATGAAACAGTTGGGCTATGGCAAGGATTACAAGTATGCACATGCCTATCAGGGCAATTTCGTGCAGCAGCAGTTCCTGCCGGACGAGGTGAAGGACAGCCGCATCTGGCATCCGCAGAACAATGCACAGGAAGCGAAGATAAAGGAACGGATGCAGAGCCTCTGGGGGGAACGGTTCAAGGAATGAAAATGAATTGCATTGATCCTGTGCTATAAAATTAAAAATTGGAACGCAAATGACATAAATCCAACCTTCCGGCCGGTTTATATCCATGCTGTGCAGCTGTTAATTTGCGTCATTCGCGTTCCAATCTAACCGAATAAATGAACAAAATATGAAATTTAACTTTTGAGCATATGAAAATAGTAGTTTTAGACGGTTACGGATTGAATCCCGGTGATTTGTCATGGGAGGAGATGCGGGCGTTGGGCGAGCTGACGGTGTACGACCGCACAGCCCCTGCCGAGTTATTGGAGCGTTCTGCCGGAGCGGAAGTGCTGATTACAAATAAAACGGTGATTACGGCGGAGGATATGGCCGCTCTGCCTGCCTTGAAATACATCGGCGTGCTGGCTACGGGATATAATATTGTGGACATCCAGGCTGCGAAAGCGCGGGGCATCATTGTCACCAACATACCTGCCTACAGCACCGCTTCCGTTGCCCAGATGGTCTTTGCGCATATACTGAACATCACCCAGCGTGTAGGCCATTATGCCTATGCCAACCGTCACGGGCGTTGGGCGGACAACCCCGACTTCTGCTACTGGGATACCGACCTGGTGGAACTGGACGGGAAGAAGCTGGGAATCATCGGCTTGGGAAACACCGGACAGGCGACGGCGCGCATCGCTGCCGCTTTCGGAATGCAGGTATGCGCCTATACTTCCAAGCCGCAGTCACAACTTCCCGGAGGAATCCGGAAAATGGAGCTGGATGAGCTGTTCCGCGAATGTGACGTGGTGAGCCTGCACTGCCCCCTTACACCCGATACCAAAGAGCTGGTCAATGCCGCCCGCCTGGCCCTTATGAAACCGACGGCCATTCTGATAAATACCGGCCGCGGTCCCTTGGTGAACGAGAAAGACCTGGCCGACGCACTGAACAAGGGTGTGATAGCGGCTGCCGGACTGGACGTGCTTTCTTCCGAGCCTCCCCAATATACCAACCCCCTGCTGACGGCGAAGAACTGCTTCATTACGCCGCATATCGCCTGGGCCACGAAAGAAGCCCGTGTCCGGCTGATGCGGATTGCGGTGGGGAACTTGAAAGGATTCATCAAGGGTGAGATTGTAAACAATGTGGCGGAATGAGAACAAAGGAAAAGACGGAAAGAAAAGAAGGAGGTAAGAAAAATGGAAGAAGACAAGAATACGTTGGATTTGCATACGGAAGTTAGGGAAGAGGACAGGGTGGCAAAGGCCGTTGCCTTGTTCAAGGAAGGATATAACTGCTCCCAGTCCGTAGTGACGGCTTTTGCCGATCTGTATGGTTTCACCCGTGAACAGGCCCTGCACATGTCCGCCTCTTTCGGCGGCGGCATAGGGCGGATGCGTGAAACCTGCGGTGCTGCTTGCGGCATGTTCCTGCTGGCCGGGCTGGAGAAGTGCGCCATCGAGGGGAAAGACCGTGAGAGCAAGGCGGCGAATTACGCTCTGGTGCAGGAACTGGCCGAAGAATTCAAGAAGCGGAACGGCGCCCTGCGGTGTGCCGATTTGTTGGGATTGTCCGGAAAAGAGCCGGTAGTATCCACACCGGAAGCAAGGACGGAACGGTATTACGCCAAGCGTCCTTGTGCAAGAATGGTAGAGGAAGCGGCCCGGATTTGGAGCGAACACCTCGAAAAACAAAAAAAATAGGTTGAAAAATCGCTTTTTCTTATAGAAATACAAACTTTTTCGATGCAAAAGTGTTGAATAACATAATTTTGTGTATCTTTGCAAGCGATAAGAAACACAAACATTCACATCGGAATGTGTGGGTGCGGTTAACGTTTAACTAAAAGCAAATTGAAAATGTTGAAAGAAAAAGCAGGTGCTTTGGCCGGACAAATCTGGGAAGCATTGAATGGAACTGAAGGTTTGACACAAAAACAAATCAAGAAAGCAACCAAACTGAAAGCTGACAAGGATTTCTTCCTGGGGCTGGGCTGGCTGCTGAGAGAAGATAAGGTCGTTACTTCTGAAGTGGAAGGCGAGATCTTTGTAAAATTGGTGTAAGAAGAAGATTTTAAACTCATAAAAAAATGCGTTGGCACATCGTTTGGTATGTTGTCAACGCATTTTTTTTGTATTATAGTAATAATATGAATCATCTTTTTGAATAGTATTCATATTATTACTATATTTGCAGGGTAATTAAGTCCAAAACGTTATGAGTTACAAATCAGTGAAAGACGTTGTAACGATGTTGCTGGAAAACGGTTTTGTATTGAAGAGTCAGAAGGGTAGCCACATGAAATTTGAGAAGGATGGCATGATTGTTATCGTACCGGATCACAACAGCAAAGGCGTTGAGAAAGGCACTTATTACAGCATTCTGAGACAAGCGGGGTTAAAGTAGCCCCCCTTGTTCTCTTGATATTTTAGGACAGGAGGCAATATGAAAACAGTGGAAGTGATTGTAGAACACGCAGGAAAGAACTTGAGTGCTTATATCGAAGGTGCTCCCGTTATTACCGTAGGCAATGACATGAAGGAGATTGAGGATAACATGAAGGAGGCAATAGAGTTGTATCTGGAAGATAATCCGAATCCTTGTGAAGTCTTGTCGGGAGAGTTTGAATTGAAATTTAAGATAGATGCCGCTACTTTTATCAACTATTATAGCAGCATCTTCACCAAGGCTGCTTTGAGCCGGATTACCGGAATCAATGAACGCCAGTTGTGGCATTATGCAGCCGGAGTGCATAAACCTCGCAGGCGGCAGTTGGAAAAGATCCAGAAAGGCATACAGTCTTTGAGCAGGGAATTGTCTGCTATAAATTTATTGTAGTCTTTAAAATCTTGTTCTTTTTGCGTATCTTTGCGCCCGAAAAGCAAGAAACTTGTTTGTTTTTAAATAGATAGCTGTTAAAGATGAAGAATATCCGTAATTTTTGCATTATAGCACATATAGACCACGGGAAATCGACCTTGGCCGACCGTTTGTTGGAGTTTACAAAAACCATCCAGGTAACCGAAGGGCAGATGCTTGACGATATGGACCTGGAAAAGGAGAGAGGTATTACGATCAAGAGCCATGCCATCCAGATGGAGTACGAGTATGGGGGAGAGAAGTATGTACTGAATCTGATTGACACTCCGGGACACGTGGACTTTTCATACGAGGTATCCCGTTCCATAGCCGCCTGTGAAGGGGCGCTGCTCATTGTGGACGCTTCGCAGGGAGTGCAGGCGCAGACTATCTCGAATCTGTACATGGCGTTGGAGCATGACCTGGAAATCATTCCCGTGCTGAACAAATGTGATATGGCGAGTGCCATGCCTGATGAGGTGGAAGATGAAATCATCGACCTGCTGGGCTGCAAACATGAGGATATTATCCGTGCCTCCGGCAAGACCGGAATGGGTGTGGAGGAGATATTGAAGGCGGTGGTGGAACGTATCCCGCACCCGACGGGGGACGAGGAGGCGCCGCTACAGGCTTTGATTTTCGACTCGGTATTCAATTCTTTCCGTGGAATCATCGCGTATTTTAAAATAGAGAACGGTGTGATCCGCAAAGGGGACAAGGTGAAATTCTTCAATACCGGCAAGGAGTATGATGCAGATGAGATCGGTGTGCTGAAAATGGATATGATTCCCCGTGCGGAACTGCGCACAGGAGATGTGGGGTATATCATTTCGGGCATCAAGACCTCGCGCGAGGTGAAGGTGGGGGATACCATCACTCACATCGCCCGTCCGTGTGAAAAGGCGATTGCCGGATTCGAGGAAGTGAAGCCGATGGTGTTTGCCGGGGTTTATCCTATCGAGGCGGAAGATTACGAGAACCTCCGCGCTTCGCTGGAGAAACTTCAGCTGAATGATGCCTCGCTGACTTTCCAGCCGGAGTCTTCACTGGCTCTGGGCTTCGGATTCCGTTGCGGTTTTCTGGGATTGCTTCACATGGAGATTGTTCAGGAACGTCTGGACCGCGAGTTTGATATGAATGTGATTACGACCGTGCCCAACGTGTCGTACATGGTGTATGACAAGCAGGGACATGCCAACGAGGTGCATAATCCCGGCGGTATGCCCGATCCGACGCTGATTGACCACATCGAGGAACCTTTCATTGATGCCACGATCATTACCGCCACCGATTACATCGGCCCTATCATGACGCTGTGTCTGGGCAAGCGCGGCGAACTGGTGCGGCAGAATTATGTGTCGGGCAACCGGGTGGAGATTCACTACAAGATGCCGCTGGGTGAAATCGTGATTGACTTTTATGACAAGCTGAAGAGTATCTCGAAAGGATATGCTTCCTTTGACTACCATCAGTCGGGTTTCCGCCCTTCCAAACTGGTGAAGCTGGATATCTTGTTGAACGGTGAGCCGGTGGATGCGCTTTCTACCCTGACACATGTGGACAATGCCTATAACCTGGGCAAGCGTATGTGTGAGAAACTGAAAGAGCTGATTCCGCGCCAGCAGTTTGATATTGCCATTCAGGCAGCTATCGGGGCGAAGATTATCTCAAGGGAAACCATCAAGGCGGTGCGCAAGGATGTGACCGCGAAGTGTTATGGCGGTGACGTGAGCCGTAAGCGTAAATTGTTGGAAAAACAAAAAAGAGGTAAGAAACGAATGAAACAGATCGGTAATGTGGAAGTACCGCAAAAGGCGTTCCTGGCCGTTCTGAAGCTGGATTAATTCAAGAATAAACAAGCTCTGGGGAGCAAACAATAAGCGGGCTCTTTCTGTTAGTTGAAATTAAAAAGTCAATAACAGGAAGGGCTTGTGTTTTGATGGCAATTTATCACAAACTCTTAAATTCAATTGATATGGAAAAACTGAAAATTCTGAACTTGAACTTTTCCTTCCAGCGGGCGGCGCACTATCATATTAATGGAGGGATGTTGCTGATGGGGGTAGTCTTGCTGGCTATGTTCCTGGCCAATTCTCCGTGGGGGGATATTTATGCCTCCTTTTGGAATTACGAGGTGCATCTTCAGATAGGAGAATTTAATTTCTTCAGTCATAACGGGCATCACATGACCTTGATGACTTTTATCAACGATGCTTTGATGGCTGTCTTTTTCTTCAGTGTGGGGCTGGAGATAAAGCGTGAGATACTGGTGGGCGAGTTGTCCAGTTTCCGGCAGGCGCTTTTGCCCATCGTGGCGGCGTGCGGCGGTATGCTGGTTCCGGTGCTGATCTATTATTTCATGACGGCGGGAACTCCGGCCCAAAGTGGTCTGGCCATACCGATGGCTACGGATATCGCCTTTTCGCTGGGAGTGCTCAGCCTGTTCGGCAAGCGGGTTCCGCTGAGCTTGAAAGTCTTTCTGACCGCTTTCGCTGTGGTCGATGATATCGGCGGCATTCTGGTCATCGCCCTTTTTTACACCTCTCATCTGTCGGTGAACTACCTGATTGCTTCGGCGGGTATCCTGCTGATACTTTGCGGCGGGAATTTCTTCCGGGTGCACAACCGTTGGTTTTATATTTTCTGGGGAGTGATTATGTGGTATCTGTTTTTGCAGAGCGGCATCCACGCTACCATTGCGGGAGTTGTCGCAGCCTTCACGGTTCCCGCCACTCCTCATTACAAGATAGGTAAGTACATTAACCGCATCCGCGAGAACATTGCTGTCTTTCCTGCCAGTGACAAGGAAAGTGTTGTGTTAAGCAAGATGCAGATCAATGTGCTGAAAAGCATCGAGTCTTCCTCGGACCGTGTCATATCTCCCTTGCAGTCATTGGAAGACAGTCTGCATGGAATGGTGAATTATATTATTCTTCCCTTGTTCGCCTTTGCCAATGCGGGTGTCTCGCTCACGGCGGATCATGGCGGTCTGGAAGTGGGGATGGCTACCTGGGCGGTGCTGGCGGGATTGCTGGCGGGTAAGTTTGCCGGCATTTATTTCTTTACCTGGCTGGTGATAAAGATGGGGTTCGCCGGACTGCTGAAAGGCATGACCTGGGTGAACCTGACAGGTATCTGTCTTTTGGGAGGTATCGGTTTTACGGTTTCTTTGTTCATAGCCAACCTCTCTTTCGGGGATTCGCCGGTGTTGCTGACGCAGGCAAAGATGGGGGTCATACTGGGAACGGTGCTGGCGGGTGTGCTGGCGTATCTGGTCTTGCAGTTCGCCCTGCCTAAACAGCCTGCACAGGAATAAAATTACAGATAGGGCAGTACGGCGGTGAAACGGCTGCCCTTGTTCACCTCGGATTGCACATCGATGTGTCCGTTCATTTTTTCTACAATGACCTTGCTGATGGCGAGTCCCAGCCCTACCCCCTGTACAAACTCATTCCGCTTGTAGAACCGCTCGAATATCATTTGTAATTCTTCTTTAGGGATTCCCGCACCGGTATCTTCTACGAAGAAATGGATTTCCTTTTTCTCTTTGTCGCAGAAATAACCCAGTTTGATGTGTCCTTGGGAGGTGAACTTCTTGGCGTTTCCCAAAAAGTTGGTGATGACTTGGGTGAGGCGCATACGGTCTATGTGTATGGTCACATCCTCGTCGGGAAATTCTTTGATGAATTCCACTGGAGGGAGAATAATTACCTGATGGGTCTGATAGACCGTTTCGGCGAAATGATGCGCGCTGCAATCCTCGCAATGAAAGGACATATTGCCGGATTCTATACGGGATAGTTCCAGCACATCATTGACCAGCTTCAACAAGAGTCTGGTATTGTTGTCTATGATGGAGGCAAACTCTTTTTTCTCTTCTTCCGAGATGTTTTTCTCGGTAGTGAGCAGGTTGGAGAATCCCACGATGGCATTAAGCGGAGTACGGATTTCATGGCTCATGTTGGCCAGGAAGGATTGTTTCAGTTCCGCCTGTTCTGCCAGTTTGCGGGCGCGTATCAGTTCTTCTTCCTTGTCTTTGATCTCCTGAATGTTTACCAGAAGTCCGGTGATGATAGGATTTTGTTCATTATTCTGCAACACGCTGTATCTGAATTCCCACCATTGGTAACCGGTGTCGTTGAATTGGCAACGGTATTGGGCTGTTCTTCGTTGCCGGTATAGTATGTTGGATACGTTTTTTCTGAACCGGGCTTGTTCGTCGGGGTGTACATAATGGGCTATTTCCTCTATTCCCAACAGGTTTTGGGAACGGTTGGTCAGTTCGCAGAAAGCTTGGTCGAGCACGGCGGTCTTTCCGTCGAAACACCACGCGTAGGTATTCCCTCCTTCCAGTGCAAGCGTTAATGCTTCGTGTTCGAACCTGAGGTTGCGCAAGGCTTCTTTTTTGCGTCCTTTTTCCAGTGTATAGATATAAATAAGGTAGGCTATCCCCAAAAGGAGTGTGAAGACCAGGAGGCTTTCAAGAATCAGGATGGGGGTTGCGTATTTTTCCCTCCACGGCCTGTACATGATGGTATATTCCGGTGGAATGCTTTCAAGGGGGATCTGGTATCTCTTCATGGCCTGCCAGTTGACCAGGTACTGTTTGGCGATTTGTTTTACCGCCGGGACGGGTATCTTTCCTTGCAGTCTTTCTTTGATGCCGGCGGTCATGTCGCTTAGCTGTGTTTCGATGGGGGCGAAATAACCTCCCAGCATGTATTCCTTTATCCCGAATCCTTCGTTGATGGTTTCGAATCCGGGATTGTCGAACAGGCTGCCGATGCGCAGGGTGGTATAGTCCCGTTTGGTATACAGGAACAGGGAGTATTGGAAGACTCCGCTGGACAGCCACATCAGGTCGCGGGCAGCTACGGAATCACTGGACAGGCGGACTACGACGGTGGAGTCCAATTGGTTGTATTCGTTCAGCTTTTCGTACAGGGATTCATATTCGGTATCATCTTTGTCACTGATGGGGATATTCAGCTTGTCGGGCCGGGCCTCTTGTCTTTTCCATTGGTGGAGGGTGATTTCCGATCCTTTGCATTGTTCGCTCAGGTCTTTCCGGATAAGGCGGTCAAGCACGGTCCGCCCGTTCAGGATGTGGATGCGGACTTTGCCCATGATGCGTTCTATCATCCGGCAGGTGGTGAGGTAATCGGGTTTGTCTATGTAGCCCGTAATGTTGGGATATTGTGCCAGCAACTCTTGGTTGGGATAATTCACCCCGCTGAATACGACGGGAACCTGCCTGATATACGGGTTTCCGCAAGCCATGACAGAGTAGGTTGCCTGATCATCGAGCACGGCAATCAAATCCCCTCCCCATGAGCGGATGGAATCTGCAAACTCGGAAATCCGTCGCTCTTCTTCTACGGATTCGTATTTCTCGCAATCCAGATAAAAGGTGCGCAGCTGGAAGTCTATTTGCTGGTCTTTCAGTCCTTTGACAAACAGTTTGTTTACAATGCCGGCACCGCTGTACCCTTCCTGGTAGGAATGGATAAGGGCTATTTTATATTTTTGTGCATAAAGCGGACTCCCTATAAGAAGGGCTGTCATAAAAATGAAAAAGGCCTTATGCTTCATGTCAAACGTGATTATTAAGTGAACCGGGGGACAAAGATAGGAATGTTTCTTTAATTCCGGCTATGATTTACAGGAAATTATTGGAAGAGAGAGGGAAATAACCATCCCGGTTGGTGGAAAACAGCAATTCCGGCTTCTTGAAAAACATGCTTCTTGCTTTTCAAGGAACCGGAATTGCCTGTGATAAAAAGGAATGGGCCAACCCGTCAGCGGGGGTTATTTGTGTTGCTCCGGAGACGGGGTACTTTGAGAGGCCGGTCCGGCGGCAGCGTTTGTAGAGGCGCTTGAAGCGGAACTTTTAGCCGTGCCGGAAACCGGAGCCGCTGTCTGTGCCGTTGTGGCCTGTTCTTCCCAGTGGAACGGTTCGAACTGTGTATCCTTGTCTACCCATGACGGTTTGCGCGATGCATAGATTATGAACGGAGCAGCGACTACCACGATGCAGCCGATAATCAAAACGGCAAACCATACGGTGTTGCTGCCTACCGCAATCTGGCTGGGCGGAATGAAGCTGAGCACGAATGCCAGCAGCGAACCGCAGAAACCCAGACCGCCGATGAGCCACATCAGTCCGTTGCCTTTGCTGCCGATGCGGAACGGGCGCGGGGCCTTTTTCATATTGTAACGCAGATAGATGGCGCCGCTGAACATCAGCAGATACATGATGAGGTAAAGCAATACGGTGAGCTGTGACAGGATTTGGTAGAAACTCTGTACGGAAGGCATCACAACGAACAGCAGGCTGAGCAAGGTTACGGCAAGGCCTTGGATCAGTAGAATGTTTTTCTGTACGCCGTTGGCGTTGGTCTTCTGGAAGAAGGGAGGCAGATAACCTGCTTTGCCCACTGCGAAGATACCTTTGGACGGACCTGCCACCCAGGTCAACACGCCTGCCAGCACACCGAATGCCAAAGCCACGGCGATGATAGGCGACAACCACGAAGCATGGACATACTTGAAGTAATTATCAAAGCCTACCAGCAGACTCTGTGTCAGGTTGATGTCCTTTTCGGGAATGATGATCCCCAGTGCGAAGGTGCCGAGCACGAAGATGATCACGGTGATAGCCGCACCGATGAATACGGCTTTCGGATAGTTCTTGGCAGGATTTTCCATGTCTTTTACGTGGATACCGCCCATTTCCATACCGGCATAGAACAGGAAGATGCTGGAAGCCAGTACCAGGTTGTCGAAGTTGCTGAAATCGGGGAAGAAGTTGCCGTCAAAGTTCATCTGGCTCTGTCCGCCGGAAGCAAGGTAAATCACCGCCAGCACCATCAGCAGGCCGGCAGGAATGATCGTACCTACCATACCGCCTACTTTGGCCACTTTGCCTACCCAGCCCATGCCTTTCAGTGAAATGAAGGTGGCCAGCCAGTAGATAATCAAGACCACCGCCAGTGAGTAATAGCGGTTGGATGCCAAGGCCATATCATGGGTGTCACTCATGCCGATAAATGCCAGTGCCACGGCTCCGAAAGTCAGGACGGTGGGATACCAGATGGTGCTTTCCACCCATTGCAGGAAGATGGCGAGGAAGCCGAATTTCTTTCCGTAGGCTTCACCCACCCATCGGAACACACCGCCTTGCTTGTCCTGGAACATGGCCGCCAGTTCCGCCGCTACCAACGAGGTAGGTATCAGGAAGACGATGGCCGCGAATAAATAATAAAATGCCGAACTCAGTCCGTATTCGGCTTCAGCAGGCAGTCCGCGCAGGGATACTACCGCAGTCACGTTCATAATAGCGAGGGTAAATACCCCTAGCTTGACTGATTTACTAATGTTTGCCATAAAGTTTAGGTTTTAAAAAATGTATGTTTTTTGTTTACGGAGTTTATAACAACTCCCTGGAAATGATGTTTATCCGTTTAGGTTTATTAACCCGGAAGGTATCCGGAATGAAACAATCGTACCCGGAAGGGTGTTTCTAGAAAAAACAATATAATCAGTATCGTTTATGAAAACAGCTTTCTCCTCATTCATCTATTCCCGCAGGGGGATTTACGGGATCTTGCATATACTCATCCTGTTGATGTCCCTTTTTCTGGTTATCAGTATCTCGATAGATACTTTTCATAACATCCCTTTCCTGAATCAAGGTTCTTATCTGAAGATTCAGTTCTGGATATGCATGTTTTTCCTGTTCGATTTCCTGCTGGAGTTTTTCCTCTCGAAAGAAAAAGGAAGATACTTCACCAGCCATTTTATTTTCCTGCTGGTATCTATACCTTATTTAAATATCATTGATTTCTATCACATCACTTTCTCGCCCGAAATCAGTTATTTCCTGCGCTTTATCCCTTTGCTGAGGGGAGGGTATGCGCTGGCCATCGTGGTGGGCTGGCTGTCGGGCAGCAAAGCGTCCGGGTTGTTTACCTCGTACATCACCATGCTGATGGCCACCGTGTATTTTGCCAGCCTTATCTTCTTTGTGCTGGAACATAAGGTGAACCCTATGGTGACGGACTACTGGAGTGCGCTGTGGTGGGCGTTTATGGATGTCACTACCGTAGGGAGCAATATTTATGCCGTCACTCCTACGGGGAAAATACTGTCGGTGGTGCTGGCCGCCCTGGGAATGATGATGTTCCCCATTTTCACGGTATACGTCACCAGTCTGGTGCAGCAGGCCAACAAGCGGAAGGAGGAATATTATCAATCGCAACAATCGGAGCCGGCGGATACTAAATAATAGCTTGAACTTCGTCAAAAATAAGAAAAAAGTCTTATCTTCGTAGCCAATAACAAATTGCTAACCTAAATAAACAACAAGATGAAATTATTGGCTCTGTGTGCGGCGGGGATAGGCTTGATGCTGTGTGCCTCGTGTACAAACAACAAACATTTGATCAGTGATGAGGCTGAACGTGCCGCTGTTCAGCAGGATTTTGAGGCACGGCGTGATACGCTGGCCCAAGGTTACCT